>Ga0208373_1000213_pt1 | contig 112326 bp, 93 predicted proteins | sample RifOxyC2_FD_184036 | JGI IMG/M metagenome (GOLD analysis project Ga0208373, IMG submission 184036) | Soil microbial communities from Rifle, Colorado - Rifle Oxygen_injection C2 (SPAdes) | ecosystem: Environmental > Terrestrial > Deep subsurface > Rock core/Sediment | place: Rifle, Colorado... | reverse complement strand
TTTAATTCTAAACTAAATATCCTTTGTTGTCGAGGATAATATAGGTGTTTACTCTTTTTCTTACTGCTGTCCATAGTTTTTCCTCCTTTTTGTTGATTCAAAAGTCAACGCTATTTAGGACAGCACAATATTTTAATTATTAATTATGAATTGTTAATTGTTAATTACCTCTCATCTTCCCCATCATATCCACTACCGCCTGAATAACCGCATCCGGTCTTGTCTGATGAATAGAATGACTGCTGTTCGATACCAAAAATAATTCACTGTTTGTTGACAAATTTAGAAGGCTTTTGCTATGCTTCAGCCATAGTTCTTCAATAACTCTGGCTTCTTCTTCGGGTATTCCGATTTGCTTAGATATGTCAATCATTACCTTGTAATCCCTGCACAGAACTTTCAAAGGAAAGTTCGGAAGCATTTTGATATCTTTCAACTGTTTGTATGTTTCGAAAGAAGCGTCATACTCATTTATCAGTGCCTGATAAAACCCTTGCTCCGATTGGTATGTGATTAATTGTTTCTTAATATCTTCCTGGATACCATTATAAAGATTTTGTAGGATGGGAATAATTTGAGCAGAAAATTTTTCTTTTTCTAATTCAAGCATCTTGCGAATGTTCCCCATCCTTGCTGGTAAAGAAACTGTTGATTGATATATTGGTACATCAAGCTTATCAAACTCTTCATTTTCAGTGGTAATTGAATCAACTAGTACAATACCTGCCACATCCATCGGGAACATTTTAGCATATAGTTGTACATATAGTCCGCCTGCCGAATGTCCGGCAAAGATGTATGGTTCACGTATATTTGAATTTGCAAGCATTGTGTATAGTTCAGTTGTAATATGCTTACCGTCCCGTGGCAGTTCACCTCTGGGACTTTCCCCATAACCGGCACGGTCATAAGTAATAACAGTCGTGTATTTTGATAGTTCATATTGTAAATCCTGCCACTCTGAAGATAAACCTCCCCAGTCAGTCTCAATAACTACAGCAGGAGTACCTTCACCAAGAATTTTAACATATAAATTCTTCTTCCCTGCACTAATGTAACGGCCTTCGATAATGTTCATTTTTTATTTCGTATTGTTATATTTTTATTAATAATCCCTCTTAGTCTCCCTTTAGTAAAGGGAGAAAGCTTGTTGTAATCCCTCTTAGTCTCCCTTTAACAAAAAGGGAAAGATTTTGATACAAACTAATCAGAAAACAAAGAATAAAAAAAATTTGCAGGGTTACAGAAATTTATTAATTTTGAATTTAACTAAATGGTTAAATGTTTTGGTTAAATTATACGGTTAAACTTTTTATTGTAAAAAAATGGGTCCAACTGAACATCATTCGGAGGAAGCAATACTCAATGCGGCTCAGATTGTTTTCCTAAGACGTGGCTTTTATGGTACGCGTATGCAGGAAATTGCCGATGAAGCAGGTATTAACAAAGCTCTTCTTCATTATTACTTTCGAAGCAAGGACAAGATTTTTGAGGCTATCTTTCTTGGCTCATTGAAGAATTTCTTACCTCAAATACTCGAAATACTCGATTCGGATGAACCATTTGAGAAGAAGATTAATACTTTTTTCTCGAATTATATCGGCTTGCTTTTAAAGAATCCGCATATACCAAATTTTATAATGCACGAAGTAGCTCACAATCCCGAGCGTTTACAATCATTTTTCAAAAAGAGCTTTGAAGCTATTCCAAAGAAATTTCTCAAACAGATTAAAGATGAAATTGATGCCGGGAGGATTGAAAAACAAGACCCAAGGCATATTCTTGTAAGTTTATTATCCCTTGCAATTTTCCCTTTTGCCGCAAAACCTATTTTACAATTTGGCTTGAATTTAACTGATGAAGAATTTAAGCAATTTATTATCGAAAGAAAAAAATATCTGCCTGAATTTGTTATGAAATCATTAAGGAAAAAATAACGGAGTTGAATGTGAGACTTATTATATCAATATATGTTTTATTAGCATTTACATTACAATTATTTTCAGCTAATAAAGTAACACTGAATGAATGCTATGAATCAGCTATCAAGAACTATCCGATAGTAAAGCAGATTGAATATCAGAAAAATATATCTGAGTTGAAAATAGAAAATCTTAATTCAAAATATCTGCCTGAATTAAATTTATTCGGGCAAGCCACATATCAATCGGACGTTACAAGAATAGAAATACCATTTCCCGGGATTGTTATACCACAACAGGATAAAGACCAGTACAAGGCCGGAATTAACGTTGACCAGCTAATCTGGGATGGTGGGATTATCTCTAACTCAAAGAATGTTGAAATAGCTCAAAGCTCTGCTACACAAAAGAGTATTGAAACCGATTTATACAATCTGAAACAAAAAATCAATGATATTTACTTTAGCATAATAATACTGAAAATTAAAATTAGCCAGTTGGAAATTACAAAAAGTGATTTATTTGAAAAACTGAATACTATTAAAGTAAGAATCAGCAATGGTGTCCTCCTCCAAAGTAATGCGGATATTCTCGAAGCAGAAATTTTAAAGATTCAGCAGGCTCAGGATGATTTGATGACAAATGTTGCTTCATTAGTAAAATCATTAATCATACTAACAAAAAATCCTTACGACCCTACCGATGAATTTGAAATTCCTACTATTGGTTATTACCCATATCCCGATACATCCAGATTCAGAAAAGAATATGAACTATTCGCATTGAACAAAGTATCTCTCGATGCAGTTCAGGGATTAAATAACGCAAAATATTATCCTAAAATCTCATTATTCGGACAAGGGATGTACGGTCGTCCGGGTTTCAATTTGTTTGACCCGGATTTTCAGACCTTTTACATTGTCGGTATAAAAGCGACATGGAACTTATGGAACTGGAACATCACAAGCCGCGATAATGAGGTCTTAAAAATTCAGAAGGATATTTTGACATCGCAGGAAGAATTATTTTCTATGAATCTATCAATTGCATTACAAAATCAAATTAATGAAATTGACAAGCTGGAAAGAATGATAGAAAAAGACAAACAAATCATCGAATTGAGGAAAAAAATTGTTGCTCAGGCATCTAATCAGCTTGACAATGGAGTCATTACAGCAACCGAATACCTTACAGAGGTCAATGCAAAATCAATTGCCGAACAATCGTTGGAAATTCATAAAATCGAATTGGTAAAAGCGAAGGTGAATTACCTAACCTTGATTGGAAAAATGTAAAAATTAGAATTGAAAATTGATTGAAAATTGAAAATTATAAATTGAAAATTGATTGAAAATTGAAAATTATAAATTGAAAATTATAATGAAGGGTATATATATGAAATTAATTATGATATTATTCTTAATTGGTCTGGTATTTTCCGCCTGTTCGGGTGGAAATGATTTATCCGATGCCTATGGCAATTTCGAAGCAACAGAAATCACAATATCGGCTGAGACAACCGGCAAACTTATTGTATTCAATATCGAAGAGGGACAAACAATAAAAGAAGGTGAGATTGTTGGTGTAATTGACACAACACAACTTTATTTGAAGATGGAACAGCTTGAAGCAAGTAAAAAAGCGATTAGCACGAAATTCGGCTCTGTCATTGCTCAAATCAATGTGCTGAAAGAACAAAAAGTCAATGCTGAAAAAGACCAAAAAAGAATCGAAGCGATGTTCAATAGCAAAGCCGCAACACAGAAACAACTTGACGATATAAACGGGAACATTACTGTCATTAACAAGCAAATCAACCAGATTGAAACTCAGAACGGAACGATTATTAATGAACTGAAATCTCTGGATGCACAAATTGCACAAGTTGATGACTTTCTCAAAAAGAGTATTATCGTTAATCCGGTCGAAGGTACTGTGTTGAACAAATATGCAGAACCTTACGAAATAGCAGTTGCAGGAAAACCGCTTTATAAAATTGCAGACATCAGTATAATGTACCTGAAGGCTTATGTCAGCGGCGACCAGCTTCCTAAAATAAAAATCGGACAGCAAGTTAAAATACTGATTGATAAAAATAAGAAAGAACTGAATTCACTTACTGGTACAATTAGCTGGATATCTTCACAATCGGAATTTACTCCGAAAATCATCCAGACAAAGGACGAGAGAGTCAATATGGTATATGCAATCAAGGTTAAAGTGAAGAACGACGGACAACTGAAAATCGGTATGCCCGGAGAGGTTAGGTTTTAATTAATTAAAGGAAATCCCATAAATCCCCAATTGAAAATGGGGGTAGAAAAAAATTATTTTTCTATTTTTTGAGACTTTTCTCCTTCTCATGTGTCATTAAATAAAAAGGAGGACACAAAAATGAAAAAGATTATTCTATTATTGTTATTATCTATTCCTGCTTATTCGCAAACAAGCTGGTTCTGGCAAAATCCAATTACACAAGAAAATTTCTTTCATAAAGTACAATTTCAAAACGCTAACTTAGAACAGATAATCGAGACACCTCGTATTTTTGTGTATGATATTGATTTTAGAGATAGATATATACCTACAGATACAGTTATACCTGTAAAGATTATCAATATTGGTACATCGGATTTATATATTACCAAAATGCAGGGTCCAAAATTATCAAATATTTTTACTCCTTATATAAAAAATTTTGATAGTTCAAATCCTATTATTATCTCACCGTATGAAGTATTTCAGTTTAATGTAAAATTTCATCCCCATGATGATTTAATTTATTATGACACAATTTATTTCACTAGCAATTCTATTAAATCAGGTTTCTTTGATAGCGTAGCTGTTCTTAGTGGTATTGGGAAAAAACACATAGGTGCTATAATAGATGTATCTGATGCTGATTTTGGTAGTGTTTGTAGATATACAAAAAAATATTTGCCAGTTACCATTAGAAATGATGGCGATACAAACCTCTTCATTATTGATTATCAATTACCTGTGTATTATCTTTTTGAGCCGGTGATAAAACATACGATAAACAAAAATAATCCTTTTATAATTCAGCCTAATGACTCATGGACTTTTAATGTTTTATTTTCTGCACCTGATATAACTTGTATTGGTTTTACCGATAAAATTACATTTACTTCAAATGCCGTCTCTGGCGACAGCACTGCAGTCCTTACTGTTGATTCTGTAGTTATTACAGGTATAGATGATTTTTCATATTATCAAGATGAATTAAAAATCACACCAAATCCTTTTTCAAACCAAATCACATTAGATATGACAGGAAATAACAAACCTGAAACAATTATCATCAATGATATTTTTGGAAGAACAGTTCTGACAAAACATACAGAATTTCTTGAATCGGGCAAAACTTACAACTTAAGACTAACGACTGATGACTTACCTCCAGGTGTGTATTTTGTGAGAATGTCTGGTTCGCATTCTTCAAGGATGATGGTAAAAACTGAGTGACGATTTTCTTAGCGAACTTTGCTTTTCTTTGCGACTTTGCGTGAAATGAAAAACACTTCGACTACGCTCAAGGTAACATTCTTTGTTTACTTTGAGTAATACTTCGTGGACTTTGTGGTAAAAAATAGAATTGATGCGGGTTTCAGGCTATAGATTCCGCATCAAGTGCGGAATGACAGGTTAATAATTAGTAATTATTTTAAAATTTCTCCTGTTTCATAGCTCCAGAAAAGCAGGTCTAATTCATCGAGTGGAATTTTTATATAATTAGAAAATTCAATAAATTTCTTTTCTACTTGATGATACTGGGCTATACTACTGACCTTTGGAATTTCCTTATAAACATTACATGCAGCGAGATGCTTCAGTATGTGCCTGTCGAGAATAGCGAGATTACGCTCACCGATATTTCTAAGAAAATGTGAGCTTTCCTTCATACCCAAACCTTTCACATTTTCAGCCAGCCATAATCTCTTTTCTATTGGATTCATTACTGATTTCAAAACTGAAAGAATATCAGGAAAAATTGATTTCATATTAATCAGATTTTTTGATTTCTGATTATGGAAACGAATGTAATGCGCTTTGTCATTTAAAATTTTCATTGGATTTATTTTTCTATTCTGGAAATCCAATTGTTTTAACTTCTCAACTACAATCAAAGCATTTGCCGCTTTGGATTGAGGAGTACATAGACAAAAGCACAATTCATAAAAATATTCAGATTCAGGAACACGCTTGAAATCAAGCAGTCTTTCACGGATTTGCTCTTTCGATTTTTTATAATGTTGTAAAATATTTGCCGGCAGATGCATAACTCTAAGACGAATTAATTTCCAATTACAACAAAGCCGCCCCAGAAATAAGGATGAGGGTATAATGTCTTTATTGACTTCTGAGCTAATTTCAAGGATTCTCTCACCGATTTACCCTCTAACCGGTTTTTGTAAAACTGAGTCATCAGTTCCTGTGTGGTCAGGTCATTGACACGCCAGAGGCTCATTATAACAGATTTTGCTCCTGCAATCATAAATGCTCTCTGCAATCCATAAACACCTTCACCATTCTTTATGTCGCCAAGCCCTGTTTCGCAGGCACTGAGAACCACAAGGTCCGTATGCGACAGGTCGAGATTCATTACTTCATAAGCAGTTAAAATACCATTATCTTCAATATCAGAAATTTTTTGGTTGATTGTATATTCAGCACCCGTAAAAAGCAAGCCGGACCTGAGGAGCGGGTCATTAATCGCCTTATCGAGTGCTATACCGAATAAATTATCTTTTTTTGAAGTAACATCTGATAAAAAGTAACCGTGGGTTGCTATATGGAGAAGTGTAGGAGATTCAACTGATTTCAAATTATTCTTGCTTGAGCTTTCTCCTAAATATTTTTCGGACTTCCAATCATTACTTGTAAGTTGGTTGTAAACTTTTTCGATTTCAGTAGCAGTACCGGGAAGCTCAGTAATAATAATTTTTTTCAAATCAAAATTTAAAGGTTTTATATCTTTATCATCGGTTTTTTGCGGAATAGATGAATCAGGCACTTTTTTAAAATCAGGTTCACCAAAAAGCATTGCTGTATGAGACAAGGATGATTCAATAGATTGTTTAATTAATTCTGCTGTATTAGACAGTAAATTAATATCATAACTATCTATTATATAAGATTTATCAGGCTTTCGGAGGGTATTGATGTTAATTTTGTTATACACGCCATCAGATGACAGATATATTTTCTTTTTAGATTTTACCTTCTGCTCGATTTTTTCCCAGAAATATTTATATGACTCATCATCCTGAATCTGGTGATTAATTGAGTTCAGATAATTAGAGATATATGAAGTTTCAAGTTCATCACCATAGTCAAGCACGACAATATCGGGATTTGATTTTGTCTCGCTTGTCAACACCAAAGCCACATAGTATGATTTACCAGGACTCCCCTTACTAAACAAGTTGAACCTGATGATTTCGACAGCGGCTTCATCGGAATTTAATTTCTGTTGAATATCATACCAGCTTATGTTTTTTCTTTCATATTCTTTCGCAAAAGTCAATGATTGTTCGGATAACTCTTTTTCAATCTGATTGACGAGAGCCTCTATTGAATCAATGTTTTTACCTGTTCTTGCTTGTTCTTCCTTCGATAAATTGTATAACTTAATCAATTCATTTTTATATTCTTTCCATAATTCATAATTCTTTATTAAATCAGAATTGCCGCTTTCTGCAATCTCTTTTCTGACTTTTAAAGCAGTATTGAGTAGTATTGCTTTTGTAGCTACCTGAAAATCATACATCAGTGAAATAAGAGACGGGTTCTCATTTTTTCTCACCAGCACATAATTATTAAACATATCGAATCGAATTTTCAAATTCTCATAGAACCTTGCTTTTTCTATATCGCTGAGGAAAGGGAAATATATATTAATTAGGTTAAGATTGATTGTCATTGCTTTATTGAAATACTTGTCGGCAAGGTCATTATTTTTCATATCACTCAGTAATCCGGCGAGATTGAGCAATGAGTTTGCATACTCAGGATGATTTTCACCATAAAATAGTTCCCTCAGAATTACAACCTGCGAAAGATATTTGTAGGATTCGTCATACTTGCTTTGTATCCAGTTAATCAGACCAAGCATATTCAGGCAGGATGCGTAAATCGAACTCGTTTTGCCGAATTGCTGTTCGATTGGAATTTTCGCCCTGTTAAGCAAATCACTTGCTTCACTATAATTTTTTAATGACCATTGTACAAGAGCGAGGTCATAAAGCGATGCTGCATAATCAGGACTCTTCTCGAGCTGTGTGCTTCTAATATCTTTCAATAGTGAATCTGCAAAAGCCTTTTTGCCCTGAGCCAGGCTAATCATAGCCAATTGGAGGCTTGTTGATTGTGTGTAATGATTTTCATCTCCGAGTTTGTTTTTATAAATTTTAAGAGCCTGCTCAAAATTCTTTTCTGCCCGGTTGTTATTACCAAGTGCTTTGTAAACCAAACCAAGATTGAATAGTGAATTTGCATACGATTCATCATTAACGCCAAGATGTTTTTTCTTAATATCGAGAGCCTGATGGTAAAGATTTTCCGATTCAGAATATTTACCCTGTGTCTGCAACGTTTTTGCAAGATTATGCAAAACATTTGAATAAAGTATTTCATCGGAGCCTTTAAATTCTATGGCTATATATTTTGCCTCCTGCAAGAGCTGTTCAGCTTCGACATACCTTCCGAGATACTGGTAGCAGGCACTGAGATTGTTCATTGTAAGGACATAACTCGGAGTGTTCATCTCCAATATGCTCGATTTAATATTTTTCTCTGTAAGGAAATATTCTACGGCTTTGTCGTACTTGCCCCATACATAATAAATTTGGCCTATTTTGCCAAGTGTTACGGCGTGTTTGAATTTTGAACCTCTTTTCTCATCAACGGCAATTTTTAATGCCTTTTCGGCTTTATTAAGGGATTCATTAAATTTCTTTTCTATCAAATCACTTTGTGATTGCTCAATCAACACATTCCACGATTGAGCATTAATTGTGAATAATGAACAATGAGCAGTTAATAATATCAACAATATTTTAATTGTGTTTTTTATCATTTTATTTCATTTAAGTTATCCGAATTTCCAATAAAAATATATCCGAAATTCGTAATTAATAATTCGTAATTCGTAATTAAAAATGGTTTACCATTTTATAGGTGTTTCCACTTCCACATCAACAGTTCTGCTATAGAACCTGCCTTCGGGCAGTTTATTATCGAACATATCTTCAGTTTCTCCAATTCCCCTAACGAAGGCTTTTTTATCTCCTATTAATTCCGAAAGATTTTTTGCCCTATCCTCCGACAACTTTCTGTTATATTCTTCATCACCAAAAGCATCGGTATATCCTGTAATCAGCACACGTGAATTACTTTCAATCCTGTTTTTTATAAAATCGGCTATCCTGATATTCTGCGAAGAAAATTCTGCTGAATTATAATCGAATAATATCAGGCTGTAATGGTCAATCTTTTTATCTCCGAGACGGTTTTCACGCTTTTTCTTTATTGTCAAATGCTCGACCGGAAAGTTTTTCTGCTCAGTCTGATAATTACTACCTTTAATATTTGCAATTTCTAAATTGTAATTAATCGGTTCAGTTGATAAAGCATCAATGAACCACCTCAGATTCCAATCCAGAACTTTAGGAATAGAACTCTGTCCCAGGAAATTTGTTATTTCTTTACTATCCTGATTAATACTCAATTTCCAGGATTCAATTTCATTTAAGGAAAAAACTTCAGGATAAAATCTTATGCTTTGCGGAGAGGCTTTGAGCAAAGTATCCTCGACTATAACCGGTTCAAGAATTTCCCAGTTGTTAGATGTAATCTCGACTCTCCTGTTTTCTACGATTCCATCTTCTCGAGTCTTATTTGAAAAATTATTTGGCAAATTTTGATATTTCATTTCAATGCGCGATGGATTTATGTTCCATACATTTTTGAAATAATCAGCAATTGCTTCTGCTCTTTGTTTAGATAATGCTTTATTTCCTTTTTCTTTGCCAATATCAGAATTGCATCCCATAATTGTAATTCTTGCATTAGGATAATTAGACAATCTCATTCCGATTATATTCAAAATATTATAATATAAATCAAGTGTAGAGCCTTGGTATAATTTTGGTTTTGTTAAATTTTTTATTTCTTCTTTAGAATGTAATCTATACCTTTTAGGAATCTGTGCAGAATTATCATCGAAGAAAATGTAATTCAGCAAAGGTGTCATATTTGTTGACATGAATTCTTCGATTTGCAGATATAATTCAGGATTTTCCTCTTTATCGGTTACACCGACTGCCCTTACCTGTGCTGTGATGCCTGCATCAATTGATTCTTTCTCTTTATCATTAATTTCAAATGTACCGTATATTAAATCATACGAATCCCCGATTGCTTCAAGTGCCTGCTCATAAGCCAAAATTTCCTGAATGTTTTCTTCAGGAATAATCGTTGTATCAATATATGGCACGGTGCTGTAAGCAAACGATAATCCTGCCCTGATTGAATGAGCACTCCATTTATAATTTTTTACAATCGGAGAAAAGCTATAATAACCTTTAATTTCGGGAATAAGAAAAAATGTTCTCTTAGAATTCAGCGGCAGGTCGTAACTTAATCCGATACCAATGCCTACCTGAATCGGCACATAGTCGGGAATCTCACGTTGAAACTCGTGACGTATCCTGCTTTTTGAGTCTTGCCCGTTAGAATCCATGAATGTTCCCACATCAGTTGGTTTCGTAATTTCTTCTCTCTGATAAAAATCTTTTTTTAACATATATCCTAAATTAACATTTGCATTAAGTTTGAATTTTTGTGTTATTGATAATGAAAAACCGGGTTGAATTTCTATTTGGGAAAGACTGGCATCAAGTATATAAGAAAATTCTCCCGGGGTAGATATACCGCTTACCATTATGTCAACAGGTTCAGTACTTGTCAGTTTTGCACTTATTTCAGAATATCCTGCTTTGAGATTTACGTCGAGGTAATCAAGAAGATATATGCCATACCCAAGTCCAGGAGAAAAACCTGAGCCGAATCCTTTTTCAAACTTGGGACAGCAATTCGGAATACCCGGCAGATTGCCAAAATCAGCAAGGTGAATGTTATAGTTATAATTACCAAAGACACTGAATCGGGAATCCATATTTCCCGATTGGGCAAATGAGTTTTTTTGTAAAAGAAACAATATTAATATTAAAAAGTAAAAATTTCGCATTAAAATTCCAATTTCTGCTATTTTACAACTTCAACCTTCATTGCTTTACATCCGGTCTGTGTTTGAAGTATGATAAAATAGGTGCCGGATGGTAAATTATCCGTTGAAATTGTACTTGAAAATCTACCGGTATTATGTAATCCGTCATAAATTGTCGTAACTTTTTCTCCGAATGTGTTTATTAAATAAAGTTTTGTATTTCCTTTTTCTATTAATTCATAAATCAAATCGAAAGATTCTGAAGATGGATTCGGCGATGCAACCACAAGGCTCAACTGCCCTTCGGTACTAATCAATCTCGGATAACCGCCCTGCATACATACTCCTTTTAATCGGAACCTTCCAATAATATCATCAATTTTGACTTTTCCTCCAATACCTGTAATGTTAGTCAATTTCAGAACTGTTGATGTATCATTCCCAAGATGAGCCCTGAAATGTATATCATCAAGGAAATTTCCGCTCTCAGGAATAATAGTCTGAATCTGTATTGTTCGGATATTGCCGGTGTCAATAGTACCTTGTGCCGTTTCGTCAATCGGTTCAAGCAGTGTTGCATTAAAACTGAAATTTGCACGTAATCCGGTTATTCCGGCACGTATCAAATTGTCAGGTTTCATCAGGTAGAGTTCGATATGTATTGTATCGCCGGGTTTAGCTTCCAATATGGTATCACCCTGCATGCTGAATTGAATTTCGGATGATGGTTTTTGAAATACCGAATCAGCGTTGAATGGCTGGGACATATCTGATGTACAGCCGTTTCTGTCGGTAACATTTACCTTGTACAATCCGCTTGAATCAACAAGCTGATATGCCTGTCCGGTTTCACCCTGTAATATTTCATCGTTGTGATACCATTGATTGTCGCTCAAAGAACTGGATATCAGGAAGTTCCCGCTAAGAATAATTGATGGAGTTGCAGGTAAAGGATTTATTGTTGTTTGATTTTCAAGCGAATCTGTTATTTGTGATTGTGTGTTTGTCTGTACTAGTTTTAATGAACCTGTACCCGGATTACCCCATAAAACAGCGACAGAGCTTTGGGTATTATCACCCTGAATGTTACCGCCAACCACATTCCATTCTCTTTGAAGCTCGGGATTATTCGATGAATTATAATTCTCGATTCGGTTCTCACAAACTAATGTCGAACCGGAAATATATGGTTCAGAAGCTTCATAAATGGTAACATCTATCACAGTAGAATCGGTGCAATTTGTCAATGTATCAACCTGTGTAACCTGAATTATACCATTACCGCTATCGCCCCAGGTAACTAATATAGTATCCACTTCTTTATCACCGTTAATTGTTCCCCCCGTCAACTCCCAATGGCTTTTCATATTTGTTGGGGATGATGTTGTATAAATTTCATCGGTATTTGAAACAACGGCATTATCTCCAAGAATATGAGAATTTGGCAATGAGTGAATAATTACCTCCTGTTCAGTTGAATCAAGATAACCTACTTTTGAATTAGTCTGTACAAGCTTGATTGTACCTTTATCAATTCCATCCCATTTTACATTTATTATGTGATTTGTATCGATACCTTCAATAATTCCACCCGTAACATACCATTTGTTTTGAAGCTGATATTCGATTTCAGCCGAATATTCTTCAATGCTATTTTCACATACCTCAAAGTTGCCTCTGATACTGGGTTTTGGTACGTTCGATACCTCGACATCAATTACTTTAATATTATAACATTTTGTTTGCTTATGTTGCTGGAAAAGTCGGATTGTATCCCATCCTATGCCTGTCCATAGAACTTCAATTTCAGGTGCAATGCTGTCACCAAGTATTTCACCACCGGTTACTCTCCATAAATTGTCGTAATCGGGAGATGTTGTGTATTTAGTTTTCAGGTTGACTGCTGCTACTTTTGGCCCGGTAATTTCCGGGGATGGAAGTTCATTAATGGTTATGGTTTTTATTAATGAATCTATGAAACCTTTAGACATAATTCTTTGTACAAGCTTTAATTTCCCTTCTCCGGCATGGTTCCATTTAACATCAACAATATTTCCATCATCGGCTCCAACCACCTCACCTCCCTGCACAGTCCATTTATTTGATATATTTGGATTGGATGTTGTAGTATATTGTGAAGTAGTCTTTTCACAGACTGAAGTATCACCTACAAAATTAGGAGTTGGAAATTCACTTATATTGACACTTTTTGATGCAGTATCCATACAAAGTGAGCTTGTGTCTCTTTGTGTAAGTTTAATTTTGCCTATACCTTCGGGTCCCCAATTTACCATAATAGAACTACCTATTGATGTCCCTTTAATAGTACCTCCTGTAACTTCCCAATTAAAAGACATACCTTCAGGATTTTTAGCCATAAAAATATCTGTACAATTAACACAAGCATTATTTGCACCTAAAATATTAACCTTGGGTAGCGGATTAATATCAACATCATGAATTACCGAATCTTCAAGGGTTGTGATTTTGTTGCGCTGATGAAGTTCAATCATTCCTGTTCCAATATCAGCCCATAAAACTTCGATTATACTCTCGTCATTACTTCCAAATATAGCACCTCCAATAACTTCCCATTCAAGTTCAAGGTCCGGATTTGATGATGTAGAATAAACTTCCCTGTTTTTTTCACACACCGAAAAAGAACCGGTTATTGATGGTTTTGGAAGCTCACTAATGGTTACTTCCAATGATGAAGTGTCATTACAGCCTGTTGTTGCTATCGTTTCCAGTACTTTTACATTACCAATGCTTTCTTGATTTGTCCAGGTTACTTCGGCAATATTTGTATTCAATGGGCCATCAATTGTCCCGCCAGAAACAAACCACTGGTAATTGTTCCCATCCACATATTGAGTCATATACATTTCTTTACTGCCGGTTCCGACCGATTTGTTTCCGATTAGGTTAGGCTGGGGTACAGGTTTAATATCTATATCCTTCTCGGTTGAATCAATACAACCTGTAATCGAATTTCTAAGAATAATCTTCAGGCTTCCCGTACCGGCAACATCCCACAGTACATCAATACTGCCGCCATTATTAGCACCTTGTATAGTGCCCCCGGCACAAAACCATGTGGGTTCAATATTAGCAGATAGAGTGAAATAATAATTTTCGATTGAGCCTTCGCAGGCCTGGAACAATCCAATTATTGATGGTATTTGCGGAAGAGGATTTATTATGTAATTTTTTTGAGTTGAATCTTTACAGCCTTCTTCAATAGTAGTTTGAATCAGTTTTATTGTTCCCCCGCCTGCACCATCCCACAAAACATCGAGAACAGAATCTGTCAACGAACCCACGGGGTTTCCCCCTGTAACATACCACCGGCAATTTACACCTGAAGTCTGCAATGCCCGAAAGTGAGCTACGCTCCCCTGGCAAAATTCGTTAGCTTCATCAATTATGCTAACAACAGGAAGTGGAACTATTAGTATTGTTTTAACAGCAGAATCTTTGCACCCTGTTGAATTAATTGTTTCAATCAACACTAATCTGCCTGTCCCGCCTTGTCCCCATATCACATCAACCGATGTACCTGATGCAGCTCCGTTGATTGAACCGCCGTATGCAATCCAGTAATAACTCAACGAAGTCTTGATTGATGAAGGTGGAATTGTGTATGTTTCGATGCTTGATTGGCAAACTGTATCCTTACCCGAAATCATGGGTGTAGGCAATCCATTGATTGTTACATTCATTGCTGCCGAATCTTTACATCCGCCTTTATTTGTCAAAACAAGTTTCAGTATGCCTGTTCCTTCATCTTTCCATTTAACTTCAACTTCAGGTTTAAAATCAGCATCAATGATTTCACCATTTGTAGCAGACCATTTGAAAGTAAAATCGTCATCATTACCTGTGGAACAGGTATAATGTTCAATATTATTTGAACAGGTACTTTTATTACCTTCTATATCAACTTTTGGCAACGGATTCACAGTAATAGTGCTTCCATATGGCTGTCCGACAATCATTGGAACAGTAGATATGATTCGGATTTTATAATTATTTCCTTCACTGGCGTTTGCCGGGATGAAAGCATTAATCGTTCCGCCATTAGCACCCGAAATTTGCCCGATAAAATACGTATTAAAAAAGTTACCCTGTGAATTTGAAAGTTCGGCATAAAAAATATTTGAAGAACCGAAAGAACCTGTAACAGAAAAATTTATTTGAATTGCATCGCCGGGACACAATGAGGTACTCGAAATTGAATTTATTGTTACAGACATCGGTGTTCCATTTACTTCATAAGCACCCATATCGGTTTGCCCGTTACGCTGGTACATCCTCTGGTCGTATGCAGGCCCATCCGAACTTTTTGCTGCATTGATTGCAGGACTTGTATTATCGAGAGAATGAGTCATTGTAGGGCCACCGTTGTCATTTAAACTATTAATCTTTGGATTAGTATTTTCTAAATTATTCGAACCAATGATAGTAGCACCAAGTTTTTTTTCTATTAAGCTATAATTCATATTCACAGTGCCTGAAATATCAGTCCCCATTGCTGCGGCATTATTCCCGGCTATTATAGAATTTTTTATATTAACATTCAGAATACCTGTCGGACAAAATATTCCACCTCCCGTTAAATTTGCCTGGTTATTACATATAGTAGAATTGACAAGGTTGAAAGTACCTGTAAAATCAGCAGCAAAACAAATTCCTCCTCCGTTTGAACTTGCCTCGTTACCGCTTATAGTTGAATTAATAATCGTTCTGCTTCCCGAAGAACCTAAATATAAACCTCCTCCCGATGAACTGGAAGTATTATCATAAATACTGCTGCAGGAAATATATAAATATCCAATTGAATATATTGCAGCGCCATTAGTTGTTCCGCAGGAATTATCGGAAAAAGTGCAATTAACTATCGTTGTCGATGCCGCATTTGCTGAATAAATTCCTCCTCCACCTTTTCCCGCATAACTTTTCACCACATTACATTGGGCAAGTGTTAAATTCGCATTAAAATTATAAATTCCTCCTCCGAAATTGCTTGCATTAACTCTTCCTTCAGTAATTGTTAAACCAAAAATACTTACCTCGGCATAGTTGTATAAGTATAATACCCTTACTACCGAATTACCGCTTATTGTGAGATTGTTAGCTCCAGGACCTGTTATAGTCAACTTTTTATTGATAATTAACATACTGGATAGTTTGATTGTGCCGGTCACGGCAAAATTAATCTGGTCGCCTGCAACCGCATCGCTGATTGCCTGGCGTAATGAGCCTGCACCTGAGTTACTGAGGTTTACTACCGTGATTGTCCTTGAGAAACAAAAATTGCTAATAATTGCAAAACATAATATTTGCAATAAAAAGAACTTTATTTTATGTACCTTCAACAAAGTAAATATATTAATCATTACAATCCATAGCAATTGTAAGAAATCAAATATAATTAACAATTATTAAAGTTAAATCAAAATTTTCAGATAAGCAAGTGTAAAATTTAGTATTTGATTTGAATAAATAAGAATGATTGCCTATATCACATTAATTCCATGTCGTAAAATTTCACGGACAAAAGGATTGGATTCATTGAATTCTTCAGGACGATAGGTCAGAGGTTCAAGTTCATAGCTGACAGCGAATTTAGCTTTTCTGATTTTCTCATTATCATAATATCTGTTTCCCACGAAATTATCTGACACAATTGCTAAATCAATATCACTCCACTTATCATTTGTTCCTCTTGCATAAGAACCGAACAGCACAGCTTTTTGAACATGTATGTTTGTTGCTTCAAGTTCGTCAATAAATTTATGTATTAACTCTTTTATTTCAGAAGAGATTTCAGCCATAATAATTTCTCCCTAATTCTTTTAAACATTTCTTCACTAAATTCTTTTGTGCAAATTTTTTCTAAATCAGATTTATATTCCGGATATCTCGCTTCTATATGGAACATATTCAATCTATCAAAGAAATCAGATGACTCTTCATTCAATTCAATATTTGAAAGTTTGGATAGCCTGATTAAATTATAAATTTTTGGAGGTGTTTCATTATGCAAATTAACATAATGGGCTTTCAATGCTTTTTCAATCACAAGGTGGCCAATAAACAAAGACCACAAAAACTTTCCAGATAAAAGAAGAATTTCAGCAGATTCCAGATCAGAATTGGCTGAAGTTATCCAATGCTTTATTTGTTCTTCCTTTGTCATTTATTTTTTGTTTTTGGAACTAAAATCTTTCAAATTTATAGGAAATTTTAATAATAATACTCTTTTTATTTTTCCTACATCTTCACAGTCAAATACTTCGCTACCTTCTTATCGAAATAAATTGTTCGTTTTTTTGTATAATAAGCATCCAATACAACTTCAATATTTATCGAATCCTTTATTAAATAGTCACCAAGGTTAAATCCCGCTTCACCATACTTCCTGAATCTCCTTCCAATCCACGGCAAATCGCCGGGCTGTATAACAACTAAACCATTAGTTTGAGTTTGATATACTTTTATTGGCACGCCTTTATTTATTTCGGTACTTAAATAATTAAACTTTAACAGAAACATTTCGTAATTCGTTACCGAATCACCTAATATGATTCTTAAAGTATAAAATCCATTATCATATTGTTCTGTCAATGAGTCAGGAATACCCCATAGAATATTAAATCTTCCTTCTTTAAAAATCTGATTAATAATTGTATCCATCACTATATTTTTTTCTTGATTAATAAGAATGATGATTACATTTTGAGGAGTATTTAATGTAAATCCAAAATCAGTTTGATTGTAAAATGGATTCGGTGTATTAATGCATTTATAATTCGGATCCATCTCGACTTGCCCGACTGTATAATAAACTCTTACTATTGCACTATCCAACGGCTTCCCACTCGTACTATCAACCACAGTTATATATACACCGTGTCCATCCTCTCCGCCCCCAGTCGGCTCATTGCAGGATAAGAGAATTATACTAGTTAAAATTACGAGAAATAAAATTGATTTCATATTTTCAACCAACATTATTACCAATTACAATTTTAATAATATTATCCGGTTCTATTTTTTTATCATTTTCACAGAATAATCTGCCCTTTTATCAACACTTAAATTTAATGCAAGTATTACAGGATTATAATCATCACTTAATATTTCCATGTACACTTCTTCCTTTAATAGAAATTTTCCTAAATTCACACCGGATTCATGCACACGATTGAACTTTTTCCCGGTATATGGCATGTCTTCCTTCTTTAGTATGAATTTGCCGTCAATCGGATTTTTAATTACTTTAGAAGGTAACGGCTTATAAATCATATCATAAAAGTAATTATTTTTAAAATACATTATCTCGTAATTCATAACCGTATCGGGAGTCTTAATTCTTACATTATAGAAACCTTCTTTTATATTCTGACTTGATGAATAATCCGGAAACCAATCAAATTCGTGAAAACCCGCTTCTAATATTTCATTAATTACAGTGTCAATAACGTTATTTGTTTGTTCATCAATAATAGTAATCTCAGTCTGTTCGGTCTCGTTTTTAGAAATCCATAAATGGGTAAATTCTCTGAATGGATTTGGTGCATTAATTGATTTTATGCTGGTATCCTTTGTTGGCAGTTCTGTTATTAGATAATAAATACTAATAGTAACATTATTAACCGGTGCCCCGGTTTTACTATCAGTCAATGTAAAGTAATAACCCGGTTCATCATCCTCTTTCACTTCACTTGTCTGTTCATCGCAGGACGAAAGAAGAGTTAAAATTAAAATAACAAATGATAGAATTGTTTTCATAGTATCAATCCTCAAAATTTTGATAATATTTTTTAAGGTTTTCCTCCGGTTGTCGTATGCAGAATCACCCCCTTAGAACCGGAAATAAATCCTTCGTTTTTATCAAAAAAGAATAAATCATGGAAATGTACAATGCCATTCGGCTCACTTAAACTTACCCAATAGTTTAATGGTAACCAGTTAATTCCACCATCTTCTGTAAATGAAATCAAATGGTATTTTGTTCCACCATATAAATAGTTTGGTAAACTAGAAATACCCCAACCATGGTTTTCATCAACAAATGTAAAATTACTTATATATCTTTCACTATTATAATTTTGATAAAACCAGTTAAAACCACCATCAGAAGTTCTTAGGAATTTATATTCATCGGTTTTTATCCAAGCATTATTTTCATCTAGGAAAAATGATTGATAAAGTGCTATAGTAGTATCTTTAAATACCTCAAACCAGGTTTTACCTTCATCAGTGGTCTTATAAATACGAGAATTTGTTTTTTGACTTATTCTATGAAAGGTTTGAAAAAATGCAGTTGTTTTATTCGTAAAATGCAAATCATCAATACCATCCTCAAAATCAGTTAAATTTATTTCCCAATTGTTCCCTCCATCGGTTGTCTTAATTATTGCATCATCACTGCTTCCATTCTTTATTGTTGCCCAACCGGTCATTTCATCAGTAAATTGAATATCATATATTCCTCTATCCATTTGTTCAGTGAACAGAACTTTTTTTGTCCAACTTTTACCCCCATCAGTCGTTTTGTATAGTCCATTATTTGCATCTCCTACCCAACCGTTTAAAGTATCTTTAAAATATAAAGTATTAAAATGACCTTTGAATGTATAGCCTGAAGTTTCTGAATGTTCAATAAAATATTTTTCCCAACTTTTACCTCCATCCGTTGTTCTTAAAATACTATCATTTTCATTTAAAATCCATCCATGTTTTTTATCAATAAAAAAAATATTATAAAGACAATATAGATTACAATCGTGAGCCCAGATTTTAGGATTACTCCCTGGATAACAAATATATTCGGAAAAACCTACAGGTATCGGCTCTTCAATAAATGTATTATCTTTACATGCCGATAAAATTATTAAAATAAAAACACAGAATAACAAAATTGACTTCATAAAATCACCTTATATTTTCATTATTAATTGGTCATTAGTCATTAGTAATTAAATTCACTCTTCCTCAAACGGATACTTCTTATACGGGCTTCCTCCTAAATAGTAGAAATCCAGCACCTCGGCGAAGCCGTAGTCTTTGATTACATCTGATATAACAACCGTCTTGCTTCCGTAGTTCCTGATATACTCCAGCATACCTTGCTGCTGCCAGATAAAGTTCTGCGGAAAATCCTTGAACCTTCGTTTGAGTATTCCATAGCTGTGCAGTGCAGGTGTTGACCAATACCACAAAAACAAATTTATGCGGCTTTCCTCGTTAGCAAGGCAAAGAGCAAGAGGTAGGACGGAATTAAATACAAGCTCTCTCCTCAGGTGCGACCCCTCGTCAGTGATTTTCGTTTTGATTAACTGTTGCATCATATCGGGTATGTGCAGTTCTGCACCTTCCGATAATTCCTTGAGCAATTTAAAAACATGTGATGATGGAAGAATTTGCAGAAGCTGTTCGAGTCTTTCGGAAGTGTAAACAGGCCTCTTTCTTCTGTTAAAATACTTATTCAAAAACTCACCTGAAAGCATTTGAAAACCTGAATCAAGCCCGTGCTGATTAACATATTTTTTTGCATCCGATGTCTTTCTCAACAGCCTGATTAATGCAAACTGCTGAAGCTCTTCTATTGAAAAAACATCCGGTATGTTTATTTCAAACGAAGTATCTTCTGATGCTTTTCGGACTTCATCATGATTCATAATTAAAGTTTCAAAAGGTAGTGAAAGTTTTACATCATTATCGAAAACAATATGAAGTACGACAGATTTGTAATTCTCATCAACCGAATGATTATGTACGTTCCATTCCGAGCTTTTCACATGAAACTCTGCATCAGCAACTATCACATTTCCCTGCAATAGCAAAGCAATATCGAGGAAATCGGGTCCCTCGTGAACATTAAGCCTGCCGGGTGAAAGTACCTGAAGCCTTTTACCGCTTGCTGTTGTATATATCTTTGACGGTTCGGACAGAAGCCTGTGAACACCGGTTTGCAGTTTCTTTTCACTAATTGATGATGTAGATGAATTTTTCATAAGATGTTATTAAATAATTTATTACAATTTTATAACAATAATCATTTTTGTTCCCCCTTATCAAAGGGGGTTAGGGGGTTGTTAATAATTCAACCTCCATTTCTGTTCCCCCTTATCAAAGGGGGTTAGGGATTGTCATGATAAAAACCTCCATTATTTTCTCCCCTTTTTCAAGGGGGAGATTCAGAGGTGGTTCCTTGCTACCACCACATACGATGCTTCGACATAGTTTATCCCGAACTTGATTCGGGGCTCAGCATGACAACCCAAATTCAACCATGTCAGGAGTTACTCCTGACAGGAATAATCTACATAAAAGATAATTTATATTTTATCGCTTTCTCTCTCGCTTTTTCGGCAAAATCTTTCTCTTTGGAAGCATAAATCACTGCTCTCGACACATTGATAATGGCAGGCCCATTTGCATTTGCCTTAACTACGGCTTCCACACTGCCTCCCTGAGCTCCGATACCGGGAATTAAGAAAAAGTTGTTGGGAGCTAATGCTCTTAATTTGTCAATATCATCGGGTTGAGTTGCACCAATTACATAAGCAAGATTAGTTTTATCAGCCCAGCTCAGTGATTGCTTAATTATATGTTTATACAATGGAATACCGCCGGATTCCAGTCTTTGGAAATTTGCTGAACCTGGATTGGAAGTCAAAGTCAGTAGAAAAACCATTTTCTTCTTATAACTAAAAAACGGGTCTAATGAATCTTTACCGAGATAAGGATTAATTGTAACTGCATCGGCATTGAAATAATCAAAAATTGATTTTGCATAACCTGTCATTGTGTTTCCAATGTCGCATCGTTTGGCATCGGCAATCGAAACAATGTTTTCAGGAATTAGTTCAAATGTTTTTTTCAGAAGTTCATACCCTTCGATGCCATATTGCTCATAGAAAGCAAAATTGAGTTTGTAGGCACAAACAAAATCTTTTGTAGCATGAATTATTGATTTGTTGAATTCAAATAATCCGTCCGGAACAGATTTGAATTGCTGTGGCACTTTATTCAAATCAACATCGAGGCCGACACATAAAATAGAAGAATTTTTTGCTTGTGAACGCTTTAACTTTTCAAAAGTATCCATAATTTTAAGTTAAAATGATAATTATTCTATATTTATTTTTACTCTTTGATTTCTCCTTAATATATAAAATCTAATTTAAGATTATTGTTTATAGGTTATTTTTAAATAGAAGATATTTTCTATATTGAGTGTTTTTTTCGTTGGGCGGTGGTGTGTTTGATTTCTTCAGCATTTCAATTACCTTATCATACCTGTCCTGAGGAAGCGGGTGAGTAGAAAGCACTACCTTGAGGTCATTATCCTGAACTGAATTTTTAATTTTATCGAAAAAGAATTTGATAGAACCCGGATACCATTTAGTTGATTGCAAATATTTGAATGATAATTCATCGGCTTCATACTCGTTTTCACGGCTATTATTTAGCAGGGACAATCCTTTGAACATATTCGAACCGAGTTCTTCATATTTATTTTTTTTCTCTCCGAAGGCAGCATCAGAGAGTAGTTGCATTCCATAAGCCTTAGAGATTCGCTGGGTAGCATGTCTTTTCTCGGCATGAGCAATTTCATGTGCAAGAATGCCCGCAAGTGTTGCTTCATTGTCAATAAATTTCAGCAAGCCTGTGTAAACGTAAATATAACCTCCGGGGGCACAAAAAGCATTTACAATATCATCCCTCTTAATAATTTCAACGGTATAAGCAAATTGACCTCGATACTCCATCTTCGGAGAACGGATAATCTCATTTACAATCCCCTGGACATAGCTCTTAACTTCAGGCTTATTATAAATCGGATATTCGTTTTTATTTTTCCTAATCTCTGAGTCGAGATTCTTACCTAACTTAATATCTTCGCTGGGTGGATATATGTTGAAATCAACACAGCTATTCATCATCCTTACGACAAAAATTACCGCCGTAAGAAAAATTAGCTTTCTATATATGTTATATAATTTTTCCATTTTAATTATAATGAATTTAAGTAATATAAATTTACAAAAAAGTATTCAATTATGGCAGTGTATTTTTAAATTGTATATACCTCTGCGAAAAAAGGTTATTTTCATTTGGTTGAGCCAGTTGAGCATTAGCAATTAACTGCTCATATATGGCTATCCTGTTTTCATTCAATGGATGAGTTGAAAGCAATTCTTCGAGAAAACTTCCACTTGAATTATCGCTTACCTTTTGAAAGAAATATTTCATTGCTCCAGGATACCAAATTGTGGATTGAAGGTATTTGAATGAAAATTCGTCAGCTTCATATTCATCGTCCCTGCTGTTCTTCAGCAATGCAAGTCCTGCAAACAAATTAGCGGCAAGTTCGGCATATTGGTCCGGATTATTCCCGAGAATCAAATCCAACAAAAATTGTACTCCATAAGCTTTTGTCATACGTTTTGTACTGTGCCGCTTTTCTGCATGTGCTACTTCATGAGCAAGTATTCCTGCGAGTGTTGCCTCATTATCTACAAATTTGAGCAAACCTGTATAAACATATACATATCCCCCGGGTGTAGCAAATGCGTTTACTACATTATCTTTCCTGATTATTTTAATTTGATATACAAACACACCTCTATATTCAATTTTGGGTGATTGGATAATCTGATTAACAATATTCTGTACATAATCATTTGCAGATTGCTGATTTAATAAAGGATATTCCTGTTGATTTGATTTAATTTGCAAATCAAGCTGTCTCCCAAGCTCTTTGTCATCATTAACAGAAAATACATTGAAATCAAGTGAATTAAAATCATCACAACCATAAAATGACAGCGAAATAAATCCTAAAAGGAATAATATTAATGATTTTTTTATATGTAAGTAAAGGTTTACCATTAATTTTAATTATGGATATTATGATTGAAATTTAAAAACCTTATTAATTCCTTGAAACCTTAGTAACAAATCTTTACAGGAAGACAAAAAACCTATTACCTTATTTTGATGTATTTAATTCTATTTTATTGTAATTAGAAAATATGAAGTTTCTTCGGATAAAATATTTTTTCAAGGACCAAACCTTTTGCAGGAGCTAACGAGCTTACTTTTGAACGGTCGCAATCTTTTAATGCTCGTTTAACTTCTTTGATAGTTCTTTTCCCTCGTGCAATATCTATCATCGCTCCGACTATACTTCTCACCATTCCATAAACAAATCTGTCGGAACGAATTTGCAGTCTCCATGTTTGCTTTGATATTTGCTTCCATTTACATTTTTTAACATCACAGATATAGTTTTTAGTATCCGGGTTATGCTTTGAAAATGTCGTGAAATCATGCTTCCCGACAAAAATATCAGCCGATTTTTTCAACTTAGCATAATCAATTTTATATTTGATTAATGTCGAAAATAATCTGTCGAACACTGAATTATTAGAATTAATTGTATAAGAGTATTCTCTTGCGATAGCATCAAATCTCGCATGAAAATCAAAATTCACAATTTGGGCTTCAACAATTCTAATATCATCCGGTAATTTTGAATTAAGTACATAAGGAATTTTTTTTTCAGGAACAGGGAATTTTGTTCCAAGTTTTGCATGTGCTACCTGTCCCCTTGCATGAACACCTGCATCCGTCCTTCCTGCTCCGACAATACCAATATGACTGCCATTCAACTTATGCAGAACTTTTTCAATCTCTTCCTGAATAGAAGGAGCATTTGGCTGAATCTGCCATCCCCCATAGTTCGTCCCATCATATTCTATTTTAAGTATTAGTATGTTCATTTTTATTTGATAATATTATTTATCAATATTTAATACCAATAGTTTCCATAATAATAAAAATAATTAATTACAAATTCATATTTTATATATTCATTAATGGTATAACCAACAAAGTAATTATTATAATTAACTCCAAAAGAAAATTTCAAATAATCATTATAACAATTTTCACATCGTTTATTTGGGATAAAATAATTTCCAACACAAACTAGTCCAATATTGATTTTATGTATCATAATTTCTGCAATTAATAAAGTGTAATCTAGTTCAGTTTTAATTGATATATTTCTTTTATAAGACATATCAAGTAAAAAATTTAATCCTGTTTCTAATCTAAAAAAATGATTCTTATCATAATTAATATCTTCAAAATTATATTCTCCTAAATCAATTGAAGTTAAACCTAATTTTGTTGTCAAAAAGCCTTCGTAGTTAAATTTATTTTTTAAATTTAACTTGTAAGTGCTAAACCCATATCCTGCTCGAAATTGTGCCCATTGCATTAATTGATTTTCAATTTGTGTTTTATCATAATTTATAATTGTTAAACCAAATAAATAATTCCAAAAAGAACGCTCTTGGTAACCGGGTCTTAATGCTCTTGAAGTATCTTTTTCAGTAATAGGTATCAATTCATTTAAATTAAAAATTGAGAGTCTATAAATAAAATCAGGTATTTTATCCTGATAATTTCTTAATCCTATAGATACATTTAATTCAGAATTATATTCAGAATTCCTAAATAATCCACTATAAATAAATCCATCAGTTATAAAAAAGGAAGCAATTAATTGATTTTGTTTATTAAAATAATCATATTCCAAACTTGAGCCAAAATCTACAAACGCTTTGGAAGGAAGTGGATTTAATAATAAACAAATATTAAATAATAAGAATAGAAATAATTTTTTCATTTTTGAGCTATGAAAAATTATAAGTAAAATATTGAATTATTTCATTTGTAATTCATAATTCGTAATTCGTAATTGAATATATCAGTTTCGCTCATATACAGTTTTTCCCGTTTTGAATACTTCATTGACAAAACTGTATTTAGTATTAATTGATTCTTCGATTTCAGAAGGTGTATATACTAATAAATCCATAGGCACTTTCATACCATAGAGAAGTTTTCTTAATTCCTTAGCTCTTTCAGGTCTTGTTAATTCAGAATTTTTTATAATAAGAAAATCCAGGTCACTGTTTTCAGTAGGTTTACCGGTAGCATAAGAGCCAAATAATATTATTTTATCAGGATTAAATCCTAGAACAATCCTGTTTATTACTTCCGTTATTTTTTCCTGATTGATTATATTATCATTCATTTTTCAAAATTAGTCATAAATAATATATTTCCAACAGTATTATAAGAATTTCAAATTAATAATTTACTTCATTCGTAATTCATAATTCGTAATTCGTAATTAACTACGCTTGTGTCCCAGCCGCAACCGGAGGCACAAATACCCTCGTTTTCAATTCACTATCAAGCATAAACAAACTGCTCTTTGACTCTCCTGCAAGTTTCATCCTCTCTACTATTTCTGTTACAGTTGCTTCCTCTTCGACTTGCTCTGTGATGAACCATTGAAGAAGTATATTGGTAGCATAATCATTTTCCTTTATCGCAAGAGTTGCGAGTTTATTTATATATTCAGTAACTGATTCTTCATGTTTTTGAGCGGCTTCAAATACATCCAAAGGAGATTTCCATTTTGTCGGAGGAGCATCAATAACACCAATTTTTGCTTCCCCTCCACGCTCAAGCAGGTAATCAAAGAATTTCATTGCATGAAACATCTCCTCCTGAACCTGAACTCTCATCCAATTTGCAAATCCGTTTAAATTAATTAGCCTGTAGTATGCCGCCATCGAGAGATATAAATTTGATGAATATAATTCCCTTACTATCTGCTCGTTAATCTCATCCTGAACCACTTTTTTTATCATATCAATACCCTTAATTATTTAATTGAGACAATTTTTCCCTTAAAATCAATAATTGTAAAACGCTTAAAATAAAACAAATATTTTATCATCAAAGCAGAATATGTCATATCTAAACTTTAATTTAGAATTTTCAATTTTCAATAAATTTAGCAATTTTCAATTTAAAATTACTCTAATTTAAATATAACTCAGCAACTCATTTAATATAAAAGAAAAATTATAGTGAAATTTTGAAAATTATATTATTTTTCCATTGAAAATTCATTGAAAATTATAAATTAGAAATTGAAAATTTTGTATCATAAAGCAGAATAAATTTTTGGAAGTCGAATTATGAACCTTGTCCCGGGTTTATTTGATTCTGTGGCAAGGTAGCAGGGTGACTCCACTAAAATTTCACCATGAAGTTTATGTATAACCTGCAAAACTATTGACATCCCCAAACCCGTACCTTCAATTCCCATCTTTTTAGAAATACTTGTCCTGTAAAAATCCTGGAAGATTTTCTCTTTTTCCTCTTCGGGAATACCTATTCCATTATCGGCAACTGAAATCAAATACATTTCTTTCAGGTCGTTAACAACAACTTCTATGACACCGTCCTGCTCAGTATATTTAATAGAATTTGAAACGAGATTAGACATTGCAAGCTGTAATAATTTAGGCTCTGCCTGTATTATAGCTTCGTCTGTTGCATCGCATTTGAAAGAATATTTGATATTTTTTGAATTAAGTAAAATCCGGTAATCTAAATAAACTTCGTCAAAAAGGCTGATTAGACTTACATCTGTGATATTTTCGATGCCTGATTCCGATTTTAACTTTGAGAAAAATAAAATGTCATTGATGGTTTTCACAGCACCCGAAAGCCTGTATTTGATTCTTTCGAGGGGCCTGAGGTGTTCGCTTTTAACCTCGCCGAGTGTGCCATCAAGCATCATGTCCAAATAAGTCATCGAAGCGGCAATCGGTGTTTTCAGGTCATGGACAACTGAAAATACATATCTCGATTTCGATTTTTCTGCGTTTTCCAAATCATTGTAAGCTTGTGTCAGAGAGCGTTCCCTAAGATAAAGTTGCTTTGCTATTGAATTAGTCAGGTAAATACTTAAATATAGAGTCAAGCCAAAAAATATAAAATGGCCTATCATATAAGATGGATTATTATACAAAGGTAGAGTATATATCGCTGATATACCATGATGCGGTATAATTCCATGATATTCTAACAGTGAACCTGCTATTGATGTCAGCATAACCCAGGTTACCACAACTCCCATTATCCTGTCAGTTAAAAACAGGCTACCGATAATAACATGAAATATATAGAAAAAGAAAATCGGTGATTCGACACCACCGGTAAAATATATAAAAAGCATAAGTGCTATAATATCTAAAATGATTTGGAGCATGGAAAGATGCAAACTGTGAAATTTCTTTTGGCTTTGGTAAAGCTCTGGCATTGATACAGAAATTCGATGAAATATTATGTTATAAGCAAGAATAACTGCCGTGATTATACATAATGGTAATGAATCAAATTCAAAACGGGGTAATATTTTTCCAAGAACGGTAAGGAAAATAATCAGGGAGATTTGCATTACAACCGCACCGTAACGCAGCATAATCAGCCATCGGTTACGCTTTTTCAATTCTATCCAAAACTGGTCGTATTGGATTCTTTCAGGTATTAATGTGAAAAAAGAATCAACCATTTGTATTGGATTACTATCAATTTGTTTTAAAATAAAAAACAATTTATAATATATAATTTAAATTCGGCAGTCTGCCTTTAAAGCAAACTGCCGAAAATAATCAATTATCCAATGTACTTCCCACGCTTTACATAATGCGTATGCAAAAGCTTATGGGATAGATGCCCGCAGGGACCTTCAGTCAAAAACTTCTCATATATATAAGTAATATGAGGATTTTCATGAGATTTTCTCACAGGCAATCCTGCATCTTCCTGGTAAATGGCTTCTGCCCTCTTCTTCCTGATTTCAGGAGATGTCGGTATAGGTTGACCGCCCCCGCCAAGACATCCACCCGGACAAGCCATCACCTCGATAAAGTGAATATTACTTAATTCTCCTCTGACGAGTGCTTCCATTACTTTCTTTGCATTTGCAGTTCCATGAGCTATCATGAAATTCAAGTCAACACCTTCGAGAAAACTCCACTCAGGCTTAACGTTTTCAAGCTTAACAGATGCCTGTTTGACTCCATCAAAGCCTCGGCATGGTAATATATCAAGGTTCTCGAATGGAACTACCCTTCCTGTAACAAGCTCATAAGCAGTTCGTAAAGCCGCTTCCATAACGCCACCAGTCGCTCCGAATATCAATCCTGCACCCGAGGCTTCACCAAACGGTTCATCGAATGTATCAGGTGGCAAGTCAGGTAAGAATAATCCCGCTTCGCGAATCATCTGGGCAAGTTCACGGGTTGTCAATCCATAGTCAACATCTTTAAATCCGGAAGCATTCATCTCGGGCCTGTTGCACTCAAATTTCTTTGCCGAGCATGGCATTAATGCCACAGTAACGATGTTTGCAGGGTCAATTTTATTTTCATTGGCATAAAATGTCTTAATAACCGCACCAAACATCTGCTGTGGTGACTTGCATGTCGAAAGATAATCCAAATACTCGGGATAAAAATGTTCTATGTATTTAATCCAGCCTGGCGAACAAGATGTAAATTGCGGTAACCTGACATTATTATCGCCTTCAACAAGTTTCTTTTTTAATCTCAAAAGAAGCTCAGTGCCTTCTTCCATGATTGTCAGGTCCGCTGAAAAATTAGTGTCGAACACTTTATCAAACCCAATCATTTTCAATGCCCTGTTCATTTGTTTTGTCATCGAAATCCCGGCAGGAAGCCCGAACTCCTCACCTATAGCCGCTCTCGGAGATGGGGCTGTCTGAATTACCACATGCTTCGACGGGTCATCAATTACATTCCATATTTCATCCGACGGGTCATTTGCTTTCAATGCTCCTGTCGGGCACCTGTTAATACATTGTCCGCAACTAATACAAACAACCTCAGCAAGAGGCTTATCCATAAATGTTGTGATTTTTGTTTTATCTCCGCGGTTTATTGCTTCAAGCACACCCACTTCCTGCAGGTCAATGCAAGTCCTGACGCATCTCTTGCATAAAATACATTTATCCATGTCTCTGACGACAGCATAGCTTGACCTGTCAATCTTGTAGCGGCGTTCCTGGATATGTCCGAACTTGTATGAATCAACACCATATTCCTTTGCTAATTTTTGAAGTTCGCAGTTGCCGTTGCGGTGGCAGGAATAACACTCCCCGTAATGTTCGCTTAACATTAAATCAAGTACATGCCTCCTGGCTTTTCTTACTTTTTCAGAAGTTGTGCGAACCTTGACTTTATTAATGATTGGAAAAGTGCATGCGGCTTGCAAAGTATTCATTCCTTCTACTTCCACAACGCAGACTCTGCAAACTCCGGCAAGGCACAAGTCCTCGTGGTAGCAGAGAGTAGGAACATGGATGTTATTCTCACGGCATGCTTCGAGTATGGTTGTACCCAGCATTACTTTGTATGGATTGCCGTTTATTTCGATACCAACAGTTGCACCAATTGCATCCTTATCAACTTTCGCCATCACAAGCGGCTTTTGGGATACAGGAGCCCGATTATCTTTTACTATCTTATCCATTTTTCATTCCATCTATCGTTGTGAAAATATTTCTTGTTCAAAATTGGTCATTATCGAAATAAACGGTGTCGGGCTTGACTGTCCTAATCCGCATTTCGACGCTATTTTCATGGTCTTTCCAAGCTCGATAAGCTCTCTCAGGTATGACAATGAACAGTCTCCCTGCTCGATTTTCTCGACTCCCTCGAGAAGCTTCTTGTTGCCTATTCTGCAGGGTGTGCATTGTCCGCAGGACTCTTCGACAAAAAATTCCATGAAGTTTCTCAACACATGAAGCATGTCTCTCGATTGATTGAAAATCATTATCGAACCGCCGGTTGATAAGTCTTCAAAAGATATTTGCCTTTCAAATTCCCCTTCACATGCACAGTATCCCGAAGCACCTCCAACCTGAACTGCCTTGGCGTTCTTTGCCTTCACCATTTTCAGAAGCTCGTTGATTGAAATACCGAATGGCACTTCATATACACCGGGCTCTTCACAGTCACCCGAAACAGACACCAACTTATGTCCTTTCGATTTACCTGTCCCAAGTTTTGTGAACCACTCACCCCCGCGAGACATAATTATTGCCGCGGTTACGAATGTCTCCACATTGTTGACAATTGTCGGATTGCCCATGAATCCTGTGTTCACAGGATATGGTGGTCGGTTTCGTGCTTCGCCCCTATGGCCTTCTAATGATTCAATCAATGCGGTTTCTTCGCCGCAAACATAAGCACCGGCACCAAGCCGTATTTCAATTTCAAAATCATACCCCTTGCCAAGGATATTTTTCCCAAGGCGTTTCTCTTTGAGCATCTTCTCGAGCTGGTCATTCAGTTGCTTCAGCAGATAGCTGTATTCGCCCCTGAGGTACATAAATCCTTTTTGTGCTCCTATTGCATATCCCGAAATAACCATTCCTTCAAATACCAGGTCGGGAAAATCAGACAGTAATACCCTGTCCTTAAATGTTCCCGGCTCACCTTCATCTGCATTGCATACCACATACTTTTTATTTGCTAATGATGCGGCGGCAAGCATCCACTTTGTCCCCGTCGGAAAACCCGCTCCGCCTCTGCCTTTCAGGTTCGATTCACGGATTTCCATTAAAATATCCTGAGGGTTTTTATTTAATGCTATTGCGAGGCAGTCCCCAAGATTTTCCCTGTTGAATAATATTGATTTATTTTTTATCATAGTAACACTCCTACTTAAATCTGTTTAATATATCAACAACGGTATGCGGTGTCAGCTTCGTGAAGACAAGGTCATTCACAAGCATGGACGGTCCCTGGTCGCACATACCCATACAGTTAATATATTCGAGTGAAAACTTGTTGTCCCGCGTCGTTTCACCAAACTTAACACCAAGCTCCCTCTCAACCGCCCTGGCAACAGCTTCTTTGCCTGCCATGTCGCAGGAGATAGTTTTGCAGAGCCTTACAATATACCTGCCCTTAGGCGTTTCACTCAAAAATGAATAGAATGTTACCACTCCATATACTTCCACAGGATGTACATCTAACATTCTTGCAACTTCCTGTTGGGCAAAATCAGTAACCATCCCGTGGTTTACCTGGATATTTTGAATGATAGGCATCAGAGCATCCCTTGTTCTGCCGTACTTTCCGACAAGCATCTCGATTTCTTCCGTCATCGCATTTTGTTTCGTGTCAATCATACTCTTACTCCTATGAAGTCCTAAGGCATTTTGAAATTTTTTCAATCAGAACGGATGGAGTTACAGGCTTCTCGATGAAATCATCAATAGGTACTACCTCACCCTTCCCGAATTCATATCCTACCGCCTTCGAAACCGAAGTAAGCATTATGATTGGTATTGTTACTCCTTTTTGTTTGAATTTGTTGGCAAGATAAAATCCGTCATCAGGTTCGTCCATCATCACATCAAGTAAAATCAAATCAGGTTTCTCTCCGTCAACGACTTTGATTGCTTCCGGAATATTTGCGGCTGAAACCACCGAATAGCCCTTGGCACTCAGAAGCATTGTCAGTGCTTCTACAATATCAGAGTCGTCGTCAATAATAGCTATTTTGGGCATAACTCACCAAAATTTTTATTTTCCAAAAACGTTAATTACTTATTTCTAAATATAATAAAATAAATGAAGTTTATAAACTTTTTTTGTAACCAAAACGTTTTTATTTTTTTAACGATAGGCTCGAATTTTGATTATGAACACAAAAGGCATCATACTCGCTGGCGGTAGCGGCACAAGGCTTTATCCGATGACGGCAGTATTCAGCAAGCAATTGCAGGCTGTTTACGACAAACCCATGATTTACTATCCCCTTGCTATACTTATGCTTGCGGGTATCCGCGAGATTCTTGTAATATCTACCCCCGAGGATACACCTAACTACAAAAAGCTGCTTGGTGATGGTTCCAACTGGGGTATCAGTCTCAGTTACAAAAAACAGGATAAACCCGGCGGTATAGCCGAAGCATTCATCTACGGTGAAGATTTTATTGAAAAATCTCAGGTTTGCCTCATTCTCGGCGACAACATTTTTTACGGCAAGCTGGATTTCCTCCGCAATGCACTCGAGCAAAACAAGGGCGGCACTATCTTCGGCTACCCAGTCAACGAGCCCGGAGCCTATGGTGTCGTCGAATTTGATAAAGATGGAAATGTCCTTAGCATAGAAGAAAAACCAAAAGCACCGAAATCTAAATATGCAATTCCCGGCTTGTACGTATTCTCAAAAGACGTTGTCAAAATAGCAAAGAACATAGACCGAAGCCCGCGCGGCGAACTCGAAATCACAGACGTGCAGTTGGAATACAACCGTCGTGGCAAGTTGAGGGTAGAGCTTATCGGACGCGGCATCGCCTGGTTAGACACAGGCACACCCGAAAGCCTCATGGAAGCATCCACATTCATCCACGCAATCGAAAAGCGACAGGGGCACAAAATCGCCTGTCTCGAAGAAATTGCACTCGAAATGAATTTCATCTCCCTAAGGCAATACCTCGACACAGTCAACAATCTCCCCAACTGCTCGTATAAGGATTATTGTCTGGCTGTGGTTAAGTGAGGGAATATTTTTTATGAATTCTTATTTTTTTTAAGATATTTACAGAATAATACTCAAAAAAAATATTTGTTTTTAAATTGATTTTAATAAATTTTCATCATATATTTGTTAAGTAATATCTTAAGTAACATTTATAAAAATATATGGTGAAAAATGCAAACCCTATTTAAAAAAGTAGATTACACCTTAAACATATTAATTGAAAATATTGAACTTGGAATCATTGGCTTACCTGATATTCAAAGACCTTTTATATGGAAACCTACAAGAGTACGTGACCTTTTTGATTCAATGTTTAAAGGATTTCCTGTTGGATACTTGCTTTTTTGGGAGAGTGGAACAGGGGATGGAACAAAACAGATTGGTTTAAATGATAAACAAAAAGTTCCAAGGTTATTGATCGTTGATGGACAACAAAGACTAACCTCTCTTTACTCAGTATTAAAAGGGAAACCAGTTTTAAGAGATGATTTCACTGAACAAAAAATTAGGATTGCTTTTCGTCCGAAGGATTCATATTTTGAAGTTGCTGATGCAGCAATCAAGCGTGATCCTGAATATATCCCTGATATTTCATCCTTATGGACAAGTGGTGTAGGTCATGTAAGATTTATTACTCAATTCATGAAATCTTTGAAAGATTACAGAGCAGTATCTGATGAGGAAGAGGATATAATAAATACTGCAATAGATAGATTATTTGACCTACAGAGTTATCCTTTTACTGCTGTTGAATTATCCCCATCTGTCGATGAGGAAAATGTAGCAAATGTCTTTGTTAGAATAAATAGTCAAGGAATGACCCTAAATCAATCTGACTTTATTCTTACATTAATGTCAGTCTTTTGGGATGAAGGTAGAACAGAACTAGAAAAATTTTCTCGTTCTTCAAAAAAACCATCTACCCACGGTTCTTCCCCATTTAATTATTACATGCAACCTGATCCTGACGATATGCTTAGAGTATCAGTAGGTCTTGGTTTTAGAAGAGCAAGACTCAAATATGCTTACTCATTATTAAGAGGTAAAGATTTACAGACAGAATTGTTTTCTGATGAAATGCGTATAAAACAATTTGCTATACTCAAAGAAGCACAATCATATACTCTTGATAATCAAAATTGGCATGAATTTCTCAAAAGCCTTCTTATGTCAGGGTATAAAAGTTCATCAATGATAAGTTCAAAAGTCGGTATTATTTATTCTTATGTTTTTTATCTTATTGGTAAAAGAGATTTTCAAATTGAATCTAAATCTTTGAGGAAAATTATTGCAAAATGGTTTTTTATGCAAGCCATTACAAGAAGATATACGGGCTCACCTGAAACTGTTATGGAACAAGATTTCTCCCGTCTCAGAGATTGTCATAGTCAAGCTGATTTTATTATTGTTCTTAATAAAATAATTGAAGAAAAATTAACTGATGATTTTTGGAAAATAACACTTCCGAATGAATTAGCTGTTTCATCTGCTACTGCACCTGCCCTTTTTGCTTACTATGCATCTTTAGTACTACTCGATGCTAATGTTCTTTTTTCTAACTTAAAAGTATCTTCTTTACTTGATCCATCAATCAAATCAAACAAGTCAGCAACAGAAAGGCATCATTTGTTCCCAAGAAATTATCTAAAATCTGTAAATATTTCTGATATTAAAGAAACCAACCAAATTGCGAACTTTGCTTTAGTAGAATGGAAGGACAATATTGATATTTCTGATGAGCCTCCATCATCATATTTACCTGAATATTTATCTATATTAAGTACGGATTTATTAAACAAAATGTATTATTGGCATGCTTTACCTGAAAATTGGGAATCAATGGATTATAAAATTTTCTTAGAACAACGTAGAAAACTAATTGCTAATGTTATTAAAAATGGATTTGATAAGTTAAACAGTATGTAATCATATCCTTTATATTTTGAAATTATTTTTTGATTTTAACATAAAAGTAACAATTTCCTCACCGTCCTTTGCGGCTTCTTCTCCTCCGCGTAAAAAAAATCGTGTATTCATTAAATCGAGTGAATCCTGTTCAGACAATTGGGAAGTTAAACAAAAACAAAATCCTACAATCCTCAAATCCTACAAATCCTAATTCAGACAATTTTCGGCTTCTACGCCTCTTTCTATGCAAAAAAAACAAAATCCTACAATCCTCAAATCCTACAAATCCTAATTCAGACAATTTGCGGCTTCTTCGCCTCTTTCCATGCAAAAAAAACAAAATCCTACAATCCTCAAATCATACAAATCCTAATTCAGACAATTTTCGGCTTCTACGCCTCTTTCCATGCAAAAAAAACAAAATCCTACAATCCTCAAATCCTACAAATCCTAATTCAGACAATTTGCGGCTCTGCGGCTCTGCGTGAAACAAAAAAAAATCGTGTCTATCATTAAATCAAGTGAATCCTGTTCAGACAATTTGCGGAAAATATACAACTACAATTCAACATTCGGTATTGAAATCAAAGACATCACATTAATCACACAAATCATAGTTCCGACGACAACTCTGTGAAACTCAGTGCATAACTCTGCGAAACTCGGTGGAAAAAACCTTAAGGTTGATCATGCTAAGAAGAAATAATTTTCAGATTCTTTAATTTATATTTCTTGATAATCTCTTTTGCGTTTTCATTAATCTTAGAAGGATTCAAAATCTCTTTTGCCATCTTATGCCTAATCTCATGCAGTTCCCAAAGAGCATAATCCTCTTTCGGCGAATAATCATTCTTATAAGTTTGCATATACATTCCCTCCTAAATTTTCCGGTGTCATTATTTCCACTATTTTGTAATTATGAAGTAAATTAATCGAATGTATTGTATTTATTGTTTTCAAATTTACTATATGCTTGAAATTCCATGAAACGACTGCATCTAACGAGTTTATTGTTGCAATAGCTATGTGAATAGAATCATTTATTTCTTTTTTTATAACTTCCTTTCTATAATTTTCTGCCAGTGAAAGTGATTCATTATCAATATCAAGAACAGAAAAATTATGTTCAATTATCATGTCAAACATGTTTTCTTTTAATTCTATATCTTTATTATTATTGATTTCCTGAATTACAAGTGATGAAATAAAAGATTCAAAATTTTTTATATCGTTCTGGAACCACTTCTGTGTAATCAACTGCCGTACAGGTTTCCTGTAATCAAAATATGCCGAAATAATAGATGTATCCAGGTATATCCTCATCTTTTTCATACTTTTCCTCTAATATATCATAAATCGAAAAAACATTAATATCTAATTTATTTTTTTATGATATTAAATTACGAAAAACTATATTGATTTTAAATATCTTCATATAGGACTTTCCTCCCCGTCCTTTTCGGCTTCTACGCCTCTTTCCATGCAAAAAAAACAAAATTCTACAATCCTCAAATCCTACAAATCCTAATTCAGACAATTTTCGGCTTCTTCGCCTCTTTCCATGCAAAAAAAACAAAATCCTACAATCCTCAAATCATACAAATCCTAATTCAGACAATTTTCGGCTTCTTCGCCTCTTTCCATGCAAAAAAAACAAAATCCTGCAATCCTCAAATCATACAAATCCAAATTCAGACAATTTGCGGCTCTGCGGCTCTGCGTGAAACTTTAAACTTATAAAAAAATTAACCTACAACCTTAGTAACAAACCATAATCGCTTCTATCAAACATGATTACCTTATAAAATCCCAAATAGAGTTCGCCACTTTACTTTTATACTTTTCACTAAGGTCATTTGAATAAAATAAGGTTTAATTAAATCATCAGAAAATCACAAAAATCACAAAAATCATAGTTCCGACATTCTCAGTGAAACTCCTCGCAATGCTCGGTGTTACTCTTTGTTATAAATAGCTCTGATGTAGATTTAACATTATATATATTTAAATGAGTTCAGCATAACAATGTAATCTTAAACAAACCTTGTGGATTTCAATTAATTTTTATAAATTGGATTTTGTTTTAAAAAGCTAGTAATAATATGCCAAAACTTTATGAATATTTAGGTATTGTGTTTTTTTCTGGCCAGATGAACACGAACCAATTCATGTTCATGGCCGTTATGCTGGTGCTGAAATAAAAGCAGAGTTTATTGTAGAGGGTGGGAATATCACTGAAATTAAATTCAAAAATGTTCAGGGGAAAAAGAGATTTGATTCTTCAAAAAGAAAGGATTTCGAAGAATTTATTAAATATTATGCCCGTGAAATCGTTGATAAATGGGTCAATTATTTTGTCTGGAAAAAGTCAATTGAGCCAAAGATAATTACCAGGAGAATAAAATGAGAGCAGTAAAAATAATAGATGCTAAGTATTTGAAAGATTATAAAATTCAGTTGGTTTTTAATGATAAAGTTAAAAAAATTATTGATTTTTATAATTTACTAATCAATTCCAACTATCCAAACGAGAAGAAATACCTGGACAAAAACAATTTTATACAATTCAGGATTGACCTCGGTGATTTGATTTGGAACGATTTTGATATGTGCTTTCAGGCAAAAAATTTGTATGAAGGAATATTGCGAAAATAGTTACTAAGTCAATAAACAGACACAAATTACAGGCAATAAAAAAACCATTTCACAGTTAACTACTTCGTAATTAATTAAAGAAAAAAATTATGCCCGGCATTTACATACATTTTCCTTTTTGCATCAAGAAGTGCTGTTATTGCGATTTCTTCTCAATCACGGACATGAAGAATACCGGCAAATTCAACAAGAGCCTCATCAATGAAATCGGGTTATACACCGATAAGCTAGATTCAAAGCCGTATGTCAGCACCTTATTCTTTGGCGGCGGCACTCCCTCTCTAATGAAACCCGAAGAACTTGAACTCATTATCAATGAACTTAAAAAGCACTTCAATTTCACAGATGCTCTTGAATTTACTGTAGAGTGCAATCCCGGCACAATAGAAAAATCCAAACTTGAAGGCTACGAGCAATTGGGTGTAAACAGGCTCAGCATAGGCATTCAGTCGCTCATACCAAAAGAACTTGAATTTCTCGACAGGATTCACTCCCCCGAAGAAGCATTGAAAGCTATTGAAACAGGAAGGGAAGCAGGTTTTGACAACATCAGCACAGATATTATATTTTCAATCCCCGGTCAGAAAGTAAAAGATATTCAATATACTTTGGAAAATCTCTTGAAATATAAACCAAACCATATATCTGCTTACAACCTCACCTTCGAGAAGGGAACACCGCTCTACAACTCAATGCAGTCCGGAAAAGTTAGAAAGAACGATGATGAAGTAGATGCTGAAATCTTCGAATATGTCTCCGATACATTGACAGACGCAGCTTATGAGCAATATGAAGTTTCCAATTTTACACTCGATGGAATGAAATGCAGGCACAACCTCAATTACTGGAACGGAGGTGAATATTTTGCTTTCGGTCCATCCGCACATGGCTATATCAATGGTACAAGGTACTGGAATCACCGGAACCTGAAAAAATATTTCGACCTGGTTGAGAAAGACTCTCTGCCTGTTGAGGGAAGTGAAGTATTAACCAAAAGACAGCTCCTTGAAGAAAAAATAATGCTCGGCCTGAGATGTGAAGGTTTAAATATCGAAGAAATTAATAAAGAATTTCAGATTGACTTAATAGCCGTAAATCAAGAGCTAATCAGCCTTCTCACAAAAGATAAGCTAATGGAGAATGGTAATCAAAAACTAAGGTTGACAAGAAAAGGTTACCTGCTCAGTGATGAAATAATTACGAAGATGTGTGCGGGATTGGGTTCCGTTGAGTGATTATTTATTATCCCCCTTAGTCCCCCTTTAGTAAAGGGGAAAAATAATATATTAAACCTTTTTCAAATTAAGTATTTCTACCACTTGCAAATATCAATTCTTTTCATTATTATTGTTGTTGGAATGAATCGGCTATAAATAGCCGTAATCAATATTTTAAAAGAAAGAGTTGGATAAACTTGAAAATAAAATCATTACATACTCTGGTATATTATAATTTTAATATAAATATATTTTTGCAACTATTTTTAATTTTTTGGGTTAATAGGTATATAGGCAGAACACTCAAAAAATAATATAGCCCAATAACATTACGGTTGTTGGTTGAAAAGGTTAAGAAAATACCTTTATAAATATATATTAGGGGGATGTGATGAAAAATCTTTACTCAGTCAAGATTTTCAAAAACCTTGTCTTTGATTCTTTTTTAATTTTATTTCTTTTAATAGCCTCGCTTGAAGTCAACGCAAAAGGCACAATTATTCCTACAGATGCAAGTCAGCAGGATTTCATCAAGGCTTACAAAATGGTTATGACCCAATCGGGTTCTGATTACCGTTTTACAAGCACAACAATTGATACAAATTTATTTCCCGATTATGGTGAATACTCTGTTTATTGGGTAAAGAACGGACCAAACCGCGGCTCCTTCATATATCCCGATGAAGTTCCTTCGTCTTTTGCAGGTGTTACGGGTAATAATTATAGTATCTACGACTGGCAGTCAGCCGAGCATTACTCGATTCAGTTTAAACCATCGACATATAGAATAGCTCTGTTCAACAGTATAATTCAGCAAAACAACAAGACAGTAACATGGCAGTATTTATACTTCAAAAACATGTTCGATTCTTACTTGTCGAATAATTTTTATTATTTGATTGATGAAAGGTTTCTCGATACAAATTCAATATCCGGATCAACCCAGTTGCTGATTATTCCTTCTTTCAATGCCGAAGGTACAAATCAAAAGTATTACATTGACAGTGTCTTTGCAATATGTCCACAGATTAAGGTAAAGTTGGATGCTTTCCTAAGTAACGGCGGAACAATTTATGTAGAAGGGAATGCTGTTTATTTTATCGAGAAACTTGGTTATTTAATGCCAGGTTCAGTTAATTTCGATAATTTCATCGAGCCAAATCCAACAACAGGAATGCTTCAAGTTGACTATGAAAATTCAAATAATCCGATTGCATACACACAAATTGTTACTGATGAACTGTATTGTACATCAATTCCGACAGTTGATGCAGGAAGTGCAGAAATCATTGCAAGAATAGCGGGATTTTCACCGGTTGCATTTGTATTGAACGGGCCTAATGCTAATAACGGAAGAATTATTTGTAATACAGGATTGCCCTCGACAGGCGGAATAAATGAACTAAAGAACGGTTCAAGGCAGTTGCAATGGACATTAAACGCACTCCTTTATGCTTTTACAAATAACATTGACGTTACAAGGTCTGTTTATAATGATTTACCAAGCGGTATCACAGCCGGAAAGAATGCAGTGTCATTCGACAGGCTCGATACATTTGAAGTGAGAATAAAAGTCAGGAATTTAACATCAACAGATATTTCTAATATTTCAATTAATGAGTATTTAAGAACAGAAAATATTAATAATGTTAATAAAACATTTTTCCAGTATGTTGATGTAATTGACCAGGATGTTAACGCAACAATAAGCGGAAATGCCCTGACAATTTCAGGTTTGACAATTCCTGCGATGACAGAGAAGGTAATTACATACAGATTGAGAACACCTGAGCCCGATGATAAAATCCACGAATCGGTAAACAGATTTATTTCGTGGAGCAGTTATGTTTATAGCTCTTATAATGTATCTCAATACAATGATGGCGAAGGGAAGCGTTATTTCTGGAAATGGAATGATTATGCTTACCTGATGTTCAGTGCAAGGCTGGTTGCGGATGCAGACTTGAACTGGAAAAACTTTCTCGGATTATATTATCAGCCTTTCAAGGTTTTCATGATAATGGAAAACAAGGAAAGAACAGATGCATTGCAGACAAAATATGTCCAATATATTCCAAAGGATGTCCCGTTCTATTGGGTTGACCATGCAATGGATATACCAATTCTGAAAACTCCGGGTGGAAAGTTCGTTACAGTTCTGAAAGGAAGCAACGACGAGAGCAATCCCGAATTTGATATGGACGGCGACGGACATCCCGATGCATGGCTCGATACTGCTTCGATTTATCCAAAGGGATATACACTCACAGAAGATGATGTTTACTGGTTAAACCCCTGGGAGCATCTTAGAACGGGCGATTCTTCATATTATGAGGACATTGACCACGATGGCAAACGGGCTATGGATATAAACGGTGATGGCATTGTTGATGTAGAAGAAGTAGGAGATAAAATCAGGGTTTGGAAAGTAACATGGGATATTGGCACAGTCAGGGGATATCAGTATTTCGACCCCTATTGTTATTATGAAATATGGGTTGACCCGCCCGACCTTGTCAATATGTCGGCAGGCGTTTCACACGCATATAATAGGTTGGATATTGATGTTAACGGTATGTTTTATCCGTATTCCAGAGATATTAACAATCCTAATCTTACCGACACAAGCTGGACACATTGGATGGACAGAGATGATAATGGAAATATAGTTTGGAAACAATTAATATATCAAAGAATCAACAACTATGAAGGTTATACTTTTATAGACACTGCAAAATCAAATTATCATTTGCTACCGACAGATTTTTGTGCAGGCACAGTGCCACAGCCTCATAATGAATTCATCGCTGCACTTTCGCTCGGTGGCGAAGAAATTGATATGACTCATCCAACTCCAAAGAATTCGCAGTATTCAAAGCTTGAATATAAAACGATTTTTAATGAAGACAGGATGACACCAATAAGAACAACATACACTTATTATGCTCCTTTGCCGAATCCATTACAGTTTGAATATCTGTCGAATAATTTCTTAATTACTGAACCTTCAACAGGAAATACTTTACAGTATCTGCCGAAGTACGGGAAAGCTAATCTGACATTTGACATAGATGCTTCAACAGAATATACCTACTATTGGATTAGAAATGCAGGACATGATGTGGATTACAATGACCCTTCGGAAATAATGGAAGGGAATGAAAAGCTTGGCGACGGTGTATTTGGTTATATGATTTACGACCTACCTAAAGGTATGGGAGGTTATTCTTTAACTCTGCCAAAATTAGCTGACGGGACCTATGATATTAACAATATCGTCTCAATTGATGGACAGCCTTTTGCTAAATGGCTTGACAATAAGAACACTAAAAATGCTATCGAAATTTGGGAAGACCCCTTCCAATATCACATTTATATTCCTCAGTTATTGATTCCACCGGCGATAGATGATGACAATCATGATGGTATTGATGACTGGATTGATGACAGAGGCGATAGATTCTCGTCAAAGACAGGATTTCTGCATGACAATTTCATGCTGGATAATGGTGAACAGTGGTTGAATTATCCCGAAACACCTTTCCAGGATGACATATACGGAATGGTTGATTCAGGCTGGTATCATGGTGCGGACAACACTTACGGGGATGATTTCTTTGAGAATCTTGGAAAGACACATATAAAACTTCATGCAATATATGAAGGCAAAGGAAAAGAAGGACCTGTTGACATAAGCAAAGGCGGATGGCTTGTTGTCGAGGAAATTTTCGGCGGCTCACCCTGGGTGATTTTCTCACACGTACTTTCCGGATTTGCTAAGGGAAGTGATTTGAGATTAACCTCATCAGTTACTCCCTCTGTTGTTAAATACGGCATTGACACTACATACATCAAACATTTTATTCAGGACATAGATGAGCCTCACCAGTTCAACTCTGACTTTGACCCATTCCATGTTTCCTTCGGATATGGAGAGTCAACAATAACAACGATGGCTGGAGGGAAAGACCCATGCAGTCTCATCAGTCCTCCGATTGATATATCGTCAATCATTGACCCTGATTACAGCCATAAGACGATTACTCTGGTTCCAAATGCAGATAAAAATAATCCTGATTTGGCGGATTATCCAAAAGTTGTTTCCGGTAGTTTCTTGCAGGTTAAAATTGAAGTGATGAACGGAACTGATGATAACTGGTTCAACACAACTATTACTCCAATTCTTGGAAATGAGCTTGGGACAACAAATCTTGTGATGTCTTATGTGGCATATCCAAGGCCCCTCGTTCCGGCACAGGTTGACCCTGTTACAGGTAAAGTAACCAGAGCAGGAGATGACCTTGGGACATTCAGAGCAGGATGGAGATTCAATCAGCCCGAAGGGGAAGTTTTGATTAAAATGGGGAATACACTTCCTCTGCTGCAACCTTCGAGAAGAGCATATTTTGTAATGTTGTTCACCATTGATGAAACCTTGAATAAAGGGATATATAATATTGATTTCACGATTAGCGGTGACAGGAAACATTATACAGAAACAACTGCAAAACAGATTTCCTACACCGTTCCTTCTGTACAATTCAGTATGTCGGATAGAGCTCCTAACGGGAACATTCTTGAATATCAGAAGATTGTTATTGGCAAATCTAATTTGACTGATATTATGGTACAGATGACTGAGAATATGCTCCCAACGGGAAATGTCAAATGGTCAACACAGGATGTTAACTATCTAAGTTTTGATACATTGAGCAATAATCTTGGTTCTTCGTTTGATCCTTCAAGCTCTGAGGCAACGATTGGCTTAAGCCAATTCAGCAATTTCCCCAATGTCAATAATGCAAAAATGTATATACTGGAACAGGGAATTGTCAACAGCGAGAATGAGAGAGATTTGGTAAGAGTTACAGACGGGAATGAGTTGAATTATACGACAGAATTAAATAATCCGCTAAAATTAACTGCAAGAGAATTATCTGTAAGAACATCAGGACCGAAAGTAAAGGATTATAAACGAATTGTTAGCCTTAATGGTAAACCAGTAAAAGAGAACCAGCCTTTCATCTGGGACAACTATGATGACAAAGATATTGAAGTTCTTATCGAGGCATTTAATTCGGGAAGCAACATAGCCGAAAATACACAGTTGGATATTTATCCCGGAATATCGTTTGTACCCGTACAGAGTAATCTGCCAGCGAATTGTACTGTTGTAGGAAATAACATCAAAGCACAGCTTGGTTCTCTCATACCCGGTGAATCAAGGAAATTGAGGCTCCACTTCGGTGCATCGGATGATGCCTGTCTTACATTCTTTGATGAGTCGGCTGTGATTCCAAAAATTAATATCAATTACAAAGGCAATACAATTACTTCCGGTGCCACAAAATATAACTTCTCGATTGATGATATGAAATCACTCGACTGCCCGACTTATGATTTCATCGTTGATGATATTAGTGCTGATATAAGTAATTTGTCATTCGGCTCGATTTCTCAAGCTCGAATCAGATACAAAAACGGATTAGTACCATCAAATAATCTTTCATTGAATTTATATGCTGTGATAGATTGGAAGGATACTGTACAGGTTGGACAGAGAACTATTCCTTCATTGGATTCACTTGAAACCGGGCAGTTAACAATGGATTTCATTGTTCCTTACAAAGCAAACTTCCTTGAATTGTTTGCAAAGATTGATGCAGACGATAACATAATTGAATTTTGCGAAAACAATAATACAAAATCAACGATGGTACCTATTAATGGTCCCAAATGGATACAGGATGTACAGGCATTTCCGAATCCTTTCAGGAGCAAAATTGAATTCAGCTACACTCTTGCAAGAGATGAGAGAAGTATTTCGATTTCATTCTATACTATTGATGGCAAGGAAGTGGGAAGAATTGATAATTGCCCGACAATATCAGGAACTCATAATGTTAGTTCCCTGCAGTTATCAACACTGCCTGTCGGTGCATATATTTATAAGATTTCCGGAATAAATGCTGATGGAGAGAATGAATTATTCGTGGGTATTATTGAAAAGTATTAAAATTAATAAATTGATTTTATAATTAAACAAGAGGGTTTAAATTGTATAATAATTTAAATCCTCTTCATTTTATTTTAGATGAATAGCCACTATTTTTAAATAGTGGGATTAAATGACCGCATCATATCGGGATTTATCCCCTAATAAATTTAAGTGACTTAAGTCGTAATCAGGCGACAAACCCCCACTATCTAAAGATAGTGGCTATTCAAAATAAGTTATAAAATCCGATTCTAATTTATTTTATCTTTGTTTAAACATTGCTTCTGCAGTGGCCTTGGACTCTGAATTAAAAATAAACTTTCTCTTGTAATCTTAAAGGAATTATTGTAATAATGAGATGGGAAAAAAATTATTAATAGAAATTATTGTTATATCAATTATAGGAACAATTGTCTTATCCGCACAAGAAACTAAGGATAGTTCTGAGTTCTTGAGGCACAGATTCGGTTTATTTGGAAATTATAATTACTATTTGCACTCTGCTGATTTCCACCAACTGCCTGATGTTGTGAATTGTTGTCCTACATTTACCGAAGGAGAAGGAAACGGTTTTTCTTTTGGCATGCTTTATGAATATATTTATTCAAATTCAATTTCTGCAATCGGAAGATTAAAATATTCAAATATTAGTGGAATATTAACCGATAATGAAACAAAATCCGCATTGGTTAACAATACTCCGACAAATGCCCAGGTTGAGCATTATCTTTCAACAAAAATTTCTATAATTGGAATAGAATCGCTTGTAAAAATAAAACTGATTGATGAACTATCCTTTTTAGGTGGATTTGATTTTAATATAATAGTTAATAGTGATTATATTCAATATGAGAAATTGCTTCAACCCGCAACAGGCAATTTTGACAACAACAAGAGGATTAGATTTGAAACAAGCGGAAAAATCAAGGATATTTCAATATTAAATTCAAGTTTCATTGGAGGATTATGCTATGACATTTCTTTTGATGAGAAAAATACTTTTATCATCTCGCCTGAAATTTCATTAGCTTATAATTTTACTCCTACAATCCCTAATCTTATTTGGAATATTCATTCTGCAAAAGTAGGTTTGTCAATTAAATATACACCCATACCTAAAGAAGTAAAAATTATACCAGAACCTATTAAACCTCCTGGACCCAGAATGCCGGAGCCTCCAATAGAAGAAAAGAAAGTTGATTTTACAATTAAATCTGTGATTGACAACAAAGAGACAGACAAGTCAGAAATAGACATCGAGGAGTTTCTTTCAACAAGAATGAATCCATTGTTGAATTATGTTTTCTATGATAGTGCTTCTCCCGAAATTCCCGAAAGATATAAATTGATTAACAAAGAAGAAACTTTGAATTATAGTATTGATACATTGAAGGATAAATCAGAGTTAGAAACATACTATGAATTATTAAATATAATCGGGAAAAGGCTTCAGGATAATCCTGATGCCATAATTACTCTTATTGGATGCAATAGTAACGATGGTATTGAACAGAATAACATTGAATTATCTAAAAATAGAGCTAAAAAAATTGGAGATTATTTTACAAAGATTTGGAATATCAAGAATGATAGAATAAAAATCGAAGCAAGAAACATACCCGTATTTTTCTCAAATCCTTCTGTAGCAGAAGGCTCAGCCGAGAACCGCAGAGTCGAAATATATTCTGATAATCAAGCAATACTCACCCCTATTGAAATAAATGATACAATTAATGAAATAAATCAATCTGAAATTAGATATTTGCCTGAATCAAATATCAATAAATTTCTTGATGGAAAAATTGAAATTGAAGTCAATGGAAAAAAGATAAAAGAATTTATTTTCTCAGATAGGATTCCTGAACAAATTGCATGGGATTTGAAAAACGATGCAAACATTGATTTGCTTAAATATGCAAATCAACTCGAATGTAAAATGTTCATCAGGGACCTCGATATGAAGACCTATACAAGTGAAAAGGTGATTAAAATTAATAAAATAAGAATCATAGATAAAAGAACATCTAAGCTTAGCGATAAACAAATAAATCTCTTTTCACTAATTCTCTATGATTTCGACAGCTATTCTCTCAATGATAAAAATATGGAAATTCTGAATCAAATAAAAAATACACTCGGCAAAAATTCATCAATCACAATAGAAGGATATACTGATAGACTCGGTGAGGATGAGTATAATATGCTTCTCTCAGTCAGACGGGCAAAGGCGGCATCAGATGCACTCCAATTTGAAAATTCAAAGTATGCAGGATATGGTGAAACAAAACTTTTATTTGATAATGAATACCCCGAAGGACGCTTTTACAGCAGAACTGTTAAAGTTAGAGTAGAGACACCGATAAAATGAATCAGAATTGTTAATCATAAAATTTATGTTTCAGAAAATATATGATTCACTGAATTATCGAGATTCAACTCTCCTTCAATTCGAGCCATAACTGTTGAAGCAAGGCAGTTCCCTATAAGATTTGTGCTTGTTCTTGCCATATCCATAATTTCGTCAACTCCGAGCAAGATAGCAACTCCTTCGAGAGGCAAACCAAAAGTAATGAGTGTTCCGGATAGGATAACTATTGATGCTCTTGGCACAGCCGCTATTCCTTTTGAAGTCAGCATCAATGCAAACATAATTGATAATTGATGCCAGAGGTCGAGGTGAACTCCTGCCGCTTGTGCAACGAATATTGCAGCAATGGATAAATAAAGTGTGGAACCATCGAGATTGAATGAATATCCGGTCGGAAGTACAAATGATACAATTCTCCTCGGTACACCGAATTTAACCATATTCTCCAATGCTACAGGCAATGCCGCATCAGATGAGGTAGTTGAAAATGCAATCAGGGCAGGCTCTTCCACTGCTTTTGCGAATCTCTTAATTGGTATTTTGAATAATAACATTATAGGAATGAAAACAAGGAAGATTAAAACAAAGAGAGAGCCATAAAGTGTTAAAATTATTTTGCCAAGATTCATCAGGACGCCTATACCGCTATGTCCCACAGTATAGCACATGGCTGCACCAATACCGAATGGTGCAAATTTCATTACAATGCCGGTGAATTTGAACATCACTTCGGATAAGCCTTCGCAAAAATTCAGTATGGCTTCTTTAGGTTTTCCCTTAACCTGTGTGAGTGCAATTCCAAATAGTATAGCAAAGAACACAATCTGTAAGACATCATTGTTTGCCGCAGATTCAAAGAAGCTTTTAGGGACTAAATGCTCTAATGTTTCTTTCCAGGACATTTGTGCAGGAGTTACCTGAGATGTGGGTGATATTGATGATGGAAGTGTAATCCCGGCACCCGGCTGGGTAAGATTAACGGCTGCAAGCCCGATAAAAAGTGCTATTGTTGTTACAATTTCAAAATAAATAATTGACTTAAAAGCCAACCTCCCAACAGCCTTCAAATCGTCGCTATGACCTGCTATACCAACTACCAAAGTGCTGAAAAGAAGCGGGACAATTATAACTTTAATCATTTTCAGAAAAATATTAGATATGATTCTGATATGCTGTGATAACTCAGGGAAGAGCCACCCTGCTATAGCACCAATGACCATAGATATTAATATCCATTGAGTCAGGCTGATTCTTTTAATAAAAGTCCACATTAATTCTCACAATAATTTTTTAATAAATATAGCAGGTTAAAATAATAATTCGGCAATTATACAAAAATTCCAAAGATTTTCATAGATAAGAATTGCAAGAATATAAAAAAGAGAAATAATCTTTTTAGATTTGCATAATTAATTTAATAAATACAAGTACAGCATCATTAAATGAATAATAAAATTAATGGATGAAGAGAATAATATAGAACAAATTGAACAGGAATTTCAAAATTCAAAGAAGCGATTATATAAATTCTGGTTAGTGCTTTTATTTATTAGTATCGGGTTCATTGCTGTTATCGTAAGATTATTTATAGTACAAATTATTGATTCCGAAAAATACCGGCAGCAGGCAAAACGCCAGCATGAAGCAAAAGTCCCGCTCAGAGCCGAAAGAGGAAATATATATGACAGAAACGGTAATTTGATTGCAGGAACTGTAATGGGTATATCTCTTGCAGCAGACCCAACCGTTCTCACAGAAAAAGAAAAGTTGTGCTTTGAACTCGAAAAATCCGCAGGTTTAAATTCCAGGGAATTACTCGGCAAAATCAAATCAACAGAAGGTGCATTTGTTTGGCTTGCAAGAGGTTTGATACCCGGTGATTTGATTGGTATTGATTCAATTAAATATAAGGGATTTATAAAATACATCGAGCCCAGAAGAAATTATTTATACTCACCTGTTGCCTCGCAGATAATCGGATGTACCGACGTTGACAACAAAGGCCTATCCGGTATTGAACTGAGTTTTGATACCCTACTCAGCGGAAAAAGCGGCTATATGATTATGCAAAGAGATGCAACCAGTCATATTCACCCGACTGCAAATCTTCCGACCATTGAGGCTATTCACGGGAAATCTGTCGTATTAACAATTGATATTGAATTGCAAAGGATAATTGAGTATGAACTGAAGAAAGGGATTGAAAAAACAAATGCTGCAGTCGGCACTGTCATAGCAATTGAACCTTCAACAGGTGAAATATTAGCAATGGCATCTTACCCGAGTTATGACCCAAATGATTTGAAAAACACACAAGTATCAGCGATGAAAAACAGGGCTATAACCGATTTGTACGAACCCGGCTCAACTTTCAAAACCATAACGGCTTCTGCAGCAATTGACAAAAACCTAATCACACCAGAAAAGCTTGTCAACGGGCACATGGGATTACTTGATTTCGGGAAATATCAAATCAAGGACGACCATCCGATAGGAACTGTAACTTTTGCCGATGCACTTGCCTATTCAAGCAATGTTGTTTTTTCACAAGTTGGGAATAGCATTCCTGATGATGATTTTGCAAATTATGTAATGAATTTCGGTTTCGGAAAACGATGGGGTGTAGAATTATCGGGAGAGCCTTCAGGTAGAATCAGAAAAGCAAATGAACTTACTACAGCTTCAAAAAGATTCATGAGCTTCGGTTATGGCATTTCGGTAACACCTCTGCAAATGATTGCAGCATATTCTGCTATTGCTAACAAAGGGGTCCTGATGAAACCTCATATTGTCAAAGCTACCATTGATAATATCGGAGATACTACACATTTCAATCCTCGAACCATCCGAAGAGTCATATCAGAATTATCAGCAGAAACAATAACTGATATGTTAGTTGGTGTTGTTGAAAAAGGAACCGGGAGGGAAGCAAAAATTGAAGGATACAAAACAGCAGGTAAGACAGGAACATCGCAAAAACTTGTAAATGGCTCATATACAACACAAAATTATTATGCATCCTTTATAGGATTTTTCCCTGCAGATAAGCCTAAAATAGCTTTGCTTGTCTTACTCGACAGCCCGAAAGGTTCTTACTATGGAGGTGCAACGGCAGCACCAATTTTTAAGAACATTTTAATGGATTGGCTTTCAATTAATCCAATTATTCAATCTGAAAAGGCAAAAGAAGATTCACTAAAACATGATTCAGTTTATGTCCCGGACTTTCGAGGATTATACGTCAAGGATGCAATTAGAATGGCTCAGAATATTAAATTGAAACTGAGTAATACATCAGATACAAACTCAATCATAATTTCACAAAATCCAAAACCAAATCAAAAAGTTCATAATTGGAAAATAATCGAATTACAAACATTCAACAAAACAAAACAAGTAGAACTACCCGATGTACGTGGATTAACGCTTCGCAGAGCTATTACAATTCTTCATCATGCAGGTTATAAAACCAAAGTAATTGGTTCAGGAAAAGTAAGTGAGCAACAATGGGCAAGAGATGGAAAATTCCGCACTTGTACTTTGTTTTGTAATTAATTATTTTTCTATTAAAATCCTTGCATCAGCGACAACTATTTCATAATCTTTTATGAGTAGCGGATTAAGGTCCAATTCCTTAATTTCGGGTGCTATTTCGAGTAAGGCAGATAGACGAACAATAATATCTGCATATTTATGCTCATCAACTTTTTGTTTTCCTCTAACACCCTGAAATATTTGATATGATTTCAAGTTACGAATCATATATAATGCCTCATCTGAATTGATGGGGCATAATCCATAAGTAAAGTCTTTTAGAACCTCGATGAAAATACCACCCACACCGCATAAAATTATAAATCCAAAATCCTTTTCATATTTAGCACCAATGAATAACTCGAAATCAGAATGCAGCATCGGTTGAATTAGCACTCCACTTGCCCCCTGAATTTTCATTAATCTTTTATAAGATTGGACTGCTTCATAATCACTACTTATATTTAGTATAACACCTCCAACATCGGTTTTATGAATGGGTCCTATAACCTTCATCACTAATGGAAAACCTACCTTAGAACAAGCCTGTAATACTTGTTCTTCATACGTTGCGATATATTCTTTTGCTCTTTTAATACCTGCAATATCTAATAATTCCTTTACTAATTCAGGTTTTAAAAAACCATTTTCGTTTTCATTAATTAATTTACTTATTCTGTTACTATCGAATTTATATTTTGAAACTTCTTCAAAAGGTTTTGGGATATTATATACTTTTGACATTGCATTTGCAAGTACGACCTCATCTTTAAAAAATACTCTTCCAAGTGAAATAAATGTGTCAATAGCATCTGATGCCTGTACGATTGAAGGGAGAACAGGCAAAATTGGTTTCCTGCAAATTTTCATTTTTTCATTTATCAACTCATAAACAGGGGTTACATCTGTCAATCCCGGTGTTCCGAAAATAACTACAGAGCCATCAATATTATCGAATTTATTATCAATATAATCGAGAATAATTCCCAACTGTTCGGCTGTTCCTGTTGCAATGAAATCAATAGGATTTGCCACAGAAGAACCATAATTCAAATTTGATAACAATTCATTTGCATCTTCACCTTTGATATGAGGAATATCAAATCCACCTTTTGACAATGAGTCTGTTAACATTACACCGGGTCCTCCAGCATGAGTTACAATTGCAATTCTTTTTCCTCGGAACTCAGGATAATTGAATATTCCTGCAACATAAGCAAGTTCTACCCTTCCAGAACATCGAACCACTCCCGCCTTTCTGAATAATGCATCAACAGCTAAATCAGAACCGGCGAGTGCTCCCGTATGTGAAGATACAGCTCTTGAACCGGCATCTGTTGTTCCTGCCTTAATTGCAGCAATTCTGCATCCTTTCTTGATTAATGAACGACAATGTTTTAGAAATTTCTGAGGTTCATTTATTTGTTCAACATATATAAGTTTTATTCTTGAACTTGTTTTTTCATCAAAAGTTTCATCCCAATATTGAATAATATCTTCGACACCTATTAATGCACTGTTTCCGACAGTAAACACACTTGAGAATTTTATTCCCATTGGTATTGCAGTCTCGAGAATAAAAACAGCAGTTGCTCCTGAACCTGAAACGAAATCACATCCTTTAGTGTCAAGCACTGGCATCGGACCGCCAAATAATCCTTTGTATGAAGTTGTCATAACACCCATACAGTTAGGACCAATCAGGCAACCATCGGCTTTTTTTACCATATCGGTAATTTTTTCCTCGAGAATTTTACCTTCTTCTCCCATTTCACTGAAACCTGCGGAGAGAACAATAAAAGATTTGCAACCAACTTGGTTAATAAGGATCTCTAATGTTTCCGGAATAAATTTTGAAGAAATGGCTATTATTGCGAGGTCAACTTCCTTTAACTCCGAAACACTTTTTAAGCAAGCTAATCCCTGTACTTGGGTTTCCTTAGGATTCACAACAAATAGTTCACCTTTATATCCACCATCAACGATATTCTTAATTACTCTCCCGCCGGGTTTGGATAAATCATTTGACCCGCCGACAACAACGATGCTTTTAGGTTCTATCAGCTCTTTAGGTATCATAAATCAAATTATTAAAAATGAAAATAAATATAATTAACAAAATTATAATATATGGATTAAAAAATATGTTCGGAATTGAAATAAATTGAATTACCATAGATTTTAAACAAGAAAAATAAATAATTATTTCATATATTAGTCATTATTGTATCCAATAAATTTATGTAGTTTGTCATGACAATAAGGGAACAGGCTCAATACTGGTTTGAATGTTCGCAAAGCGATTTAAAAGCGGCTGAGAATAATTTTAAATCAGGTAATTATGACTGGTGCTTATTTATTAGCCACTTAGCACTTGAAAAAGCACTTAAAAGTATTTATGTTCTGCTTATACAAGATACACCTCCAAGAACTCACGATTTAGTCAAATTGGCTCAGGCATCTGATTTGGATTTATCAGCAACATTAAAAAAATTATATTCTACGGTGAATACCTTTAATATTGAAGCAAGATATTCCGAATATAAAAGTGATTTTCATAAAATCTGTACTAAAGATTTTGCACAAAATTATTTAACACAAATTAAGGAAAATTTGAATGGCTGAAATCCCTGATAATGTCAAAAATATAATTGAAAAATTAATATCAAAGTTGGAGATTAATCAAATCAGAATTGATAAAGCAATTCTGTTCGGCTCATATGCTGAAGGGAAATATGATGAATGGAGTGATATTGACCTTGCCCTGGTATCAAAAGATTTTTCAGGTTCACGTTTTTATGATAACCTGAAAGTACTGGACGCTGCATTAGATATTGATAGCGGTATTTCGCCTATGACGTATTTACCAGATGATTTTACTCCTGATAATTTATTTGTACGGGATATACTTAGAAAAGGAATACAGATAAGATGATAATTTTACATTTTTATATTTAATTGCGAGTTATACGATAGAATAAATACGAAACAATCTTTGATGGCAAGAGTAATAAAAGCAATTCTCCAAATAATCTTAAATAATCTCCAAAACCGAATTTTAATTTCTTACGATATTGTTGTTTTAATTTAATTGTGTTTCTCAATTGCAGTTTGGTGTTTCTGCTTTTTATATTTGTTTTGTTTTGATAATATTTATACAATGGTTGCTCAATATTATGAAACTTCACACCCTGTAAATACCACCTTAACCATAACTCATAATCTTCAACATATTTGAATTGTTCATCTTCGCTATAAAACCAATATCTCGAAAATATCTCTCTTCTAATCAAAAGAGTAGGGTGTCCTAAAGAATTATATTTTCTAATAAACTTCAGGGGTTGTGGAGGATAAATCCTAACGAATATTAATTTACCATTCTCATCAACATAATCCAGTGCTGTACCGAGAACATCAATATCATTATTTGAATTTATAAAATTAATTTGAATTTCAAATCTATCGGGAAGTGACTCATCATCAGCATCCTGCCTTGCGATAAATTCTCCGGATGCAGATTTTATTCCGATGTTCAGCGTTGGTGCAACACCGAGATTTTTATCGTTTATTATTAATTGAATTCTATTATCAGTTTTTGCAATTTCCTGAATTAAGGAGACTGCATCATGGTTTTGAGGATTATCAAGAACAATAATGAATTCATAATCCTGAAAGGTTTGGTTTAGTACTGAGTCAATTGCCCGTTTCAAAACTGTTGGTTCTTCCTTATAAACAGGCATTACTATCGAAATTTTTGGACTTATACCCAATTATTTTCTCCGAGTAAATTCAAATACAAATTCTCATATTCATTTGCAATTTTCTCCCATGTAAATCTTTTTTTCCATGCCTCGAATCCGGATTCTGCCATAGCTGTTCTTTTTTCTTTATCATTATATAATTGTTCAAGCATCACGACACTATCCTTAATCTTAGTCCTGCTCAATCCTTTAAAAAATGTCGTCGGCAACATTTCGCCTGAACCAGACCATTCAATTATTTCTGATGAATTCCCAACATCAGTTACTATAAATGGTGTTTTTGATGCCATACATTCAAAAAGGACAAGTGGCGAACATTCAACATTTGATGGAAAAATAAAAAGGTCTGACTCCTTAAATGCCTGTACTGTTTCTATACGTGGGACATCCAATACAATTACTTTTTTATTTAGTTTTTTTTGCCTTGAGCTTTGATTGAATATGAAAAGTTTGGCATCGAATATTTTCATAATTGGTTTGTAAAGGCCACTTCCTTCATTGCCAATCATAACAAGAATCGAATTCTTGATATTAGCTTTACTAAAAATACTCAAAGCCTCGGAGTGTCCTTTGAACCCGGTTCTTGAACCAACATGTAAAATCATAAAATCATCATTCTCGATTCCATATTTATTTCTGAATTCAATTCCTGTTTCTCTTAGAAATTCATCCTCGTCAGCACCATTTGGAATTACTTTTATATTTTTTATTCCATGTTCCCTTGCAAAATCAATATCTCTATATTTGTCTGAAAGAAAAATATTCATATCATAAAGATTCATCCATTCAGCCATTTTTGAATAGTAGTTCTTATATGCACTTAAATACAAGCCTGAAAAACCAGTCGGAACAAATACTTTTTTTGATTTTAACCGGGATAATAATGGCAATGTCAAATCGGTAGCCCACTGTTGTGCAGCGAAGTTGCAAATTATATCAAAATCATTATTAAGTAAAAATTCAATGTATTTATCTACTTCACCTTTAATTCCGCGTACATTATTTCCTTTAATCGAAAATTCTACAATCTTTACACCGTTGATGATTATATCTTTTCTATCATTCAATTTTGATGTTGCAACAGTTACTTCATGACCTTTCGATACAAGTCTTTCAGATATTTGTCTCGTAACCTCAGCCATTCCTGTGTGTGTAGGAAGATAAGATTCAACAGTATGTAGAATTTTCATTTTTCTCATTTATTTCAGATATTTATTAATAATGGCTATTATACCCCAAAACAATGTTCTGAATATTCCAAATATATCATACTTTATCGTTTTTAAAATGTTAATTATCATTGTTGGTGAGTACAATTTTGTTACGGCTATAAGAAGAATACGTCTTGCTGTATCATGATGAATCATGGTAATTTCTTTTTCTGATAATTTATTTTCATCTAAGAATTTTTCATTTGCTTTAATTATAGCTCCAATCATTTTTTTTGCATTTGCGATAGTTGCAAATTTCCATGTCCAAAATCCTTTTATTATTACCTCATCAATATCAGAATCAATATAATACGATAAATTTCTCCTGCAAATATTAATTGCACTTTGCAATTGTTCTGAATAAAGTGATATAGATACTTTATTTCCACTTATTCTTAATAGTAAAAGAAAATCCTGAATATTATGAAATTTAACATTGTTTACAATTCTGCTCCAATAATCGTATTCCTCAGACCTTATAATATTATCATCAAAATAACCATAGTTTTTAACGATTGACTTCCTTATCATAACGGAAGGATGGCATATTGGATTTGAAAAAATCAAAGACCACTTTATGAATGAATGATATTGAGGATATTCTATTTTATATTTGGGCTTTGAGTTTTCGCCAATAGCATAAACATTTGTTCCAATTACACCTATTTCAGGATTTGAGTCCATATATTCAATTTGCTTTTCAAATCTTTGGGGAAGACTAATGTCATCGGCATCCATCCTTGCTATAAATTCACACTGACAATATTCAATACCCTTTATTAGTGATTTTGCCCATCCAATATTTTTCTCATTTATTATCAGTTTAATTCTTTTGTCATCAAAAGAATTAATAATATTTCTTGTTGAATCAGTTGAACCGTCATCAACGATAATAAATTCAAAATCGGAATAAGTTTGATTGAGTATGCTCTGAATAGCTTCACCAAGGTGCTTTTCACCATTATAAACAGACATCAGAACCGATACACGAGGTGAAGCCATATTAAATCTTAATTTCCTTCAACCATGATTTGTTTTCCAAATACCACTCAACTGTTCTTTTCAAGCCGTCATCAAAATTAACCTTCGGCTCCCAGTCAAGAATACACTTTGCTTTTGATATATCCGCCCAGGTAACATCCATGTCAGTTTTTTGAAACTCTTTTTGATTAATTAATGCTTTCTTTCCTAAATATTCCTCAATTTTTGAAATCATATATTTTATAGATATAGGATTCTTTCCTCCACCAAGATTTATAATTTCATATCCTACTTCTTTTATTGCTTTAATTGTTCCATTAGCTATGTCATCAATATAAGTAAAATCTCTGCTCTGGGTGCCGTCACCGAAAAGTTCAATCGGTTTTCCTTCGTCAATCCATTTAATAAATCTGAAATAACTCATGTCGGGCCTGCCGGCAGGACCATAAACAGTAAAATAACGAAGAATGCTTACATCAATTCCGAAAAGATAATGATATGTATATGCTATTAATTCTGCCGACTTCTTTGTAGCGGCATAAGTGGATATTGGCTTGTTTACGGGTAATTCTTCATTGAATGGCATCTCTTCACCGGCATAGGTTGAAGATGATGAAGCAATGACATATTTCTTAATATTAAATTCACGCATCAATTCAAGAAGATTCAGAGAACCATGAATATTTGTTGTAACATAAACATGAGGATTTTCAAGGCTATACCTAACACCGGCACGTGCTGCAAGATTAATGACAGCATCAAATTTGTACTTACCAAATATAACCTTCAATGTCTGCAAATCTTCTATATCAGCCAATTCTAATTTGTATTTATAAAATTTAAGAAGTTGATTATTCCGATATTTCTTTAATTCGATATCATAATAATCGTTGAAATTATCTATACCAACTACCATATTACCCTGCTTCAGCAAAAGCTCAGCAGTCTTTGAACCGATAAATCCGGCACTACCGGTTAAGAGAATAGTCTGCATATTTCACTCATCAAATTAACAATTATCGTTAATTAGCAAAATCTATACCTCTAAAATAAAAGAAAATCTAATAACTAAGATTATCAGAGTTCAAAATCGTATTCATGTTTTTCCATCCAGATGGAAAGTGTGAGAAGAATCCAGGCCAGGTAATTATTTCTTTGAACATATTCACGGGTATTTGGGAATGAGAACAGCTTAAATATTTTTTTTCGGGAGTCATTAAGATAAATATTTTTTAATTGGGTGAATTGTTCTTCTTTTAGCCACTCATGTACGGGGGCTCCAAATCCCTGCTTTCCTCTTGTCCTGATGTCTTCTGTCCACAAGTTTTGATATGCCTGCCTCAAAATGTATTTATGTTCGCTTTGTGTGATTTTCAGCCTTGATGGAATAGTTATACAAAATGATGCAAACTCCCAATCGAGAAAGGGAGACCGAAGCTCCAAGCCATGAGCCATTGAGGCTCTGTCTGTCTTGACAAGAATATCACCGGGCATGTAATCCATTAAATCACTTTTAAGTACAACATCAATTGAATTGCCTTGCATCTTCTGATTAGTCGCTTCTGGATTAAAGGAAAGATTGAAGTTTAGAATTTTTGCAAGTTCATCATTCTTAAAATATTTTTTTTGTTCGTTGTGAGCATCGAGTAAGGTTTTGAATGTAGAGTTATAAAATAGGTCAGGTGCTGCATATTTCACAACTTGTGAAAGACTGTATCCATGCACGCGTGGAAATTTGGATAAATCCTGCAACCACTTAGCAATAAATTTATCCTTGTCCTTCTTCTTCTCAATTTTGTAAAGTTGTTTATACCAGTAATCATAGCCTCCGAGAAGCTCATCTGCTCCATCTCCTGTTAGTATTACTTTAAGATGTTCCCGCGCAAGTTTGGATATTAAATAGGTGGGTATATTAGATGAGTCTGCAAAAGGTTCATCATAGACATCCTGCATCGTTATCAATAAATCTGCAAGATTACTTTCTTCTTGCGATAATTCATAATGCTCAGTATGATATAGTTTGGCTATTCCTCGTGCATAAGGTAGTTCATCTATGATACTACCAAATTTGAATGAATAAGTTTTTAACCTTTCTTTGTATTTACTTGCTACGGCAACTATTGTGCTTGAATCCAGCCCTCCGCTGAGAAATGCTCCAACCGGGACATCTGCCACCAACTGGTTCTCAACCGACTTTTCAAGTAATGTCTTAAACTGTTCAACTGCGTCATCAAATTCTATTTTCTCATTTACCTCAGGAAGTTCCCAATACCTTTCAACTCTTAAATTCCCATCTTTAAATTTAAGATAATGGGCAGGGGGAAGGCTGTAAATGTTTTTATAAATTGTTCTATTCGGAAGAATATATAGATATTGAAGGTAGTGAACAAGTGATTCAAAGCCTAAAATCGGCTTTACAAGCCCTGTCTCAATTATTGCTTTGATTTCCGAAGCAAAAATAAATTCTCCGTTTTTTCCAAAAGCATAATAAAATGGTTTTTCACCAAAGCGGTCTCTGGCGGCTGTTAATTCCTTCTTTTCATCATCCCAGATTGCAAAAGCAAACATTCCGGGAAGCTTTTTTAAAAAATTGTCACTACCGTGTTTTTCATATAAAGCTAATATTAATTCTGTATCGGATGTTGTTCTGAAAGGATAATCCTCGAATTGTTCCCTAATATTTTTGTAGCCATAAATTTCGCCGTTGAATGTAATTGCTGTATTTGTTACCGGTGATAGCATCGGCTGACTACCCGTCAGAAGGTCAACTATGCTAAGCCTGACATGTCCGAGGATACAATTATCATAAGAATATATACCATCGCCATCGGGACCTCGATGGTGGATGCTTTGAATCATCCGATTGATTGCTGGTGTATAGCTTTCGGCATTTCTGGCAACAATTCCGGCTATTCCACACATTACTTAATAGTTCTTACTTAATGAAAAATTATCTGATAATTGTTCCTATTCTTGCCCATCTTGTTGATGTAATTTTATCGAGAAACTGAGACAATGGCAGATTAGTATCCCATGACCAGTAAACGACAACCGGTGTCCCGACAATATTTTCTTCGGGAATAAATCCCCAATAACGGCTGTCAAGGCTGTGGTCACGGTTATCGCCCATACCAAAGCAATAGTCTCTCTGTACTTTGTACGAAGTTACAGCAGTTCCATCCACAAAAATAGAATTTCCGTCTGATGTGATTTTATGTCCCTCCCGCTGAATAAAAACTGCCCATTCGTGAAGACTACTCATTGATAACGGAATAACATCCCCTTCTTTGGGAATTCTGATTGGACCGTAATTATCTCTTGTATATCCTCTGCCATAAGGGAAAGTCTGCCATTTTTCAGAGGGGATTTCAGGAACAGATGAATCATAAAATCCATTTTTTGCAAGAAACACTTCTTTATGATTAACATAAATATGATTGTTTCGTATTTCAAGAGAATCACCTGCAGTGGCTACACACCTTTTTAAATAATATTGAAATTCTGTGGCTTCAACTTCATCGCGGTTACCCGGAAATATAAATACAATCACATCACCTTTTTGAGGTTCCCGAAAAGCAGGAAAACGGAAAAAAGGCAATGGGATATTCAAAATTGGAATCACCTGTGGAGTTGATGGCCCATAAATAAATTTATTAACAAAAAGGAAATCACCTGTCATTACAGTCTTTTCCATTGATGGGGTTGGTACAACAAACGAAGCAATTGCCAAACCGTTTATGATTGTTACCACAATAATTGCCCCAACCAAAGTTTTTACCCATGACCAAAGCTTTTCACCGGCACCGTGTTCTTCAACTTTTTTTCTGGTGTCCTTTCTGGATTTAATATTATCTTTTGATAATGCACTCATAACATATAATACAATTAATTTGACACATAAATTTAATCTTCAATGCTCAATACAGCAAGAAATGCTTCCTGGGGAATTTCTACTCTCCCGACCTGTTTCATACGTTTTTTGCCTTCTTTTTGTTTCTCAAGCAATTTCCTTTTTCGCGTAATATCGCCGCCATAGCACTTTGCAGTAACATTTTTTCTCATAGCTTTAACTGTTGACCTCGATATTACTTTTGACCCTATGGCAGCCTGTATCGCAACTTCAAACATTTGCCTTGGAATTAGCTCTTTCAGCTTTGAACACAATTTCTGTCCCCAATTAAAAGATTTCATTCGATGAACAATTGACGAAAGTGCATCTACCTGCTCCCCATTTAAAAGTATATCAAGCTTAACAAGGTCTTCGGTTCTATATTCTGAAATTTCATAATCCAAAGAAGCATATCCCTTTGATATTGATTTCAGCTTATCGTAAAAATCAAAAACAACTTCCGATAGAGGCAATTCATATTTAATTTCAACACGTTCCTGAGATAAATATGTTGTAATTATGAATGTTCCCCGACGGTCCATACAAAGTTTCATAATGTTACCAAGATATTCAGGTGGAGTAATTATTGATGCTTTTATGAATGGTTCCTGAATTTCTTTTATGACACCTAATGATGGCAATTTTGCGGGATTGTCAATATATAACTCTTCTTCATTTGTCTTAATCACTTTGTATTTTACATTAGGCACTGTATTAACAATATTTTGATTGAACTCTCTTTCGAGCCTCTCCTGCACTATTTCCATATGGAGTAAGCCCAAAAATCCGCATCTGAATCCAAATCCAAGTGCAGCAGAAGTTTCGGGTTCAAATGTTATTGCCGAATCGTTCAAAACCAACTTTGAAAGTGACTCACGTAATCCTTCGAAATCATCCGCTTCTGCTGGATAAATTCCACTAAACACCATTGGTTTTATTATCTTAAAACCTCTTATTTGTGCTGGACATGGCTTGTGAAAATGTGTTACTGTGTCCCCGACTTTAGAATCCTGAAGATTTCTGATGTTAGCAGTAAAATATCCGACATTACCTGCTAACAATTCCTGGGTTCTGTGCCTTTTCATTAGAAGGATTCCGACTTCTTCGACTTCATAGGTCTGGTTTGTCGCCATGAACAAAATCTTATCCTTCTCAGAAAGCTTACCGTCAAAGACTCTGACATTAACCACTACTCCGCGATAGGAATCAAATATTGAATCATAAATCAAAGCCCGAAGAGGCGCTTCAGAATCTCCTTTCGGAGCAGGTATCTTAGTAACAATCGCTTCAAGAATTTCATCGACACCTGTGCCTTGCTTAGCAGAAGTAAGTAAAATCTCTTCTTCCTTGCAGCCGATTAATTCTATGATTTGTTGTTTAACACTTTCGATTGTTGTCGAGGCACTCGGCAAATCTATTTTATTAATTATTGGAATGATTTCAATGTTAGCATCGATTGCAAGATAAAGATTGCTTATTGTCTGGGCTTCTACTCCCTGGGTAGCGTCAACAATAAGTAATGCTCCTTCGCAAGCTGCTAGTGAACGTGAAACTTCATAAGTAAAATCAACATGTCCCGGTGTATCTATCAAATTGAGAGCATATTTATTCCCATCTTTTGCCTTATACCCCATCTGAATTGCATGAAGTTTGATGGTAATACCTCTTTCCTGTTCCAATGGATTATCATCGAGAATCTGATTGTAAATCATTTCCCTTTGAGTTACGGTGCCGGTTTTTTCCAGCAATCTATCAGCTAGCGTAGATTTTCCGTGGTCAATATGTGCAATTATGCAAAAATTGCGAATATTTTCCATAAATTATTGTTTCATTTAATACTTGTATAAACTTACAAAATTACGAAATGAATGACTGGTTTGCAATAATTAGGAACAGTTTAATAAAAACCTTTATATTGAAATTAACAAGTAATGATAAAATTTATCTTGAAATCACAAAAGGATGGACACCAGAATTTAAGCCGCTTTCAATTCTAAGGTAATAAAAACCTGTAATATAATTTGATACATTTAAATTTATTCCATTTAGAGAATCGTTGGCATCAAATAAATTTGAGCTGAGTTTCTCGCCTAAAGAATTGAAAATTGAAATCTTAATTTTATTTGGAATATCTTTGAATGAGATATAAAGTATATCGCTTACGGGATTCGGGTACAATTCAATTTTCAATGGTTCACCATTGGTTACAGCACCAATAATCGTATAAAGTTCAACATTATTATTTACGGTTGAATTATCATCAATTAATTCCACATTTGTATTATAAGTATAATACCCAACTTTATCGGCAAAAATTTTATATTTACCTGCTTTCATACTCCGCATTTCATATCGTCCCAAATCATCGGTAAAAGTAAAATTTCTGACATTCGAGTTTTGGTCGAGTGCGAAAACAAGAGCTCCTGCTATTGGGTCACCTTCCTTGAGTACTTGTGAGCTAACCATAAATGTTTCGCCCTGGGTAATAACTCCGCTTATGATACCTCTCCCGCTTTCATGAACAGGAAGATTTGGCACTTTAATAAATATTTCTTCTTTGATTGTTGTATCACCAATTTCAATCTTGGTAGCATCCCTCCATGTTCTGATAACAGGATTATTTAACAAATAATATCCCGGTATTTTTCTTGAATTGGATGAAGTAAAGACCATTAATATATATTTCCCTGTTAGAAGACTCTCAAATTTGAAATTACCTGAGTTATCAGTCACTGCGTTCCGGCTGACATAACGCATATTCTGCATTGTATCCGGAGAGACTCTGAATGCTATAACATTTATTTCTTTAATTTTGTTACCTTCATTATCTTTTACAACACCGGAAAGTTTGTTTGAAAATGTAGGTTTTTCTTTTAATACAAAGTCAATATGTTCTCTATTACTATTTAACTCTATAATTGTAGCTTCTGAGGTATTATCTGCTTTATCATAAAACTGAGCTAAATAGTTCTGCCATGATGAAACGGTTGCTATATAATTTGAATTGCCTTCTAATCTAATCTCATAGTTCCCTTCTTCGTCAGTTATCATACCTTTTTTAGTCTCTTCAGACTGATTATTTCTGCCAACAAAATGAACAGGAACAAATGGGACTGGTGCTCCATCGCTTTCTCTTGTAACTTTTCCGCTTAACTTATAGGTTTCAATTGGAATATATTTATCAACTTTTGCCTCAACTTTGATTTCATCTCCGCATTTAACTTCAATTCGCTTCGCTTCTGCTAATAAATAAGCATCCTCATACCATTCGGGAATAATTTTTTCACCTTCGAAACGAAGTAAATATACCCCTTCATCAACATCCATGCTGAACTCACCATTTGTAAATTGGAATGTTGATAATAATACAGGTTCGTTCTGAGGTGCACCAATTTGTTTATATACTTTAACTAATCCTGATTCTACAAATTCACCCCCAGGATATTCTATAATACCTGACAGTGTTGTATGTCTTTTACAACTTTTGACGTTTATATACCAAAGTTTAAGATTAAAGAGGTTAGGATGGTTTATAGATATTGCTTTTATAATAACTTTATATACACCCTTTTCTGTTGGAAGCCAGTTCAATTCACCATTAGTATGAATAATACTCATTCCGTCAGGAGCTTCTGCTATCTCATACTTCAACATATCACCATTTGAAGCAACGGCATTTGCATCGTAATAATAATTTTCACCGACAAAGCCAACTGTGTCTGGGTTGGACGTAAATTCAATTCTCGGTGGATTTTCACCAATGGTTTGAAATACTATGTTGGAACGTTCACTTTCCCCGTATTGATTATAAGCAGTTATAAAAAATGAATATTTCCCCTTATTTTTCAGATAAACATTAACAAAGTGATAACCCTCATTATCCTTTTTTAAAGAATCATTTCGATTAACTGTTTTTAGTAGTTGAAATTCAGATATTTCTTCTGTTTCACCATTAGCATAGTAAATTTTGAAACCGTCAATAGATGCTCCACCCGAGGTAACTTTCCATTTGAATAAACCATAGTTGCCGCTTGGATTCGTCACAATGAAATTAGATGGAGGTTTGGGCTTTTCTTCCTTGCTATATAAATTGACTATACAGCAAAACATAAAGAAAAACACTAATAATATTTTGTATTTAATAGGATTACTTTTCATTGAGCAATTTTAATTTTCATAAAAATATGAAATCCGGTAAAAATATTAAACCAATTTTATATTCTTTACCCTTGTCATTATACAAATAACACAGTAATTATAAATTAGTTGCAAAAATATTTAATTTTTTTTTAACAATTTCTGCATCTTTTTTTAAATTTATGTGTTAATATAGTTAATAAGTTAAATACTTTGGACGAAATGAGGCATAATTTTTCGACATATACCGACGAAAAGCTTGTGTTTCTTCTCCGCAGTGATAAGCGGGAAGAATCCGAAATCGCTTTTACTGAAGTATATAACAGGTACTCATCCAAGGTTCATGCTTACTGTTTAAGGATTTTAAATAACAATGAACAGGCTGAGGATATATTTCAGGAAGTGTTTATTCGGTTTTTTCAGAAGATAAAATCGAATTATCCCGATACAAATGTTCCGGGTTATTTAATTAAAATTGCAAGAAATTTATGTTTGAACTATAAAAGAGATAAAGTTAATACAATTAGCATTCAGGAGAATGATGTTTATTTTGAACCGGGAAAATCCTTTGAAAACTCGGAACTTTTGGATTTAATCACGACAGCTCTTGAACTGCTGGACTTTGAATATAAGGAAGCATTTGTCATGAGGGAATACGATGGTTTATCTTATAATGAGATTGCTGAAGTAACAAATACGACAGTTACAAATGCAAAATCCCGTGTTTTCAGGGCAAAGCAAAAAATTAAAGAAATATTACAGCCATATTTAAAGGATATGGCAAGTTAATGAAAATGAATAATAAACAATATATGGTAAATTAAAATGGATAACACAAAGCTTATACACGATTTTATGGACGGAAGTCTCGATGGGACTCAGGAAGAACAAATGTTCTACCAGTTCTCATCAAATGAGGAACTTCGTGCTGAATTGAAACAGCAAATTGCCATCAGGGAAGCAATCCGAAATGATTCGAGGGCTTATACTCCTGCGGCTAATTCAACTGTCGGAGTGTTTGCGGCTCTTGGTTTCAATCCTCCATCTACTCTTGCAGTAACAGGTTCATCTGTTGCCAATGGTGGTATGATTGGACTCCTGACTAAATACAGGCAAGGATTAATCGGAGGAACAATTTCCGTTGTTGCCACAGCGGCTTTATTCCTGTTGCTGATGAATCCTTTCGGGAGTTCAGGTACAAATTTATCTGATTCGGGAAAATCTTCAATGGCACAATCACATGCCATTCCAGGTAATGTGCCAAAAGTTGAAAGCTTTAGCAATGATGCTCAAAAGCCACAGGTCAGGTATATTACAAAAATCAGATATATAGATGTCCCGAGGTATATTGCTCAAGAGCCTGTTCAAACTGTGCAGGAAAGCACAAGTTCAATTACTTCTGCCGAAGAATCTGACAATTTAGATTTGACTTCTTCTAATTTGGGAATTACTCTTTCACCGAGACTGGATATGAGTTATAAAACAAATGGATTTTCCGATTTAGGCATGGGAAATACTTCTAACAAATTCAATAATCTGATTTTACCAGGTGAACAAATAGGTTTGTCTATTGAAGTTCGAGGTTCACAATATTGGAATTTTGATAATGAAACAATTCATCCGTTTAAGTATTCAAAATTCAACAATACGGCTGCAGCTCTTTATTATAACTTATCAGATAATTTTGCTGTCGGTGGCGAAGTAAGGCAGGAAAATTTCTTCCAAAAATTTACAAGTCCGGCTCAGGACACAACTTACCAGCAGCAGCCAAACTTTACTTCTTTCGGATTAAACATAAGATACACATTGCCTTATGAGTTATGGGGATTTGAACCTATTATGCAATTAAATGTAGGAGCCAATAATGCTGGTCCTACTGGTAGAATTATGCCAGGTTTTAAATATACTCCCTATCGTGATATAACATTTATCCTTGGAGGTGAGCTTAGCGGACTAAGATATCATCATAAAAATGAACCATTCTATTCATATAAATTTGGTTTGAATTATGGTGTTATGGTTAATTTTTAAAAATATATTTTTAAATTAAAATTTTATAGTTGGTGAAAATTTGAAGTACATAATAACATTATCTCTGTTAATTATTACAGTCATTATTCTCAATTCATGCAATGATTCGCTTGGAATTGAGAGGAATGTTATTATTACTACAATTGATACCAACGGCAATGATACAACCGGAAAAGACACAATACAAAAAATTCCTGCGTCTATTGATTCATTTGAATTTCATGAAGAATTTTTAATGGATGGTATTTCTTATGAGTTTCCAATTAATGAACAGGTAACTTTTCAGGAAGCTTTTGTGGATACCTCAAGAGATCCGATTTATGTTTGGGTGAGGCTTAATATTATAAATAAATATGGGGACGATAGATACCAGGCTATTGGTAGGAAAGAATACACACAATCAATAAGGTTTACTGCAGACTCTCTCCAGGGAGTTGGGCCCTTTAAACTTATCGGTTCACCCAACAGCGGCTATTGGTCAGAACTTGGAGTAAGAAATATTGATAAGAAGGATAGTACATTTCTTTCGGGTTCACAATCAAATTTTGATATACAGTTTCGTTCGGATTTTAAAAATCATCAAATAACAGCAATAACTTATGCAAAAATACCTAATCCTGCAGAACCTGATAATCCAACTTATGTGACAGGTAATTTTATAATAAAATATCCAAAATAAAAAAATAAAGCCACACCTTTTGTGGTATGGCTCCATTATTAAATACAAAATAAAATTTTACTACTTCTTAATAAGCTCCATAGCTTCTTTAATCGTTGCAGTAACATGGTCGCAGGATGTCTGTAACAATGCCTTTTCAGCATCGTTCAATTTCAATTCTATTACTTTTTCCATACATCCCTTACCAAGAACAGCAGGAACACCAACAACAACATCATTATAGCCATATTCACCCGTCAGCAGGACTGAACATGGAAGAACTCTCTTCTGGTCTTTCACGATAGATTCAACCATCTGGATAACGGCTGCAGCAGGAGCATAATAAGCACTTCCTGTTTTCAGGTATTTTACGATTTCACCGCCTCCGCCTGCAGTTCTCTTAACGATTTCATCGAGCCTGTCGGCAGGGATAAGGTCAGTTACAGGAATACCTGCAACTGTTGTATATCTCGTAAGAGGAACCATTGTGTCGCCATGACCGCCGAGTATCATCCCTTGGATATCCTGCATAGAAACACCGAGCTCCATCGAGATAAATGAACGGTAACGTGCCGTATCAAGAATACCAGCCATACCTATAACTTTATTTTTGGGAAGTCCTGTAACTTTCAGGGATACATAAGTCATAACATCTAACGGATTCGATACGATTAAATAATATGCATTCGGTGAATATTTGAATGCACTCTCAATGCATGAACTTACTATTTCTGCATTCTTGACGAGAAGGTCATCACGGCTCATTCCGGGCTTACGAGCTAAACCTGCTGTCTGAATAACTATGTCTGAATTTTTGGTCAGTTCATAATTGTTCGTACCATAAATTTTTGAATCCGAACCCATCACAGGCATTGATTCATACATATCGAGAGCCTTACCCTCGGGAATACCTTCGAGAATATCTACAAGGTATACTTCACTTGCAAGCTCTGCATTTGCAATAAGCTGAGCAGTAGTAGCGCCGACATTTCCGGCACCAATAACAGTAATTTTCATTTTATTACTCCATTATTTATAAAATAAAATTTGTCAAGAGGATAAAACCAAGTTTGTATTACATCCTAAAAGGAGTAATACAAACCGGGAAAAAAATTTCAATTAAGCACCAACCAGCTTTTTGAAAGCAGCAGTCGGAAGTGATTTGGGCCTTGTAATAGGATAACCCATTGCACGTGCAACGACTCCCTGGGAACAAATGCCTAATGCCCTCGAAATGCTGAACAGTACTGTATAGTAGCTGAATTCGGTTAATCCATAGTGATATAGTAAACCACCCGAACCTGCATCAACATTGGGCCATGGGTCCTTAATCTTCTGAACCTGAGAGAGAACTTTCGGAACAACGTTAAATACTCTTTCAACTGTCTGGAATACAGGGTCATTCGGCATATACTTCTTACCAAAAGCAAGGAAAGCATCATAGCGCGGGTCAGTGATTCTCAGTACTGCATGTCCGTAACCAGGCACAACTTTTCCGGATTCGAGTGTTTCTTGAGCAAACTTTTCGAGTTGTTCTTCAGTAGGTGACCCACCAAATTTTTTCATGGTATCGAGGACCCATCCTAAACATTCCTGATTTGCTAATCCGTGTAGTGGGCCTGCTAAGCCATTCAGGCCGGCTGATAATGAATAATACAAATCCGAAAGTGCCGAGCTTACGGTTGCTGCAGTATAGGCACTGACATTTCCACCTTCATGGTCACAATGGAGTGTAAGATACAATCTCATCATCAATGAAAATTCTCCGTTTGGGTCAGGTAAGCCGAGCATATGCACATAGTTTTTTGCCCAATCCGCTGTCTTGTCCGATTCAATTCTCGGTCCCTTATTAAATCTTTTGCGATAAACATAAGCACCGATTGCAGGCAGTTTTGCAATAATGTCGAGTGCATCCTCATAAGTCGGGTCCCAGTAATCGTCTTTCTTCATACCTTCGCTGTAACGCTTAGCATACTTCGATTCTTTCTGCATAACAAGAATTGCTGTGTTGAACATTGCCATAGGATGAGAATCTGCCGGCATAGAATCGAGAACGTTCCAAACATACTGGGGAACATCTTCGCGTGCTCTTAAATCTTTTTGCAAATCTTTTAATTCAGCTTCATTCGGAAGCTCGCCGGTTAGCAATAACCAAAGAATTTCTTCGGGTAATTTTTCTGTGATATGCTTCAATTCGATTCCTCGAATAATCAAACCTTTATCAGGTGGCACTTCAGAAGTATCGCATACAAGTCCTTTTACTCCTCTCAAACCGCCATATGCTTGTGCAAGGGTTACTTTGGAAACTTCTTTATCCCCATGTTCTTTTACAAACGCACCAATTTCAGCTTTGAGCTGGGGGAATTGCTTTGCTAATTTTTCTTTTAACATTGACATACTAAAACCTTTTTTTAATTATTACACAAATGTGTTATTTATATTGAACACCTAAATTAATTCTTTCTAAATTGATAAAAAACATAATTTAGTAACTTTAAGTAAAATAAAGAGTAAGATATTATTAAAAAATCATCTTTTTTTACAGATTTTAAAAGATATGAAAAAAATCAGCTAAAAGCAATAGTAATTAAAATAATTTACGATAAATATAAAGTTAATGTAATCAATGTGTGTGAAAAAATTTTTTATTGTGTAATAATTCACAATTACTATCGTCAAAACAAAAACTATGAAAACAAATTCAAAAAATATATTCAATCGAACACATACAGGCATTGTGGCTCTCTGCTTGCCAACAGTCTCTATGCAGTAATTACTGCATCTTTAATCAACAAATTTTTATAAGCATTTTGAGGTTAATGATGAAAACATCTTTATCATTTTTTGCATTTACAAATGTAGTCGCAGTAACGGTTATTCCTGTTGAAATTTACATTACAAATTAAAATTACAGATAAAATCTAATAGGAAAGGGAATGGAAAAAACTGAAAATAATTTAACTGCAATAAAAAAGTTATATTATAAAATGAATTTTAGCGAACTGAAAATAAATTTTAGCGAAGCAGTCAAAGGCACTGACAGAGACTACACAAGCGGGAGCCTGAGAAAAGCAATCATTCTACTTTCGATACCCATGGTACTTGAAATGGTGTTCGAATCAATCTTCGCTGTGGTTGATATTTATTTCGTCTCGAAAATCGGAGCAAATGCTGTAGCATTTGTTGGAATCACCGAATCAATGCTTACTATAGTTTATTCTCTTGCATGGGGATTAAGCACTGCAACATCTGCTGTTGTATCGAGAAGAATTGGTGAAAAGAATACGATAGCGGCTTCTAATGCCGCATTCCAGGCGATATTGACAGGATTAGGTTTATCTCTTTTTATAGCTATACCCGGATTTATTTTTGCTTCCGATATGTTAAAGATTATGGGATTATCAGCAAAAATTGCATCTGAATATTCAGGATATACTGCTATCATGCTAGGTGCAAACAGTGTTATTATGCTCCTCTTTGTGATAAATGCCGTGTTCCGCAGTGCAGGTGATGCGGCGGTTTCAATGAAAGTTCTCTGGCTGGCAAATATTATTAATATCATTCTTGACCCATGTTTAATATTTGGTTTGGGACCTTTTCCCGAACTTGGAATCAAAGGAGCGGCGATTGCAACAACGACAGGTAGGTCAGTTGCAGTTGTGCTTCAAATCTACATCCTGTTTTATGGGAATAAGAGAGTGAAATTCAAACTCTCGGATTTGAAACCTGATTTAAAAGTGATTAAAGACATAATCATATTATCTTTAGGAACAGTCGGACAAAACATTATAGCTACATCAAGCTGGATTGGTCTGGTGAGAATAGTTTCTGCTTTCGGCAGTGAAGTTGTCGCCGGTTATACAATAGCAATCAGGATAATAATATTTTCACTTCTGCCATCATGGGGCATTAGTAATGCAGCTTCTACACTCGTAGGGCAAAACCTCGGTGCTAAGAAACCTGAACGTGCAGAAGAATCAGTTTGGGTAACAGCAAAAGCTAATGCAATATTGATGGCAGTAATCGGATTTGTATTTGTATTAATTCCTGAGTCATTGGTCAGTCTATTAACATCAGACATCGGTGTTATTCAAAAAGGCGGTGAAGCTCTTAGAATCATAAGCTACGGCTTTATTGCTTACGGGCCGGGAATGGTTTTGGTTCATTCGATTAACGGTGCAGGCGATACAAATACACCGACAAAGATAAACATATTTTGTTATTGGCTTCTCGAAATCCCTCTTGCATATCTTCTTGCAATGAGTCTTAACTTAGGTGAGCAGGGAGTGTTTTATGCAATTGTTATTTCTGAAATAGCTATGACCGTAACAGCAGGACTTGTATTCAGAAAAGGAAAATGGAAGGAAAGAGTTGTTTGATAATATTGGGTCAGGAATTTTTCCTGACGCAATTATTTAATATATTTCTTATTATATCTAAAATTTTAAGAAATTTGTAAGCTAATTTTTTAACATTAATGAAAAAATAAATTATGGCTCGTGTTTTAATTACAGGTGGTGCAGGGTTTCTCGGTTCGCATTTGTGCGACAGATTCCTTGCGGAAGGCGACAAGGTTATTTGTATTGACAATTTTATTACAGGCTCACCCGATAATATTGCTCACATGTTTGGAAATAAAAATTTCAAATTCATTCAGCATGATGTTACTAATTATATTTATGTTGATGGAAAGGTAGATTATATACTGCATTTCGCTTCGCCCGCTTCACCTATTGATTATCTTAAACTTCCGATTCAGACCTTAAAAGTAGGTTCACTCGGAACTCACAAAACCCTTGGATTGGCATTGGCAAAGAAAGCGAGATACTTACTGGCAAGCACAAGCGAAACTTATGGGGATCCCGCTATTCACCCGCAACCTGAGACTTATTGGGGTAATGTAAATCCTGTAGGATTCAGAGGAGTGTATGACGAAGCAAAACGCTTTGCAGAAGCAATGACTATGGCATACCACCGATTTCATAAAGTTGATACCAGAATAGTACGCATATTCAACACCTATGGCCCGAGAATGAGACTTATGGACGGAAGGGCTATTCCTGCTTTCATCACACAGGCACTCGGGCACAAGCCTGTAACTGTTTTTGGTGACGGAAGCCAGACACGCTCTGTCTGCTATGTGGATGACTTGATTGAAGGAATTTACAGACTGCTCTTGTCGAATGAAGTTGAACCTGTAAACATTGGCAATCCCGGTGAGCTTTCGATGCTCGAGCTTGCAAAAGAAATAATCGAATTAACAAATTCAAAAAGCAAAATCATTTACAAAAAACTTCCTGAAGACGACCCAAAAGTTCGTCAGCCGGACATCAGCAAAGCTAAGAAAATATTAAAATGGAAACCGAAAGTCAATCGTAAGGAGGGACTGAAAGCCACAATCGAAGATTTTAAAATGAGATTACATATTAAATAAATTTGATATTTGAATTTTCAATTTTAAATGGATTTTATGTTATATTTAACCTGTAATTATTTGATTTAGTCATTGAATATACTATATTTGTATTATGTTTGATGATAATTTTAAAATGGATAAAACTGCTTTTTCTATCTGCACTTTCGAGGAAGCAGCAGAACAAGATAAAGCATATTGGTTGAGTAAGACTCCTCAAGTAAGGTTAGCTGCTCTTGAATACATGAGGCAAATGTTATATGGCTATGACCCGGATACCGCAAGAATTCAAAGAATTCTTACAGTTGTTGAACCTGCATAAAGTTGAATACATTCTTCTTGGAGGATACGCAGTGAGCTACCATGGTTATCCAAGAACAACGAATGATATTGACATTTGGATTTCCTTTAAAAAAGAAAATATTGAGAAAATAAAAGTTGTATTGAATGCCTTCGGTTTTGGTTTACCTGAAAATTACCTTGATGAATTTTGGGAATTTGGAAAAATTATTAGGATGGGAATGCCTCCTTTACGAATTGAATTAATATCATCTGCTTCGGGTATTGACTTTGATAAATCCTATCAAGATTGTATTAAGGATGAATTCGACGGCATACCAATCAACATCATATCAATTGAACATCTTAAATTAAATAAAAAAGCAAGTGGAAGAAAAAAAGACCTGAATGACCTTGAAAATTTACCATAACAATTTTTCCTAATTCCGAAATGTTAATTAATCCCAGATTATTCAATAGAAATTGAAATAGTATAATTTAATGTCATGCTGAGCGAAGTCGAAGCATCTTTCCCCCTTTTTCAAAGGGGGATTAAGGGGGTTTCAGAATCTTCGTCGTTACACTTCTCAGAATGTCAGTCAGACACTTGCCTTTTGGATAATGATAAACTTCTAATGAATAATTTGGGTTAATTATTAATTGGGAGGGACCCAACCAGATCGCTTCCATTTAATTAAATGTATGTCAGCGTTTCCTATATATAGTTTCATCTTTGCCTGAATTGGTATGCGGGCATTGTCGTCACTGAACCAGCCTTCGAAATGTCCTGTTACACCATATACTCCTTTCCAGTCTGCTTTACCATTGAAATAAACTGTCCTTACCGGATAGCTGATAGCATCAATCTCGATATTCTCAACCTTGCCTGAAAAATTGATGTATGTGTTGCATGTATCATGCTCCATGAATGTTGGAATTTTTACACTTCTGTTAACTTTCACGTATTGCCTTGCTGTAAAAAATAAAGATAAGCCGTCGCTCATTTTTTTGCTGCTCAAAATTGTACTACTGTCGAACATTTTACTATTGTTCCACATTTCATATTTAATATTTCCATCGGATTGATTGAAGAATATCTTCTGGAAATCCCAGGTGCCGTCTGATTTCTTTGTACTTCCCTCAAACTTGCGAGAAAATGAAACCGAAGGGTCAATCCAGCTCTGATAAATAGAATGAAGGTCAACAAAGGGTATGCCGCGGTAAGAGTCCATGTAACACTTTGCTTTCCAAATTTCGTATCCGTTAAGATTTTGTTTGCCTTCAGTAATCACTTTGATTGAGCCAAGTCTTATTCCCATAAATGAAACTTCATAATACAATTCCTCACCCGGAACCATCACCTGTGAGTAAGTGAATAGTGAAAAGTGAATAGTGAATAATACAATAGAGAAAGTAAATCTGAGATTCCAATATCCGAATAAATTTTTCAATATAATTCCTAAATGACAAAACACAGGAAGCTAAAACGAATTGATGGTGAAAATATGATTTATACCGGATTTTTGATTTTAAATACTTTCCTGAAAAACGGTTCAATTAATAATGCAAATAGCACGAATCCAAGACCCAGTGGAATGAGAATAGGAATCTTTATTCCTGAAAAAAATGATTTTAGATAAAGGCCAAAAGTATTAGTAAGCATTTCAAAATCCCTTGCAATAGTAAATTGACTTGCTCCTTCTCCTGATGAAACAGAAACGGCAAGAATAATTAGTGTAATAGATAAGACAACAAAAGTTACAAGAAGAAACCATGCTTTGCGGCTTATAATAGGCTTGTATTCTATAGCCCATACAGGTTTCATTGCTGATATTTGAGTCATTACATTATTTGTAAAATCCCCGGACGGCTCGTGAATACTTGATTTCCTCAATATATTCTTCACGAGAAAGTCTGTGTTAATATTATCTTTTCCCATCTCTTACACCAAAATATTGATTTCTTCTTTTAATAATTTTTTCAAAATAATAAACAATTTCTTTCTGGAACGATATAGAATCACTTTTATGTTTGACCTGCTCAAACCTGTGATTTCACTTATTTCTCCTACTGACATACCATCGAGGTAGAACAATGTCAATAGTAAACTTTCATTCTCATCTAACTTATCGAGTGCTATATCTATATATTTTCTCTGCTCTTCGGCTTCGAGAGAGTTCAATGAACTATTTACAAAATCAGGCTCTTCGTTTTCAATGTATTCATCATCAATTCTCTCTGTCTTAATTTCCGTCTTACGCTTCCGCAGTTTCGATATGGCTGTCGTATATGCAATTCGATAAAGCCATGTCGAAAAACTCGCCTTTCCGTTGTAATCATTCATGCAAGAATAAACCTTTATAAAAGTATCCTGAGCCGACTCTTCTGCATCCTCCCTGTTTCGCAGAATCCGAATAGAAACAGAAAACACCATCTGCTTGTATTTATTGACAACAAAAGCAAAGGCATTTTTATCTCCTTTCAGAATCTTCTGAATATATATGTTATCGGAAGCTCCATCTTTCATAAATCATTTGACGTAACAAAAGGGAAAGTGGTTACAACAATTTTCAAATTATTTGTAACCACATTTCAATTTTCTGCGTCAAACGGGAAGTTGAATTATTGAATTTTTAAGGAGTTTTGTAATGAACAATTTAGAAGACATTTTAATCCCGCTTTTTTCGATTGTATTTACATTCGGTACAATTTTCGGAATAGTTTATTTATACTTCATCACAAGGCATAAGGAAAGGCTTGCACTGATTGAAAAGGGAATAGATGCAAAAATATTCATGTATGAAAGAAAGCCGTTTTATATACTTATGAAGTTAGGTTTGCTCTCTATCGGAGTAGCAATCGGCATACTTCTGGGTAACCTGCTGGATGCAACAACGGTAATGGATGCTGAAGTTGCCTATCCATCTATGATATTTTTATTTGGAGGTATTGCACTCGTTCTGACTTACTTTATCGAGAAGAAACTGAATAAGAAAGAATAGAAGAATCTAAAAAATAATATCTGATAAGATTAGCCCCAATCTTCGGATTGGGGTATTTTATTGCACATAACCAAATTTAATGTTAATTAGATTATTTAATTATTCTATTCAACAATTCTGTTGCGGCAAAGCATCCGAGCTTGTCAGCCTTGTCCCAATCCTCACGGGCGCCATCAAGAAATCCCTGGTTAAACTTTGCTGTTCCTCTTTTATAATAAGCCCATGCATATTCAGGCCTTAATTCAATTGCTTTTGTAAAGTCATCAATAGCATCATTAAAATCTTCATTATTATAATATGCCAATCCTCTTTGGAAATAAACATTTGCATCGTTAGGATTTAATTGTGTTGCTTTTGTCAAATCTTCGGTTGCACCGCGAAAGTCCCTTAAGTCCATTTTTATAATTGCTAAATTGAACCGGGCATTAAAATCATCCGGCTTTAGCTCGATTACTCTCATATAATCTGAAATAGCCCGGTCGTAATTTTGAAGCCAGTGGTATGTATCAGCCCTTGAAGAATATGCATCTGCATTGAAGGGGTCGTATTCAATGGCTTTGTTATAGTGGTTAATTGCATTTTGATAATTGTGAATGTTAAATTCAGATATGCCTTTGTAATAAAATGCTTCCGAAGGGTCGGGAAGCAATACCTTTCCTTTTGAGAAATCCATGCAATTAACAGTTCCGGTGACAAATAAAATCATCGGTACTATAAAGATAGTCTTATATTTATAAAACCATACTTTAGGGCGTTTGAACATAGGCTCTTATTTATTATTTATAACCCCTGAATTATTCTTGTAAAATTCTTAAAATTAGACAAGAATAAATATATTTTTAGATAAAACTAACATTATGACATAAATAATTAAAAAATATTTTATTAAAATCAAAATTTATTATTCATATTCCTATATTCTCATGCAACTAAGTTCTTAATTTTTCGTATTATAGTGAAAAATCAGTAATTTTACTGAATTTTAAATTTGAGCGTCAAATGAAAATTAAATTTTATTTAGTTATATTTTTTATTGTCAGTACATCCTTGACCGCACAGGTAACTCTTGATTTCAGCGGCTATTTATATGATGTCCCTACGTTTTATTTTAAGCCTGCTTCTGCTGATTTCTTTGGCTTGGAAGATAATGAAAATATTTATCCCATGAATCTTACACGCCTTCGACTTAGGCCCACTCTGAATTTCAGCGAAAATTCCAGAATTACTATGCAATACGAAGCTAACTTGTTGTTCTCAAAAATGCCGATTCCATTGGTTGAAGGTACGGGTATGACAAACCGCCAGGCTCTCGACCTGCACTGGCGTTTCTATAATAAAAATAATTTCACAGCACAGCATTTCATAGATATTCTCTATTACAAACACATCTTCGACTTTGCCGAAGTTGTTTTCGGCAGGCAAGTCATTTCGTGGGGAGTAGGCAGAATCTGGCAGCCAACTGATTTGTTCAATCCCATCAATCCTGCAAATTTTAGTAAGCTGGAAAAGGATGGAGCAGATGCTTTTTCTGCAAAATTCTTTATAAGTGATTTCACTGATTTTGAACTGGTCTGCAATTTCAGGGAAAACCAAAAGGATTATAATTACGGTGCAAGATTCCGAACTAATTTCAGTGAGTATGATGTTTCGGCTATGGCTGGTTACTTCGACAGGAAAGTAATTGTTGGAGGAGATTTCACGGGAAATTTTTTTAATGCAGGCCTGAGAGGCGAAGGTATTTTTTCTTATGACCCGGATTCACCTGATTCAAACTATGTGAGAGCCATTCTCGGTCTTGATTACCAATTCACATCAGAATTATATGGATTGATTGAATACCAGTTCAACGGCAGAGGTACAGCTTGCAAGGATTGCTACGACTTCGACCGGTTGAAGAGAGGCGAAATACAAAATGTCGGATTGAACTATGTAACAGTTCAAAGCAATTATCAAATTCACCCTCTTGTAACAATAAATGCAGGTGCAATGCTCAACATCAACGACCTGAGCGGCTACTTTAATGCTGGTGTAACATATTCAATATTTGAAAGCCTTAATTTATCTCTCGGAGGGATGTATTTCATCGGAAGTGAGAAGGATGAGTTTTGGTATTATCCATCTGCAGTGTATTTGAGTGGTCAGTGGTTTTATTAAACATACCTTTTTGAAAATTCACAAAATTCTGAACAAGTTTCTTTGTTTTTCGTATATTAATATTAAAAAGGAGCGAAAGATGAAGAAAATAATTTTAGTCTTAGTGATTTCGATTTTGTTTTTCAGCAATGCTTTTTCGCAGAAGGCGGTAGAAATTATTAAGAAAGCAGAAGATGCGATTAAGGGTGAAACCAGTTATGGTAAATTTACAATGAACATTATTACCCCCGATTATCAGCGTTCAATGACAATGCAGAGCTGGTGGGTCGGAAACGAGAAATCACTAATTGTGATTCTCTCGCCGAATAAAGATAAAGGTAATAAAACATTAAAAATAAAAAACGAGCTATGGAGCTACCTGAAAAATACAGAAACAACGATGAAGCTACCTGCCTCGATGATGCTCCAGTCATGGAACGGTTCAGACCTGACAAACGACGACCTTGTACGGGAATCCAACTTAGCTAAGGATTATATTTCTACAATTTTGAAAGAAGAATCTATTGGCGGAGAAATGTGCTGGAAGATTGATATGAACCCTAATCTACAGGCGGCTGTTGTATGGGGACATATTTATTACTGGGTAAGGCAGAAGGATTACCTTCCAGCATTAATCCAGTATTACAGTGAGAAAGGTGAGCTTGTAAGGACGATGAAATTTTCTGATTATCAAAGGATGAGCGGGCGGTTTATTCCGGCAAAATGGATTATCGAAAGCAATAAGAAGAAAGGACATTATACGGAGTTTATATATAATGAAGTGAAGTTTGATGTGGTAATTCCTGATAAGATATTTTCTTTCAGAGAGTTGGAGAAGTAATTACGAATTATGAATTATGAATTAAGGTTTTAGATTGTTACTGAAATTTAAAATGGCGTGGCGGAGTGTCTGGGGGAATTGGAGACGTTCTGCTATAACCATAGCCGCTATTGCATTTGCCGCATACCTGACTATTATTTTTTCAGGTGTGAATGAAGGTACTTATGGAGCCAATATCAGGATGACATGCGATATGTTCACAGGTTATCTTCAAATCCAGAAAAAGGGATATATTGAAAATCCGACACTAATTAAGACTTTTCATTATACCAAAAAACTTGAAAATAAACTCAAATCAATTTCATCAATAAAAGGTTTTACATCCAGAATTACGACTGATGGTTTGGTGAGTTTCAAAAATAAAACCAGCGCTGCAATGCTCATTGGATTAGACCCAAAGGGAGAAAAAGGAGTGTCTAAACTTAAAGATAAAGTAAAGAAAGGTTTATTTATTAAAGATGGTGTTTTATATGACATCGTTGTCGGTTACAAGATGCTCGACAATCTGAAAGCTTCGATTGGAGATACAATAGTTATATTGACTTCAGCTTATGACGGTACTATGGGAAATCTAAAATTCAGGATTGCGGGAACTTCCAGGCTTGGTTCACCTGATATGGATGCAATGTCAATTTTTATGCACATTGATGCCGCGAAGGAATTGCTTGTAATGGGAGATAGAGTTTGTGCAATTGTTATTTCATTAAACGACCTGGATGAAATACCAACTGTAAAAAAGCAAGTGTCCCGAATATTACCAAAAGACCTCGTAGCTCTCGATTGGGGAGAAGTAAATCCGGAGTTAAGGCAAATGATGGAGATGGACTCATCGAGCAATATGATTTACTACCTGTTAATAATAATTATAATTTCATTCGGTATTATGAACACAGTTCTGATGTCAATTACAGAGAGGTTCAGACAATTCGGAGTTATGCTCGCAATTGGAATGAGAAATATAAATCTGATTAGTATAATTTTTATTGAAATGCTCATAATTCTTATAATAGGTTTAATAATTGGCAATACTGCCGGATATTTCACGAATTATTACTTAATGATGAATCCGATTGAGCTTGGTGGTGAGATGGGAAAATTTTATGAAGAATTTGGCTTCGAGCCTGCGATTTTTTCATCTGTAGTTCCTAAAATTTTTGTCTCTACATGTGTCTCGATAATTATTATTTCAGTTATTGTATTCATTTATCCTGCATTCAGAGTAATGAAGCTGGAAGCATTAAAAGGTATAAGATACACTTGATTATTAAGAAAAGTGATTTATGTTTTTCAAAATGGCTATTCGGAATCTGTTAAGGAATAAAAGAAGGACATTGATTGTTCTTTCTTCAATTATTGTCGGAGTAGCGGCTACACTGCTTTATGACAGTATAAATGCAGGAATGATAAATCAGATGCTGGTGAATCAGATAAACTCCTATTATTCTCATATTCAGATTCATAAACAGGGATTTAACGATAATAAACTTGTAACAAGCTATATTCCTGATTATAAAAATGTAGAAGAAGTGATACAAAAACAGGACTACGTCAGGAATTACAGCAAAAGAGTAATTGCATTCGGCATGTTAAGCAGTGCCAACAGTTCAGCAGGTATTTCGATGCTCGGCATCGAACCCGGGAATGAAAAAAAAGTCAGCAACATTTACAAAATGATAATCGAAGGCAAATACCTAAGCGGAAAAAGCAACGAAATTCTTATTAGTAAAAAGATGGCTGAAAAACTTGAAGTAACTCTTGGTGACAAAGTTGTTGCTATGGCTGCAGATATTAACGGTAAAGTAAACTCCGAGCTATTCAGAATTATTGGCATCTACCGTTCTCATACTGCTGAATTTGATAAAGTATTCGTTTATGTCCCTATCGAAAACGCAAGAACTATACTCGGTCTCGGAGATAATGTTTCTGAAATTGCAATTATAACAAATAATTCTGACAGTACATTATCATACAAAAAACAACTTGTCAGTGCTATGAAGAATGCAGGTGTGGAATCAAATGAAGTCGAAGTTTCAACTTACCAGGAATTATTAGCCATGATTATGTACTTGATTGATATATGGAAGCAAACATCAATAATAATCTACCTGATAATTGCACTGGCTGTGCTGTTTGGTGTAATCAATACAATGCTTATGTCCGTCTTTGAACGTGTAAACGAAATCGGTGTATTGATGTCAATAGGAATGAGGAATTCAGGAATATTCAGAATGATTATTCTTGAAGCTTTTATGATGGGCGTCGTAGGCACTTTAATAGGTTTCGGAATTGGAGTACTTATTTATTTACCATTGTCCAATAATGGTATAAATCTCGGGATGTATTCAGAAAGTATGCAGACATTCGGGCTGAATAATATTATTTATCCGGCACTTGATTCGAATGTAATAATAAATTCAATCTTCATAATGCCTCTTGCTACGGCTGTAGGTGCAATTTATCCTGCAAGAAAAGCAATGAAACTTCAGCCGACTGATGCGATGAGGCATGTATAATTTAGAATAAATGTCATTCTGAACTTGGTTCAGAATCCATTTATTAAATCAGAAGGAAATAATATGGAAATTATTAGATTAGAAAAAGTTGATAAAATTTACAAAGACCACGGAATTCCCGTGCAGGCACTCAAAGAGATTAACCTGACAATTGATAAAGGCAATTTTGTTGTTATTGCAGGACCTTCAGGTTCAGGAAAAACAACATTATTGAATATTATAGGATCACTTGATGTTCCAACAGAAGGAGAAGTCTTCCTAGAAGGAGAAAATATTACACATAGGAAAAAAAGTGAGTTATCAACAATCAGATTGAGAAAAATCGGATTCATCTTTCAGGCATACAATCTTCTGCCTGTACTGACAGCACTCGAAAATATTGAATTTTCTATGATGCTTCTCGGTTTACCAGATAAAGAGAGACATAAAAAAGCAATGAAGATAATGGAAGAGCTTGATATAGCGGAATTAGCAAACAAAAAGCCAAATAAAATGAGTGGCGGTCAACAGCAGAGAGTTGCTGTTGCAAGAGCCATAGTGAATGACCCTTTACTTGTACTTGCAGACGAGCCGACTGCTAATCTTGATTCAAAAACAGCAAATTCATTACTCGATTTAATGCAAAAAATGAACGAAGAAAAAAATATTACTTTTGTGTTTTCATCTCATGATAAAAAAGTTATAGATAGAGCAAAGAAATTATTCATCCTCAAAGACGGAATGATTGTCAATGGAAATGGAAGTTGAATTGAATAAAAAAAACCGGCGTTAAGCCGGTTTTTTGTTACGAGGTTCGTTGGGCCTTTATTATTCATTCCCGCATTTTATTTCGGGTAAACTATCTCTCCAACTCGTCCAGATTTCTAATTGTTCAGTTGACAGAAGAAGAGCTTCAATACCATCCAACAGAGTTTTTGTGCAATCTTTTATTGCAAGACAAACTTCGACTCTTACCGGATTATTTTTTAATTCTTCTCTTGTGCTCTGAGCTAATTCCTGCAATGCTGCTTTCAACTGCTCTCTTGTCCAGCCTTCTTCTTTTGCCTGTTGCATTATGGTTCTTCTTTCCTGGTTTGCAGACTGAAGTATAGCTCTTTCAGATTCACGAAGCCTTTGCATAGCAGTTCTTACACAATCCATGTGTTCCCTGAGCAATAATTTGACAGCATCAATCTGTTCTTGTGTCAAATCAAGCTTACGCAATATCATTCCAAGATGTAGCCTTTGACCTCTGCCGTTACGCATGTCGCCGAACCTACCACCATCACGGCCATCCCTGCTGCCATTCCAACCCATGAATTGACAATCCTCATTGGAATATCCGGTTGGTGGTAACATCATAAATTCAGACGTTTCGGATGCGTCCTGAATGTCACTCGGTGTGTTATCTGTTACGGGCAATTGAAATTCGGTTGAACTAAACATATCATTTGTTGGGCCTGTTGATTTTTGACATGAGCTCATTGTCATAAACAATCCGACAACAAACAATGATAACATTAATACACTTAATCTTTTCATATTACTTCTCCAAAAAAAGTATTTAATAAAAAAATAATTTTTAACTTTGATTCTTTGACACCCAATATCGTTTTTTGGTTTAAAATTATTTTGAGCATCATGCTTTTATTACAAATAACACAAAATATCTAAAATGGTTGCAAAATTTTTTACAGAAGAATAAAATTAATTAATAACTGTTGAAATTGTGTTCATTTTTTAAGTTGTATTGTTAACACATTATTAGGTCTAATGTCTTAGCAAATATTAATTTAATAATGATAAATTTATTACAATTCTTTAATTAAAAATAATTTACTTAATATCGCAACGTCAGAATTAATGTAATTTTTGTTAGTTTCTAAATGAGGAAATAAAATGAAATTATTCAAGTATCTTTTCGCCTTCTGCTCAATTTTTCTTTTCACATCATGCTTAGTCAGAACAATCTATCCTTTATTTGAAGATAATGAGATTGTTTTTGAACCAAAACTGATTGGCAAATGGATGAATAATGACAGCTCAGAAATATGGGAATTTTCAAAATACAAACCTGATGATACAACAAGAAATCCAAATAAATACAGGTTACAAACAATAGCTATTTATAAAGATGGAAATAAAGATACCGCTTTATTTGAAGCCTTGACAGGCATGCTTGGAAAGAATTTATTTCTTGACGTTACAATTGACAATAGAGAAATGATAAAGCAATGTTCACTTAATTTACGACAATCGTCACACCTCATTTTTACTCATATTTTTTATAAAGTAAATTTCAAAGATGATTCTTTGTGTTTTGTTGAAATGAGCAAAGAATGGTATACAAAGAACATGAAGAAACTCAAAATTAGTATATTACCCAGAGATGAGGGTGATTATGTAACTTTAACTTCCAGAACAAAACAGTTGCAAAATTTCATTAAAAAATATGCAAACAACCCAAAAGCCTTTCCTGAATCCGGATACTTGCATAGAATAGATTGATTGATTAAATATCTGTTCTGTTGAAAACTTTTTGTTTCCACTATCTCATAAGTTTATTAATTTTAACAACATTATAATATGTAAAACGTGTTTTTACTGTGTTAGTATTCTCACAGGTTCAAAAAAAGAATGAATGTTGAACAAGCTCGCAAGAAAAATATTGAGGTCGGTTGATATATTAATAATATCAATAGCTGTTGTCATTGCGGCTACTGTGAGAATTTCATATTCTTCATTTTACCCCGGCGGATATGACCAAAAGGCGGCATTCTTCAAACCTGTCATTAATAAGCTAATAAAAAAAGGTGCAGACAGTTCCTTCATCTTTGCAATGATTAATGATAATAGAACAAAATTCAACGAAAGATATGTAAAAATAAATGTTACAGGCTATTTGAAAAAAGTTGATTATTCGTCGAACTATAATGCTTTTTCGGTCAGGAAGTCACGCCAGTTCATCAGAGAGAACCGCTATATTCTTAATAAATGCGAAAAAGAATTTGGTGTTCCCAAAGAAGTCATTACCGCTGTGTTATGGGTTGAAACAAAGCATGGCTCTTATCTCGGAGATAATCATATTGCAAGCGTGTATCTAAGCACTGCAATGTGCGACCAGCCTGAGTTCATCGAATTGAATAAAAAAGAGTTGCATGAAACATTCACAGGTGATACTGCAGAATTGTCCGGCCTCGAAAAGAAAATCTCAGAAAGAGCCAGGAAAAAATCACGCTGGGCTGTTAATGAATTAGTATATCTAAGTAAAATCAATAAGTCTGCTACTGTTCCTGTTCTTGATTTAAACGGTTCATGGGCAGGTGCTTTCGGACTGTCTCAATTCCTCCCGTCAAGTTATTTCAACTGGGCTATTGACGGTAATGGCGATGAGGTTGTTGATTTATTCAATATCGAAGATGCTATCTACAGCATAGCAAATTACCTGAAGAAGAACGGATGGTCTGACTCTTATGATAGCTGGAAAAAAGCCATTTACCATTACAACAACAGTAATGATTACGTCGATGCCATATTCAGGCTTGCCTCAAAACTTGAAATCAGTACAATCAGAGGAGCGGCAATGGGTGCTGATGGGAAACCCATTCCGCCAAATCCCTAATTCAAAATAAACCGGAAAATATGCTATCTTTTCACATCAATCTTGCTCAAAAGTATCAAGTTTTTTGGGTCTGAATAATCATACTGAAATAATCCATCACTTCCTATCATAATAGCGATTTTTCCAAGTGGAATAATGTCATAAGTCTGAATATCGCTCTGCCAGTTTAGCAATTCTATATTCATTGGGTCTTTTACATCAAACACCTTCAACCCGGCTTTGCCGTCACAAATGAATAGTGTAGTTCCGTCAATACCTACTCCAGCAGGTTCCTGCATCGGGTATGATTTCAACAGAATTGGTTTCATCAAATTTGTTATATCAAGTATATCAAGCTGATTCAGATTACCTGCACAGCTTGTACCTGTCCGCAAAGTAACATAAGCATATTTATCTTCTGCAACCACGGGGTCACAGCCTCTTGCATGTGAGAACTGCCCAAGGTAAGTTGGGTTCCACGGTGTTGAAGCATCATATATAAACATTCCGGTTTGGGAACCTATGAACAACTTGTCTCTGAACGGGAAAATAGTCTCAATGTTCCAGCCGATATTAACTTTGTTCCAGGGTCTCGGATTTTCAGGTATTGATATGTCAATTGATTGCAGATTAGACCTGTCAACGACATATAGATAATTTAAATAAGTTGTGAACCGTGCCATAGAACCGCCCTTCCCGCTTGAACCACCAATATTACCAACATCAATCGGGCCACCATTATAATCTAGGCCGCTACTCTTCCATCCATCCATAGGTGAAACAACATAGTCGTTCCCGTCAACTTCATAAGTTATAGTTGTATCTCTTACATCCCACCTAATCAAAATCCCTTTTTCCGGGTCAATATACGAACCTTCAAGGTCAAGGGGATTTGGAAAAATGTCTTTAACCCTTTTCACAATTGTCGGATTGAGAGGGTCTTTGATGTCAATTGCCACAAGGTCAATGTAACTGTCAGCATAAAGAATACCGTCTCTCACGGCAATATCGCCATTACCCGGTATTTCAATAAAAGATATAGGATTAGGTGAAGCAGGATTACCGTCATCAATAATATGAACACCTTGTCCGCTTTCGCAAATGAACAGGTACTTCCCGAAAATGTAAATTTTACCGGGTCTTTCAAGTTCTCGGGCAGAAGTGGTTTTCACACCGTTTCTGAACTCTTCTATGCTCTGGTAAACCGGAGTATAGACCTTAGTCTTATAGCTGATGGTTTTAGTTGTATAACAGCCGCTAAGTAAAATAATTGTAAAAAGGGTAACAAACGAGAGCAGAACTTTGTTTCTCATATCACACACTCCTTTCGGAATTGTTTTACAAAATGTTTCCAATTTTTTGTCAATATATAAATATATAAACCCAAAAAAATGAAAAATGTTTCAGTGAGATAGAAATTTTTTTATTTATTTCACAAACTAATTCAATTATTAAAATTCTAGATTATTGATATAATTGATATAAACAATGAAAAAATTATTCCTAATATTAAAGAGGAAGTTCTAATTATTTTTTTGCTGCTATACAAGTAGAAAAAAGCACCTAATGTAATAATTAATGTTATGATAATTAGTATCGGTATTAACTTTATATCCGACACCTCATCAAAAACCATTAATACCGATATAGGAAGAATGCCGTAAAGAGAAAATACAATCAAACTCGTATCATCCTTAATTCTTTCTGCAAGTTTCTTTAGAGGTTTGAGAGATGGTTTTAAAACAATTGAAATTATTAATGCCATAGCGAAAGGTAACAATGCCCACACTCCGAGAATCGTTCCGCCGGTAATACTTGGTATTGACACATTCATTAATAATAAACTAAAGATAATGCAAAATCCGACAGATGGGATTGTCCAGCGGGGAAATTCCTTAATCCAGCCTACGACAAACAGCACGAACATTGAAATGACCGGGACAAAAAAGACCAATCCTGAAAGATATAATGGTAGTTTAACATAATCAAATGAATCAATATCAATCAAGCCAAGAAATAGAAATGGTAATGATGATAAAATTGAAACCCTTAATGAAAAATTGTTTTCCATAATTTAGACTCCAAATGTGAAATTGTTTTTTATTAAATACGAATAATACTTGTTTTTGGTTTACAATTATTCCTTTATCATACACACATTTCGTTTCATACCTTTCAGCTTGATACGTTTTAAAGAGCGGTCTTTGAACATTATCTTGAATTCTTCGTTTGTGAGGTTTTGTATAAACTCTTTTGACAGTTCTGTCCGATTATCTTTGACTTGGAATTCAGTTTCTTCAGTTGGTTTGGCAAAGCGGTTCCAGGGACATACTTCCTGGCAAATGTCACACCCGAACACTCTTGAACGTGAATTGTTTACGATGTCGAGAGGTATTTCAATATACGACTTTGTCTCGATTGTCCAGTATGAAATACAGCGGGTTGCATCAACTAATCCCGGTTTTATTATTGCAGATGTAGGACAATCATCGAGGCATTTTGTACAGTCACCGCAAAAATCTTTGTGCGGTTCATCAGGTTCAAATTCATTAGTAGTAAGAATAATTCCAAGAAACACATAAGAGCCAAATTCTTTTGTGAGAATCAAACTGTTTTTCCCCTGCCATCCGACACCGGCACGTACAGCAAGAAGCTTTTCAGGTAAGGTACCGGAGTCAACAAAAGTCATATTTTTACTGTCGGGAAAAATTTCACTAATTTTTTCTGCGAGGCTTATCAGTTTTAGTTTTATGATTTTATGATAGTCCTTACCCCAGGCATAACGGGCTATCTTGCCAGAATTAATTTTAGCTATGTGATTCTTATCAGGATTAAAATAATTAACAGCAAGAACAATTGCAGTTTTACAGCCTTCAAGAATTTTTGATGGGTCGAATCTTTCTTCTAAATTTCGTTCCAGATATTTCATACTCCCATGCCTGCCCTCATCTACCCATTTCCTGAAAACCTCCTTTTCTTCGACAAATGGCTCGACACTTGCAAACCCGATTTTATCGAAACCGAGTTTTTGAGAATAAGATATTATATTTAATTTTAAAGATTTTTTCACTATAATTGTAATACATATAAAATCATAAATTTTATTTAACATTTATCCTTTTTAGTTGAATAATAATTATAATCTGCAAAGATAAATTTTTATTTTAAATATCAAATTAATACATACTTTATTTTATTGGAAAAACGATGGACTTAAAAATAGAACTCGAACAATATCAGAAAAAAATTGATGAAGAGACCGGTTCAATCCTTTTTTTCATGAAGGATTTTAAGGGTATTCCTGATAAAGTTATTAATGGAGACGGCTGGACTATAGAAATGAAAGACGAATCTATCGTTATGATAGATATTTATAAGCCTAAAATATTAATTGAACATATATTAAATTCTTATCAGGAATCTACAATAAATAATTAAATTATTCAATTCTAATAAATATAAAATTATATATTTTCTCTCCATTTAGGTATATCGAATTTAGGGTATTCGATATAGATTTTTCCTTCTTTTTCAATTATTTCATATTTTCTGAGGCTTCTCAATCCCTGAAGTGGATTAACATTTTTTCCCGTTTCGAGAGAGTATGTCCATCCGTGTTCAGGACAGCTTATTTTCATATCATCAATAATTCCATCATAAATTTTATCCTGATGACGGTGGGGGCAGATATTCGACAAGCAATACAATCTTCCCTGCCTCCTGAACACTGCAAGCTGTTTATCGAGGTCATCATCAAAAAGGAACTGGTAACCTTTGCCTTCATATATTTTATTAGAAGGACAGAGGAATATATAATCCTTACCTTCGATAACAAACCTGTCTTTAATACTGCTGAGGTTGAGTTTGGTCATATTAATATTTTGTTATTTCAACTTTCTCACCGGCAGTAAAGCCTTTTTCAGTTGAGATTATTTTCGATGCCTGCATAAAAGCATCATGCTCATAAGCTATGAGCCATCCCTCTTCATATGCCTGTGGCAGCAGTTTCTTTTTCTCCTCGATTGTAGTTAAAGGATTATTATCATATCCCATAACGAAAGGAATATTGATATGAGCATGAGTAGGAGACAAATCCGCACAATAGAGCAATGACTGACCTGAATCAGAAATTTTAACAAGCTGCATGGAATTTGTATGCCCAAATAAAGGAATCAAGCTAATCCCGGGGAATATCTCCCCCGCTCCGTCAATAGTTTCCAACATACCATCGGCAATAAGAGGTTCATAATCATCCTTGACAAATGATGCCTTATCCTTATCTGTTGGTTTTATTGCCCAATTAAGCTGGTTTTTCTGAACATAATATTTTGCATTAGGAAAAGTCGGAACAATTTTTCCATCTTTTATTGTTGTGCCTCCACCTGCATGGTCGAAGTGTAGATGTGTAAGAATTACATCTGTTATATCATTTGCCGAAATACCAAATTTTAGTAAAGCTGTCTCAATCGAAGATTTGTCTCTGTCAATTGCATATATTTGGGCGAATTTATCTTTAAACTTTGTACCGTTGCCTGTGTCAATCAGCACTATCCTGTCGTCCCAGCGGACAAGAAGAGGCCGGACTGAAAGAGGTATTCTGTTTAATTCATCACCGGGATGATATGCCTTTGACCATAGCGCCTTCGGCACAACACCGAACATGGCTCCCCCATCAAGTCCGAACACGCAGGTTTCCACTGCATCTATTGTAAATTTTCCAATATTCATAATTTATCCATAAGTCAAAAATAATTGATTAAGACTTTTAATTATTAAGTTTATTTCAAAATAAAATGGGTTTCTCTTTGAGAAAAACCCATTTGAACCGCAAATTTAAATTCGTTCGATATAAGAATTTCAGACTCTATCTTCCCATTTTTTCATAGCATCGAAAAAAAGTGCGACATTTTCTAAAATCTCATCTCTTTTCCCATCTGGCAGGTACTCGAGTATTTCTTCATGAAGCTTTGTATATTCATTAATTACCTTATCAATGAAACTAATTGCATCGGGTGTGATGTATGTTTGAATACCCCTTCGGTCGTTCTTATCAATTTGCCTCGAAATCAAATTTTTGAATTCGAGTGAATTAAGAAGATGAGTAATTCTTCCGGGAGTCAATTTCATCTGTTTTGCCAAAGTCTTTGTGCTGATTGCTTCATTCTCTTTAATAATCCTCAAACATCTGAATTCAGCAGGAGTGAGTTTGAATTTACTGCTGAAGAAATGGTCTTTAATCTGACAAAATTTTTCAAGCTGAATTGTTAAATTTGCCATCATGCGAGCTTGTTCAATTTGACTAGTTGAGATTTTTTTTTCGGACATAAAACACCAAATATTAATCAAAGGACAACAATTTATAAAATAAAATTATTACAAGATAAATAGTTTATTCAATATTATAAAGAAAATATTAAAAATTATAATCAGACATATTATTCTGTAATTTATAAGTTGCAAATAATAAATTACTTAATTACATCATAGAAATAATATAAATTTTCAAAAAAAATTCAATCTTTGACTTAATATAATAAATTTAGGTTAGATTTAATATTTTATTTATTAAAGTAATAATATTCATTTTTCAATTTTAAATCAATTTTAAATTTTAATGACAGAATGTAATGGGATAAAATAAAACCATTATCTGTTGAGAATTTGAAGGAAAAAGGTTATTGAAAAAAATGAATATTTTGAAAATTTGTTCATTGATAATTCAATGAAAATTACAAATTTGAAAATAGAAAATTCTTACTCCGTGTAAATTCTAACTATGATGCGTATCATCGTGTATAAATTCTTAAACATTTAGGAAATTAATATAAAATTGGATATTAATTGAAATCTCAATAAGTTTGTTGTTCTGAATTTTTCAATTTTATTAAAACTGATTAAAATAATAAGGAGATAGTATTCTAATGGGTACAATGGAAAGAATGCGTAAGACTTCGCCGTATTTTTTGGCAGCATTTGCTGTATTGTTTGTTGGATTTATGGTGGCGTCCGATGCTGATATTGGTAGTCTCATTCAGGGAAGGGGAAGTATCCAAACTGAGCTAATTGGGAAAATAAACGGAGAAGAAATATTATATAAAGATTTTGACTTAAAAGTAAAAGAAGTAATCGAACAAAAGCGAAAGCAATCTTCTGACCCTAATGCAAATATAGATGAGGACCAGGTTATTAACCAGGTGTGGAGCCAAATGGTTGATGAAACTCTTCTAAAACAGGAAGCAAAAAAAGCCGGAGTCATTGTTAGTGATGAGGAAATTCTTGATGTACTTTTGGATAATCCGCCGGAATCCTTAAGAAAGCCTTTCACTGATTCTACAGGCACTTTTAATAATCAACTTTATCTCGAACTCGTTACTAATCCGGACAAAATGGGTGAAGCATTGGGGCCTAATGTCAGCGCGGAAGAGAAACAGAAAGCAATTGATGACTTCAAGAAATACCTTATAGATTTTGAAAAATATTTAAGACAGCAGAAACTTGCAGAAGGTTTGATTGCTGTTGTTTCTTCATCTGTTTCGGCTGTATCCCCCCAATATGCAAAAGAAAAATATATCTATGATTATACATCCTCTGACGTTGATTTTCTTTTCTTCGGCAGGGATGAAATTCAGGATAATCAGGTCCAGGTGACTGAAAAAGAAATTGCTGACTATTATGATAAACATAAACAAGCATATAAGCAGAAGCCCCAGCGAAGACTGAAATACATCAAATTTGATATTGTACCCAACATTGACGATACAATCAGAGCGGGCAAGAAAGTTGACAGAATCACTGCCGACCTCGCATCAGTCACTACTATCCTCGAAAAGGACAGTGTTTTCGACTTAAAGATGAGTGAATTTGGCGGGAACAATCCCGAATTTACTTTAATAAAAGACATTCCTGATTTCAAGCTTAATATGCTTCAGACAATGAATGTGAATGATATCATTGGACCTGTGATGACACCCGACGGAATTACATTTTTAAGATTGGATGGCAAAAGAAGCGGAGAAAATGAAGTTGTTAAAGCAAGCCATATTTTGCTCAAATTTAGTGTTAATAAGGACAGCACTAAAGCAGAAGCCGAAAGAATTATGGCAAGGGCAAAGGGCGGCGAGGATTTTGCCGAGTTAGCCCGTAAATATTCAGGTGACCCCGGTTCAGCCTCTAAGGGTGGTGATTTAGGTTTCTTTGGTAAAGGGGCTATGCTTAAACCATTCGAAGAAGCCGCTTTTGCGGCTGCTCCGGGCTCGATTGTCGGCCCTGTCGAAACAGAATATGGCTATCATATAATTAAAGTGTTTGAAAAGAAATCCGATGAAATTAAATACAGCGAAATCGTAATTAAACCGATTGTCTCCAACACAACAAAGAATATGCTTTTCAGAAATGCTTATTCTTTCCAGAAGCAGGTTGAAGAAGGACATTCGTTCGATAATCTCGCAGAAAAATCGAAATATAAAGTTCAGCAGACTATGTTCTTCACAAAAGGAACTCCTGTTCTTGGCTCTCAGTACCTTTCCGACTTGGCATTCGAATCGGAAACAGGAACTGTGCTTCAGCCTCTTGAATTAAAAAACCAAGGGTTGTTTGTCTGTGTGGTAACAGATTCCCGTGAGAATGGTTTAAGGACTCTGAAGGATATGAAAGAATTCATCAGGGTGCAGGTTACGAATATTAAAAAGCTGGATGCAGTCAAATCTAAGGCAGATGCAGCTTATTCTAAAGTTGCAGGGCTGGACGCATTAAGCAAGGCATCGACGGTTGACCCGTTACTTGTTGTTAAGTCTCTTGCAGGTGTTCAGAACACGGGTAATGTCCAGGGTATCGGTGAAGATTTTGTATTCACTACAAAAGCTACAAATCTTCCTGTTCTTGCCATATCAAAACCATTCAGGGGAACTATGGGTTATTATATTATGCAGGTGAAAAGCCGTCTGGCACCTCCTGCAGAGAGCATCGAGAAGGGATACATGCAATACATAACCAAAATGAAGAAGGACAATTATCAGAATGAATTTTACCAGTGGTTCGGCAAAATCAAGCAGGATGCCGATATTGAGGATTACAGGGTGAAGTTTTATCGGGAATACTAACTCAATTACGAATTACGAATTACGAATTACGAATGGTGGTTATATTTTAATTGAAATTTGAAAATTATACTCTAACATCGTTCCCCTTTCCAAAAAGAGAGGGGATTTATTTTTATCCCGGATTATTCAATAGAAATTGAAATGGTATAATTTAATGTCATGCTGAGCGAAGTCGAAGCATCTTTCCCCCTTTTTCAAAGGGGGATTAAGGGGTTTTAGAATCTTCGTCGTTATACACTTCTCAGAATGTCAGTCAGGCACTTGCTTTTAGGATAATAATAAACTTCTAATGAATAATTTGGGTTTATTATCCCAGTCTATTTCAATCTCCAAGGGAAGAGTTGAGCCCTTCGACAGAACTCGTGGTAAAATTCATTCTTTGCGTGCTTTGTGGCTTCTTTGCGAACCTTGCGTGAAATCTTTTATGGATGCTGAAACGAGTTCAGGGTTACATTCTTTCTCTAGTGAATAAAATATATAACAATAACAACTCATTATTCGTTATTCACTATTCACTTAAAAAATAATCCCCATTTGACAATGTGGAAAAATACCCTTCTACATAGATTAACCTGAAGATTACCACGGGATGAAATTGATTTTAGAAATTATTATCAAATGAGTGGAGTGACAACATTGAAATATAGACAGATAGTTTCATATAAGATAAAAATTAGTTAAATTTGCAAGTTGTGAAATTTATTTCTAATAAAAAAATATAAAAAATGGCAAAACCTTTAAGCGTTCTTTTTGTAACCAGCGAATCACTCCCCTACGTTAAATACGGGGGTGTTGCGGATGTGTCTTACTCCCTGCCACTTGCATTACGGGATTTAGGGCATGACATGAGGATTATGTTGCCTAAATACGGCTGTGTCTCCGAACGGAGAAACAGGATACATGAGATTAACAGGCTTAGAGATGTTCCGATTCCTGTCGGGAGTCATTCTGACCCTGCAACGATAAAATCGTCATCCATAAATAATCCCAGGGCTAAGGTTCAGGCTTACATAACAACGAATAATAAGTATTTTGATGCCAAAAAAGGGATTTACAGCGATGCAAAAACAGGCAAGCCGTATCCTGACAACCATGAACGATTTATTTTCTTTTGCCGCTCGGTGATTGAGACCTGCCTTATTTTAGGCTGGTTCCCTGATATAATCCACTGCAATGACTGGCAGACAGCATTGGTTCCCTTGATGGCAAGAACTACATTTGCAAAAGAATTCAAGAAAACAAAGTTTGTATTTACTTTTCATAACATAAACCAGCAGGGTGAATTTTCAGAAAAACTGTTTGATTTGACAGGATTACCACAAAAAGTAAAAAATGATTTAATTTATAAGAAGATGGTAAATCCTGTTAAAGGTGCATTAATTTATTCGGATTATATTACCACAGTCAGCGAAACGTACGCTAAGGAAATCCTGCAGGACAGCAAGAACACAAATGATTTGAATGTTCTTCTATTGAAATACAAGAAAAAATATAAAGGAATATTGAACGGAATTGACACTTATAGCTGGGACCCGAAAATTGATTCATTAATAAGCAAAAAACTTGGAAATAATTTCGATGACTTCAAGCAGGCAAATAAGAAATCACTTGCTTTCAAGACGGGTTTAAACTACCATGATGAAACACCATTGATTGGAATGGTAACGAGGTTGGACGAGCAGAAGGGTGTTCCTCTCCTGACATCAGCCGCAGATAAAATATTCCAGGAAGACATTCAGATGGTTATTCTTTGTGACGGCTCGCAGGAAGCTAAGAATGAACTTAGGGATTTATCATTGAAGTATCCAAAGAAGCTGAAAGTAAGATTCGGCTTTGACGAGCCGTTGGCACATTTGATTGAAGCAGGGTCGGACATGTTCCTTATGCCGTCAGAATACGAACCTTGCGGATTGAATGCAATGTATTCTCTTGCTTATGGGTCAGTTCCGATAGTGAGGGCAACCGGTGGTTTAACTGAAATAGTGAGTGACTTCAATCCCGAAACGAAAACAGGTAATGGCATTACTTTCAAAAATTATAAGAGCGGCGAATTATTATCTTCAATTGCTAAAGCCTTAAATTTATTCAAAAACAAAGAATTATGGGATGTGCTTATTCAAAATGGAAGGAGCGGAGATTATTCCTGGAGTAAATCCGTCATAAAGTATGATGAAATATATAAAATTATAACAAAAGATTAATTACGAAAAAAAAACCTCAGGTATGGTAAAAAATATAATTAAAAAAAAACGACTTTTATTTATCCCGGTAATAACTACCCTGTTTTTTCTGCTCGTTTCATGCAATGACGAGCCTACATTCATGGGTTCTTCACTATTACTTGATACAATAGCAATCAAATCTATCTCGACAGATTCTACAACTTTGATTACAGATTCGAAATCATTTATTCACAGGCTTGAAATATTTAATTCGGGTGCAATGTTTGTCGGGAAATCAAATGATGTAATAGCAATTTCAATGCTCAGATTTTCCGGCATACCTGATACGCTTGACAATATAACAGAAGCTGATATTGATTCAGTTACCCTCACTTTACCCTTACTGAGATACGCTTATGGCGATTTATCAAATCAAACAGCTTTATCATTTAAGGTATATAAAATTGTTAAATACTGGACAAATCAATCGAATTGGGATACTTTGTTTCCAACAGGAAGCCAGACGACAGAATATTTCGATTACACGAAAGTACTTGGTACATTTACCGGGTCAATTGACCAGAATGCACCGGACTCAGCATTCAGCCCTATTAGTATCCAGCTTGACAAGCTATTGATTGCCGAATGGTTCAAGCTTGCTTCAGATACGACAACAGTAGGAACAATCTGGGGAATAGCATTGGTGCCGGATGATAACTCTTCAGTTATTCGTTCACTTTCCTCTCAATCCTTGCAGGACACGAGGGTTCATCCTTATATCAGGACGGCATACAGAAGAACTCAAGACACCCTCGATACTCTGATTCTTACTTCGGCAATTGATGCTTCTGTAACAAATTCAAATCCACCGGATGAAAAATCCTTGACAATTCAGGGAGTTGTTTCAAGCAGGTTTAAGCTCGGTTTTGATGTTAGTTCAATTCCGGATGAAGCGGCAATACATATAGCAGAACTTGATTTGTATCTTGACACGTCTATATCAAATTATGGAAATTTCAACCCTGATTCAACAGTAGTTACCAGGTTATATATTGATTCGACATATAGTAGTTACCTTTACTATTATTATGGAGGCAATGATACCACCCTAAAACCTGATTTATTCAGATTCCCTGAAATAACATCGGCTGTGCAATACTGGGTTACTCATGGTAAGAAAGGAGAGCTTGTGTTTTTACCCGAAGGAATAAATAATGAATACAGGGAATTAGATAAACTTGTTTTTCGTGGAATTAATGACCCTGACCCGGCAAAAAGGCCTGCACTGAGAATTATATATTCGACAAGGCCAAAAACGAAATGTAATCCCTAAACAATTACGAATTACGAATGAAATAAATTTATTAATCGAAAAAAGTGAAAAAAATACTTATCATATTGATTATAATATTTGGGCTGATTGAAGCAAGAACAGGACTTGCTCAAGGCGGGTCGAATTACTCTATTTTTGGAATAGGTGATATATATCCGGGAGGGAATGCCGCTTATGAATCGCTCGGAGGGACATCAATAGCTGTTCCTTCGGATTTTGGCATCAATATGAGAAACCCGGCATTGTGGTCGTTTACAAATACTTCAAGGCTTCAGGCAGGTTACAGGTTTAACCAAAATTATGTAAGCAATGAAGGAAACTCGCTCTTTCAGAACAATGGCAAGGTTGACGGAATACTCGGAATTTTTTCGGTTGATACTTCAATGGGGCTCTCATTCAGTTTTGGAGTACATCCATATAGTTCGGTAAATTATCTGGTCAAAACAGAAAATTATATTGATATAGATACAACACAGGCGCTTGCTCAAACATCATTCAGCGGCAGTGGAGGTTTATCCAATGCTTACCTGGGTGCTTCGATAAAAGTGTTTGAGGGTTTGAACATCGGAGCTTCAATATTTGCTACTTTCGGATTGGTTGAAACAATGATAACAACAGTATTCCCTCAAAATGCCTATAATGCATCAGTCAGTATAAGAGACGATAATTTCTTTGGTTTTGGATACAAAGGAGGAATCTATTATTCGGGTATCGGGAATCTTGGTATTGGAGCTTACATTGAAAACCATGCACAAACGAATATAGACAGTAAACTATATTATACTTATCTCGCCGTAAAAACCGACACTATTATTGAATGTCCCGAATATGGAATAAACATACCTCCTGCTTATGGTTTTGGTTTATCATATAAACTTGGTAAATTCCTTTTTGCAGGCGATTTAATTTTTCAGGACTTTTCAAATTTAAATTATAACACAAATGTTAAAGCAAAATACAAAAATTCAACTCAAATGTCATTTGGTATTTCAAGATTAGGTAACAGGTCAATTAGTGCAAAGTCTCTCGATAAAATTAATTACAATATCGGATTCGGATACAGGGAACTGTATGTTAATACTTATGGAAATGATATAAGTGAATATTACGGCACCTTCGGAATGGATATTCCTGTAGTAGGTACGGCGATGGTGAATTTTGCTATATCTATTGGCTCAAGAGGTACAACAAATTCAGGACTTGTAAGAGAACTTTTCGGCAGGCTTACCGTTGATTTAAGTATTGGGGAAACATGGTTCAAACCATTCAAGAGAGATTAATAAATAATTAATAATTACTAATTACTAATGAAAAAAAATAATAATAATATACTATTACCTGAAGTACTTTCGACAACTGTGATTGGTGTGCTGAAGGACGGTAAAGCAGCAATGGGAGCGGACGGACAGGTAACGTTTAACAATACCGTGATGAAGCATAATGCAAAGAAGGTAAGAAAAGTATATGATGATAAAATTATCGCAGGATTTGCCGGAGCAACAGCCGATGCTTTTACATTACTCCAAAGATTTGAAGAAAAGCTCGAAGCACACAGTGGAAATTTATACAGGGCATCAATCGAACTGGCGAAAGACTGGAGAACAGACAGATACCTTAGACGGCTTGAAGCTATGCTTGCTGTCATGGATAATACAAATGCACTTCTTATTAGCGGGACAGGTGATGTAATCGAACCCGACGACAGAATTATATCAATCGGTTCAGGCGGGCCCTTTGCACTGTCTGCCGCACGAGCCTTGCTGACACATACAAACAAAACTGCAAAGGAAATCGTCGAAGAATCACTAAAGATTGCAAGTGAAATCTGCATCTTCACTAACTCTGTTATTACTATTGAAGAACTATAATTTAATTAACGAAGAAGAAAATTGATATGAGTGATACAAGCAATATAGTATTGTCGGATACACAAAAGAAAATAATAAAAAAAGTTATTGCTCATGAAGCAATCAACAAACAGCTTACTCCGAGGCAGATTGTTACCGAGCTGGATAAATTTATTATCGGACAGGACAATGCAAAGAAAGCTGTTGCCATTGCTCTGAGGAACCGATGGAGGCGTCAGCAGGTTACATCAGAAATTAAGGATGAAATACTCCCAAACAATATAATTTTAATTGGTCCAACAGGAGTAGGTAAAACCGAAATAGCACGCCGCCTTGCTAAGCTTGCAGGTGCTCCGTTTGTAAAAGTCGAAGCAACAAAATTTACCGAAGTCGGATATGTCGGCAGGGATGTCGAGTCAATGATACGTGACCTGGTAGAAAGAGCAGTTTCTATTGTCAAAGAAGAAAAGACTGCAGATATACAAATTGAAGCAAGGATAGCCGCAGAGAACAGGGTCCTCGACATTTTGATTCCTCCCGTTAAGAAAAGCCCTTCATTCGATACAGCAACCGATACAGACTTTGAAGAAAATGCAAGGACACGCGAAAAATTCCGCGAGATGCTGAAGAACGGCAAGTTGAACGATAGAACTATCGAAATCGAGATGATGGTTGACCAGGTGCCTTCACTACAGGTTCTGGGACCAATAGGATTAGACGAAATGGGAATGAACCTGCAGGATATGTTCGGCAGTATTCTTCCTAAAAAGAATAAGAAGAGGGTGCTGACTGTCAGCGAGGCTCTCAAGTTTATGGAAAAAGAAGAAGTTGATAAACTGATTGACATGGATGCAGTCGTTAAAGAAGCAATATCGAGAGCGGAAAATTCAGGCATTGTTTTCGTTGATGAGATTGACAAGATTGCTTCACGTGGCGGTGCAAGCGGTTCAGGCCCAGAAGTTTCGAGGGAAGGCGTCCAGAGAGACCTATTGCCGATTGTCGAAGGAACGAGTGTTAATACAAAATACGGACAAGTCCGTTCTGACCATGTTTTATTTATTGCTTCAGGAGCTTTTCATGTCTCAAAGCCTTCTGACCTGATTCCCGAATTGCAGGGAAGGTTTCCCATAAGGGTTGAACTGAAAAGCCTGACAAAAGAAGATTTCATCAAGATATTGACTATTCCCGAAAATGCACTGATTAAGCAGTACCAGGCATTGATTGAATCCGAAGGGATTAAGCTGGAGTTCGACAGTAGTGCTATAGAAGAAATTGCCACGATGGCTGAACAAGTGAATGACGAAGTTACCAATATCGGTGCAAGGAGACTGCATACGATACTCACTACATTGCTCGAAGACATACTTTACAACACACCCGACAACATAGAGAAAGAATCATTCAAGATTGATGCACAACTTGTCAGGGACAAGCTCAAAGACATAGTAAAGAGCAGTGACCTGAGCCGGTTTATATTGTGATGTGAACGAAAAAAATCCAATATGATAAAAAAATTCACACGAGTTTCATTTTAGGTATTATTGTCTCCTTAATTGCTCCTACGACTTTCACCTTTCCTACATCAGTAACAAATGCATCAATCTCAGTGCGAAATCCCATTTCTTAAAATTCAAGTATCAAATAATGATTTGTTTAATTGTTTGATTTGATTATTTTTGATAATGTTAAGTTATAGTTAAATAATAAGGTATAAATTAAAAGAGTTGCATAAACCAAGAATATATATTGACACATCTGTTATAGGAGGATATTACGATGATGAATTTGAAGTGTATTCAAAAAAATTAATTGATGATTTCATAGAAGGTAAGAAAATTGTTATTGTTTCTGACATTACGATTGAAGAATTAGAAGATGCACCTGAAAGAGTTCGAAAAGTTATAAGTTTAATACCAGATAGTAACAAAGAAATTGTATCTTTAAATCAGGAAGCTAGAGAACTATCTTAAGGTACATAAGTGAAGGTATTGTTAGTGAAAAATCACTTTTAGACACCAGACATATAGCAATTGCAACGATAAATAAAGTTGATGTTTTGGCAAGCTGGAATTTCAAACATATTGTTAATTACAATAAAATAAAACAATATAATTCAGTTAATTTAAAATTGGGTTATTCATTAATTGAAATAAGAAGTCCACAGGAGTTAACAGATGAAAACTAAAGAAAAAGAATTTGACGCAGTAAAAATGATGCGTGATATCAGGGATAGATTGTCCGAACGTTGGTCGAATAATCCTGAATTAGAGATGAAAGACTTAGAGGAAATCAGAAAAAAATATAATATCAAAGTCGAGAAAAAGGACAATCAGGTGTTAGTAACCTGATTTCAGAAAATTCTTTTTTTTCCAAATTTTATGTGCCCCACAAGAAATGTTGGAGGTTTAATAAGTGGAATAATATAATTTATCTAAGGAGGTGCGATAATAATAATAGTTCCAAAACATCGTGGAGTATCCCAGGGAACATTAAATATTATAATCAAACAGGCAATGATTAGTGAAGAAGAATTTTATAATTTATAATATACTTATTAATCCGATACTAATTTTTTATGCAAAAAAATTCCCTCTTGCGGCGGGAATTGAGGTAATGTGAGCATCGTTTATATTAAACAATTGCTATAATGCAAATCAGATTACTCGAGACAATCATGAACTTTTTCTCCTTCTTTTTCCGTCTTGTCCGCTCCGTTATTATCCTTCACTTCACTACAAACCTGTTCTGCTTCGTATCCGAGCTTTCTGATTGATTTTATTATACTATCGCAATTTGTCTTTTCGCTGTTAATTCTTACAGTAAGAATTTTTGTTTTAAGGTCGAGGTCGGAATCAATAACTCCGAGCATACCGCTCAGGTTAGATTCAATTATATTTTTGGATTCCCAGCTATAAGCCGAAGTCTTGATTTTCAATTCACTGCATTTCTCATTGTCGGCTGCAAATATCTTTGCGGCAAAGAGCAATATTATTGCAAATGCAATTAAGAAAATTCCAAGTTTTGATATATTTTTCATTTTATTACCCTCTTTATTAATTCGATTTATTTCCCTTTTGTTCTTTATACGAGAAAAAATGATTTAGGTTACGTTAATATGAATTTATTACCTCCCCTTATATTCCCCTCCTTAATTTAAGTAGGGGATTCAGGGGTGGTTTTTTAAAAATTTTTGAGACCTTTTTGTTTCTAAAGTGTCATTAGTATAAATAAAGAGACAAAAATTCAAAAAGTATAAAATTATTCTTAAGTAATTAATAAGTTTGTAGAACAATAAAAGGAAAAGATGAAAGATTGATACACCTTAGGTGTATAATTATTAGCAGGATAAAAAAATGTTTTACAAACTAATATTATTATTTGTATTATTAATAATAATAGCAATCCCGGCTCCCAGCCAGAGCCAAATAATAATCAACGAAATAATGTCAACGAGCAATCAATCTGCTTTCGATGAAGACAATGAATCTTCCGATTGGATTGAACTCTATAACAACAATTCATCACTCGTAAGACTGGAAGGATACAGGATTTCAGACAAAAACAGTTTTTCTGGTGCCTGGATATTTCCTGATATTTCTTTGAATGAGGGTGAAAAACTATTGATATTTGCTTCTAATAAGAACAGGACATATTCTAATAAATATATTATAGAAGCAAGCGGAGAAGGAATCAATCCTTATGAATATGATGACGGATTCAGATTCCAGTACCTTAGATTAGACGGTGATTTCGACATACAGATGCGTGTACATTCATTAAGAAATACCGGTATTTCAGGTTCGGTAGGTTTAATCATGCGGCAAAGTTTAGATGAAAGGAGCAAATTCGCAGGAGTTTTTTGTTATTATCAAGAGAGTTTTAATTTTATAATAAGAAAGCAGGATGGGACTTATCCTGAACTAACACCAACAATTTTCAATCTCGAATATCCTAACGGATGGGTAAGGTTGAAACGGCAGGGAGATTCTGTTTTTGGTTTTACTAAGAATTTGGGTGGGCATTGGTCTGTTATAAAAGTTGATTATTACCCTGCTCCTGACACCATGCTTGTTGGTATAGCCGTATCATCTTCAGAACAGAACAGGTTAGCTAAAGCTGCAATAACAGATTTAGTATTAAATAACAAACCATTGAATTATAATTCTCTGCAGATAGCCGAAATCAATACTGATATTGCAGGAAGGAGTTATTATTCATCAGAATTGCACACTGATTTCAAACTTAGTTCGGAAGGTGAAACTCTATATATATGGAATCCCCAGGGAGTATTAATAGAATCAATGAGTTTTCCGGCTCTTACATCAGATATTTCTTATGGGAGATATCCTGATGGTAATAGCAACATGGAGTATTTCTCACCTTCAACACCAGGGGAACAAAACCAAAAAGGTTTTCCCGGTTATACAGAAGAACCGAAATTCAACATTCCGGCGGGATGGTACAATAACCGGTTATTATTAAGGTTTGAAAACAATAATCCCGATTTGCAAATCAGATACACAACAGATGGAACTGATGTATCTGAAACATCAAAAATATATAATGATAATAATATAGTAATTGACAGTTCTGTGGTAATCAGGGCAAGAGCATACCGGGAAAATTTATTTCCTTCGAATGAAATCGTCAATACCTATATATTGAATGACAGCAGTTCGCTGCCTGTAGTATCTTTCGCAATCAGCCCAACATTGCTTTGGAACCCTGATTCAGGCATATTTGATAATGATCACATTTGGCCTGCTCCGGAAATTGGCGGAAATTTTGAAATTTTTGATAATCAAAAGAACAGGGTTTTTACAAGTCATTCCGGGTTAAGTGTTCACGGTGGGAATTCCCGTACTTACGCTCAAAAATCATTAAAGATGGTTGCAAGAGGAAAATATGAATCATCCACTTTCGAGTATCCGTTCTTTGGAGACAATTACCTTGACGAGTTCAATGGAATAATTTTCAGAAACTCCGGAATAGACTGGCGGGATTCAAAATTAAGAGATGCATTTTGTTCAGTAATTTCCGAACAAATACCCTCACAAAGAATGGCAAAATACCTACCTTATGTTTCATTTTTGAATGGCAAATATTGGGGACTTTATGATTTAAGGGAAAAACTCGATGAATTTTATTTAAGTGAGAATTATCATCTGCCTCCTGAAAGCATTAATCTCATAGACCAGGATGAGTTTATTATGTACGGCAGAATTGATGAATATGATGATATGAAGAGTAAAATATTCAATTCCGATATGTCCAAAGCCGAATCATATAAAACGATTGACAGTCTGATTGATATTGAGAACCTGATTGATTATCTTTCATTGGAAATCTTCTGTAATAACATGGACTGGCCCTGGAATAACGTTAAAGTATGGAATTCCGTGAATTATGACGGAAAATGGAGGTGGATGCTTCATGATTTGGACTGGACTTTCGGGTTTATGGGAGCATTGCCAAGTTTTGATTTAATGATGGATGCGCTGAGACCCGATACTTCGAAATTCACCAGCTTGTTTTTAAAGATACTTGAAAATAACCAAGTCAGGGAAAGATTCATTAATAAATTTGCCGATTTGATGAATAGTGTTTTACTTGCAGACAGGTTGAGAACTATTCTCGACAGCCTTGCAGGTGATATTGAGCCTGAAATGCAAAGATTTTTTAATAAATGGGGAGATAGTGTTGAGACATATCAAAAATGGCAGGGTAAATTAAGTAACATGAGAATATTTATTAACGAAAGAGCTAGCTGGCAAAGAGAACATATAGTGAAATTCTTCAGCTTAGAAGGTTCTTCAAAGGTTTCTCTGAATGTAAACATCAAAGGTGCGGGAAAAATAAAAATTAACACACTCAATATATCAGCATTCCCTTGGACCGGATTTTATTTTAATAAAATACCCTTTCAAATTCAGGCTATACCGGGTGCAGGATATAAGTTCATAAGCTGGAATACTACGCTTTTGTTCAATGACAGTATAGCTCCGGAACAGACGGTCAATTTACAGGGTGAAGCAAGTATTACTGCTAATTTCGATAAAATTGAAGATACTGCGAACCATGAAATTTGGAACGATAATTTATCGTGCTATCCCAATCCATTTAATGATAAGATAATTATAAAAGTTATAGTAGAAAAAACTCAAAAGGCTGAAATAGAAATTCAAAATTTATTAGGTCAAAAGTTAAAGACGATAATAACCGATTTCTTAACGTCGGGCATTAATGAATTTACCTGGGATGGAACTGATGAAACAGGAAATACTGTGAGTAATGGTATTTATTTTTGTATTCTTTCCACTAACCAAAACAAATTAATATATAAGATTATTAAATATTGCAACTAAGGAGAAATAAAATGAGAACATATATTTTTTCAGCAATTATTATCGCTTTGATGAATGTAAATGTATCATTAGCTGTAGATGAATATTATTTGACATGTGACCCTGCAAAATTACAGGAAATTATAGATAAATATAATGAGGACATTTACATCGATGCAACTCTAACATTTAACGGAAAAACATGGCAGGATGTTCAAATCAGGATTCGTGGACAAGATACAAGGGCTTATCCCAAAAAGCCTCTGAAAGTCAAATTTAATGGTGAAGCATTTTTGGACGACATTGACGAGTTTAATTTTAATGCAGAATATGGAGACAAATCATACATGAGGCAATACTTATCCAGCAGGATTATGATTGAATCCGGTCTGGATTGTTTCAGGACATCACATGCAAGATTATATATAAATGGTGAATATTATGGATTGTATTTAAAAATTGAGCAGGTCGGTAAAAGATTTCTAAGGGACCGGGGATTAAACGATGATGGAAATTTATACAAGGCGTCACTCCAAAACCTTTCATGTCTGAGTAAATGGGATAATTTAGAACTGGGTTGGGAAAAGAAAACCAATGAAGGACAGGGTAATGAGGATCTTGCTGAATTGATAAGGAAATTAGACGTTGAACCCGATGCTACTTTTTATAATCTTATGCATGATATATTTGATTACAATCAAATGATTAACTTTCTTGCTTTGAATATTGTAATAGCTAATACAAGCACATATTATCATAATTATTTCATGTACAATGATATGTATGGCACTCAAAAATGGCTTATCCTGCCCTGGGATATGGACAAATCAATGGGAGCATGGTGGCCTAATAATCTGTACAACAGCAATTCTTCAAGGCCCGATAATCCAATATATGAAAAGTCATTCCTGCTCGAACAAATCTTCTCGGATGTCCGAAAAAGGATAGACACAATTTGCAGCACTGTATTTACTGAAAATCATCTTTTCCCAATCATTGACAGCCTGATTGCTGAATTAACTCCATCGGTAATCGAAGATACACATGATAATATTTCCGACACTTCACAATGGATGGCTGGAATTGGAATGAATAAATATTTTATACAAGCGAGATATTCCAAATTAAATGAACAATATCCGATTATACCAAGGGTTTTCAGGGTAGAGTCAACCAATGGCACTTATACAGGTGATATTAAATTAGTATGGCATCCATGTACATTCCCTGAAAATACAGATATAAAATATAAATTATGCTATTCAAAAGAATTTGACCTGTACGATACTTCTAAGGCAAAAGTAATTAACAACCTTACAGATACCGTTTATACTATAAATAAATCTGAACTTAAAGAAGGTTTATATTACTGGAAAGTTTCGGCATTGGCAAACGGTTATGAAACCGATGGATATGATAATTTCAATAAATTCACATTTAAAAACGGGACAATACTCCAATGTCCGATTACACAAAATACAATATTGACAAAAGAAGGCTCACCATATACCATTGATTGCGATATGGAAGTTGTGAATACTGCTACCCTGACTATAAATAACGGTGTTGAACTTTACATTCTCAATAATTCTCAGGTGAACATCAATGGTTCACTCAGAATAGAAGGAACAAAAGAAGAGCCTGTTCTGATAAAATCAATCAGCAATGACACCACTGGTAATTTAATTACATTGTCGATCGGTAGCGGAAATTCTTCTATTAAATTTGCTGATTTTGAAAATGTTTTTATATATTTCAATACAAGCTCCGATATATTGATTGAAGATTCGAAATTTAATTATACTAAAGAAATAAATAGAATTTCTTTATTTGGTGCAGGATGCATCTTTACAATGAGAAGATGCAGTTTAATCGGTCAAGGTAAGAGATACCCTGAAGGAATGATTATTCTTTCATCTCCAAAAGCTATAGTTGAGGATTCATATTTTAATAGTATTTTTGACGCAGTCGAATATATAAAAGTAGCTAGTGGTATTATTCAAAATAACTTAATTAAAAATTCTACTGATGATGGAATTGATTTGAATGGAGGAGATGAGATTGTTATTTCTTACAACAAAATATTCAATTCTATTGATAAGGGTATATCAATTGGCAATGATAGTTATGGTGGTGCAAAACAAATTACAGTTGAAAGGAATATAATAGTTGGTTGCAATACAGCAATTGGTATCAAAGACAGTGCAGAAGCCAATATAATTAACAATACTTTCTATAATAATAATTCAGGAATAATGTGTTTTGAAAAGAATATTAATGGAGGTGGTGGATTCGCAGTCATTAAAAATTGCATTATCTCAAATTCTAAAACAAAATCATATGGAGTTGACGAAAAATCAATAGCAACAGTAACATATACTCTTTCTAATACTGATTATTTAAAGGATGGTGTTGGGAATATGTTTGCTGAACCTCAGTTTGAAGACCCTGCGAATAATAATTTTAATCTGAAAAGAAATTCTCCCTGCATAAATAAAGGAGACCCTGCAAGTCCAAAAGACCCCGATGGCTCAAGAGCTGATATAGGAGCTATACCATTTAACTCAAGTCAAGTCCAAATTGTTATTAATGAAATAAATTATAATTCTTCTGCTGATTTTGAAACCGAAGACTGGGTCGAATTTTATAATCCTGAAAAAACGGATGCAGACATTTCGGATTGGTACTTCAGAGATGAAGATGATGCACACAACTTTGTTTTTCCAAAAGGAACGACAATTCACGAAGACGGTTATCTCGTTATTTGCAGAGATAAAACAATCTTTTCTTCAAAATATCCATCTGTTACAAATTTCCTCGGTAATTTTGAATTTGGTTTTAATGCTGCCGGAGAGAAACTCAGGCTATATAATCAGGAAGGTGTAATTATTGATTCATTAACTTATGATGATAAATTACCCTGGCCCGAAGAACCCGATGGCACAGGCGTTACACTTGAGTTAATCAATCCTACACTCGATAACAGCAAGCCTGAAAGCTGGAAGGCATCATTAGTTCAGCACGGAACTCCCGGTGAACAAAACTCTGTTTTCACTGGAATTGAAGATGAAATTACTATCAACACTTCCCTACTGAAAGTTTCTCCGAATCCAATTGATGATAATGCTGATATTGAGTTTAACTTACAACAAGCCGGCAGAGTCTCACTCGGAATTTATGATATGAATGGCAGGCTTGTTTCATCAATCATTGATAATAAATTTTATGACAGCGGTAATCATAATGTTAATATTATTACTTCTAATCTTTCTCAACAGGTGTACTATTGCAAGTTAGAAGTTTTTTATCCGAACCAAATGGTTGTTTGTGTGCCTGTGGTGAGGATAAAATAAAGCATAACAAAACTATCAGAACCTCATCCCCAACCCTTCTCCAAAGGGGAAGGGAATCAAACCTAATTCATGATAATATAGTCCCCTCTCCGTGCGGAGAGGGGATTTAGGGGTGAGGTTTGCAACTATTTTTATAAATTTGCGTAAATGACAAAGTGATATTATTTATTCCGGAGAATTATGGATATTCTTAAAGTAAATTCAATTGTCAAAAGATTCGGTGATTTTGAAGCAGTAAGCAATGTTACTTTTTCTGTCGAGCAAGGCACTGTGTTTGGATTGCTGGGACCTAACGGAGCCGGCAAAACTACAACAATCAGAATGATGACAAACATATTAAAACCTGACGAAGGTGAAGTCAGTTTGTTCGGTGAGAAAGTAGGCTCACTCCAGCAGAACAGGATTGGATACCTTCCCGAAGAGAGAGGCTTGTACAAGAAAATAAAAGTGATTGACCAGTTGATTTATTTCGGACAGCTAAAGGGTATGTCCCGCTCTGATGCTCAATCGGAAGCGAGAAAATGGCTGAAAAAATTAGATGCCGAAACATGGGAGACAAAAAAAATCCAGGAACTATCGAAAGGCATGCAGCAGAAAGTTCAGTTCATCACCACGATTTTGCATAATCCCGATTTATTGATTTTAGACGAGCCATTCTCAGGTTTTGACCCGATTAACACGGAGATAATCAAGAAAATTATTAGTGACCTGAAATCAGAAGGAAAAACCATTATCCTTTCGACTCATATCATGGAACAGGTAGAACAGCTCTGCGACCACATCTGCTTAATTGATAAAGGGAAAATGATTCTGTCGGGCATGGTGAGAGAAATAAAAAAGAATTACGGCAGAGATACTATTCTCATGGAGTGGGACGGAGATGATTTATTCCTGAATGAATTTTCTAATATTAAATATATTAACCGCTCGAACAACCGTGCCGAGTTCAGAATAACTGACGGACTTACTCCGATGCTCATATTGCAGAAGGCATCTCAAAAAAATAATATTTATAAATTCGAGCTTGCTGAACCAAGCCTCAACGAAATTTTTATTGATGTTGTAACTAAGCAGGGAGTTGACAATGAATCCTAAAGGCTCGACAAGCAAGATTAAGACAATCATTGTTCATGAATACCTTACAAAGGTAAAGACAAAAGGTTTTATCATCGCTACCATACTTGGGCCGCTACTCCTTCTTGCGGTGATTTTCATTCCAATTCTCGTAACGATGCTTGGTGCTGACAGCACGGAAAGAAAAATTGCAATCGTTGATTACACTGAAAAACTCGGGAAGGAAATTGTCAACAGTGATACTTCAAAATACTTCCTTACAAATTATTCTCCTGAAACACTAAGAAAGGAAGTCCTCAGTGGAAAACTTGACGGATACCTCGTTATTCCCAAAGATTTTCTCAAAAGAGGCGAGGCTGATGTTTACACAATGGGCGGCGGCGGTATCGGATTTTTAAATACACTTGAATCCAATGTAAGGGAAGTTGCCCGAAAAGAAAGACTGCGTGAGGCAGGTGTAGATTTGAGTGTAATCAATCTTGTCGAAGAAGGTGTTGACATCAACACTCAGAAAATCACAAAGGAAGGCACCGAAAAAGATTATGCCGAAGCTTATGCTGTCGTGGGATATGTGTTTGGTTTTATCATCTATACATTGATGTTGCTTTACGGCAGCTTTGTTTCACGTGGTGTGATTGAAGAAAAAGCAAACAGGATTATCGAGGTGATTGCATCTTCAGCACGACCTTTTGAAATTATGATGGGTAAGGTGATTGGCATTGGCTGTGTTGGATTGACTCAAGTGCTGTTCTGGGTTATTCTCTCAGGTGTCCTGCTCTATCTGATTGCACCTATGCTGGGCGGAATGGCCAGCGACCCTGAAATGCTCAAGACTCAGATGATGAATCAGAACCAGAATATGGTAATGCCAACCTCTTTTGAAATACCAAATATATCCCCCTGGATTTTTGTTGCATTTATTTTTTATTTCCTGTCGGGGTATTTCCTTTATGCAACATTGTTCGCCGCAGTTGGCTCGGCGGTTGACCAGGAGTCGGATGCACAACAGTTGCAAATGCCAATCATGCTGCCTATAATTATTCCGATTCTTTTGGTGGGTTATGTGATTTCGAATCCTGAAAGTACAATTTCTGTAATCCTTTCATTGTTCCCATTGTTCACTCCGATTCTTATGATGGTGCGTGTGGCGGCTACGCCTGTACCTCTATGGCAAATCATTGCATCCATTGTGCTGATGCTCGGCTCGTTTTACGGGTGCGTATGGATGGCGGCACGTATATACAGAGTCGGTATTTTGATGTACGGCAAGAAACCAAACCTGAAAGATTTGTTTAAGTGGGTTAGACAGTCAGGTTGAATTAAAAATTCACAATTAACAATTCACAATTGGGGTTGGGGTTTGGGGAATAGGGATTGGGGAAATAATATTAATATTACAATTCTATCGCTTAGTGATTATATATTAGTAGAAAACGAATCCCATCCACTACAGTTATCCCGTTTTTATGTCATGCTGAGCCTGTCGAAGCATCCATAGCAGGAAACCCACATTAAAAAACATTCACCGCAAAGTCCCTAAGACGCAAAGTATTTTGGTTAATATGAGCCCAAATTGGGCAGATTTGGGCATTTTGAGCAGGTTTGACATGATTTTTCATTTGCTCAAAAATATAAGGTAAGCTCAAATAAATTATAAACTTAATACAGCACATCCGGTTGATTTGTGTAATATATTTTTGATACTTGAAGCTCAAATAAGTGACCCAAGTCATTGTACATGAAGAAAATATATGCCAAGAACTAAGATAGTGGCTATTCATCCCGGAATATCAAAGAACATGCGGTGCAAAGATAAGGTTGTAGCGATGATATGTCAAGAAAATGGTTTTAAAAGGATTTAAAAATGGTTTTTAAAAATTATTATTTAAAATTGAATTCTATCAAATTCTTTCAATTATACTTATTAATTCGTTTATCTCTTTTTGCTTACCCAGATAGTCTTTATAGCTATTAATAGATTCAGTTATCAATGTATCATAAGTTATATATCTTGCACTTTCAGCTCTAAGTAGTTCAATATTCCTTGGCTCATCTTCAATAGGCATTGGGGGAGTACCTAATATACAAATTACATCAATTGATCTAGATTTAGTTGGAAATTGAGTTTTTAAGCATTTATCTAAAGCTGAACGATATTTACTTATTTGTTTTGTCAATTCATGAATTTCAATTTTTCGATCGTATTTTTTAAGTTCTATAATAATATTTTGAGAGTGTTAACATAAGATAGATATTTTTATTATATTTGTATTATGTTAAACAAACCAAGTGGAAGAATTATGGAAATATCTTGCAAATACTGTAGCAGTACTGATTGTACGAAAAATGGGAAAGTA
>Ga0208373_1000211_pt1 | contig 112508 bp, 117 predicted proteins | sample RifOxyC2_FD_184036 | JGI IMG/M metagenome (GOLD analysis project Ga0208373, IMG submission 184036) | Soil microbial communities from Rifle, Colorado - Rifle Oxygen_injection C2 (SPAdes) | ecosystem: Environmental > Terrestrial > Deep subsurface > Rock core/Sediment | place: Rifle, Colorado... | reverse complement strand
AAGTTGATTGAACGGCATTGGAACGGTATAGCAGCATACAGCAGACCAGAGAACAAAGTCTCTTTGGGTTTTGTCGAAGGATTAAACAACAAAATTAGAGTAATACAAAGAAGGGCTTATGGCCTACGAGACGAGGAATATCTCCGCTTAAAAATTCTCACTTGTATGCTCAAGAAGATATAAAATGACCCACTCGATTACGCGAAGACCCTATATTTTAAAGATGCGCGTTGCATTTAATATAGCAATTAGAGCGACACCCATATCCCCAAATACTGCTTCCCACATAGAAGCAATTCCAACGGCTCCGAGTAGGATAAAAACACCTTTTACCGAAAGCGAAAATATTAAATTCTGCCAAACTATCTTTCGTGTCTTTCGTGCAATTAGAATTGCCTGAGAAACTTTAGATGGTTGATCTTCCATAATTACGATGTCGGAGGCTTCGACAGCAGCATCCGAACCCAAACCGCCCATGGCAATTCCTAAATCTGCACGCGCTATTACCGGAGCATCATTAATACCATCACCAACAAAAGCTACTTTGCCAATTTTAGTTTCTAATAAAATTTCTTCAAGCTTAGTGACTTTATCTTCCGGCAGCAACTCACTGAAACTGCTGTCGATATTTAATTTTCGAGCAAATTTAGATGTGGTAAAATTATTGTCTCCGCTAAGCATAACAGTTCTTTTAATTCCCAATGACTTCAAACTTTCGATAGTTTTTACCGAATCATCTTTCAATTCATCCGAGATAATAATATGTCCGGCGTAAACTGAATTCACAGCAACATGAATTACTGTTCCTTCGACGTTACAAATATCATGATCAATGTTCTCGGAATGCAGCAACTTATCATTACCTGCGACTATCAAATCACCGTTGACTTTCACTTTAATCCCTAATCCTGAAATTTCCTCTTGGTCTTTGGTCTCAACAATCTTCAGTTCTTTTCCATATGCTTCTCTTATAGAATCTGCAACTGGATGATTTGAATTTGCTTCTGCTAAGTAGGCATAATATAAAACTTCATTTCTGCTAAATCCGTTTTGCGTAATCACATTGGTCACCTTAAATATTCCTTTAGTAAGTGTTCCCGTTTTATCAAAGACAACAGTATTCAATTCCGTCAGCGTGTCAAGATAGCTTGAACCTTTAATTAAAATTCCCTTTCTTGATGCACTGCCTAATCCTCCAAAATAAGTCAGAGGAATGCTTATGACCAAGGCACAGGGACATGAAACTACAAGAATTACGAGTGATCTATAAATCCAAACGGAAAATGTTTGACTCGTGAATAATAGTGGCGGAACGAAAGCAATTGCAACTGCGATAAGAACTACAATCGGAGTATAAATCCTCGCAAATTTTGAAATGAACTTTTCAGGTCTGGCTTTTTTATGGGAAGCGAACTCAACTAGATCCATAATTCTTGAAATGGACGTTTCGCTAAATATTCTACTCACCCTTACTTCAATTGTCCCAGATTTATTTATCATTCCAGCTAAAACATCATTGTCTTTACCTACCGTTTTGGGAACCGACTCCCCGGTCAGAATAAATGTGTCTACATAAGACGATCCATTTATTATTTTACCGTCCAGCGGAATTTTTTCACCGGGTTTTACAATTATTAAATCATCTACTTTAACTTCCGAAGGATTTTTTTTAATTATTTTATCATCAACTTTAAGATTTGCGTACTCAGGTCGTATTTCAAGCAATGATTTAATTGATTTTTTTGAACGGTCAACAGCAGATTTTTGGAAGAATTCGCCGACATTATATAGCAGCATCACCATTACTGCTTCAGGTAGCTCGTTTATAGCTACTGCACCAAGCGTGGCTATGGTCATAAGGAAATTCTCATCGAAGAAATTTTTTCTGAATAAATTTTTTATCGCTTTCAAAATAACACTCCAGCCCGCTACAAGGTAGGCAGAGAGAAGAATTAGATAGCTCAAATACTTTAATGACTCAACCTTGATATTATTCTCAAGGATAACTCCTCCAACCAGCAGTATTGTAACTAAAAAGATAAGGAATAATTCTTTTGACAGAGTATTTTTTAACAGTTTTATTATCATTTTTTAATCAAATTTTACTGAAGGCCAAAATAACTATAATTAAATAAAGGATAATTCAATATCTCATACAAAATATAATATGAATGATAACAAATTTAGAAAGGCATGGAGGAAGGAAGTCAACAGTTAGTTTTCAGTAAAAATCTCATTAATTCTTCTCCCCCCCATATATTTTTTTGAATAGTATTTATGATCAAGAGAAGAGACAATAACTCCTTTAGATGAGCTGGCATGTGCAAAAAGATTATCACCAATATATATTCCAACATGCCCAGGACGAACTGCTCTCCTCGTATTGAAGAAGACCAAATCGCCAAAAGTAAGATTTTCTTTTTTTCTGATTGGGAGTCCTTGAGTAAACTGTTCGCGGGCGGATCTTAAAAGCATTACATCCAAACTAGTGCTGAATACATTTTGGGTAAATGCCGAACAGTCAATTCCGTTCTCGGAATTTCCACCAAACTTATAGGGCGTATTGATGTATTTAATAATCTCTATCAACATTCTTTCTTTCAGGGTTGTATTTGCTAAACCCGAATCGGAATAATTCTCCGAAGACTTGATTGCTGCAAGAATAGAAGAAATATCAACTTCCGATTCATCTATCAAACTTTCTTCTTCATCTTCCCAGCTTTGAAACTCTGCAGATGTGTCTTGAACCTGAGAATAATAAAGAAGATCATCACTATCGTCTTTTATTAATCCTGCCTTTAAAGAATCATCGTAACTTGTAATGCCAACGCTATTTTTATAACGTAAAGAATAGGAAGAAGAGGTGCATCCTAAATATAGAATTGAGATAAGAATAACAAATGATATTAATGTAGCGATTTTTTTTAGCCGCATAAATCAACCGAGATAAGCTTTTAAATTTTTACTTCGTGATGTATGTCGAAGACGTCTAATAGCTTTCTCTTTGATCTGCCTTACTCTTTCTCTTGTAAGATTAAATCGTTCTCCAATTTCTTCTAAAGTTAGCGAGTTTTCCTTGTCTAAACCAAAATATAATTTAATGACTTCCGCTTCTCTTTCCGACAGGGTAGATAACGCTCGCTCAATCTCCTCCCTTAACGATTCATCCATTAAGAGATGATCAGGAGAAGGTTGAAGATCACTTTGGATAACATCTAATAGACTGTTCTCTTCACCATGGGTGAAAGGCGCATCCATTGATACGTGTCGGCCGGATATCTTTAATGTGTCGGCAATTTCTGAGGCATCCATATCAAGTTCTTTAGCAAGTTCATCAGCGCTCGGTTCGCGTTCGAACTCTTGTTCAAGATTACTGTATGCTTTACCAATTTTATTGAGAGCACCAACCCGATTTAGCGGTAATCTTACTATTCTGGATTGCTCCGCTAGCGACTGCAGAATTGATTGTCGTATCCACCAAACGGCGTAAGAAATAAATTTGAAACCTCTTGTCTCATCAAACCTCTTGGCAGCTTTAAGTAATCCAAGATTTCCTTCGTTGATAAGATCCCCAAGTGATAGTCCTTGGTTTTGATATTGCTTTGCTACACTGACTACAAATCTCAAATTCGCTTTAGCAAGATGTTCTAAAGCCGCTTGCTCGCCTTTTCTAATTCTAATAGCCAATTCAATTTCTTGTTCGGTTGTAAGCAAATTAATTTTTCCTATCTCCTGAAGATATTTATCAAGAGATTGGTTTTCGCGATTTGTAAACTGCTTTACAATTTTCACTAGCCAGCCTTTATTAATTATTTTGCTATTAGAAAAATTTTTACATTTAATTTAACGGATTACACCAGTTCCAAATTTGCACAAAAATAAATGATTAATGATTCAAATGAAAGTTGTAAATAATTTTTTACATTAGTGGAAGAGAGAAGTATAAAGAAGATTCTTTTAGGTTAATAATTTCGGAGGATTAGAAAATTATTTTTTTATCGGATAGCTTTCACTTTAAATCTAATTCATTTTGGTGATAAACCCTCAAATCAATTTTCTTTTTGATTCAATAAACTTGATGACTACTCCCTAGGATAATGATTGCATAATCTTTATCAATTTTACTTTTATCGCAATTTCATTACTTAATTTACTCTCAACAAATTGACTCTGTTGTCTATTATTCATTTAAGAAGCTTTCCCCTTTAAGAGAATTACTCACACCAAAAAATTCTGCAGCAGTTTTACCAACATCGCTAAATGTGTTTCGTGTTCCCAGATTTTTTCCGGCTTTGCTTTTTCTATAATATATTAAAGGAACATATTCCCTGCTGTGATCCGTACTTGGTGTCGTTGGATCATTTCCGTGATCCGCTGTGATAACTAGAGCATCTGATTCATCAAGAACATTAATCAATTGGGGTAAAACGTGATCAAAATTCTTCAATGCATCTGCAAAACCATGCGGATCGTTACGATGGCCATAGTAAACATCAAAATCTACAAGATTAGCTAAGATAAAACTGTTTTTACTTTTGCAAGTGTATTCTAATATTTTTTTAAATCCCTCCTCGTTGGATTTTGTTTTTTCGATTGTCTTTATTCCACGGTAATTAAACAGGTCATTAACTTTTCCAATGCCAACTGTGCTTATTGAGTTTTTAGATAAAACATCCAAAATAGTATCATCGGGTGGATTCATTGAAAAATCTTTTCGGTTTACTGTTCGAATATAATTCCCTGAATTGCCCACGAAAGGTCTAGCAATTACTCTTCCAATCACTATTGGAAAAGTTAAAACTTCCTCTCGAGTTATTTTACAGATTTCAAAAAGATTTTCCAACGGAATGATTTCCTCATGGGCTGCAATTTGAAAAACGGAATCTGCCGATGTATAAATTATTGGAAAACCCGTTCGAACATGTTCATCACCCAGTTCCTGAATTATCTCCGTACCAGAAGCAGCTTTATTACCAAGAAATCCTTTACATCCCGTTAGCTTCAGAAATTTATCTGTTATCTCATCTGGAAAACCATTTGGGAAATATGAAAAATCTAAATCCACAAATATCCCGCCAATTTCCCAATGGCCTGTTGTTGAATCTTTTCCATTTGAAATTTCTTTCATCTTCCCAAATGAAGCTTTGGGATTATCAACTTTATTTATTCCCCTGACATCATAAATATTTCCAAGTCCCAGAGCTTGAAGATTAGGTAAGTTTAAACCGCCAACTGCTAGAGCCGTGTTTACGAGAGTATTACTTCCCTCATCTTGATAAAGATGAGAATCAGGAAGTTCACCAATACCAACCCCATCCAAAATAATTATGATAAAGTTATTCATGAATTGAATATTTAAAATGAAAATTTTTAAGATGAATTTCAGTTAATACTTCGGACAGTATTTCCTCCGCGTTCAAGAGCTTTTTGCAGAGCAAGGTCGGCATTATAGATAATCTCTTCCACATTTGTTTTGTTGGATGCAGAAGCAATTCCAACAGAAACCGTATAAGTTGTTTGTTTTGATACAACAGCAATTGGTTTTCGAGCAATCTTGACTCTCAATTTTTCCGCCCAAAGAAAAATATCTTTTGTTGTCGAATTAAAGAAATAAACTCCAAATACTTTTTCGTTGATTCTTCCGAAGGTTGTAAGAGGAGTCATTTCACTTGATATAATTTCTGCTACCGTGCTGAGCACTTTAGGGAACGGATTTCCATCGAAGAGAGATTCCTGTTCAAGAAAATCATCAATACGTACCAATGCAATGGCACCCGGCACTTTTAATTGAACTGCCTTATGTAAATCAGCACTCACCCTTTCTTTAAAGCTGAATGTGTTAAGTGTATGTGTTTCTATATCGAGAGTGATAAAACTTTTAAGAAGTGTTTGTGATGAAAATGAGTGGATAGCAAATGATAAATAATTAGCTGCGCTTTTCAAGAACTGCACGTCATCATTTGAATACGCATTCTTCTTCAAACTTTCAAAGCAAAGAACGCCAAAGTTTTGATTTTTATAAATTATTGGAATTGCGAGGAAGGAGCCGTCAAAGGTAACATTTTCGCTTTTAGAAAATCTTTTTACTCCACCTAGCGATGTATCATCTATTTTGACAGGCATACCTGTGGTGATACATTTACCCGCTAATGTCCCGTTGATTTCAATTACTAAATTTTGCCCGACATATTTTAATGAAGTGTTGTTAATTACTTTAATCGTTTTAAACTTCTTTTCGATCGGTTCATAATAAATAAATGTAAAAGCATCCCAATGAATTAATTGAACAAATGAATTTTGAATTGATGCAGCTAAATCTTCTTCACTTTCAAGCTTAAGGTGCGATCCAACCAAATGTAGAATACCGTTTAACCTTTGCTGAGAGATTGAATCAGAGTGCTTCTCCTCAAATATCGATATAATCATCGTAATTACTCTGACAAATCTGCCAAGTGTAAAAATTGTTTCTATTCCAAATGCATCTTCTACTTTGGAATCAAGCGCTATGATTGCAATCAGAGATTTATCATAAAAAAGCGGAACTCCAACAAAACTTCTTATGCCCTGCTTGCTTTCGTAGTAGCGGATAACATCTGCTTCAGCAACTATGGAAATATCGGTTAATAATTCAGGCTCACCTTTCTGAACAATTTTGCTAAGTATGTCATCTTCTAAGTCAAATTTTCTTTGTGATATTGAAGTTGAATTTGAAACAAATTTATCTATTGAAAATTTTTCTTTTTTTTGATTATACCAAAAGAAAATAACAGAGTGAGCATAATATACTTCCTTAATCACGTTAAGAATTTTTTCAAGCGCAAATGAAAATTGTCCGCCATGACCCAATTCTTTCGGTAATTCTTCATTAGCAATTTCTTTAAATCTTTCTTTCAGATCAGGAGGTTTGAGCGTTGTTCTTGGAAGTCTTTCATCAATAGGATAGCTTGAAGCTGTTATAACATCCGGATTAATTGTCTTTGAGACAATTTTAAATGAATCTCCATAACTCTTTGCATCGGACTGATAACCATCATCAATTAAATTATCATCGAAGTCATCATTTATATATGTACTTTGAAATTTTAATGAATCGCGGAGGAAAATTATGAATGCAACATAGATTATGATTAATGCAAGTGCAATAATTCTTACAGTAAGATCATCTGCTAACAACAAAGCTGCCGCTAAAATAGGCACTACGAGAAAGATTAGTAATCTTCTTCTTTGTCTTCGATTCATTTTAATTTGCATAGATTGGAAAGTTTTGAAACAAATTACCTGATAATTTTACAATTTTTTAGAATAGCAAGCAAACAAGAAGCTCAAGTTCAAATTACTTAGTCACCTTACACAAGGTAATGATGAAAATTCGCAAACAAACCAACTTCCCTTGATTTTTAGAACTATGCGTTATGAACCGGGTTTATTATTCTTCACCTTTGCATAAGGCGAGTTAATAAAATATTTCTTCAAAAAGTTTTGCGATTTCTTTTTTACCGCGGAGTTTCACAGAGGAATAATATACCACATTAGAATTTAGATCAATCCCCGGAAAAAACTGTTTCAAGTTTTTCCTTGCTAGATTTTGTTCAGATTGTTTTAGCTTATCTACCTTCGACAATAGAATTATATGAGGAATATTTAAGTCTTGCAAAAGTTTGTTCAAATGATGATCAAGATCAGTCGGTTTATGACGGCTATCGATAAAATGGATTGCTAACCGGACGTAACTCGATTTTGTTATGAATTCCCCAATTAATTTGGACCAATGAGCTCGTTCAGCTTTACTGGTTTTAGCATAACCATAACCGGGTAAATCGACAATATAAAATTTACTATCTATCTCATAAAAATTAATCGATCGAGTCTTTCCGGGCGTGGAACTGACTTTTGCAAGGTCTTTTTTATTAAAAAATGAATTAATAAACGAAGATTTGCCAACATTAGATCGACCACATAGAATTACTTCGGGCAATCGACATTTAGGAATTTCGCTTAAATTAAAAGCGGATTTTATGAATTGCTGCTTTTCAAACATTGTAAAAATTTCGTATGCAATTTAAGTCGCTTAATTCAAACTATAAAGTATAAAGAATTTAAAATAAAAAACCCCGAAAAATCGGGGCTAAAAAAATTATTCTTCATCTTTCTCCTGTTTTCCGCAAGCGATTTTTAGTTAAGAGTTAAATCATTGATAATAAAGCACTTAACTAAGTGAAATTTGTCAATTTGGGTGCTGCTCAACTATTATCGAGTATGTTTTTTAAAAATTTAGCAGGGAGATTTAACAGTTTTAATTTTTAGTAATGATGTTTCTGATCCATCAGGTTATTAGGTCGCACTCTATCAAAATCTATTGCTAATGTTTGCTACAAATCCACCTAAGGCGGACTCCTAATTGAGCAAATTAAAATTGCTATGCTGAAATAAAATTAGTTCCAGCGGAACGACCTGTTTGTAATACAAATAAGCAAAAAGATAACTAAGCTCCATAGGAGCGACCTATGATTTTCTGTGATGGTGTTCCATTTTAAATAACCAATTATTATTAAAATGTTAAATAAAAAAAGCAAGGATGTGACTTTTCAATAATTATCACGCAGGGTGCTGCATTGCGGAAAACAGGAAAGTATAAAGTAAGAAGAATTTAAAATAAAAAACCCCGAAAAATCGGGGCTAAAAAAATTATTCTTCATCTTTCTTTTTCCTCTTTTTCGGCTTCGACTCTTTCTCTTCCACAGCTTCTTCGGCATCTTTCTCTTCACTCTTTGCTTTTTGTTTAGCTTCCTTTTTAGCTTCTCTCTTTTCCTTATGTTCTTCAGCTTTTTTGGTAATCACATCATTGTAATCAACCAGTTCAAGTATTGCCATTGATGCAGCATCACCCATTCTGTTGCCAAGTTTTATTACGCGGGTATATCCACCTGGGCGCTCACCGATTTTCGGTACAACTTCGCTGAACAACTCTTTCACAACATCTTTATCGTTGACAAATCTCATCACATGCCTTCGTGAGTGAAGATTATTCTTTTTAGCTTTAGTAATTAAAGCTTCAACATGTTTACGAGCTTCTTTTGCTTTGGCTAATGTTGTTTTTATTCTTTTATGCTTTAATAGAGAAGTTGCAAGCGCATTCATTAATGCTGCACGGTGACTGTGTGTTCTGCTTAACTTTCGTCCTTTTACTCCATGTCTCATTTAGTTTCCTGCAAGAAATATTAATTGGATTCTGTTTCTTCTTTCAAGTATTTATCCACATCCATACCAAAGTCGAGACCAAGCGTCTCAACTATTTCCATAAGCTCTGCTAGAGATTTTCTGCCGAAATTTCTGAATCGAAGCATTTCTGCTTCATCTCTTCTAACGAGTTCTGCAATGTTTTTTATGTTAGCAGCTTTTAAGCAATTGTGTGATCTTACACTAAGCTCAAGATCATCGACATTTGTTAATAGAATTTTCTTTATTCTTTCTTTCTCAGTATCTTTTTGCGTTGATGTATGAACTTCCTCTTGTACAACATCAAAATTAATAAAGAGTTGAATATGATCTCGTAAAATTTTTGCCGCTTGAGTTAATGAATCCTCCGGCGTGATAGAACCATCTGTAGTGACTTCCAAGATTAATTTTTCGTAATCGTTTCTATCTGCAATTCTAACATTTTCAACCTCATATTTAACATTTCGTATAGGAGTGAAGATTGAATCGATTGGAATTACGCCAATAGTGCTTTCCGGTGAAACATTTTCAGATGCGGTGACAAATCCTTTGCCTTTACCAACAATTATTTCCACATCGAACTTTGCGCCTTTATTCAAAGTTGCAATGTGAAGTTCGGGATTTAAAATTTCGATTTCGTTGCTGTGCTTTTGAATATCGGCAGCAGTCCATTCGGTTTCACCATGAAAGGATAAATTTATTTTGTTAGGTTTTTTGCTCAAAAGCTTCATCCTAACTTGTTTCAGATTCAGAATTATTTCTGAAACATCTTCTACAACTCCTTCAATTGTAGTGAACTCGTGAAGGACACCACCAAATTTGACAGATGTAATCGCTGTGCCAGGCAAAGATGATAGAAGAATTCTTCTTAATGAATTGCCTAAAGTAACTCCATAACCTCTTTCGAGCGGTTGAAGTGTGAATCTACCAAATGTATTGGTATAATTACTTTCGTCGAGTACAACTGCGTCGGGCATCTTTATATAAGGTGCACTCATTTAATAACCCTCAATTAAATTATATATGAATTTCATTATTTAGAATATAGTTCAACAACAAGCTGTTCATTAGCATTTAAAGGAACTTCGGTTCTTTCGGGGACTTGAACAAATGTACCCGACAAGGTTGCTTTATCTACCGATAACCAATTATACGTATTGTCACGAACTTTTTTAAGTGAGTTGTGAACTAAATCGAGCCTTTTACTTTTATCTTTTATTTTGATTATATCACCGGCGGCTAAAAGATAAGCCGGAATATCTACTGATTTATTGTTAACAAGAATGTGACGATGTCTTATTAGCTGCCTTGCTTGTTTTCTTGATGATGCAAATCCTAAACGAAAGACGACATTATCTAATCTTCTTTCTAAAAATTTAACAAGGTTTTCGCCTGTAATACCCTTTGCTTTGATTGCCTTCTCAAAATAATTTCTGAATTGAGTTTCCAGCAAACCATAAATTCTTTTTATTTTTTGTTTTTCTCTGAGCTGAACACCGTACTCAGAAATTTTACTTCTACGTGAAAGACCATGTTGTCCCGGCGGATAAGATCTATTTTCAATTGGACACTTTTCAGTAAAACACTTTTGTCCTTTTAAAAATAACTTTTGTCTCTCTCTTCTACATAATTTGCATACTGAATCAGTATATCTTGCCATTTCTTAAATTCTCCGAAAAATTAAACTCTTCTTTTCTTTGGAGGTCTACAACCGTTATGAGGAATTGGCGTAACATCCTTAATTGAATTAATTTGAAGACCAGCAGTGTTCAGGGATCTGATAGCAGCTTCCCTTCCAGAACCAGGTCCTTTGATATAAACATCTACTCTTCTCAATCCAAGATCAAAAGCTTCTTTAGCTGCAGCTTCAGCAGTAACTTGGGCTGCAAATGGTGTATTTTTTCTTGATCCTTTAAAACCATTTCTTCCTGCAGATGACCATGAAATTGTGTTACCATAAATATCTGTAATCGTGATCTGCACATTGTTAAAGGTGGCTTTAATGTGAACATCACCATTGGAATCAATGTGAGTTCTCTTTTTAACTTTCTTAACAGTTTTAGCCAATTATATTTCTCCTTATAATCTCAACTTCTATTTCTTGGTTGGTGTTTTCTTCTTACCGGCAACAGTTTTTCTCTTACCTTTACGAGTTCGGGAATTAGTTCGTGTTCGCTGACCTCTTGCAGGCAAACCTCTTCTATGCCTAATACCGCGATAAGTTCCTATATCCATTAATCTTTTAATGCTCTGCTGAACCTCGGACCTGAGTGCACCTTCAACTTTGTATTCTGAAGTAATAACAGATCTTATTTTAGCAATTTCTTCATCAGTAAGATCGGCAACCTTTTTATCAGGATTAACCTCTGCCCTGAGGAGAATTTCAGCTGAAAGGGTTCTTCCTATACCGAAGATGTATTGAAGTCCGAAAAGGACTTTTTTGTTTTTAGGTAAATCAACACCAGAAATACGAGCCACTTTTACTCCTTAGATAAAAATTAACCTTGACGTTGTTTGTGTTTAGGATTTTTACAAATCACTTTTACAACACCTTTTCGTTTAATTATCTTACAATTTTCACAAATCTTTCTTACAGAAGATCTAACTTTCATAAATTCTCCGCTATTTATACCTATAGGTAATTCTACCCTTAGTTAAATCGTATGGAGATAATTCAATTGAAACTTTATCTCCTACCAAAATTTTAATAAAATGCATTCTCATTTTTCCTGAAACATGAGCAAGAATTTCATGTCCATTATCGAGCTTAACTCTAAAATGCGCATTAGGCAATGTTTCAGTAACAACTCCATCGACTTTTATTGGTCCTTGCTTTGCCATCAACAAACCGTTAAAATTTCAGGTGATCCATTAGATACAAGAATTGTGTGCTCAAAATGTGCCGATGGCAAACCATCCTGAGTCAGTACTGTCCAACCGTCTTTAGCAGTTTTAACTTTGTAAGTGCCAGTGTTAACCATTGGTTCAATTGCGATTGTCATACCTTTTTTTAATTTTGGACCAGTACCACGAACACCATAATTTGGGACAGCCGGTTCTTCATGAAGAAATTTACCAATGCCGTGCCCGCACAAATCTTTCACTATCGCAAACCCGTTTGCTTCAACATAGTTTTGAACAGCAAACGAAATATCATGAACACGATTACCCAACCTTGCTTCCTTAATACCTTCGTAAAGGGATTTTTCAGTCACATCTAATAGCTTTTGCTTGTCCGAAGAAATTTTACCAACCGCAACAGATAGTGCTGCATCTCCAAAATATCCATTCTTCAAGACACCAATATCAATGGAGACTATTTCACCCTCTTTAAGAACACGATCACCAGGAATTCCATGAACAACTTCATCATCTATTGAGACACAAATTGAAGCAGGATAATCATACGAACCTGCTTGCGAATATCCTTTGAAAGCCGCCTTTGCATTATTACTGAAAATGTATTCTTCGGCAATGCGATCCAGCTCTATTGTTTCAACTCCAGGACAAATATTATTTGCAACTAATCTCAACGTTTCTGCAACTATTCTACAGCTATCCCGGATAAAGTCAATTTCCTTTTTAGTTTTTATGTATACCACTGAAAAAATATTATCTTCTGCCCCTGAGTTTTCCCGATTTCATAAAACCATCATAATGTCTCATCAGTAAATGTGACTCAATCTGCTGAAGTGTATCCAATGCAACTCCCACAATAATAAGCAAACTGGTTCCTCCAAAAAATTGTGCGAACTGACCCGAAACTCCCCACGCAGAAACAAACGCGGGAAGTATTGCGACGATTGCAAGAAAAAAGGATCCGGGTAAAGTTATTTTGGTTAATATATTATCAATAAACTCGGATGTTTGTTTACCGGGTCTAATTCCCGGAATAAATCCACCTTGCTTCTTCATATTATCGGCAACATCCTTAGGATTAAATGCAATTGCCGTATAAAAATAAGTGAAGAAGATAATCATAATTGCATAGATGATTGAGTAAACAGCCGATTGATAATGAAAATAAGAATTTATCGTTTGAAGAAAATCATTGTTCGGAAAAAAAGATAAAACAGTATTTGGAATAAACATAATTGACTGAGCAAAAATTATCGGCATAACTCCGGCCGTATTTACCCGTAAAGGAATATACTGAGTGACTCCACCATAAACTTTTCTACCGACAACTCTTTTCGCATATTGAACCGGGATCCTCCTGGTTCCTTGAGTAACTAAAACTACTCCGGCAATAATGAGAACCATGAGAATTAGAATAACAATTTCAATAATTATGCTTCTTGTTCCGGCAGAAATCAATCTGTATTCATCAAGTAAAGCGAAAGGAAATCTGTTTATTATTCCGATAAAGATTATTAACGAAATACCATTTCCAATCCCTCTTTCGGTTATCTGCTCACCAAGCCACATCATAAAAACCGTACCGGCAGTTAAAATAATAATCGTAGAAATCGTCCAAGCCATTCCTTGAATTGGTTCAGGAATTATCGGCATTCCACGAAGATCAAGATTGTACAGTCGTATTGTTACACCCCAAGCCTGCATTGCAGAAATTAAAACAGTACCGTATCGTGTTAACTGAGTAATTTTCTTTCTGCCTTCTTCACCTTCTTGCTGAAGTTTTTGGAAATATGGAACTACAGCACCTAACAATTGAATAATGATTGATGCTGAAATGTAGGGCATAATTCCAAGTGCAAATATTGCTGCATTAGAAAAGGCTCCTCCGACAAATAAATCATATAATCCGAATAAATTATCTGATGTTTGATTTTTCATTGCTTCAGAAAGCAATATTGAATCAATTCCCGGAAGAGTAAGATGAGAACCAACACGAACAATTATAAGCAGACCTAATGTATAAATAATTCGCTGGCGGAGTTCATGTATCTTGAAAATATTTCTGAATGTATCTGTAAATCTGGACATTAAGGATTACTCAAATCTTTTTAATTGTTCCGCCGGCAGTTTCAATTTTTTCTTTTGCCGCTTTGCTAAAACCATTCACTTCTAAGTTAAGCTTTACTTTAACCTCACCATTCCCCAAAACCTTTACCGGCTGGTTCAATGTAGATATCAAACCTAATTTCTTAAGCATTTCAGGATTAATTACTTCTGAAGTTAATTTCTTTTCGTCAGCTAATTTTTGAAGATCTTCTAAGTTCACCACCTGATACTTAACCCTTGCGTAATTGGTAAAACCATATTTGGGAATTCTTCTTTGCAAAGGCATTTGACCACCTTCAAACCAAAATCTTTTATTAGCACCTGATCTTGACAACTGACCATTCATTCCTTTTGTAGAAGTTCCACCATGCCCCGAACCTTCACCTCGTCCAATTCGTTTTCGGTTCTTTCTAGAACCCTTGGCATATTTTAAATTACTTAGAATATCCATAATCTCAACTAATTTTTTATTCTTTAATTTCTTCTACTTTAAGAAGATGTTTAACTTTTTCTATCATACCTCTAATCTGGGGAGTATCGGTATGAATTTTTTCCCAATTAGGTCTTCCTAAACCGAGCGCTTTAACTGTTAATTTTTGGTTATTGGGCTGATCAATTATACTGCGAACTTGTGTTATTTTTAATTTTGCCATAACTTTTCAATTAGACGGTAAATAATTCCTTAACTTCCATTTTTCTTTTAGTTGCCATTCTTCTTGCATCAACTAATGAAAGCAAAGCATTTAAAGTTGCTTTAACTTGATTGTGAGGATTGCTTGAACCAAGTGATTTTGTTAGAACATCTTGAACACCAGCAGCTTCTAAAACTGCACGAACTCCACCACCAGCAATCAGACCTGTTCCGGGCGATGCCGGTTTAATTAACACTTTGCCAGCACCATATTTGCCAATAACTTTGTGCGGAATTGTTCCTTTATAAACAGAAACTTTAAGCAAACTTTTTTTAGCATCATCCACACCTTTGGATATGGCATCGGTTACTTCATTTGCTTTACCTAATCCAACCCCAACGGTGCCGTTTCCGTTACCGACAACAACAATTGCATTAAAGCTGAATCTTCGTCCACCTTTTACAACTTTGGCAACACGATTAATGTGTACTACTTTTTCTTTTAAACCTTCTGAGTCGGGTTGTTTACTTGTTTTATGTTCCATTCGAACTACGCTGCCTATTTAAAAAAAATTGAAAAATAATTATCCGGTTATTAACATGCTGCCGGGAGAGGATTCGAACCTCTACAGACGCCTCCAAAGGGCGTAGTCCTACCATTAGACGACCCGGCAATCCTAAGTTCAGTTGAGGTTAAAATTTTAAACCTCCCTCTCGAGCACCGTCTGCAATGGCTTTTACTCTGCCATGATATCTATATCCATTCCGATCAAAAACAACTTGAGAAATATTCTTCTCCAAAGCTTTTTTTGCTACCAGTTTACCGACCATTTTGCTTTTACTGATTTTTCCTTTAGTGTTCTTTATTTCTTCAGCCAATTCTTTTGATAGTGAAGAAGCAGAAACTAAAGTGTTGCCCTCTGAATCGTCTATCAATTGTGCAAAAATGTTATTCAAACTCCGGTAAATAGTTAATCTGGGTTTTTCTTTAATCCCTGATATTTTACTTCTAATTTTAATCTTTGAACGAAGTCTGATATTTTTATTCTTTTTTATCATTTTATTATTCCAAAACTCTTAATTACTTACCAGCTGTTTTACCGGCTTTTCTAACAATTTGTTCATCAGAGTATTTAATTCCTTTACCTTTGTAAGGTTCAGGTTTTCTGAAAGATCTGATTTTTGCAGAAATCATTCCAACTAACTGTTTATCAATTCCACTTATAACAATTTGATTTGGTGTAGAAACTTGCAAAGTGATACCTGAAGGCGGCATAAAAAATATTGGGTGTGAGTAACCAATATTTATTAAGATGTTCTCACCTTTTTGTTCTGCTTTATATCCAACTCCAACAATATCTAAAGTTTTTTGATATTGTTCAGTAACACCTTTAATCATGTTTTGGATTAAAGCTCGCGTTAAACCGTGCAATGATTTATTTAACTTTAAATCGTCAGGTCTTTGGACAGTCAGTTCTTCGCCTTTTATTTCGATTTTCATGTTATTATGAACCTCAGTCCGTAACTCACCCATAGGCCCTTTTACCTTAATAACATTTTCATTTTTAGTAACCGAAACACCTTTAGGAATTGTTATCGGTTTTTTGCCAACTCTTGACACTTATTGAACTCCAATTTTTAAGAAATTACCAAATGAAACAAACAACTTCACCACCAAGAGATTTGCTTCGTGCTTCTTTATCGGTAAGCAATCCCTTAGGGGTAGAAATTATCGCAATACCTAATCCATTGAGAACCCGAGGAAGCTCACTGTTTTTCTTGTAAACCTTCAATCCGGGAGAGCTTATCCTTTGCAAACCGCTTATAGCCGGACTTCCCTTTTGATAACGAAGATGAATCCTCAAAACATTTTGCTTACTGTCTTCAGTAACCGAAAAGTCATCAATAAAATTATTTTTCTTCAGAATTTCTGCCAAGCCAAGTTTCATTTTTGATGAAGGAATTTCAACAACAACTTTTCTTGCTTTAACAGCATTTCTAATTCTGGTTAAGAAATCCGAAATCGGATCGGTAACACGCATTCTTTTCCTCCGTTTACCAGCTTGATTTTTTTAATCCGGGAATTTCACCTTTAAGAGCCATTTCTCTTAAAACTAAGCGTGAAACTCCAAATTTTCTATGAAACCCTCTTGCTCTTCCGGTGAACATACAACGATTATGTAACCTTACCGGAGAAGAATTTTTAGGAAGCTTTTGCAAAGCATCGTAATCACCTTTTTCTTTTAGCTCTTTCCGCAGCTTTGCATACTTTTCGCAAAGCTTTCTTCTTCGTGCTTCCTTTGCAACTGAACTTGTTTTAGCCACTAAAACTCCTTACTAAGCTGATTTAATTTCTTTTTTTCTAAATGGGACACCAAAAGCTTGAAGCAATTCATATGCTTCGTTATCAGTTAATGCGCTTGTAACAAAAGTTATATCCATTCCCAAAACTCTTGTTACCTTATCAAAATTAATTTCCGGAAATATTATCTGTTCTTTGATACCAATTGAATAATTACCATGACCATCAAAAGACTTATCAGATAGTCCTCTGAAATCTCGAACACGCGGAAGAGCAATATTGATTAGTCTATCAAGAAACTCATACATTTTTCCTTTTCTGAGAGTAACCATTGCACCAATATTTACACCTTCACGCAATTTAAAGTTCGAAATAGCTTTCTTCGATTTTCTGATGCGTGCTTTTTGTCCGGTAATTGTTTCCAAATCCTTAATTGCTTCTTCAAGAATTTTCTGATCGGTAACCGCTTCTCCGACACCCATGTTTACAACAATCTTGTGGAGTTTCGGTACTTGCATGATACTTTTATATGAAAATTTTTTCATTAAGCTAGGAACAACTTCGGCTCTGTAATAATCTTCAAGCCGGGTTTTAATTCGAATTTCTTTTTCTTTAGAAGCCGGTGATTTCTTAGGTTCCTTTTTAGAATCCTTAGATTCTTTTACTTTCTTGACCGGCTTTTCCGTATTTTCTTTTTTAATCTTTTTATCAGCCATTGTAGTAATAAATTAGTTTTGTTTTAATTACTGTAACATTTCGCCGCTAACTCTGCTAACCCTAATCCTTTTTTGCTTCTTTGTTTTCTCATCCAATATAATTTGCGATCCTAGTCTTGTCGGTTTATTACTTTTGGGATCGATAAGCATAACATTAGAAACATGAATCGGAGCTTCTTTTTCTAAAATTCCGCCCTGAGGATTTTTTTGACTCGGTTTAGTGTGCCTTTTTCTAATGTTAATTCCTTCAACAATTACTTTTGAATCTGATGGAAAAACTTTAAGAACTTTACCGGATTTCCCCCTGTCATTACCGGAAATTATCATCACGTTATCATTTTTATGAATTTTCATTAAAATTTTTCCTTATAAAACTTCAGGAGCAAGTGAAACTATTTTCATAAACTGTTTTTCCCGTAACTCTCGTGCAACAGGGCCAAAAATTCTTGTGCCCCTAGGTTCGTTCTGAGGATTTAAAAGCACTGCAGCATTTTCATCAAACCTAATGTAAGATCCATCTTTTCTTCGAACTTCTTTTTTGGTTCTTACAATAACTGCTCGCGATACTTCTCCTTTTTTGACGGTGCCGTTTGGTATTGCCGTTTTAACTGATACAACAATGAGATCACCAACGCTGGCATATTGTCTACCGCTTCCGCCAAGAACTCTAATACATCGCACTTTTTTGGCGCCGGAGTTGTCTGCCACTACTAAATTTGTTTCTTCTTGAATCATGCTTTCCTCGGCAAATCGGGTTAACTACTTAGCTTTTTCTACCACTTCAACTAATCGCCATCTTTTCAATTTACTCAATGGACGCGTTTCCATTATCTTAACTCTATCACCGATACCGCATTGTTTCTTTTCATCATGAGCTAAAAGCTTAGTGGTTTTCTTAAAATATTTTTTATAAATGGGGTGTTGAACTTTTCTTTCAATTGCAACAGTAATGGTTTTTTTCATTTTGTTACTTACAACAATACCAACTCTAGTTTTTCTTAAAGCTCGCTGTTCCATACTTACGATTTAACTCCTTCCTTGGAGTTAGTTGCAACGGATTTTTTCTCAGCTAATGATCTCTCTTTTAACACAGTTAGCATTTTTGCAATATCCTTCTTTAACATTGTTAGCTTTGACGTGTTCGTCAGTTGTTTTAGCTGATGTGCGAACTTCAAGTCCGTCATATTTTTTTTTTCTTCTTCAATCTGTTTGATTAATTCCGGAGTTTTAATTTCTCTTATATCTTGAATTTTCATTTTAACCTTGAATCTTATTCGTAATCTGGACGAGCAACAATTTTAGTTTTAATTGGAAGTTTATAACCGCAAATCTGAAGAGCATCATTTGCAACTTCTCTTGAAACACCGCCAACCTCAAATAGAATTCTTCCGGGTTTAATAACTGCAACCCAAAATTCAGGTGCTCCTTTACCTTTACCCATACGAGTTTCAAGCGGTTTCTTTGAAACAGGTTTATCAGGAAATATTCTTATCCAAACTTTTCCATCTCTTTTCATTTTCCTTGAAAGAGCCACTCTGCAAGCTTCGATTTGCCGGCTTGTAATCCAATGAGGTTCCAACGCTTTTAAGCCGAAATCACCAAAATCAACCGAGCTGCCTCTATATGCTTTACCTGTCATACGTCCGCGTTGCGATTTTCTATACTTAACTCTTTTAGGCATTAACATTGTAAGTTATCTCCAAAAATTAATCTGTAACTCGTTTACCTAATATTTCGCCCTTGCAAATCCAAACTTTAATCCCGAGCGACCCGTAAATTGTTTCTGCTCTGCCTGCAGCATAATCAATGTCTGCTCTCAGAGTATGCAAAGGAATTCTACCGTCCTTATACTGTTCTGTTCTTGCCATCTCAGCGCCGCCTAAACGACCGGCACATTTTATTCTTATCCCTTCAGCTCCCATTCTCATCGCAGCAGTTATTGCCATTTTCATTGCTCTTCTAAAAGACACTCTTCCTTCAAGTTGATTAGCAATGTTTTCTGCAACTAAATAAGCATCTAATTCGGGTCTTTTAATCTCGGATATCTGAACCTTTACATCTTTATCGGTTACTTGTTTAAGCTCTTGTTCAAGCTGAGTAATTTCTTTACCGCTTTTTCCAATTACAACTCCGGGTCTTGATGTATGAATTGTAATAATTATATTCTTTGAAGTTCGATCAATAACTATTCTAGATATTCCGGCTTTCTTTAAACGATTCCTAACATAATCTCTTAATTTTTTATCTTCCTTCAGTTTGAGCGCATAAGATTTATTCTCGTACCAATTAGAGTCCCAACCTCTAATGACACCAACTCTCAAACCAATAGGATTAGCCTTTTGTCCCAAAAATCCTCCTAAATTATTCCTTTGTGGAAACCACAATAGTTAAATGACAAGATCGTTTTCTTATTTTGTAAGCACGTCCCATTGGAGCAGGACTAATTCTTTTAATTGTCGGGCCTTGATTAACGTATGCTTCTTTAACAAATAGATGAGATGGCTCGACTTTGGCAGAATCTTCCTTATTGATCAAATTAGAAACTGCCGATCTTAAAACTTTCTCAGCATTTTTTGATGCGTGCTTGGGATGAAAATGTAAAACATCAAGCGCTTTATCTACCGACATACCTCTGATAAGGTCAATAAGCAGACGCATTTTTCGCGGTGATGAACTTATATATCTGTAAACTGCTCGTGCTTCCATGATTTAAAATTTCTTTTTTGCTTAATTTATTTTACCTGAGTAGACTTTTCAGCTTTAGTCCCAGGATGTCCTCTAAAAATTCTTGTTGGAGAAAATTCACCAAGCTTATGACCAACCATGTTTTCAGTTATGTAAACAGGAATCATTTTGTTTCCATTGTGAACAGCAATTGTATGACCAACAAAATCCGGGATGATTGTAGATGCACGCGACCAAGTCTTAATAATTTTTTTTTGATTTGACTTGTTCAATTGGTCAATCTTTTTCAACAATTTGACTTCGATATATGGACCTTTTTTAACCGACCTTGGCATATTCTACTCTATTTGTTACGTCTTTTAATAATGAATTTGTTAGATTCTTTTTTATTCTTTCTTGTCTTAAGGCCTTTTGCTTTTTGACCCCAAGGAGAAACTGGATGGCCACCACCTGAAGTTTTTCCTTCACCACCACCCATTGGATGATCAACAGGATTCATTGCCACACCTCTAACGTGCGGTCTTATTCCTAACCATCTTGATCTTCCGGCTTTACCTAAACTTATATTTTCTTGCTCTGCATTTCCAACAATTCCATACGTTGCCATACATTCTAAATTTACCTTCCGAATTTCACCCGATGGCATTTTTAGTTGAGCAAAATTTCCTTCTTTTGCAAGAAGCTGAAGTGAAGATCCTGCGCTTCTTCCTAATTGACCTCCCTTACCTGGTTTTAATTCTACATTGTGAACAAAACTTCCCAATGGCATTTCTTTTAATAGCAATGCATTACCAACAATAATTTCACTTCCAGTACCAGCAGTAATTGTTGCTCCAACTTTTAATCCTTCAGGAGCTAAAATGTATCTCTTCTCACCATCAGCATAGTGAAGTAATGCTATTCTTGATGTTCTGTTCGGATCATATTCAATAGAAAAAACTTTAGCGGGAATTCCAATTTTATTACGTTTAAAATCAATTACACGATATCTTCTTTTATGTCCACCGCCACGATGACGCGATGTAACCCGCCCAAGATTATTTCTTCCTCCGGATTTTTTTATCGCAACCGTTAGTGATTTTTCCGGACTATCTTTTGTAATCTCTTCAAAAGAAGAATTTGATCTGAATCTTGTACCTGGTGTAACGGGTCTTAATTTTATGATGGCCATTAAATTACCTTAGAATAAATCCTATACCTGTTCAAATAATTCTATAGTTTCACCTTTTTTCAAAGTAACTACAGCTTTTTTATAACTTGCAGTTCTTCCGACAAACCGTCCGCTTTTTCTAAACTGTGTTTTTAATTTTCCCGGATAGTTAATCGTCCTAACTGTTAAAACGTGAACATTAAATTTTTTTTCAATTGCTTTGGCAATTTCAATTTTATTACTTTGATTATTCACTAGAAAACCGTATTTGCCCTTATCAGCGGTTATGTTCGTCATTTTCTCAGTGATTAGGGGCTTAATTAAAATTTCTTTCATTTTAGTCAACCCCCTCTTTCATACCAAAAGATTTATTTATCAATTCCACTCCGCCTTTTTGAAGAAGAAGAACCTGATTATTCACTATATCGTAAGTAGATGCTTTATCAGCTTCTAAAATTTTTACTTTAGGAATATTCCTTCCGGATTTATAAACCGCAGTAAGATTTCCATTTGTTAAAAGCAAAGTTTTTTTACCGGATAATTTTAGGTTCGTAAGAATTTTTGTGAACTCTTTTGTTTTAGGTGAATCGAAATTAAAATCTTCAACAACCACAAGCTGGTTAGCTTTTACCTTATGACTAAGGGCGGATTTTCTCGCAAGCTTAATTTCCTTTTTAGGAAGATTCTGCCGATAATCTCTTGGTTTGGGTCCGAAAATCGTTCCGCCTCCAACCCACAAAGGAGATCTAGACGTACCTGCCCGGGCACCTCCGCCTCCCTTTTGTTTCCTTGGCTTCTTTCCGCCGCCTCTAACTTCGCCTCTTTCTTTTGATTTACTTGTACCTTGCCTTTGATTGGCTAAATAGGATTTTACACTCAAATACAATACATGATCATTCGGTTCAATGCCAAATATATCATCTCTAAGCTCGCATTTTTTCCCGGATGAGCTGCCATCTATTTTTAAAATTTCAACTTTCATTTTATATCCAGCATTATCTCTTTAACAATTCAACAATTGTATTTATTGCACCAGGAACGGCTCCACGAACCAGAATCAAATTTTGTTCATGAATAACTTTGAAAATTTTTAAATTTGAAATGGTGACGTTTTTGTGTCCCATTCTTCCAGCCATTCTTTGACCTTTAAAAACTCTTGAAGGATACGAACTCGCACCAATAGAGCCGGGAGCGCGCAATCTATCACTCTGTCCATGAGTTGTACCGCCAACTCCACCAAAACCATGGCGCCTCATAACACCTTGAAATCCTTTGCCTTTGCTTTTTGCTCTGACTTTTATTTTTTCGCCTTCAGCGAAAATGCTAACGTTTATTTCATCGCCAATTTTAAATTCTTGCTCAGAGGAAAATTTAAATTCCCTTAAAACTTTTAACGGCGCTAATTCGTTCTTTTTAAATTGCCCTAAAACCGGTTTCGAAACTCTTTTCTCTTTCTTCTCACCAAAACCAAGCTGAAGAGCATGATAGCCATCTTTTTCTTTTGTTCTGATGGAAACAATTTTACAAGGACCGGCCTTGATTACACTGACTGGGACAAGATCACCCTTTTCATTGTAAACGCTCGTCATTCCTATTTTTTGACCTAATAAACCGGACATTTCAGCACCATATTTCCTTAAAGCTTAATTTCAATATCAACACCCGCCGGAATATCTAACTTACTTAACGAATCGACGGTTTTGTTGTTTGAGTTGTGAATATCAATGACTCTTTTGTGCGCCCTAATTTCAAATTGCTCACGTGATTTTTTATCAACGTGAGGAGATCGCAAAACAGTATAAATTGTTTTTCTTGTTGGTAACGGAATAGGGCCTGATACAACCGCACCAGTGCTTCTAACAGTTTTAATAATTTTCTCTGTCGACTTATCAATTAAAATATGATCATACGATTTTAATTTAATCCTGATTTTCTGTCCGGCCACTTAAAGATCTCCTTATGAAATTACAAACAAAAAAGGAGCATAACTCCTTTTCTGTTTGATAACCAATAAATTACTCAATGATTTTTGTTACAACGCCAGCACCAACAGTTCTACCACCTTCACGAATAGCGAATCTTAGTCCTTCTTCCATAGCTATTTCGCCAATAAGTTCTACTGAAAGTTTAACATTATCGCCAGGCATCACCATTTCGGTTCCAGCAGGAAGATGAGCTACACCGGTAACGTCAGTAGTTCTGAAATAAAATTGCGGCCTGTATCCGTTAAAGAATGGAGTATGTCGTCCACCCTCTTCTTTTGATAGAATATAAACTTCACCTTCAAATTTCTTATGTGGAGTGATACTTCCGGTTTTAGCCAGAACCATTCCTCTTTCAATTTCATTTTTATCAACACCTCTCAACAATATACCGGCATTATCTCCAGCCATTGCTGAGTCGAGCTCTTTTCTAAACATTTCGATACCGGTAACAACTGTTTTCTTGTGAACACCGAGACCGATTAATTCAACTTCTTCAGCAATCTTAACTTGTCCTCTTTCAACTCTTCCGGTTGCAACTGTACCGCGACCGGTGATAGAAAATACGTCCTCAACAGGCATCAAGAAGGGTTTGTCAGTATCACGTTGAGGGATTGGAATATAATTATCAACAGCATCCATAAGCTCCCATACACACTTGTATTTCGGATCATCTGGATTAGCATTGCTAACACCAGCTTCCAAGGCTTGCAGAGCTGAACCTCTGATGATTGGAATTTCTTTACCAGGAAATTCATAATAAGTTAAAAGATCTCTCAGCTCTTCTTCAACCAAGTCGATCAATTCAGGATCATCAACCATATCAATTTTATTCAGGAATACAACCATTTTGGGTACACCAACCTGACGAGCGAGAAGAATATGCTCTCTCGTTTGAGGCATAGGACCATCAGTTGCTGCTACAACTAATATCGCACCATCCATTTGAGCCGCACCGGTGATCATGTTTTTAACATAATCTGCGTGACCGGGGCAGTCTACGTGCGCATAATGTCTTTTTGCCGTTGAGTACTCAACGTGAGCAGTAGCAATTGTAATACCTCTTTCTCTTTCTTCAGGGGCATTATCAATACTGTCAAATGTTCTGATTTGCGATAAGCCTTTCTTCGCAAGAGCCATGGTGATGGCAGCGGTTAATGTGGTTTTGCCATGATCTACATGTCCAATGGTACCTACGTTAACGTGCGGCTTACTCCTGTCAAATTTTTCTTTTGCCATCTAATTCTCCTTTTTATTTTGTTTTCTTTGATGAATTCAATTGCTTAAGCAACAGTTCTTGCTTTTTTCCCAAGGGATTTCTCGGCAATCTCATCAGCTATATTCCTTGGAACTTCCGAGTAGCGTGAAAACTGCATTGTAAAAATAGCTCTACCCTGGGTCATAGATCTTAAAATGGTTGCATAACCAAACATTTCAGAAAGCGGCACTGTAGCTGTAATTACTTGTGCATCCTTTCTTGCAGAAAAACCCTCAATCTTGCCACGACGAGAATTAAGATCGCCCATTACATCTCCGAGATATTCTTCGGGAGTAACGACTTCTACGTCCATAATCGGTTCGAGAAGTATGGGCTTTGCTTTTTTAGCACCTTCTTTAAATGCAATAGAACCTGCAACTTTAAAGGATATTTCGTCGGAATCTACATCGTGAAAAGAACCATCATAAATCCTTGCTTTGATATCTACCACAGGGAATCCGGCAATAACTCCATTACGCATCGCTTCTTGAATTCCTGCTGATACAGATGGAATATATTCTTTGGGAACAACACCACCAATAATTCCATTAATAAACTCATAACCTTTTCCAGGTTCATTGGGCATCAGCTCAATCCATACATGACCATATTTTCCTCTGCCACCTGACTGCTTAATAAATTTCCCTTCCGAATCCACTTTTTGAGTTATTGATTCTCGGTAAGCGACCTGAGGTTTACCAACGTTTGCTTCAACCTTAAATTCTCTTTTCATGCGGTCAACTAAAATTTCAAGATGCAATTCACCCATTCCGCTGATAAGAGTCTGACCAGTCTCTTCATCAACTTTTACTCTAAAAGTCGGATCTTCATCAGACAATTTAGAAAGTGATTCAGACAATTTATCTTGATCAGCTTTTGTTTTTGGTTCGATTGCAATCTGAATAACCGGTTCAGGAAACACGATCTTTTCTAAAACAACAGGGTCATCTTCTGAACAAAGCGTGTCACCTGTTTTAGTAAATTTCAGTCCAACTGCAGCACCAATATCACCGGCAATAACTTCATCAATTTCTTCTCGATGATTTGCATGCATCTGCAGTAATCGGCTAATTCTTTCCTTCCTTCCACTTACAGAATTAAAAATATATGAACCAGATTTGAGAGTTCCTGTGTAAACTCTAAAAAAGGTTAACTTACCAACATAAGCATCGTTCATGGTCTTAAATGCAAGCGCTGTAAATTTTTCTTTTGCATCAATCTTTCTTGAGACTAAATCATTAATCCCAATATGGTGTGCTTCGATCTCCTTAAAATCAATTGGAGATGGAAGAAAATCCACAACACAATCTAATAACTGCTGAACACCTTTATTCTTGAATGCAGAGCCACACAGCACCGGAATAATTTTAAGGTTAATAGTAGCTTTTCTTAAAACAGATTTAATTTCAGCTTCACTGATTTCTTTCCCGCCGAGATATTTTTCTAACAAGGTATCATCGATATCCGAAACTGCTTCAAGCATTTGAGTACGGTATTTATTAGCATTCTCCATTAAATCATGAGGAATTTCCATATCATCATAAGTTACTCCGAGAGTGTCTCCATGGTACATTCTTGCTTTAAACGAAATAAGATCAATTACACCGGTAAATAAATCGCCTTCCCCAATCGGAAGATTTATTGGGATGGCATTTGCACCAAGTCTTTCTCTCATCATTTGAATAGCATGATAAAAATCGGCGCCTGTCCTATCCATCTTGTTGATAAATGCAACTCTCGGAACTTTGTACTTATCTGCTTGTCTCCAGACGGTTTCAGATTGCGGTTCAACACCACCAACAGCGCAGAATAATGCAACTGCTCCGTCTAAAACTCTAAGTGAACGTTCAACCTCAGCAGTAAAGTCAACGTGTCCAGGTGTATCAATAATATTTATTTGATGATCTGCCCAGTAACAAGTAGTAGCAGCACTGGTAATTGTGATTCCACGTTCCTTTTCTTGTTCCATCCAATCCATAGTTGCGGCACCATCATGCACCTCACCCAATCGATGTGTTTTACCGGTATAGAACAATATTCTTTCGGTAGTAGTAGTTTTACCGGCATCGATATGCGCCATAATTCCGATATTTCTGACTTTATCTATTTTAATCCTAGCTGACATTTCTTATTCTTTATTCTTTCGTATCCATTACCATTTAAAGTGTGCGAAAGCCTTGTTAGCTTCGGCCATTTTGTGTGTGTCTTCTTTTTTCTTAACTGCGGATCCTTCACCATTTGAGGCAGAAATCAATTCGGAAGCTAATCTAAGCGACATTGATTTTTCATTTCTCTGTCTTGCATAAGTTTTGATCCATCTCATTGCTAAAGCAATTCGTCTTTCCGGTCTTACTTCAGTTGGAACCTGATAAGTTGCTCCTCCGACTCTTCTGCTTCTTACTTCAATAATTGGCGCAGTATTATCAATTGCTCTTCTGAATACTTCGACACCTGGTTTTTTCGTTCTTTCTTCAATGATGTCGAATGCGCCATAAATCATTCTTCTTACGGTCGACTTTTTTCCATCATACATCAAACTATTAACGAACTTTGCTACAAGAACTTCGTTGTACTTTGGATCTGGTTTAACGAACCTTTTTTCTGCTCTTTTTTTTCTCATAATAAATTATTTTGCTTTAGGTTTCTTGGCTCCATATTTCGATCTTCCTTTTTTTCTATCCTCAACACCGCTAGTATCCAGTGTACCACGAATAATGTGATATCGAACACCTGGAAGATCTTTTACTCTGCCGCCTCTTATTAGAACGATTGAGTGCTCTTGCAGATTATGTCCCTCTCCTGGAATATAGGATGTTACTTCCATTCCGTTTGTGAGCCTTACTCTGGCAACTTTTCTTAGAGCGGAATTAGGTTTTTTAGGCGTGGTAGTGTAAACCCTTGTGCATACACCCCTTTTTTGAGGACATGCATCCAGTGCCGGAGCCTTATTTTTAGCTAAAATTCTAACTCTGCCTTTACGTACTAATTGATTGATCGTGGGCACAATTCACCTAGTTTTTTGGAATCTGAAATAATTTAGTCAGGAAATATACTTTTTATTCAAAAATTAGTCAAGAAAATAACGATTATAAAAATTAATTATTTACGGCTGTTATTTGCTTTGAACCTTTTCTTCTTCCGTCATTTCTTCAATCGGTTCCTCGGATTTCAGCATAATATTATGATATTTTTTCAATCCGGTACCTGCTGGAATCAAATGCCCCATAACAACATTCTCTTTAAGCCCAAGTAAATAATCAACTTTTGCTTCAGTGGCTGCATTTGCAAGCACTTTGGTTGTTTCCTGAAATGATGCGGCTGAAATGAAGCTTTCTGTCGATAAAGCCGCCTGGGTTATGCCCAATAGTACATGCTCGAAGGTTGCCGGATACCCATCTCTAAACTCAGCTGGTTCTTTAGATTTCTTTTTTAATTCAGCATTTAATTCTCTAATTTTATTTCGAGGTACAAGTTGACCTTCTTTTAATTTCAAATCACCTTTGTCTGTTATGTATACCATAGACATCGTTTTATTATTTTCTTCAATAAATTCTATTCTATCAACAATATCTTCCTCAAGAAATTTAGTATCGCCGGGAGAAACTATTTTAATTTTCTGCAACATCTGCCGAACAATTACTTCGATGTGCTTATCATTTATTTTTACACCTTGTAAACGATATACATCCTGAATTTCATTTACGAGATATTCTTGAACCGCACTTGTTCCTTTAATTTTCAAAATGTCATGAGGATTAATTGGCCCATCAGTAATTTTTTCACCGGCAGGTATCTCATCATTTTCTTGAACCAAAATATGTTTACCCAAAGGAACGTTATATCTTTTTTCATCAGATCCATCCGGAGCAAGAACAATTATCTCACGTGTACCTTTCTTACGTGCACCAAATTTAACCGTTCCTTCAATTTCAGAAACAATCGCAGGATCTTGTGGACTTCTTGCTTCAAACAGTTCGGTTACTCTGGGAAGACCACCTGTGATGTCTCTACTCTTTGTAGTTTGCTTTGAAATTTTAGCTAAGATTGTTCCCGCATCAACAGATTCACCTTCATCAACAGAGAGATAAGCACGTGTTGGAATGTGGAATGTTTTCTTTTCACCATTTTCGCTTTCAATTAAAATGGATGGCGTGCGATTTTTATCTTTTGAATCTATTACAACTTTTTGTACGTGACCGGTTTGTTCATCAGTAACTTGTTGTAAGGTTACTCCATCAACAAGATCAACGAACTTTACTTTACCACCCAAATCTGAAAGTATAACGGTATTGTAAGGATCGTGATTATACAATGGAACACGTTTCTTAACATAGCTTCCATCGCTTACCACTAATTCTGCACCATAGGGAACATCATATTTTTTAATTTGTCGATTGTTCTCGTCAAAAATTCCGATGATGCCACGTCGTCCTGTAACTACCTTGACTTTACCCATGAAATCTGATTTTTCTACATAAGAGATTTTCTCGAACCTAACAGTTCCCTCAACATTAGTTTCTACTTGCGACTGACTTGCAATTCGTGAAGATGTACCGCCAAGGTGGAAGGTTCTTAATGTTAGCTGAGTTCCGGGTTCACCGATTGACTGAGCAGCAATGATTCCTACTGCCTCACCAATTTCAACAATTTTTCCATTAGTTAGATTTCTACCGTAGCACTTTGCACAAACACCTCTTTTGGATTCACATGTAAGCACTGTTCTGATATATACAGAATCAATATTTGCATCTTCGATTCTCTCTGCGATATCTTCTGTTATCATTTCTCCAGCTTCAATGATTACTTCATCAGTTCTCGGATCAAACACATCTTCTTGAGCAGTTCGGCCGGTAATTCTTTCTGCTAATGGTTCTCTTTCCTGCTCAACATCTTTTAAGGCAGTTACCGGAATACCTAATATTGTTCCGCAATCAATCTCACTTATGATCACGTCTTGAGAGACGTCAACAAGTCTTCTTGTAAGGTAACCAGCGTCAGCAGTTTTTAAAGCTGTATCGGCAAGGCCTTTTCGAGCACCGTGGGTGGAAATAAAATACTCAAGTACTGACAAACCTTCTTTGAAGTTAGCTACGATCGGATTTTCGATGATTTCACCTGCTTGCCCCGAAAGTGTTTTTTGAGGTTTCATCATAAGTCCGCGCATACCAGCAAGCTGACGAACTTGTTCTTGAGAACCTCGAGCACCGGAATCAACCATCATGTGAAGCGAATTAAAACCATGATTATGTTCTTTAATTTTATCCATTAAAACACGAGCCACATCATTTGTAGTGTGAGTCCAAACATCAATAATTTTATTATATCTTTCAGCATCAGTAATAACACCTTGCTCATGCTCGTTTAAAATCGATTCAACTTTTTTATTAGCTTTTCCGATAAGATTTTCTTTCTCTTCTGGAATGACCATATCTGCATAACTAACTGATAAACCACCGGCTGTTGCATATCTGAATCCTATATCTTTCAAATCATCAAGGAATTTTGCCGTTACTTTATTACCCAGCTTCATAAACATCTGACCGATGAATCCGCCAAATGTCTTCTTGATGAGAAGCTGGTTGAAATATCCCATTTCTTTAGGTACAATTTGATTAAAAATAATTCTTCCTACTGTGGTCTCAATCATTTGTGAATCAACACGAACTTTTACTCTTGCATGTAAGCCAACAGCTCTTGAGTTATAAGCAATGATGGCTTCCTCAGTTGAGCCAAAAACAGTTCCTTCTCCTTTATCACCTTCTCTATATTTAGTAAGATAATAGCATCCTAAGACGATATCTTGGGTCGGAACAACAACCGGGCTTCCATTTTGAGGTGACAAAATGTTATGGCTGCTTAACATTAGTAATGAAGCTTCTAATTGAGCTTCGTAAGATAATGGTATATGAACAGCCATCTGATCACCGTCAAAGTCAGCATTGAAAGCCGTACAAACCATTGGGTGTAACTGAATGGCTCTTCCATCAATAAGTACAGGTTGGAATGCCTGAATTCCCAATCTATGAAGAGTTGGGGCTCGGTTTAAAAGAACCGGATGTCCGCTAATAATTTTTTCAAGAATATCCCAAATGATTGGATCTTTTCTGTCAACAACTTTTCTTGCACTTTTAACAGTTTTATTATGACCTCTATCAAGCAGCTTTCTGATTATAAATGGCTTGAATAATTCAACAGCCATATCCTTTGGCAAACCACATTGATGAAGCTTTAGCTCAGGTCCAACTACAATTACTGATCTACCAGAATAGTCAACTCTTTTCCCAAGCAAGTTTTGTCTGAATCGACCTTGCTTACCTTTAAGCATATCACTTAAAGATTTTAGCGGACGATTGCTATCGCTTCTTACTGCACTGCCTCTTCTTGAGTTATCAAATAAAGCATCAACCGCTTCCTGAAGCATTCTTTTTTCGTTACGAAGAATTACTTCCGGAGCTTTTATATCAATTAATCTTTTTAAACGATTATTACGAATTATAACTCTTCTATATAAATCATTAAGATCTGATGTAGCAAACCGACCTCCTTCGAGCGGAACTAATGGTCTAAGTTCAGGTGGAATTACTGGAATGTAACTAAGAACCATCCATTCAGGACGGTTAGGGACTTTTCCATCAGTTTCTTTAAATGCTTCGAGAACCCTTAATCGTTTTAAAATATCAGCTTTTTTCTGTTGAGAAGTTTCTTCAGTGAGCTGATCTCTAAGTTCCTTTGAAACTTTTTCAACATCAATTTTCTTTAAGATTTCCTTAACCGCATCACCGCCAATTCGTGCAACAAATTTTTTCGGATCTTCATTATCAAGCTTTTCATTTCCGGCAGGCAACGAATTGATTACTTCATAAAATTGATCTTCAGAAATCAAATCATTTTTATTTAAACCTGTTGGACCGGGATTTAACACAATGTAAGATTCATAATAAATAACCTTTTCAAGCTCTTTTAAGCTTAGTCCAATAATATTACCAATCTTAGATGGCTGTGCGCGGAAAAACCAAATATGCACAACCGGAACTGCTAAACCAATGTGGCCCATTCGTTCGCGGCGAACACTTTTCTGTGTAACTTCCACACCGCATCTATCGCAAATGATTCCCTTATAACGAATTCGTTTGTACTTACCGCAAAAACATTCCCAATCTCTTGTCGGTCCAAATATTTTCTCGCAGAATAAACCATCCTTTTCGGGTCGATATGATCTGTAATTGATGGTTTCAGGTTTTGTTACTTCACCATAAGATCGAGTAAGAATATTATCAGGACTAGCTAAACTAATCGTTAAACTATCGATATCCCGCATTGCATTTTCTTGAATTCTAAAGGACATTTTATTGTCTCCTAATTTCTAATTATAATTATTCTTATTGTTTTAATTTATTTTAACCTCAAGGCCTAATCCTTGAAGCTCTTTTATTAAAACATTGAACGATTCCGGAATATTTGGTTCCATTAAATTTTCACCTTTTACGATTGCCTCATAAACTTTTGCACGCCCGGCAACGTCATCGCTTTTTACCGTTAAAATTTCCTGAAGTATATGAGCCGCTCCGTAACCTTCTAGCGCCCAAACTTCCATTTCACCAAATCTTTGACCACCGAATTGTGCTTTACCGCCGAGTGGCTGCTGGGTGATTAACGAGTAGGGTCCAATTGAACGTGCGTGAATTTTATCATCAACAAGGTGGCTAAGCTTTAACATGTAAATGTACCCGCATGTTACTTTTTGATGGAATTTATCACCGCTGCGTCCATCGTAAAGTTCAGTTTTACTGCCGTGTTCTAAGCCGGCTTTATCCAGCCACTCATCTACATCTTCGATTTTTGCTCCGTCGAAAATTGCAGTGGAAAAACGCAAGCCTAATTTTTTACCAACCCAGCCAAGTGCAGTTTCATACAACTGACCGAGGTTCATTCTTGATGGTACTCCAAGAGGATTAAGCACAATATCAACAGGAGTTCCATCCGGTAAGAACGGCATTTCCTCAACAGGAACAATTTTGGCAACGACACCTTTGTTACCATGTCTACCAGCCATTTTATCACCGACGGACACTTTCCTCTTTTTGGCAACATAAACTTTTGCTAATTGAACTATACCGGGAGGCAGTTCATCACCACTAGTGATTTTAACTTTCTCACGTTTGAATTCCTCTTCAAGATCAGCAAGTACATCAAAATAATTCTTGTAAAGAGTATTAATATGATGGTTTGTTCTTTTCGAATCTACCCATTCTAAGGTGTAATCGAGCTTCGTAACATCTTCCATAGAAGAGAATGTAGTATCCTTCAACATCGTACCACTTCTAAGAACAACACTGCCATCCAAATCTCTAATTCCTGCTGAAGTCATTCCTTCAGTAAGCTTGGTTAGCTTTTCAATTAATTTTTCATAATGATTTTTCAAAGCAAGCTTATGTTCATGTTCAAGATGATCAAGCTGCTTTTTCTCGATCTTCTTGGATTCGTTATCCTTCTTTTTTCTACTAAACAATCTTGTTTTAATTACGACACCTTTTAATCCTGGAGGAGCTTTCAAGGAAGCATCTTTAACATCACCGGCTTTATCTCCGAAGATGGCACGTAAAAGTTTTTCTTCAGGAGTAGGATCGGTTTCGCCTTTAGGGGTAATCTTACCAATTAAGATATCACCTTCTTTTACTTCAGCACCTTCGCGAATAATACCATATTCATCAAGATTTTTTACGGACTCTTCACTTACATTGGGAATTTCACGAGTTAATTCCTCTTCACCGCGTTTTGTTTCGCGCACTTGAAGCTCAAATTCTTCAATGTGAATTGATGTATATGCATCATCACTAACAAGTTTTTCGCTAAGAATAATAGCATCTTCAAAATTGTAACCTCGCCATGGCATGAATGCAACTAACACGTTGCGACCTAATGCAAGTTCACCGCCATCTGTTGCACTACCATCAGCAAGAGCATCTCCTTTAACAATTTTTTGTTTCTCTTTAACTAACGGAATTTGATTAACACATGTTTCCTGGTTAGTTCCATGGAATTTATTGAGCTTGTAAACAACTCTTTTTACATCGTTAAATGTTGTAATAGCTTCTATACTATTTGGATTAATATCATATTTAACCACAATTTGATTTGCGTCCACATAATCAATAACTCCATCACCCTCAGCAACAAGTACGGCACGCGAATCATAAGCAACCTTTCTCTCTAATCCGGTTCCTACGATAGGAGCTTCGGGACGAAGCAATGGCACTGCTTGCCGCTGCATGTTTGAACCCATCAATGCGCGGTTAGCATCATCATGCTCGAGAAATGGAATTAAAGCGGCTGCCGCACTTACAATTTGCGCGGGAGCAACATCCATGTACTGAATATTTTCTGGTGTAGAGATAGGAAATTCACCTTTAAATCTGCATTTAACTCGCTCATTTAGAAATTTTGATTGCTCTGTAAGAGGAGCATTTGCTTGAGCGATTGTATGATAATCTTCCTGTTCAGCAGTTAGATATTCAACTTCATTGGTTACTTTACCCTTTAATACTTTGCGATATGGTGTTTCGATAAATCCATAACGGTTTACTCTGCCATAAATTGTAAGTGATGAAATCAACCCGATGTTTGGTCCTTCGGGAGTTTCAATTGGGCAAAGTCTTCCATAGTGAGTATAATGAACGTCACGTACTTCAAAGCCAGCACGTTCTCTTGTCAATCCACCAGGTCCTAATGCGGACATTCTTCTTTTATGAGTAAGTTCTGCAAGAGGATTGGTTTGATCCATAAATTGTGATAGCTGATTTGTTCCGAAGAAAGCATTAACAACACTGCTGATTGTTCTTGCATTCACAAGATCTTGTGGTGTAAAACTTTCGGTATCACGCATGTTCATACGTTCTTTTATGGTTCTAGCCATTCTTGCCATGCCAATATTAAACTGCTGAGCAAGCTGTTCGCCAACTGTTCGTATTCTTCTATTTCCCAGATGATCGATATCATCCATCGACTCATCACCGGCTTTTAATTTTATGATGTGTCTCATTATTTCGATAATATCCTGCGGTGTTAGAACAGTGATGTTCTCTGGAATTTGCAATTTCAATTTATCATTCATTCTATGACGACCAACTTCACCTAAATCGTATCGTTTATCATTAAAGAATAATTTTTCAATTAAAAGTCTAGCTGTTTCTGTATCTGGCGCTTCGCCCGATCTTAATTGTCTATATATCGAAAGAAGGGCTTCCTCTTTGGTTCTTGCTGTATCTTTTCTTAAAGTGTTTAAGATTAAATCTTGTTCAACAAGTCCATCTGTTTTCACTAATTTAATTTTATCAACTTCCGTTTCTTTAATTCGCTCAAGATCTTTTTCACTTAGAACACTGTCTTTGGTTAGAAAAATTTCACCGGTCGAAGTATCAAACACATCGCTGGCAATAGTTCTTCCAAGATATTTATCGAGCTTAACTCTATTAACATCTATGTCTTCTACTAAATCGAATAATCCTAAAATTTGTTCATCAGAAGCATAATCTAAGGCACGCAGCAATGTGGTTGCAGGGAATTTCTTCCTGCGATCAATATAAACAAACATCACATGGTTGATATCGGTAGCAAATTCAACCCACGAACCTCTTAATGGAATAATTCTGGCAGAGTAAATTGGTGTACCATTTGGGTGAACAGTCTGTGAGAATGCAACACCAGGTGAACGATGCAATTGAGAAACTACTACTCTCTCCGCCCCATTTATAATAAATGTAGCTTGATCGGTCATGTAGGGAAGATTTCCCAAATAAACTTCCTGCTCCACAGTATTTACAAATTCTTCTGTCTCAGGGTCTTTAGTTGAAAGTCTTAATTTTGCTTTCAATGGAGTGGCAAAAGTTAATCCTCTTTCAAGACACTCCACTATGGAATAACGTGGTTTCTCAACATAATATTCTAAAAAATCTAATCTGTAATTTTCCTTATTATCAAAAATTGGAAAATTACCAATAAAGACTTGCTGCAAACCTTTGTTTTCTCTTTTTGAAGGAGGAGTTTGTAACTGAACGAAATCTTCAAAAGAATCTGTTTGAATGCCAAGCAAATCGGGCGCTTCCAAGACGCTCTTGATTTTGCTAAATGAAATTCTATTATTGTTGTTGTTCAACTTGTTCCTCCGGTTAAAATTCAATTTTTTTATTCGATTTCAAGCGATAATTCACAATATTCTAAAATGCAAAAGCGATAAGACGGAAAAATCCGCCTTATCACTTTAAAAAGAAATCTTTTATAATTCTTTAATTATTTTACAGTTACGGTAGCACCGGCGTCTTCAAATTCTTTTTTAAGCTTTTCAGCTTCGTCCTTTGAGATGCCTTCTTTAACAGTTTTTGGTGCTGCATCAACTAAATCTTTAGCTTCCTTAAGCCCTAATCCTGTATGAGCTCTAACGACTTTAATTACGTTAATTTTCTTCTCACCAGATGATTGAAGAATAACATCAAATTCGGTTTTTTCTTCAACTGGCGCAGCTGTTGCAGGTGCGCCTCCACCAGCCATCATAACGGGTGCGGCTGCAGTAACACCAAATTCCTTCTCGAGAGCAGTTTTCAATTCGGCAGCTTCGAGCAATGTAAGTTCTTTGATTTTTTCAACAAGTGCAGAAACTTTATCGGACATTTTTAGTTCTCCTAATTATTTTTTTTCTAAACAAATTTTTAAGCTGCTTCTCTTTGGGAAATCTGATCAACGACGTTAACCAAATCTCTAAATACAGCATTGATAGTCCCAACAATTCCTGAAGCGGGAGAATTGAGACTTCCTAAAATACCTGCTATTATTTCTTCTTTTGATGAAAGAGTCGCCAATTCCGATAATCTTGAACCATCGTAGAATTGACTTTCTATATAACAAGCTTTCAGTTCAAACTTCTTGGAAGCTTCAAAATATTTTTTGATGATTTTTGCCGGAGCAACGGGATTACCTGAAGCAAAGGCATATCCTGTCATTCCAGTAAGATAATCTCCAAGCTTTTCGTACTTACCTGATTCCTTAAGAGCGCTTTCAAACAAAGTATTTTTAATTACTTTATAAGTAACACCTTCTTTTCGCAATTCGTTTCTGAGAGTTGTAATTTCAGAAACTGGAATTCCGCTGTAATTAGTTAAATAGAGAGCAGAAGAACCATCAATCAATTCACGAACTTCCGAGATTATTTCGGACTTTTCGTTTTTATTCATTTTACTCCTATACCTTTTAATTTAATCCCAGTGGGATTAGAAGCATTGTTACAGAGTGCGTAAACTTTTTAATTTAATGAAGTGCAATTTCATCTTTGGTGATCTTAAGTCCCGGTCCCATTGTACTTGTAAGGAAAAGGCTCTTTACATATTGCCCTTTGGCCGAAGATGGTTTTAATTTGACAATAGTGTTTAAGAAAGCTCGAACATTTTCAGCTAATTTTTCATTTTCAAAATTTAATTTACCGAGCGATGCATGAACAATACCAGCTTTCTCAACTCGGAATTCTATCTTACCGGCTTTTACTTCTTTAACCGCATTAGCAACATCCATTGTTACTGTTCCGCTTTTAGGATTTGGCATGAGACCCTTCGGCCCAAGAACTTTACCTAATTTTCCTAACTCACCCATTGAATCCGGAGTGGCAACAATAACATCAACATCTGCCCAGCCGGTTTTTATTTTCTCAAGATAATCCTCAAACCCTGCGTGATCTGCACCGGCATCTAAAGCTTCTTGAGCTTTTGATCCCTTTGCAATAACTAAAACTCTGACCTGCTTACCGGTACCGTTCGGCAATGATACTGTTCCTCTTATCATTTGATCGGCATGACGAGGATCAACTCCTAGTCGAATTGCAACATCAAGTGATTCTGCAAACTTAACTTTGGAATTATCTTTAATAATTTTAATGGCCTCAGAAATAGAATACTCTTTATTCTTATCGAAGCTTTTTTCAATTTCTTTGTTTCTTTTTGTAGTAATCATTATTCCCTCTAATCTTTTTTATCGCAATTATTCTTCTACGGTAATTCCCATACTTCTTGCAGTTCCAGAGACCATACTCATCGCATGATCAATATCGTTTGCATTAAGATCAGGCATTTTTAATTGTGCGATTTCCTTCACTTGTGTTTTAGAAACTTTACCGACTTTTGTTCGATGCGATTCTGCCGAGCCTTTTTCAAGCTTTGCTGCTTTTAACAATAATACCGCTGCAGGAGGAGTTTTTGTTATAAAAGTAAATGATTTATCAGAAAACACAGTAATTACAACAGGAATTATCAAACCTTCTTTGTCATTAGTTCGGGCATTAAATTGCTTACAGAACTCCATAATGTTCACACCTTTTTGACCAAGTGCGGGGCCAACTGGTGGTGATGGATTTGCTTTACCCGCGGGGATTTGTAATTTGATGAAGCCAGTTATTTTTTTTGCCATTTGTTTACCTATTAAATTTTTACTTCTCTAGCTCTGCTTGAACAAAGTCGATTTCAACAGGAGTTTTTCTTCCAAAAATTGAAACCATTACCTTAATTTTCATTTTCTCTTCATTTACTTCTTGAACAGTTCCACTGAAGTTGTTGAATGGACCATCGATTATCTTAACCAGATCACCGGTTCTGAAGATGGTTTCCATTCTTTCGTCGCCCTCTTCTTGAGTAATTCTGCCCACGATGCGTTTAACTTCATCTGGCTGCAGCGGATTTGGATTATTCTTATTTCCCAAAAAACCCATGACAGAAGGAGTGTTAAGAATAAATTCCTTTACTTGATTATTTAATTCGGCATGAACCAAAATATATCCTGGAAAGAAATTTTTAGTCTTGCTTTTTTTCTTTCCATCTTTTACTTCAAAAACTTTTTCAGTTGGTACAAGAATATCTTGAATTTTAACTCTAATTTTTTCGTTATCAATTAATTCAGATTCAAGAAAACTTTTAACTTTGATTTCATGACCGGAATAAGTTCTAACAACATACCATCTAAATTCGAGCTGGCTCATGAGCTAGAAAATTCCTCTGAAAATTGCAGTAACACCCATATCTATTATATACGTAAATGCAGCTAGAATCAAACAAACAATTATTACAATTGCAGTAGATTCTTTAAGCTCTTCTTTTGTTGGCCAGGTAACTTTTTTCATTTCCTTGACCACATCATTAACAAAATTGATTATCTTTTCTTTCATTTCAATCAAATAGTATTTAGTTCTAAAATCGAGCACGTCAGGAGGGACTCGAACCCCCAACCTGCGGTTTTGGAGACCGCTGCTCTAGCCAATTGAGCTACTGACGTAGCTGAATTATTTGGTTTCCTTATGTATTGTATGCTTTTTATCCCAGCGGCAATATTTTTTAAATTCAACTCGACCAGCGTGAAGTCTTTTATTCTTTGTTGTTGAATAATTTCTTCTTTTGCATTCCGTACATTCTAGTGTGATAATATCTCTCATAATTTTTTTCCTAAGTTTGAGCTGACGACCGGGATTGAACCGGTGACCTCATCCTTACCAAGGATGTGCTCTACCAACTGAGCTACGTCAGCTTTCAGTAATAGTTGTATCTTGGTTAGAAATAGGTTGTCTTTAGTTATTATTAATGATGAAAAATTGGCTTCTCGCTTTCTGAGCGGGAGACGGGACTCGAACCCGCGACCAACAGCTTGGAAGGCTGTGACTCTAGCCAACTGAGTTACTCCCGCAACAATACCTTATATCAAAAAACTAATTTACAAAAAGGCAAAAAAATTAAGGATAGATTTTCTGAAACTTTATACCTTAATATTTTATACGTTTCCGTGGGCGGCGAGGGATTCGAACCCCCAAAGGCGTCAGCCAACGGATTTACAGTCCGCCCCGGCTCTCCAACTCCGGCGTCCGCCCTTAAATATAAAAAACGAGCAATAAATATATTGCTTATCAACAAAATATGCAAATATATTGAGACAAGACTTTTAGGAAAAAAATGTGAGGTTATTAAAATTTTTGAATATGACCTTTTTAATGGTTCCAAAGCTCCCTATCAAGGCTTCTATACTGAATTGCTTCACTAATATGCTGTGGCTTAATTTCTTTTGATTCATCCAAATCAGCAATTGTTCTACTGACTTTGAGTATTCTATCATAAGCTCGTGCTGAAAGACCGAGTTTTGTCATAGCCATCTTTATTAATTCTGCACAGGTATCGTCAAGTTTACAAAATTGCCGAACTTCCTTTGAACCCATATCTCCATTATTAAAAATATGCTTAATCCCAGCAAATCTATTTAGCTGAATCTTTCTTGCTCTAATAACCCTTTCTCTAACATCTTTTGAAGATTCACTTTTTGACTCAGAGGATAGTTCTTTGTACTTAACAGCCGGAACTTCAATATGAATATCAATTCTATCGAGAAGTGGTCCGGATATTTTTGCCATGTATTTTTGAATTTGTGGAGGTGAACAAGTACACTCTTTATTAGGGTCTGTGAAGTAACCGCAAGGACAAGGATTCATTGCAGATGCAAGCATAAAATTAGCGGGAAATTCGAGCGAGAGTTTCGATCTGCTTACTGTGACTTTTGCATCTTCCAATGGCTGCCGCAAAACTTCTAAAACATTTTTTTTGAACTCAGGTAATTCATCTAAAAAAAGAACTCCATAATGAGCAAATGAAACTTCTCCCGGTCTTGGAAATGATCCGCCGCCCACTAATGCGGCATCGGAAACTGTGTGATGCGGACTTCGGAAGGGCCGCTCGGTTATCAATGCTTTATCTCTGGGAATGATTCCGGCAACCGAATGGATCTTGGTTGTTTCTAATGCTTCTTCGAATGACATCGGAGGAAGAATAGTCGGAATTCTTTTTGCCAACATAGTTTTTCCTGAGCCTGGAGGACCAATCATAATTATATTGTGAGCACCGGCTGCTGCAACTTCCAATGCTCGTTTGACATTTTCTTGTCCCTTTACGTCGGAAAAATCCAGATGATAAACATTCACTTGAGAAAATAATTCTTCTTTATCTACAACAACTCGTTCAAGCTGTTTATCTTCATTGATGAATTGAACGACTTCTTCAAGACTTTCAACACCATAAACTTCGACACCATCAACTATTGCTGCCTCTTCAGCAGATTCGTTTGGAACAATTAATTTTTTTATTCCCCGTTTTTTCACTTCAACAGATATTGGTAATGCACCTTTTATTGGTCTTAGTTTTCCATCAAGCGAAAGCTCGCCAAGAAAAACAATATCATTGATGGAATCCAGATCAATTATTTCTGTGGCTGCTAAAATCCCGATTGCAATGGGAAGGTCAAATGAGCTTCCTTCTTTTTTAATATCGGCAGGTGCAAGATTTACTGTAATTTTTTTATGTGGAAATTCGAACCCTGTATTTTTAATTGCCGCCATTACTCTCTCACGGCTTTCTTTAACCGCATTGTCTGGCAATCCTACAATAGTAAAAGATGGAATTTGTTTTTCAACATGAGTTTCAACTTCTACGATGTAGGCATTAATTCCGTAGGTTGCACTTGAAAATAATTTTGAAAGCATTTGATCTTTTCTTGTGAGATCAGGTGAAGTGATTTAAAGTTATATTAATTGATCGATTAAACGAGTAACCTCAGTTATTATCTCTATTTGTACTGTCTTAAAAACTCAATTCTATCATACAATTGGTTAACCGGTACTAACAATTTATCTTTTCCATAAATAGCATCTGCGCGGTTAGTGAATGCCAGATCATAGTCTTTACTCATTACAATTGCTTCTTCCGGGCAAACCTCTTCGCAAAATCCACAAAAGATGCAGCGAAGCATATTGATCTCAAATTTTTCAGGATATCTTTCTTTTTCTCTTTCTGTTTCCGATGCTTGAACTTCTATTGCTAAGGGAGGACAGACCCTCGAACACAGACCACATGCAACACAACGTTCTTCTCCATTATTTTCCATTACAAGAACCGGTCTTCCGCGATAGGAAGCGGAAGGAATAAATTTTTCCTCAGGATACTTCATTGTAAACTTTGGCTTGAACATACTTTTTAGTGTAAGCGACAGACCCTTTACGATTTCGGGAATATATATTCTTTCCCAAACAGTAAAATCTTTTTCTCGTTTTTTAACACCCATCAAATTTCCAACTAACTATATTAAAATAAAACCTATTTAAAGATTGAAAACCATGATAAGAACAGCAACCCAAATTAAATTGATCAGCGACAAAGGAAACATTACTTTCCAGCCTATGCTCATTAACTGATCATAGCGAAATCGCGGCAAACTCCATCTAATCCAAAGGAAGAAAAATAACAGTACTCCCATCTTTATAAAGAATGAACCAATTTGAATTATTACAGTAAGCCAGTTTGCTAATCCTAAACTTTCAATATTAAAGAACGGAAGATTATAACCTCCAAGGTAAAGTGTTACAATCATCCCGGCGGCAATTATCATGTTTGCATACTCTGCTAAAAAGAATGCGGCAAATTTCATGCTGCTGTATTCGGTATGATAACCACCCACGAGTTCCGGTTCTGCTTCAGGTAGATCGAATGGAAGTCGATTTGTTTCTGCAAAAGCCGACACAACAAATGTAATAAATCCGATTGGCTGAATCCATGCATTCCACATCCAGCTTCCTTGAGATTGGACAATTGCTATTGGTCTGAGTGATTCAGCAAAAAGTAAAACACCCGCGACGGAAAATCCCATCGATATTTCATAAGAAATCATTTGAGCTGAAGAACGAATTCCTCCAAATAAAGAATACTTGCTTCCGGAAGACCAGCCGGCAAGAGTAATTGCATATACTCCAACTGAAGTAAGAGCTAGCACATAAAGAACTCCAATATTCACATCTGCAACAACAAGCGGAATTTCATATCCAAATATTTTTAATGGGGATGCAATCGGGATAACGGCATAAGTAGCAAATGCTACAAAAAGTGCAATCACCGGGGCAAGGGTATGAATAAATTGATTTGCCTTTACGGGAACAATATCCTCCTTCAGTAATAATTTAAACACATCAGCAAATGGCTGAAGAACTCCTTCCCAACCAACACGATTTGGGCCTAAACGATTTTGAACCCATGCGCTAACTCTTCTTTCAAAGTAAACTAAATACGATACCATGAGAAGCATTACAGTTAGTATGAGAACGATTTTAACAACTGTGAATACGATTATTTCTAATACTGACATTTATTTTATTGCCCCTAAACTTTAATGGATTGTTCTTTATTAATGTTCTCCAACAAAATTCCTTTTTCACCAATTACATCGTAATCCAATTTATTAAATGCTTTTATGTTCTTTGAAATCTCATCAAATACATCTTCAGTAAGATTAAACTTAAACTTATTATTAAAGAAAGCAGAAAGTGAAGTTAAAATTTTCCATGAAGATTTTGCATCTCGTTTATTTTTTTCTGCCCAACTATCATACTTTGTTCCGAATTTATCTAACCGGCTGAGTGAAAGTCCATCGACTGCTCTGTCAACATCAATTGATGCAACAGCCGGTCTTATCCTTTGAACTCTTCCCTGGAAATTTACGAATGTGCCATTTTTTTCCGCATAAGTTGCAGATGGAAATACAACATCTGCAATTGAAGTTGTACGATTAAAATTAGTAGAGTGAACTATTAATAAATCAAGCTCAGTAAAAATGTTTTCAAGTTCGGGGTTTACTGTAATTAAATCATCCTCAATTATATAAGCTGCTTTTATTTTCTTTTGTTTTATGCCATTAAAAATTCCCTCAAGATTCAATCCGGACTTATTTGGAGAAATTCCTAAGAGTTCACAACCAAGGGTGTTTGGAGTAGTATCATTTTTCCTTAGTATATCATCACCAAAATTCGGATCAACATGACGCATAAAATCTAAATGTTTTGACCCAATGATTGACTGCGCAAATTTTTTAAAGACATAGTTATCTTCACATGTTGCAAATGGTGAAGCTATAAAAGCTATTTCATCTTTATTAAAAGATTTTAATTTTGATGCGGTTTGACTATATGCTTCTTCCCAACTAACTTGAATTAAATTTCCTTCCTTACGAATGAAAGGTCCTTTTACTCGATCCTCTGCATTTATAAATTTGTAAGTGTTTACTCTTCCATGATCACACATCCAGTAACTGTTAACATCTTCATTGTAACGAGGAGTCAAGCGAAGCACTTCATTATTTCTTACCCAGATCTCTGAATTACAGCCACGAGAGCAGCCAATGCAAATTGATTTTGTATCCGACATGTCCCAAACTCGAGCTTGAAATCTAAAATCTCTATTTGTTAATGCACCAACTGGACAAATATCAGTTGTGTTGAGAGAATACGGATTATCCAATTCTTCGCCCGGATAAGTTACAATCGTAACCCGATCACCTCTTTTAATAAAAGTAAGTTCAGGATCTTTGGCAATTTCATCACAGAAACGAATGCAGCGTGAACATGAGATACATCTTTCAGCATCAAACATTACCAAAGGGCCAAGCGGCACACGTTTATCCTTGTGTACTTTTTCTTCTACAAATCTGCTTTCACCAACGCTGTGCTGATAGGCATAATCTTGAAGCTTACATTCTCCGGCTTCATCGCAAATAGGACAATCAAGAGGGTGATTGATAAGGAAAAATTCCATCACAGCATTTCTTGCTTCGATTGTCTTTTGCGATTGCGAGTGCACCACCATTCCTTCAGCAGCAATCGTTGAACATGCAATTACAAGTTTGGGCATCTTTTCAACCTCAACAAGGCACATTCTGCAATTACCTGAAACAGATAAGCTCGGATGCCAACAAAAATACGGAATGTCAATTCCATGCTGTTTTGCTGCTTCAATTATGGTTTGACCTTGAGTAAACTCAATTTCTTTGTCATCTAAAATAAATTTCGGCATTCGTTCCCTTTTCGAACTAGTAGTTTATTAATATTAATTCAAAACGATTTTGATATACAAATAATTCCAAAAAATTTAGGCAGGAATTAATTTACTATTTGTTCTCGTGAACAACTTCATATTTTTCAAAATACTTTTCAGTGAAATCTCTAATTTTATTATATGCTTTTTCCAGAATATTTTCCGGCGGCAGAAAAACAACTCGAAAATGTTGTGTGCTTGGTTTTTGTCCGAATCCAGTACCAGGTACAACGACGACTCCGGTTTCATTAATCAAGTCTGCTACAAAATGATTATCCGGTTGATTCATATGAAGCTGCGGAAAAGCATAAAATGCGCCTTCGGGTTTTACGCATGAAATTCCAGGAATTGCATTTAGCATTTCAACTGTTATATCACGACGCTTTGTGAGTTTCTTATTTGCCTGAATTAGATGTGTTTGGTCACCATCTAAAGCTGCCGGAATGGCATATTGTTCGGGATGATTTGCAGATAACCTTGCTCGCAAAAGTTTGTTGATAGCCTCGATATAATCCGAAAGGAGATTTTCGTTACCACTTACCATTCCCCAGCCAATTCTGAATCCGGGTACAATATAATTTTTCGATAATCCGCCAAAAGTAATTACAGGAACATCTTTGTTAAGTGATGCAATAGAAATGTGCTTCTGCCCTTCGAACAAAAGCTTATCATAAATTTCATCGGAGAAGATCACAAGATTATGTTTGAGCGCTAAATCAATTATTTGTTTGAGAGTGCTTTCGCTCCAATTGGTTCCCGTTGGATTATTTGGATTAATTAATATTATCGCGCGTGTCTTCTCGTTTATTTTTCTTTTGATGTCTTCGATATCAGGCTGCCAGCCGTTGCTTTCATCTAAATAATAAGGATTCTCAATGTTTTGCAATTTACTTGCAATTGCTGTGTATAAAGGATAACCCGGACTAGGAGTTAAAACATTTTCACCACTATTTACAAGAGCAGTTAAGCAAATATCTATTGCCTCGCTTGCACCGGTTGTAACAAAAATATCTTGAATGTTAGATATTTTTTTTCTTTCTGCTTCCTTCGCAATTGATTCTCGTGCAACTTTAATTCCGGATGAGGGGGAATAACCATTATAGTTCTTTAGCATTGCATGGTAAGTTGCTTCGACCATGTGTCTCGGCGGCGCAAAATCGAACAAGTTGGGATCTCCAATATTAAGGAATAACATTTCCTTACCGGTTTTAGCCACTTTATCTGCTAAGATAACAATATCCCGAACGGCATAAGTTATATTATTCGTTCTTATTGCAGGAATTATTTTTTCATTTTTCATGATTTTCTCCAAACAAAAAAGAGGATTGTCTCCTCAAAAAATACCGCTTTTGATAACTATTATCAATTTGAATGAGATAAATTCAATTAATCAAAAGTTTTTTGGATTTCACAAATAATTTATTTAAAGTTTTGGGATTCAGGAGTTCATCAGTTATATCTGAAATATTTTTCACTGAAACTGAATTTATTTCGCTTATAGTCTCTTCGAGAGTTTTATACTTATTATAATATAGTTCTGACTGAGCCATGCGTATCATTCTATTAGAAGTACTTTCCATACTTAAAATTATATTTCCTTTAAGAGATTCCTTCGCTTTGTTTAATTCCTTTTCAGAAATTTTATTCGCCCGCAGCTTTTTCAATTCCATTTCAACTAATCTTAAAGCTTTGCTGATCATCTTTTCATTTGTAGAAAAATAAATTCCAAAAACAGATGTGTCCAAAAAGGAATTCAAGAAAGAGTGAACTTGATAAGCAATTCCATTTCGTTCGCGAAGTGATTGGAATAATCTTGAACTGCTTCCTTCACCAAGAATTTGACTTAGCAATGAAACATGAACTCTTTTTTTACTCTGATAACCATAAGTAGATGAACCGATTATAGCGTGAACCTGCTGAATTTCTTTATCGATATTTGCCGTATTAGTTTTTACTTTGTGATTGCTGATTAGCTTTCTATTTATTCGAGACTTAATAAAATTTTTATTAAAGTATTTTTCTGCCAATCTAACGACTTCCTCATGTTTAATTCCCCCGGATGAAGCTATCAACATTCTATCGTAAGCATATTTTTGATTGATGTAGCTGACAAAATCGTTATGAGTAAATTTCCTAATATTTTTTTCTGTACCTAATATGGGATAGCTTAAACTGTTTCCCGAAAATAAAATCTCTTCAAATTTGTCAAAGATTAATTCTTCGGGATTGTCATCAACATCTCTGAGCTCATCAACAATCACTCCGGCTTCTTTTTTTATTTCGCTTTGTTTGAAAATAGAATTTTGAATCATGTCTGAGATTACATCGAAGGTTACGCTAAAATGGTCGACTAATCCTCTTCCATAATAACATGTATGTTCCTTAGATGTGAAAGCATTCAAGTAACCACCGCAAGATTCTATTTCAGTCACGATTTTCTTTGCAGAACGTTTCTTTGTTCCTTTAAAGAACATATGCTCGATAAAATGAGTTACGCCATTATGCTTTAAATCTTCATCGCGAGATCCAACTTCGAACCAAAATCCTAAAGAAAATGATTTGCTTTCAGGAAGAGTTTCGGTGAGAATTTTTATGCCGTTAGGAAGAATTGTTTTTTTGAAATGATCCAATATTTAGACTTAATTGATTGATAAAATGTGGCAGCAAATATATTGATAAGGAATAGGGCAAGCAAGGAATTGATAAATCTAAAGGGCAAAGGTTTAAAATAATAATGGCTCGATTTCTCAAGCCATATAAAATAGCGAATAAGAATGTTCAACGAAGCAGAATCATCTTCTTTGTCTCAATAAAACTTTCTACTTGCAAACGATAGAAATATATACCGCTTGCAAAGTTATGGGCGTTCCATTCAATCTCATATCTACCTGGTTGTTCATGTTTATTTAATAAAGTAGTTATTTCTCGACCAAGAATATCAAAAACTTTTATCGATATGTTTCCTTCTTTAGGAATTTCATAACGAATTTTTGTTAATGGATTAAAAGGATTCGGATAATTTTGAGAAAGTGAATATGTTTTTGGCACTAAGTTATCCAAATCGCTTACACCTGTTATTATTTTTATCACACCATCAATTAGGGTATATATTTTCCTTTGATATGTAGCTTCATCCCTTATAAATGCGTCATCAAAATGTAAAAATGTACTTGAGGCTTGTGCGGAGTTGCACGCAAATTCAAGTCGAATTAATTCTCCATTGTCCTCATTTATTCCTTTATAACCTTTTATTGAAAGGTTGATAGAACCTATACTTAAGTTGGTAGTTTCTAACGAAAATGCTTTAGTCAATCCTCCTGAGTTAACATTAACCATACTTAATACTGCAGGGTCAAACGAAAGAGAAAAATTTAATTCGGATGCTCCTTTAATTTTATCTCCCATAATTGAAATTTGAATTGTATCTGAGATTGTCAATTGATCAACTGCCAATGAACTTCCATCAAAGAATATTGAATTAGAATCTGAATTGGGTCCACCATAAGCGCCAATATCATTTCTTGAACCATCTATATCATCATATTTTGTATCAGGGTTGCCGGTATTGATACAAGGTGAATTTTCAGTTAAATGGTAATTTCCTTTTGCTGTATCAACAAATTGCGGATCCAAGGATATATCATTATTTCCAGGCTCCATTCCTTGATAATTAACATAATTGTTCCATACGTCATTATAATCATAGTTAGAAAGAGGTGATAATTGAACGCCATAATTATTATTGTCTATAATTATATTATTCATAATAATTGATTGCGAACTTTGTTCTTCAATCCCTTTACCGTGAGTTATAATTGAATTATTAATTATTTCATTGTCTGAAGAGTTTTGAATCCAAATTCCAACACCTGTTTTACTTTTGTCTTTAACAATATTATTTAAAACTTTAGTGCCCTGAGAATTCATAAGAAATATTCCCCAGCCTCCATCGTTACAGTAAATCATATTATTTTTAAGAACTGGTGATGAGCCCATAATATCTATTGCAGAGCCTCCAAAAGGCCCTTCTATAAGATTATTGTAAATTATTGCAGATGATCCGCCACCTAAGGAAATTCTTCCGATTTCATTCTGTTCAATAATATTATTTTTAATTATCGGGTTCGATGCGGTAATGTATATAAAAATATTTGTTATATAATTATTTTCAATAGTTGCATTTGAATTATTATCAAGTGTTATCCCCGGATCAGGATATATTGATCCTTCAATTTTATTTTTCTTAATAACCGGAGAGGAAGATTCACATGATATCATTGCACCAAATGGAACGCGGTTTTCATCCGGTTTAATTGTGAATCCACTCAATATTGCATTTTTGATATTATTGAATGTAATACCATTGTTTTCACCTGTTAAAATTATATTAGTTACTGAGGCTCCACTTCCTATTACAGATACTCCCTCTTTCATTGTAATAGCTTCGTTATAATTTCCGGCTGCGACTAAAATACTATCATCTTCCACAGCTTGCTGCATGGCTTCCATAATTGTATTGTATGGATTATTTCTACTTCCATCTTCGCCTCCGCTATTCTTTGAATCTACATAAATATAATTATCGTTCTCATTCGTAAAATTCACAACAAATGCTCCATTTGTTATGCTTCGAATAGTTATTTCGTTTAAAAATTCATCCCAAAGAAATACATCCTTTAAATTTAACGGAGACGCATCATCTGTTTTAGCATTTATATTAACAATAAATTTTATCTTTAAAATTTCATTTGAACCAGATTGAAGTGCATTTGGAGAATTAATTACAAATCCAATTTCCTTTACCGATACAATATTTTGTTTTAGAGTAGAATTATTTGTTGCTTCAGTAAGTTCTGCATTTAAAAAATTTAGAGTAGAATTATCATAATTAAAAACGAAGTTTGCTTTAGCTAAACCAATGATTTTATCCAAACCGATATCAACGGAGACTGTATCACCGGGATAACCTGATAAGCTCGAAACATAAATTGATTTTGTTAAGAATTGTGAAGTAATTTCTTTCATCGGGTCTGGTCCGCCATAAGCGCCAATGTCATTTCGTGTCCCATCGATATCATTATATTCAACCTTTGGATTTCCTGCATTTATACATGGTGAAGAAGATTTGAGATGAAAATCATTTAAATCTGCATTAATAAATTCGGGATCTAAAAATAAATTTGTGTTCGGGAGCTGCGGGTTGTGATAGAGTGATTCCCAGACGTCATTATAATTAATGCCTGTGGTATAGCTGGGAGAACTAATATTTATCCCCCCAGATAAAATATTATTCTCAATAATGACATTCTGAAACGACAATAAATTTATTGCGCATACTTCAGATGCAACAATAGTATTATTTATTATTTTAGGCTGATCATCCCAAAGTACATTTATACCCACTTCATCAGCAACAATGATATTATTTTTAATGATTGGATTGCATTCCGAATTCATTTGAATGGCATGTCCGCATTCCGTAATAAAATTTTTAGTAATAGTAGGCGAAGACTGATATGTTAATGAAATTGCAGGCGAATAAGAACCAGAAGAACCTACAAATATGTTTTCGGTTACTAATTGAGAACCTGAATTACACACTAAAGATTTCATAATGCCTAATCTTTTTATAACACAATTTCCTAAAGCATTAATTGTAGTGTTTATCTTACATTGTCCGGCATCAAAACCAATTAGGGAAACACCATTCTTCATATTAATTGAATTTGAATAATTTCCCGGAAAAATCTTCACCGTATCACCATAAAATGCTACATCAATTCCTTCCTGGATTGTTTTAAATGGATATTGAATAGAACCGTCACTACTGCTCCCGGCATTCTCATTAACATAAATATCAATTCCGTAAGCTTTTGAGGTTATTTCTTCGGAAATTTTACTTTCATTATGGCTGGAATCCATTGCTGTTATGGCATAAAAATAATTTTGTCCGGAAATAACCGAACTATCTTTAAAGCTATTATTATTTATAGGCACAAATATTTTTAAGCTGTCTAAATATTTATGACTAGCTAATCCTTTGTAAATTTCGTATCCGTATAGATCATTTTCTTTATTCGATTCCCAATTTAACATTATGCTTGAATGAGAAGCATGTGCCGAAAAGCTTTTAGGAGTAAAAGGCGGTATTGTATCTAAAGAAACATATTCGATGCTAATTGATTTTAAAATAGATGTGCTTCCATCCTGTGAATCAAAAAATGCTTTATATTGAACATATCTATCGCCATTGTGAATAGAATTTATTTTAAAAGTGTCTGTATAATAATCAGATGTATCTTCGGGTCCATACCAGTAAGAACTATTTAATTCTGAAATTGATTTTGCAGTTCTGATTTTAAATTTTATATCACATTTGGGGTTATTTACTTTTTCCCAATAAATATTTTGAAAACTACAACCATATGGACTTGTATAAAAAATTGATGAAGTCATTTCACCGGAGTATTTCGGATCAAATTTCCATTTGTTTGTATAAAGCAAATACCGCCGGTTCGCTTCATCCCAATAATTCCATGATAATTGAAAATCCTCTGTTAAGAATTCTATGCTAGGCGAATAATTACCACCATTAAATCCAAGATCATTTAATCTTAAATTTAGACCTATTGGAGTTTTAGTCGAATTATAAATCTGACCATAAATATTGCTTTGTATCGAAGTAACGGGTTCAATCTCATCCCTACAATCACCCCAAACAATAAAAAGATTATTATTGTTGTCTAAACATAAATCAACTCCAAATTGCGCATGATCAACTTTATCATCATTGACTTTAACTATTAAATTATATGGCACTCCTTGATTAGAATACATTTGCGTGTAGATGTCTGCATAAGTACTAATGTTACTATCTGAACCATTCCAAGCAACAAAGAAATTTTGATCATTACCACTAACGGCTGGTTGTAATTCATGTTTTGTTACACCTGGCTGGTTCAAAAAAAAAGTAATTCCAATTTTGTTACCAATTTTATCTCTTTTTTGTACATTAATTTTGTACCCTTCAGAGGTGTTTACAGAAAAGAATATCCAGAAATTTTGATCCGTCTCATTTGCAAAAACAACAGGAAATTGTCCGCTTGTATTCTTAATTTCATTTATTTTAAAATTATTTCCAACCTTTACTGAATCATCTTTAAATAGTTGAGCATACATTGTTTCTTGATCGTCCAAAGGATTATATCCAAGATCAGCCCATACAACCATATATGTTCCATCATCAAACATATCTACGCGACTGACACCGTCCTGACCGGCAATTCCACTAACTTCATTTACTAAAATAGAACTAGTAATTTCATTTCCATCGGAAGCGTATTTTTTTATAAAAACATTTCCTCCTTGAACCCAGGTTCTGACAAAATCACCCGAACTATTCTTAGCAATAAATCTTAAAACTGAATTATCTGTGAAGTCAGTAACAGTTTTTACTAGTGGATGCGGTAGTTGAACTTCACCCCCGTTATTATTTTTAACTATTAAACTGTTTAATTGGTTATCTGAAAAATCTTGGACTGTAGTTTCTGACCAGGTTTTAATATTGGATTGCGGATTAATCGATTTTAATAGAATGAGAATCAGAATTAAAATCCATTTATAACTCGACTTAATCATTTTAAGTCTCCTTTTTAAATAAAAAATATTTACTTGATTTCTAAAATTTTTTTTATGTCACTTCATTAAAATTAATTTCTTATTTTGGACAAAACTTCCAGCTTTCAATTGATAAAAATAAAATCCGCTTGCCAATCCGCCTTTGGCGGAAAACTCAACTTCATAACTTCCTGCTGATTTGAATTCATCAACTAAAGTTGCAACTTCGTTTCCGAGTACATCATAAACCTTCAACGTTTGCCAACTGCTTACTGGTGACTGCCAACTGATCTTCGTACTTGGGTTAAATGGGTTGGGATAATTCTGTTGTAAAATGAATGTGCTTAAAACAAAATTTTTATTATCAAAAACAGAAGTTATTGAATTGAAACTTCTTAAAATCATTCCATTTTTTGTCACGGCAAAGATATAATCGTTATCATTTATTCCAAGGAAGATTACTTTATCATCTGAATATGTACTATCAATTATGCTCCAAGATTCGCCATAATCTGTTGACAAGTAAATCTTTTTGATGTATGATCCACTAATCGTAACATATGCGTATATATTCCCCTTAGAATCAACCGACAAATTTTCAACTGTTACATCCCTTAAACCAACCAGATGCCAATTTATTTCATCTTCTGTTGTGCGGTACACTCCCCAATTTGCTGCAAACAAATAATCCCCACTATTTACAATATTGCATACGAACTTTTCAGGTATCCCATTACTCGCTTCAGACCAATTAACACCACCGTCAGTTGATCGAAAAATTCCAACACTATCAATTACAGCATATATATTTTGAATCTTGCTGATTGAAATACCACTAACTGATAAAAATGAATAATTAAAAACTTTATCCCAGCTTTCTCCATCATCAGTTGATTTATAAATTGTATTCCAAATGGCATAAAATATATTTCCACTTGAATCAATTGAAATTATACCAGGGCTTGATACTATAGTGCCTAAACCAGCTTTACTCCAGCTTTTGGCAGTATCATTTGATCTGTATAAACCGGAATCGCTGGTAACTGAGAATACATATCCTTTGGGACTTCTGCTTAAACTAATAACAGTTCTTCCCTGCAAACCAGAAATGAACCAGGAATCCCCATTGTCAGTGGAACGGTAAACTCCGTTTTCAGTCCCGATAATAGGGTTTCCATTCCAGTCGAACGTAATACATAAAGCAGGAATGGTAATATTCACATTTAAAATTTGTTCCCATGTCTGCCCATCATCGGCTGACAATAATAAGCCATTCGATGTACCAATGTATATTTCTCCTGAATCATTAATACCTATGCAGCTTACATCTATACCAGAAGTGTCGTAGAGAATATCCCAATTATATCCATAATCAATACTCCTCCATAATTTTCCCCAAAGAGAAATAGCAAATATTTTGTTATTATTTAAAATCATTCTCCAGCATCCTTCACTTGGGAAACCAGTTGTATTCCATGTTTTACCATCATCTTCAGATTTATAAATACCGGTTATAGAGCCAACAAAAATTTTATTGTCATCAGTTATAAAAATGTTAGAAGTAGAGATAGTACGTACTGAATCAGGGATAGATAATTTTTGCCAGGTATCTCCATAATCTTCAGAGCGGTAAAGACGTGCTGAATACGGTAAGGAAGATTCCGGAGATGGTCTGAGAAATCCTCCTGCATATATCCTTCCTGCAGCGTCAACATAAACTGCATTGACTCCAACAGAGTCTAAACCCATGCTTTTAATCTGAGTCCAATTTTCACCATCTGAAGAATAATGCAAGCCATCACCCGAACCAATAAAAATTTTACTATCATTACTAAATGCCATTGATCTTGGGGATATTTCTGTCAGTTTCACCCAATCAGAATTAAAAGATTTTTGTAGGAATAATCCCTCTGAAGTAGAGATATAAATATAATTATAAGGTCCTATAAAGATTCTTTTAACTAATTTATCAAGATAAATATCACCTGTTTTTCCACTATCCTCAGATACATACATTTTATCGGCACAGATAAACATATGTCCTGCTGAATCAAACGCAACATCTCTAACAGCACCTTTATATAGTCTATTTAAGGGCGTCCAGATTGGTTTGAAAAAATCTTGTGCACTTGACTTAGCGAAAGTAATAATCAGTAAGAAGAAAAAAATAAACATTTTCTTTTGAGTGATCATAGCCTGCCTCCATTAAATATTCATTTTAAATGAATCATTTTTTTTATTAAATAATTTTTTTCATATTGAAGTTTATAAAAATAAATTCCGCTTGATAATCCTTTTGCTTCAAACTCAACTTCATAACTTCCTGCTGGTTTATCTTCATCAACAAGTGTTGCAATTTCATTACCAAGGAAATCAAAGACTTTAAGGCCTTGCCTACCGGTTACTGGTGACTGCCAACTGATCTTCGTACTTGGATTAAATGGATTAGGGTAGTTTTGATATAATTCAAATGAAGCAGGTTGAATATTCGGAAATTCTTCAATATTTACTATCAATTTTTTTATTTTGTAAACTCCTGCCATTCGCGCTGCAATGTAAATATTATCATCGGTATCTATATCCATTCCAACTATTTCATCATTAAAAGGAAGAACAAAACTTTTCCAGTTATCACCATCATCAGTACTATATAACAAATAAGCTGTTGGCCAAAAAATATATAATGCCGAATTTGCAGTTGCATAAATCCGAGTACCATCCAAATTAAATATAATCCGCTTAATTACAACCGAATCGTTTTGGAAAATGGTATTCCAATTCGTACCGGAATCTTTAGAAATAAGTATTTTGAAATAATCCGATACTATAATTTTTTGTTCATTCGTACCCCAAAAATCAAGATTGTTTACATAAGTTCCAGGATATAGATGCTCCCATGTTTCACCTTTGTCGGACGATCTTATCAAAAGTATTCCGGTATAACCCTCACCGCCGCCAGCATAAACATAACCTGATTCCTCTCTTGCCTTTAACGACATGAGTCCGCCCTCAACACATTCATAAACCGAATGCCAAACAGTATCTTGAAAAAATCTTCGATACAATTTTCTTCCTCCTATGGCAAAAGTTTCACCGCAAATTGCCAGATCGGGAAATCCATCAATACCTGAGATAACAGTTGTATGGTTTGTATCAATTCCATAGCTCATCGGTTTTGGTGTTCCGCCTACAAAGCTGCAAAAAACAAATTCAGAATTATCAGTACTCGGTTCAGCACCAATTCCAATTGCCCAGCCAACAGGTCCGCTTTTGTGCGGGTAAACTGCGGTAATGTTCACGGAATCAATATCTATTTTATTCCACGTAGAATCAGTAATGTTGTAAAGCTGATGCCAATAGACACCATTGTAGTTTGTGCCGACAGCAATTATACCTTCACCAATTTTTAATGAAGTGATATTTTTATTGGCAAGACCCAAATACTGAAAGTCTTGGGCTGATAGAAATAAACTGAACAGTAAAAGCCACACTAAGGAAAATAACCTTTTCATAGTTCACCTTTAAAATTGTTGATACTACTTTAAATAAAGCATCTTCTTAGTTTCAATAAAATTTCCAGCTTTCAACTGATAAAAATAAATTCCACTTGCCAACTGCTTATTGCCTACTGCGGACTGAAATTCGACCTCATAACTTCCCGCTGGTTTGTATTCATCAACTAAAGTAGCAACTTCATTTCCAAGAACATCATAAACTTTAAGCGTAACTGACCCACCCCTCGCCCCTCCCAAGAGGGGAATAGTGTACCTGATTTTCGTGCTTGGGTTGAATGGATTGGGGTAGTTTTGTTCAAGCTTGAAATTGAAATCATGCAATTCATTTTCCTTTACACCTACAGGTATTTGCTGAATGATGAACTTTACAGGTAAGTCGTGAAAGATTCCCCATGATTGCGAGCCATCAAAAAATCCGATTGTATTTCCGCTGACTTGAAGCGGATCAACTTCACATAATTCTCCCCACCAAGTTGGCACTTCTATCACTCCAGTTATTGGTGTCTGATCATCAAAGATAATTTTGAACCAGTTTGGAAAAACATTACTGCTATCAAGCACAGCGTTAATAGTTTTCGTGAAAATTAACTGTAGAAGTGTATCTTTATAAAATGAAATGCTTTGTATAGTATCGCCAATCTTATTTGGTCGAAGCATCAAATGCAATTCTAATATTCTATATGCTGGCCAAGGTTGTTGTGGATAAAATCTTGTGTGTATATTAAAAACTTCTGCAGCAATTGCATAATTAGGAATGAAGTGTGAAGTATCGTGGAGATAGTATAAGGTATCAATGTCGCCGGTTTGAGGCGATCCTGGTAAGGTAAGAACCGCAAACAAGAAAAATATTTTCTTTTTCATTAGGTCCCCCAAAAATCTAATGAATTATAATGCTTTTTTAAGGGAATATCAATGAGATTCTTTAATCAGAACGCTGCCGCAGCACTTCAAACAATAGAATACCGGCTGAAACTGAGACATTTAAGGATTGAATTTTTCCCATCATGGGAATTTTGACAAGGAAATCGCAATTTTCTGCTACAAGCTTTCGAATTCCTTTTTCCTCATTTCCAAGAATAATGGCAACAGGAAGTTTGTAGTCCAATGTATTATAATCTTTAGCATTTGAAAGTGAAGCACCGAAAATCCAAAACCCGTTTTCCTTTAATTCTTTTATTGCATTCACAAGATTGTCTACCAGACAAATTTTTAAATGTTCGGTAGCACCTGTAGAGGTTTTTACGACTGTCTCGTTTATCGGTGCACTGTTATGTTTTGTTAAAAGAACTCCATCAACACCGGTACATTCTGCTGTGCGTAAAATTGCTCCAAGGTTATGTGTATCTTGAATTGAATCTAAAATTAATATAAGCGGATATTTTTTTTCTTTAGATGAATGGATAATTTCTTGAAAGGTAAAATATTTTTGCGAAGTCTTTCGAGCAGCAACACCTTGAGCATTTGGATTGGTTGTTATCTGTCTGAACTTATCGCTTGAAATTTCACCGCAACGGATTCCTTTTTTCTTGGATGCAATTCGTATTGCATCTATTATCCCGCCGTGTTGACCATGCAGAATATAAACTTGCTCTAATTCTTCTCCCGAATTTATCGCTTCTAGTACAGGCTTTCTTCCAATAATTAGAGCCATGCTAGTTTTTTAACTACTTTTTAGTTTCAATTTTAATAAACGGCGGAGAATTATACCTTTTTAGAGCTTTTTTCTTGGTGAAGTAATAGTAGCCGATAATTCCAGCAGCAATCAAAATGATCGAAATAAGTTGAGCTTCTGAGAGTCCAAAGAGAAGTTTGGGATTTAAACGAATGAACTCAATCATTAGTCTTTCTAAACCGGCAAGCATTAAATAAATTGTGAATAGTTTTCCATCAGGCCATTCTTTCTTTCTGAATTTCCAGAGTATAAAAAAAATAATCAACATGATAAGAAATTCATAAATTGGAGTTGGATGAAGAGGCGTGTTATCGGGTACAACACCGCCTGGAAAACTTTCAGCAATTTCACTTCCTCTGAACATTACTGACGGCGGAACGGTACCGTTTTCATAATTTGTTCCCCAAGGAAGATCGGTTGGAATTCCATAATCACCATCACCGGCAAAGTGACAGCCAATTCTCCCGATGCCGTAAGCTAATCCTAAAGATGGGGCTGCAAGATCAGCAAGTGTTAAGAAGGGAATTTTTTTTCTGCGTGCATACATCCATACAACAATAATTACTAAAAGTAGCCCACCATGAAAAGTTAATCCTCCGGGAGAAAAAGCCATTCCAATTGGATTATTCATAAACGATTCCCAATTTTCAAAAAGATGAAAAAGCTTTGCGCCGATAATTCCAAATATTATTGCTAACAGAGTTACTTCCGTTGCAACGTTCGGATTTAACTTTCTTCTTTCAACTTCCTTAGTGAGGATGTAGCTTGCAATAATGAAGGCAATTCCAAGCATTAAACCATAGCTGTAAACTGTGAACGGACCTATTTTAAATAATTCCGGATACATCTTTAACCTTTATTCAAATGCGAAATTTCTTTGATCAACAGAGAATGTACAAAATTTTCTGTTATTTTTTTTAGGGGGTAAAAATTCTTTCAACAACTTAATATCTTTTTTGAACAAGTTAAAATCAACTATAGCACTATTTATGCTTCCGTCTTTCTTGATAATGTTAACCGTATATTCTCCATAAAGATCCTCAAAAAAAACTTCGCTCTTAGCCGGACCTGGTTCAATAAGATACGCCTGGCTTGGAGTTAATCCCAAAATACTTATGTCAATCACCTTTTTATCTTTTTTTGATTCTGTTGTAATTCCGTATTTCATACTGGAAAAAAGCTTTTCTGTTTCCAGCGCGAATAAATACTGCTGAACTTTTTTTACTGGATTGAACTTGAACGCAATTTTACAATTGTATTCAATCTCCGATTCCCTTTTATTCGGAACAGCTTCTTTAAGCTTATCAATCGTTACCTTTCTTGCTTTAGCAATCTTTGGAACTGTTTTTGGTTTTTTTAGCGGCATGAGCAATTATTCTATAACAATAGTTTTTAAATCTTCAAGCGGAAATTGCTTCTGTTCACCTGTTTGCATGTTCTTCAAGGAGAAATATCCATTTGAATATTCATCACCGCCAAAAAATATTACAAAGCGGGCATTAAGCTTGTTTGCCTCCCGCATCTGTGCTTTAGCGCTTCGGTCTAAGTAATCAAACTCAACCGAAAAATTTCTTCTCCGCAGAATTGATGCCGCGTTGTAAACTTTCTCAATTAGATTTTCTCCAACAGTAACAATATAAAAATCTAATTTCTCTTCGGGCAGACTTAACGTTTTTTCATTCTCACATGCTAATAGAATTCTCTCGATACCGGCGGCAAACCCAACACCAGGAGTCGGCTTTCCTTCCAACTGTTCAGCTAATAAGTCGTATCTTCCGCCTCCGCAGAGAGCATTCTGTGAACCAACTTTCCCGCTGATTATTTCAAACGTAGTTTTTGCGTAGTAATCCAGGCCACGAACCAACTTTGTATCAATTTCAAAAGGAATATCTGCTTCGCGTAAAATATTTCTAACAATATTAAAATATATTTTACTTTCCTCATCTAGATAATCCAAAAGTATGGGAGCGCCTTTTAATAATTCTTGATCGGTTTCAATCTTGCTGTCAAATACTCTTAGAATGTTAGTATCAAATCTTTTTTGGCTGTCTTCAGATAGTTTATTTTTTTTATCATTCAAAAAATGTCTTAATTCTTTTTTATAGTTTTCTCTGGATTCGGGAATACCGAGAGAATTAATTTTCACGAGCAAATCTTTCAATCCTAATCTTCTCAAAATATCATATGCAATTTGAATAATTTCTGCATCAAGAATTGGCGATTCGCTACCAATTGCCTCGACACCAAATTGATGGAACTGGCGAAGCCGTCCTGCCTGTGGTCTTTCTTGCCTGAACATTGGCGAGATATAATACAGTTTATAAAGCGGCTGCTTGCTTGCCAACGAATGCTCGATGAAAGCTCTAACCACTGAAGCTGTCATTTCAGGTTTTAAGGTTATGCTCGTCTGCCCTTTATCAAGAAAAGTGTACATTTCTTTTCCGACAATGTCGGTTTCTTCTCCAATCCCGCGGGCAAATAAAACTGTCTCCTCGAAAATAGGTGTTCTTATTTCCGAGTAATTAAAATTTTTAAAGATAGTCTGAACAACGGACTCTAAATGTTTCCACTTAGGAATATCGGATGGAAGAATATCTTTTGTTCCGGTTACAGCTTTAATCATTTGAGGTATTTAGATAAAAGAAAATGTTGGATGGATTTTTTTGAAAAACTTAGACATCGAAATAATTCTGTTCTTCGGTTTTGAATAACTCTACAATCTCATCATTTGATTTTGCATGAATAAGCTTTTCCCTAAATTCGTCTTTATTCATCATCCTGGAAATCCGACTAAGCAGCTTTATATGTGTAGACACCATGTTATCTTTCCCAACAAGGAGAAAAACTAAATGAACCGGCTGGCTATCGAGAGCTTGATAATCAATAGGATTCTCTGTCTTCCCAAATGCTGCGAGAATCTCGTTGACAGCATTCGTTTTTCCATGCGGTATTGCAAAACCTTTTCCAACACCGGTCGACATTATCTTTTCGCGGTCAAGTACTGCATCGCGAACCTTCTTGAGATCAATCACCCGGCCGTCATTATTAAATAGATCGATGAGTTCATTAATGACATCTTCCTTAGCTGTGTTTTTAAGATCAGCAATTATAAAGTCTTTATGAAGTAAGTCAGATAATTTCATTTCCGAAAAGTTTTGTTCTGAGAATTGAATTCAATTTTCAAATACAATTTAACAATACAGAGTAAGTTTAGCAATTTGAAAATACAAGAATTAAATTAAATTCTATGCTGCGAGAAATTCATTATTAGTAGTTTAAGGTGGGAAGCATCTATGTGTGAAATCAAATGAAAGTATTGGATGCTAATTTTATATTTGAATTACATCACTTAATTAAAAACGCTAACTTTTTTCAATAACGCTATCATTATGAATTCTAAATTTTCTTAATACACTTTCCAACAAACTGTTCCGAACAACAATGAGTAATTTTCCTTCGAAATCTTTAAGACAAATCTTAAAGAAAGGATAGAATCCTTTGTTCTGTAGTTCTAGATGACCAATTTCATCTAATGCGATTATATCCGCCGTTAAATTTTCTTTTGCGTTATCATATATGTAATTAAAAACTTCCTCATTGAAGTAGAAGCTGCCTTGCTTAAGATTAAAATTTTTTTTAGGAGAAGTTGAAGCTAAATGATATTCGGCACCGGTAGAAATATTAACTAGGTTATAACCCGTTTTATTCGACCCGGAAAAAATTCCTCTGCTGATGAATCCGTTAACATTCTTTCCGGCAGAGTTCAGTTGGTGAATAATCTTCTCCAACTTCGATGATTTACCAGAGTTTACCTTACCTGTAATTATTAGAATCCTTTTACCATTCGGCCAGGATTCCAACAAAATACGCTCGTCCCGGTTGGGGAAAACCATACTCGGTTTCATAATATTTATCGGTGATATTATTAATCCTAAAATAAAATTTATAATCTGAAAAAAATTTTTGAGCGATTCGTAAACCAATGATAAGATAATCCGGAAGTCGCTTCAATTCTCGTGAATCGGAATCAAATGAATATTGGTTGGAAATAAATGATGCTTCTGTATTCCATTCAAAACCAAAATCGTAATTTTTATTCAGTAGTAAATTAAGAACGTGTTCCGGACGGTTTGGAAGTTCAGCATCCTCTGTGATATTTTTAGCAGAAAGATATGTGTAGTTAAGTGCCGCATTAAAAACTGAGAATTTATATTTCAACTCAACTTCTGTTCCTTTTAGCGCCGCCTTATTTATGTTTTGATATTGGCGAATATTATCTCCGAGCGAAACTATCTGTATAAGATCCTTTACCTCGCTGAAGAAAAAGGAAACAGCAACATAAAAATCAAGGAACGCTGTGGAAGCCCCTGCTTCATAGTTGTAACTTTGCTCTGGAGCCAGGTCAGAATTAGGTTTATTGCTTCCCAGAAGTTCTGAATAGAATTCTTTTAATGTCGGGAACCTGGATTTTTTAGAAGCAATCATATACACCAGAAAATTTTCATTTAAGTTAAAGTTTAATCCCAAATTTCCGTGGAGTGATGAACTTGCCGGACGAAGCAGAGAATTCTCCGCGAAGAGCGGATTCATTTTATCATAACTGATTCCAGCTACTATTTTAAAATTATCAACAATTGAAAATTCTTCTTCAACTCCAATTGTAAAAATTTCAGCTTCAAACTTTTTATAGGGCTGTCCATAATTGCTCTGCTCTTTGTGTGAGTCTCTTTTGTACAAAAAAATAATTTTTGTTAAAGGTAAAATTTCAGATGAAATATAGGATGATAAATTTAAGCCATAGGAGTAATCATCATACGTTGAATGGAAAGCATATTTCTTTGTTTGAGTTGTAAAGGTTGCATCATCATAAGAATCAAGCACATTCGTGTACTTGTCATAAAAAATATTTCCTCTTATAGTAAAGTTCGAAGAGATAACCGAATTAAACATCAGGTTTGCAAGTGATTTATTCCAATCACTATATCTCCAATACCGCGGATTTATTGTATAAATATTTACCGGAACATCCTTTTCATTATCTATATGATTATACGCAAAAGCCACATCTAAAAAATCAAAAATCTTTGTACCAAGTTTGAGCATACTGGCTTTAGAATCATAACCGCTGTTTTCTCGCCTTTCTCCATCTTCGTTAGCGGCAGCAGAAAAACTTGATGGCAATGCAAAGCCATTCGATTTGTGGTAACCAAAAGCTGCATTAAAATAAAACGCGGATAAAATCCCGTTGAATCCTATATTTAAATTCTGGCTGCTCCCTTTCTGATAATTAACTTTTGCAGAAAAATTTTTAACAGGATATTCAGAAATTAGGTTTATGCTGCCTCCCATAGAATTAGGACCGTAAAGAATAGAAGAAACGTTTTTAGAAATTGATATTTTATTGAATCCTGCTAACTGAATTGCATTCAGATCAAAACTGCCATCGTATGGAATGTAAACAGGTGCTCCATCAATCATTACAGATATTTGTCTTTGATCAAATCCACGGATTGATAGTTGGGCTTCATTCTTTCCTGAAACCGAAGCATATACACCGGGACTGAATTGCAAAGCATCAAAAGCGCTGAATGAATTCTGCATCTGAAATTCTTTTTGAGAAATTTCAACAGAGTTTAATTGATTTCCTTTTCTCGCTGTTACTTCAATTTCACCAAGATTGTATTGCATTAAAGTATCTTTCTTCTGAGCAAAGATCAGTGACGATACAACAACTATTATTGTAATTATATTTTTCATAAAACATTCTCTTCTTTAGTTTTTGCTGTATATGAATGAGCGGCTTTAATTAAAAAAGCTAATAGCTGTGCTGATAACTCAATAGGATTAAAAATTTTTTTACGTTCTGCCTTTGTAAAAAATTCCTTAGTTTTCTCTTTTAATAAAGGGAACAATTTTTGTGAATGATCAAGTATTTCATCATAATTTTTCAATCCTAGTTTTGCAAATAAACTTTGAAGCTTTTTTCTACCGGCAGTTTTTGATAAATAATTAATTGCAGGAATCATAACCACCGCTCTAAAAATCATTATCAATCCGTTATAAAACCCGCTTGTTGAAAATTTTATTCCGAGCAAAAGAAAATCCTTTTCACCGATAACCATTGGTTGAACAATAAGTAGAATTATGACAAAGAGAAGAAAAGATATTCTTCTTAAGAAGCAGAAAAGATGAATATCTAAGAACATCAAATACAAAATTGCCGGGGGAAAAAAATAAAATGAAAAATCAAGTGGAATAAAAAGTGCTACAATGAAAATTATGGGTACTAAATATTTATTCTTCATACGACACTTTCCTGTAAAATTTCTCTTGTCCGGTTGGCTGTTGCATAGCCGAACCATCCCGCACTGGCACCAATAAAAATATATAGAAAAACTATAACCGGAATTAATATTAAAGATATTTCTCCCTCATAATTAATTGCTTTGCCAATGCTGTTCAGTATTTCCAGATAAACATTGTAAATACCAAACCCAAAGAATATTCCCTGCATAATTAAGCTGTGAATTAATGTATAAAGAAGTATTAACGAACCAGTAAACAAGGATGAGACTAAATTGTAAGTGAAGAACGAAAAAACAATCTCCGCAATTGTACCCTGCATCATTATTGCGATGAATGGAGTTATGTTGAATCCCGGCAGTGTAATTAATTTAAGAGTTGCTGCTACAGAACTGATGGCAATTATTGATCCCTTATAATTTATAAATGATCGTGAGATAGTAATTATTACAACTGCAATAATCGTTAATACGGTTCCTCTGAAGGGAATTTTTGATGCGTGTAAAATTGTACCTAGAGAAATTTCAATCAAACCCCACAAAGCCCCAAATAGTGCGGTAGATATAAATTCGTTTTGATCTATTTCTTTTTTCATCATTATCTCAAACAAAAAAACCTCATCGTAAAGATGAGGTTTAACCTTCAAGTTCAACCTCTCCTTTCCAATTTGTCCTGATATATCAGGACGTGGGAGGCTTGATGATTTCTCATCAAACCCATCGGCTTTCTTCCCATAAATCTAAACTGATCTTTAGGGAATAAAGCTCGGAGAATTAATTATTTTACTACTTAATTAGTCCGTTATTTTTTAATATCCTCTCTGATATCAAGTTCTTCTTTAACATCTTTAATTTCGTTCTTGAACTGGCGGATTCCTTTTCCAAAACCTTTGGCAAGTTCAGGTATCTTCTTTCCGCCGAATAAAAGCAATATTACAAAAAGGATGATTAGTATTTCTGTCGTTCCAAAATTTGCAAACATTTTTATTCCTTAATTGAAAATTCAATTTCTTCTTTATGAGAATTTTTCATTCCCTTTTTATATGACATATTATTTGTGCCGAAGCTAAATGATAAAGCACCGCTTCCAGTTTTCTCGCAAATTCTAATACATTCGCCGCAGTTGAAACAGAACGGATAAATGTTTTTGCTCTTTGGTGACAAATTGAGAGGGCAACTGTAACTGCACGGCTCTGATCTGGCTGCACAAGAACATAAATCTGAATTATAGTGTAAATGCATTGTTCTTTTAACTCTGAAAATTGAGAGAACCCCGCCGACCGGACAAACAAATTTACACCAGTACCTTTTGAATAATATTCCCTCAATAAAGATTATCATCAAAACAATTAGCAGCTCTAAACCAAATCCCATTCCCATTATAAAGTGAGATATTTCGGAAGAGATGATTCCCGGTGCAGAAAGGAAAGTAATCATCGGGAAATCCAATATGATGCTGAGGACAAAAAATGAAATTAAAATACTCCAGAAAATAACCGGGTTCGGATTTTCATCTTTCACCTGCAACTTAATTTTTCTGTATCTCTTTCTAAAAAGTTTAGCTGTTAGTTTCTGCCAATACTCCGAGATGGTATTGAACGGGCACATCCAGCTGCAAAAAACTTTTCCGAATATCAACGCAAGCAGAACAGGAAGTATTATTCCAATAATAAGTACTTCGATTAACTCTCTTGATAATATTGTTGTCTGTAGTGCCATTGCCGGATCAACAATATCAACACCAAAAATTGTAATTGAATAAAGATTACCAATAATGGAATAGATCCCGTTGACAACCAGAATCGGAACTGCCACCAAAAAAGCCAGAGAAAATAGCTGTACACTTTTTCTATAAGTATTTAATTTATTATAAAACTTATTTCTCTTTACCCGGGGCATTTAAACCGTAATTTCTTCTTTACTGTAAACAATAATTGCGGAACCTTCAACGGGACAAACTCTTTCACAAATTCCGCAACCAATACATTTTTCATCAATCACTTTAGGAAGCAACTCATCTACAAGAATTATTGCCTCTCTGAATATCGGGCAGTTTTCAAAACAGGCGCGGCATATTACATCTAAATAAGGCAGACACTTCTCTTCATTGATTTTTGCGATGCCCATCCTTACATTTTCTTTTTCAACCACATCATTTTGCAATGCACCTGTAGGACAAACAGGTGTACATTTCATACAAACATAACACGGAATATCGCGTGCAAATATCATCGGTGTTCCCATGCTTCTTCCCCACTCCACGTGTGCTATCCGTATGCTGAAGTATGGACAAATTTGTGCACACTTGTTACACTTAATGCAGCGCTTTAAAAACTCTTCTTCCCGCAGAGCACCGGGAGGTCTTAAAGGAGTTTTTCCCGTTATTATGCTTTGTAAAAATTTTAAAAGCGATATCACTTTTCTTCTATTTCATCTACCTCATCTTCAGAAGCCATAAAGGTTGGGTATGTTCCCAGTATATCTTCAAACTCATTCATTAAATAACGAGACATGTTCACTAATTCTTCTTCTTTTTCAGCTTCCATTACAACTATAATATTATCACCTTTGTACACACCGTGAGTAGTAAGATTGGGCACTCGTTTTAATTGCAGTGCAACTTCTTCTGCCATACCCTTTTGCGTTGTAACAATCATGCTTGCTATTATCATACTAAGCTTCCCTTTTAAAATGCAGGGTGACTGCTAAACACAGTCACCCAATTATATTATGCTTTTGCAACTTGACACGCAGCCACTTTATATTCAGGCTCGAATGATCCCGGATCCACTGCGTCGATAGTAAGAATATTGGTTAAACTTTCAGGCCAATGCCAAGGAATAAAAATAGTTCCTTTGCGAGTACGATCGATAACTTTAGCTTTTACAGTTAGTAAACCACGCCGTGTAATTATTTTAACCTTATCGCGGTTTTTTATTCCCCATAATTTTGCATCATCCGGATTAAGTTCAGCATAAGGAACAGGATTAGCTCTCACTAACTCCGGAATTTGTCCGGTCATAGTCATTGTATGCCATTGCTCCAGTATTCTGCCTGTTGTAAGCACAACCGGATATTCGGCAGAAACAGGTTCTTCAGGACCTTTATCAGGGCGGGCAAATATAACAGCCTTACCATCAGGTTTAGCATAGAAATACATTCTTCTGTTGCCGGCTTTATCTTTAGGGAAGTATGGATCGCCTTCTGTAAATCTATGCCAGGTTCCCGGATGACTTGTATCAGGAACAGGCCAAGTGAGACCTCTGACTTTTTTGAGTCTGTCATAAGTAGCACCTGATAAATCCATATCAGTACCGGCAGTTGTTTTCTGATATTCACTCCATACATCTTCCGGACCTTTAAAGTGCTCGAACCCTTTTCCATATCCCATTCGTTTAGCAAGATCTACGATAACATCACCATCCCAGCGCGATTCACCGGAAGGATTCAATGCTTTTGCAAGATGCTGCGATCTTCTTTCTGTACATCCATAAACACCTTCTTTCTCGCCCCAGAATGCAACGGGCAATACTACATCGGCAATCTTTGATGTTTCTGTTGGATAGAAAGATTCTGCAACAACTAAGAAAGTATCCTTCATACCAGGGATATACTTATTCAGATTAGGAAGTGATTGTGCAGGATTAGTGCAAAGAATATACATCCCTTTAATTTCACCTTTTGCAGCAGCTCCGAACATCGCAACAGTATGTTTACCGGGAGTTGGCTGAATTTTATCCGGAGAAGTTTTCCAGATTTCAGCAACAACTTTTCTGTGCTGTTCATTGGCAACCAAACGGTGTCCCGGGAGAATATGACATAGTCCCCCGGCCTCACGCACACCACCACAGGCATTAGGTTGACCGGTTAATGAGAATGAATCACAACCAGGTTTACCTAATTTTCCTGTGAGAAGATGAATGTTATGAATTAGATTATTAAGGAATACTCCTGCAACTCTTTGATTAACCCCCATACACCACATAGTCATTGCAGTTGGTGATTCACCAAACATTCTTGCGGCTTTAACAATATCAGCAGGGTTTATATCGGCTTGTTCAGCCGCATATTCGGGTGTGTATTTTTCCAGGAATGCTTTATAATCATCATAGGTAATTGGATCTTTACCATTACTAAAATTAACACTATCCTTAATAAACTGCTCATCTGTATAACCATCTTTAATTAACTGACGGGCAATTGCATGCATAATAGCAAGATCGTAACCCGGTTTAACCTGAAGATGAAGATCAACTATTCTGTTTGTCGGAGTTTTTCTTGGATCAATGAAAATGATTTTACAAGAAGGACTGTCTTTTTTCCTTTGAACTAACAGGTCAAATATAACAGGATGTGCTTCAGCAGTATTTGATCCGATAATCAGAAACAAATTGCAATGTTCGATATCCTTGTAAGTTCCGATTGGTTCATCAGCACCAAAAGAAGTAGTGTATCCACCCACTGCACTTGCCATACAAAGTCTCGGGTTACCATCAGCGTTATTTGTTCCGATATAACCTTTGAACAAACGTTGGGCAAGATATGTCTCCTCTGTTTGTGCCTGTCCGGATCCATAATAAGCAAGGGCATTAGGACCATCTTTTTCTAAGATTTCTTTAAATCTCGAGGCAACTAAATCCATAGCCTCATCCCAGGAAGCTTTTTCAAGCTTCCCATTTTTCCTAACCAGAGGATGCAGGAGGCGATTCTTTGCAGTTATCATTCTGTGAAGATAAAAACCTTTAACGCAAAGAAGACCTTTATTTACCGGACATTCTTTATCGCCTTTTATCCCGAACGGTTTTCCATCTTTAACCCCCAGCATAACGCCGCATCCAACACCGCAAAAGCGGCATACAGATTTATACCAGACAACGCTTTCCTGAACGGCTGCTGCCAATACACTGCTTTTGTGCAAAGGTTCAACTCCAATTGCTGCTGCCGCGGCTGTAAGTGCGGAAGCTTTTAAAAAATTTCTTCTTGAAATTGACATTTTAATTTTCCTCCAACTCTTAATTATGAAATTTTAAAGTATGCCCGTTATGGCAATCGAAACATGATTTAACTTTAGTTTTTTTAAAATTAACTTCCATTGCCGAATGACAGCCCAAACACCCGTTATCTTTCCCTTTAGCATTAAATTCTTCCTGCCCATCTCCATGACATATAAAGCAGCCAAATCCAACTTGACCATGCTTGCTCATATTCCAATCCTTAAAAACTTTGGGTGTGATTTCTTCGTGACATTCAGTGCATCCTATTGTCCAATCAACTTTAGGGTGTTTGTCTTTTAAGAGTAAACTATTTTGATTTTCAGACTGGGTATTATTTATAAAACCGGCTGATAAAAGTCCGAAACTCAGAATTATTAAAATCAAATAAATTTTTCTTTTCATTTTTTTCTCACAATTTTTTTAGAAGACAAAAGTAATTTCGGATTTCAATTCCCAGGGGGACAGATGCCCGGTATCGCTGCCAAGAATTAAATATTTAGCTGCAGTACCTGGTGAAAAGTAGCCTGCTCTGAATGTGAAGGTTAGATTGTCATAAATTTTATAATCTGTTTTTAAATCCACTTCCCAACCCAAGTCAGATGCAGCTTTAGAAAGATCAGGACCCGCACTTGTCCAGGCATAAACCGATTTCGTCGATCTTAAGTAAGTGAAAGAACCGAATAATTTCCATTTTGGATTTAGCGTTATGGTGCTGTTTACCTGGAGAGCCGTAGTATTTTCAAGTTCTCTGTAAGCTCTAATGTTTGGAGCTCCTAATCCCTGAGGAGTAATTCCTTCTTCATCCGGCATAATAGAATCTTCCCACATTTCTGTTAAGTAGAAGAATCCTGCCGTACGAAGCTTATTAACATTACCCTTACCGCTTGTCGGATCGTCATCACCTGAGCCCATACCTGCAACTAAACCGACACTTACTGCATCTGCAGCCGCATAATCTAGTTTAAGGTATAAGTTGTACCCGGCTAAATCGCTGTTGTTTTTATCATATTTTAGCGGATCTAATGCTGTTGTTGATGTATTCAATTTTCCAGCGTAGGTTTGATTATTAATGTCATCTTTTCCGATAAGATAATTAGCTTCGTAATTAAGAGTCAGTTTGTCAATTTTAGTTGTACCAGCAGCACCAACAATTCCTAGTGATGTAACTTGTGGAGTAAATCTTGGTCTATTATAGTAAATACCGTCAATAAGGTAAGCTGTAGAATCATTGATGGATGCATCGTTGTAATACATTCCATAAAATTCAAGATTTGTAGCCGCAAACTTTGTATTGTAAGATGCTGTAAATAAATTAGCATCACGGGCATCATAACCGCCCTTTGAATCAGGTGGTGAAACTTTGGGAAGATCTGAAATGCTTAAAACACCTTCAGAAATTTTTGCAGCACCAATTTTAATATTGTCGGTTTCTCCAACTTTAATCTGAGCACTTATACCATCATAATTGTTATCGAGAACAAGCTTGTTGCCTGCAGACCAGTTAAACCGGCCAACGTTGAAAGCAGTTGATATTGAGGGAACATTAAACCAAATATAGGCATGATCCACGTGCAAAAGATAATGCGTATCCTTGTTATCAAACATACCGCTTGCACCTGAATACGTAGGAGTTTCGTTATCAACTCCCCACCAACCTTGTCCCAAATCGAACCGTGTGATTGCTTTGAGGTTATCCCCATAATTGAAGGAGAAATTGAGTCTGAACATTTGAACGAAATAATGATCTCTGTATTCGGTTTTACCCATTGTGAAATCATTTTGCATTTGTCCCCAAGCATTATAAAGACCGTTAAATTTGAGCTCAGTTTTTATTACGTCCTGAGCAAAATTTATTTGTACTGCAAACAGAAAAAACACAATAGTACATAGCATTTTTTTCATAAAGTTTACCTCCATTATATGAATGTTGTTAAATGACACTTATAGCATCAAATTATTTTCCCCAATATTATGCCATGGAGAAAGTGGGTTTGCGAGTGTTTATTTAAACTGTGAATTGTAACTCAAGACGGGCAACCGTCAATTGACGAAAAAGTGCCGATGGTTTTAGTTAATGTTATATTTAATCAGCTTATCCCGGAAGGTAGTTCTTTTTATCCCTAATAATTCAGCTGCTTTAGATTGATTGCCCTCTGTTTTTTTATAAGCCCAGCTTATAGCTGCCGATTCGACTTCTTCAACTACTTTATCAAACTGAACTTTTTCAATCCCATTAAAATCTATTGGTAGATTTCTTTGCTTATTTAAAGATATATCAATCGGTATCATATCTTTAGTTATAAAATCCGACTTCGAAAAAGCTACTATTCGGCATAAAGTATTTTCAAGCTGTCTAACATTTCCAGGCCAATTGTAATTAATCAAAACTTCAAGTGCATCATTTGAAAATTCAAGATTTTCTTTTCCAATTTTTTTGGCAAAATGATTTAACAATAAAACGATATCCTCTCTTCTTTCTCGCAAAGGCGGAAGTTTAATTGGAATAACATTGAGTCTGTAATACAGATCCTCTCTAAACTCATTTTTTTTAACTTTGCTCAGCAAGTCAACTTTTGTAGCGCTAATCACTCTAACATCCACTTTCATCGATATATTGCCGCCAACCTTTTCAAATTCCTTTTCTTGAAGAACACGCAGCAGTTTCACCTGAAATGATTTTGGAATATCATCAACATCATCAAGAAAGAGAGTTCCGCCGTTGGCTAACTCAAACCTTCCTTTATTGTCTTTAATTGCACCGGTAAATGCGCCTTTAACATGACCGAACAACTCGCTTTCAAGAAGAGATTCGTTTAATATTGCGCAGCTTAATTTTATGAACGGTTTATTTTTTCTGACACTGTTGTAGTGGATGGCATTTGCAACGATTTCTTTTCCTGTACCGCTTTCTCCCTCAATCAAAACAGCCATATCTGTTTTAGAAATAGTTTCCAGCTTTTCGTAAAGCTGGCGCATCACTCTGGATTTACCAATAATATTATGAAATGAGTAAATCTCAGACAATTTTTCTTTTAAGCTGATATTTTCATTTTCAAGTTCAATGAAGCGGCGAACTTTACTTATTACAAGCAGCAGCTGGTCAGATGAAAATGGTTTGGTAAGATAATCATACGCACCTAGCTTCATTGCTTCAACTGCCGATTCTATTGTTCCATAACCTGTTATCATTACAACCGCAGTATTTGGACTAATGCTTTTAACTTTCCGCAATACTTCAAATCCATCTAATCCCGGCATTCTTATATCGGTTATTACAATATCAGAACCAAATTTTTCGAAGTGAGCTAATGCCGCAATTGGTGTTTCAAACGACTCTACGTTATAACCGGCTTTGTTCAAAACGTCGGTCATAGTTGTTCGTTTTATTTTTTCGTCGTCTATAACAATTATCCGCATATTATTTCTTCATAATAATACATGCTTCAATTCGATTTTTTTCTCTTCCACAGAATTTGTCGGGAGTAAAACAGTAAATTCCGTACCCTTGCCTTCCTTGCTTTTTACTAAAACTTTTCCTTGATGTTGAGCAACAAAGCTGTATGTTAAATAAAGCCCCAGTCCGGTGCCGTTACTTTTTTGTTTAGTAGTAAAGAATGGGTCAAATATTTTGTTTAGATATTCTCTCGGAATCCCTTGTCCGGTATCAATAACTTTTATAGTAACAAATCCTTCTTTGTCAAGATAAGTTTTCACCGTAAGCTGACCACCTTGAGGCATGGCATCAGATGCATTGAGAATAAGATTTACAAAAATCTGTTCTACATAGTGATGGTCACCGTAAATTGTTGGTAAGTCAGGTGAGAATTCCTCTTGTATGCTTATATTTTTATTCTTCAGTTTAAGCGAGGTTAAAGAGAGTATATCTTTCAGAATAAAATTGATATCTACCTCACTTTTTTCTAAGGTATATGTTCGGGCATAGCTCAACAACTTTCTTACGAGCATTTCTATTTTGTACAATCCCTCCAACGAAAGCTCAGCATAGTTTTTTGTTTGTTCAATGTTATGTATATCTGATAAAATTGCTTGCAGGCAGTTTTGAATTCCATCCAAAGGGTTATTTATTTCGTGAGCTAAGCCGGCAACAAATTGACCAATTGCTGCCATCTTTTCTGATTGTATTAATTGTTGCTGTGCTATCTGAAGTTTATTATAAGCATTTTCTATTTCTTCGGTTCTTTCTTTTACTTTCTGCTCAAGTTCCTCATTATATTTTTGAAGCTTCTCTTCAAGAAGTTTTTTCTCAGTAACATCCTGGCTCAATAATACAACACCCAAAAATTCAGATTGTTCGTCTTTTACAACATTATAAATATTATCAAAATATTTACCCTGGGTTTTTATCAACTTATGTCGTGTACTATTATGATCTTTTTTGAAATTATCCATTACTTCCAGTACTTTATTATTCATCATCCCGCCGTGACAATCGAGTATAGATGTACCAACTCTTTCTTCACTTTTCATCTGCCGTATCTTCTCGGCAGATTTGTTGATAAATATTATATCGTTGTTTTCATCAACGAAAATGATTCCAACATCAAGGCTATCCATTATGGCTATGAGGGATTTTCGGTCACAAAGTGATGAATCAGGCATAGTTATTGTTTCCTATATTAAGTGAAATACAATGACCAATAAATATACCAACTGATTTTGCTTTTTTAATGAAAATTAAGATGTAATCTTTAATAATTTTCTCAATTAATAGAATATTTTTTATCAATGACAATAACAGGAATAATTTTAGCAGGCGGGAAAAGTTCTAGGATTGGACAGAATAAAGCTTTACTTGACTTATCCGGTAAAAAGATAATAGAAATTATATATGAAAGAATTAGTCAATCATGTAATGAGATAATGATTATTTCAAATACACCTGAAGATTATCAGTTTATGGGATTAAAAATTTATAAGGATATCTTCCCCGGGTTGGGACCTTTAGCAGGAATTCACTCTGGATTTTTTATTCAAATACCCATAAAAATTTTATTATCTCCTGTGATCTTCCATTAATTTCAATTGATGCTGTTGAATTTATTTCAAAATATAGATCTAATCGGCCTGCAGTTATTTATAAAAAAGGTGACCAATTACAATTCCTTTGCGGTAATTACACTAAGAATTGTTTACCAATTCTTGAAGATTTATTAAAGACCAATAGTTTAAGAGTTCAAAATTTTATTAAAAAAATAGATGCAGAAATATTAGATGCTGAAAGATTCCCTCAAGAAATTTTCTTTAATCTTAATAGAGCTGAAGACTATGAATTTTTAAAAGAACAGTTCCCCTCATTCCAATAAAAAAGAGAGTTTTTTATTCCGAAAGTATATAATGCTCAATACTCTCCTTTACTCTTTTTTGAGTCGCGTTTACAATCCTAAAACTCAACCAGCCTGTAGCAATACCAATAGCTAAGCTAACAAACCAAAAAAATAAAAGCACTAAAAAATAAGCATTTTTAGAAGCTGAAATTCCGGTTAAATCAGAGAATAAATTATTATACAGGTAAACAATATAACTGCCGGGTAAGGAACCGTGAAATATCAATCCATGTATAAAAGAATACAAAAAAATCAATGCACCTATTGCCATCGTGGTCGTTAATCTAAATTTGAAAGAGAGAAAAATTATTTCGGCAATAAGTGCTTCTGAAAATATTGCTATCATGATGTTTAGAGAATATCCTCTTGAAGCAAAAATCATCAACAGAGCTATTGTTGCAATAATTAATAATGAGAACTTATAATCAATTATTTTTTTTGAGAATATCAAAACAAAGACCGCAATAAAAGAAAATATTAAACCCTTTATGAAAATATTGTTTGGGACCAAGAATTCATTTGCTATTATTTCAAGCAGTCCCCACAGAACTCCGAAAATAAAAGTATAGACAATATTTGAATGTAAAAGCTTACGGTTCAATTTTTCCATTTTCCTACCTAATAAATAAATATAGACAAACTGACTCACACAGTAATTGTGAGCCAGTACAAAAAAAATCACCAACTCCAGAATGGTTTGCCGGGAAGTTTTAACTCAACGGCTTTTTTATTCATTGATTTAGTATCAAGGTTATCCCTGTCAGTATAGATTTTATAAACAGAATCCACATTATACTTAGTGCCAAGATAATGCTCTTTATTTTCATAACGTTTAGACCAAGATAACCACTGAGCTTCGGATAATAAGCCATTTTCATAAGCCGCTTTTACATTCGCTTTAATTCTTTCCCAGTAATCCGGGTAAGCATTATAAACATAAGGAAATGTGTTAGATAAAACATTTATCCCCCAGGAATTACCGGGAATATCATATAAAGCATAAGGAGCAAATTTTATAGGATCATTTGATTGTACCCATTTCTTAGCTTCCGGATCACCACGTTCAGCGGCGAATTTAAACATATTAACCATGTCGTCCTGAACCTCCCATATACCATGCCATTGAGTATAATCTGCACCCATCATCTCTGCACCAAACCTAAATCTTCTTCCTTCATGATGCCATGCGTGATACATTAGATATTCTGATTCTTCATCCCATCCGGTAAGAACAGGATCTGAATAGAATTTACCATCTTTTTCCAATCTGCTCACCATACCTTTTTCTGTAAGTTTTTTATTCATACCAACAATAATTCTTCTTATTTCATTGTACTGCAGGTTAATAAGATCGGCGGTCAATAAATAAGTTTGAATGAAATCCGGGGCGTGACAGCTCTTGCAAATAGATTCCATTCTAGATCGTTTCATCTCCCAGTTACCTAATGATTCTTCTAACCAAACAGTTCTGAAACTCCAGGCAGCCTGGGATTCCCATGCAAGTCTTGCACTTACATTATGAGTCATTGGTTGAGTTTCATTACCATCCATGTGGCAGGTAGTGCAAACAGGAACATCAATTGGGATTGGTTTGCCGTCTTTTGATGAATAATTCAAATCAAGTTTCTTTTCCTGTGAACGAAAAATGTTTCCATGTTTAGATTCAAGGTAAATTTCTATTTGTGGATGATCAGGACCAATATGACATTCACCGCAAGTTTCAGGCTGCCTGGCAACTGCTTTACTAAATGAGTGTTTTGGATGGCAGGCATCGCATTCACCCACACTTCCGTCCGGCCAGAGATTACCAATATTGTGGCATTGTTCGCATCCGTGTCTCGTTGAAATCGGATTTTCAAAGACAGAACGATCTGTATTTTTTATCAACCAGAATTGATGTGCATGTTTACTGTCGGCAAATTCATTTACTTGCTGCTCATGGCATTCTGCACAATCTTTCGGAGTTGGATGACGTGCAACTAAGAAATCACTTTCAGGGCAAAAGAATGCATCAAAATCACCTTCTTTCGCGGTATGGCAGTCAACACAGGAAATACTCATCTCTGCGTGCAAACTCTTTTTCCATAGATCAATTGATTTCACAGCAATTCCTTTTTCTATATGGCAACTAACACAATTTTTATTTTCTCCGCTTATATCAACAATTAATTCGGGTACCATAGTTTGTTTCATTTCTACTGCTGCTACTATTATTAAGATAATTAACAGCAATATGCTGAAGATGCCGACAATTAATTTTTGTGTAGCTAATGAATTGTTATTCTCAGACATTTATTTCTCCGTAATTAATTTCAAGCTTTTAATAAACTATAATTTCATAAACAGTAAAGAACAGGAATAAAACTATTGTTAATGAACCGATCATATAATGAGCTTTAAGTTTTGGCCATTTTTTTCTCAGCATATCATCAATGAAAGGCCAGAATGTAGCTATTATCACAAAAGCGATCATTAAAAATATCCCTGCCTTTAAAGGAATAAATTTCAATATTGAATACACCGCAAAGAAGTACCATTCGGGTTTTACATGTGCGGGAGTAGTGTTCGGATCGGCAGGTTCTCCCAATCCCGGAGGAAGTATGACTGCTAAAGCACTGATGAAAGTAAGTAAAAAAAGTGTGACAATAATTGTATGATAAAAATGTTCGGGATAAAAAGAATAAGTTTCTTCATTCTCATATCCTTCAAGCTTTGAAACTCCGTGCATTCTTATAAACACAATATGTATAACAATCAGAATGAATAACAGCGTTGGTAAAAAACCTATATGAAGATTGAAGAATCGTGTTAATGTATTGCTTGATACTTCCTCGCCTCCTCTTAAAAAGCCGAGAATAGTAGTTCCAACAAGCGGAATTTCTTTTATCATATTTGTGCCAACTGTTGTTGCCCAATATGATAGCTGATTGTAAACCATTGAGTAACCGGTAAAACATAAAGTGAGTGTAACACCAAGCATCAGGATTCCGACTATCCAATTTAATTCTCTCGGTTTTCTGTATCCTCTCGTAAAAAATACTCTTACCATGTGAAGAATGATTGCTATCACCATAAGATTGGAAGCCCATCTGTGTATGCCTCTGATCCAGTGACCCATGCTTACTTCTTCAGTTATATATCTTACACTATCGTATGCTTTATCCGATGATGGTATGTAATAAAATGTTAGCAGAATTCCTGTTACAACCATAAAACCAAAAAGGATTAATGGAGTTGCTCCAAGTGCGTAATACCAGTTTTTCATTTGTTTAGGAATTGGCTCTTCAAGAAAAATTTTTGACATTGCCTTTGAGGTTTTTTCCTGGTTGAAAGGAACTCGTTTCATCAGCCATTCTTTCACTTTACCACTCATACGGTCCTCCTAGATTTCTCTTCAATCCACATATAAACCAGGTTCTTATCAACTTCAACTTTAAATTCATCCAAAGGTCTCGGTGGTGGTCCTTCAACTACATTTCCCTGAGAATCAAAAATTCCTTTATGGCAAGGACAATAAAATCTGTTTCTATACGCCTCCCATTTTACCTTGCAGCCAAGATGTGTACATATCGATGAAAACACTTTGTAACCATCTTCGTTTTTGATCAAGTATAAAGTGCTTTCTCCGACATGAACTTCTTTTGCTTCACCAATTTTTATATCATCAACTCTTCCAATAAGAAGTTTACGTAAAGGTGGTGTTTCTACAGACGGAAACACATAATCAATTCCATGTCTGATAAGTAATGCAGAGCTAGCAAATAATCCTCCACCCATTAATAGTTTGCTAATAAAATTCCGGCGGGATTTACTTTGAGGATTATCACCCTCATTCATAATTAACTCCTTCTACATTTTAATTCCTATCAGGTTGCCAACTATAGTGCCATCAGAAAGAGAGGGAATAGTGTCGAATAGAGTACATACGAATAGAATAAGGTGAATGAAATCCGTCAGCTTACGGATTTTCGTCATCAGGAATGGATGAAATAAATAAAAATGATTATGTAACTAACGCCCCTTAGATAAATGTTAAGATTACAAAACCAGTTTCTCAGCATAATAGGAATCCATCACTTTGTAACCTGAGTCCTTTACTTAGAAGATGGGTTTGTTTTTGAGTTTCTATATTCGGTGTGCGTAACGCGAGTAACTAATCCAATATGTTATTGCACCAATACAAAAGGTTTTCCCAGATTGTGTTTGAATGTTGAAAGTTGACTGAATGATTATGAAGTGAGCGTAGTTCGGGTAAACTTTAAGAATTCAATTTTTATTTGAAATTGGATTTTTACCCTTCTTTTCATTCAGAGTCTGCTCGTTAAGTTTTTTAAATTCTTCATTTCCAGTTGGATGCCCATACGATCCCATGTAATTAAAATGAAAGAGATACTCCTCCTTAGTGATATCATTCTGCCAATTACCGGTTAACATCCCAATCCCAGTTGTTATCATAAAGATAGCAACAAGCGTAATTGCAATTGCCTTCTTAGAGAGCTTTTTTCTTTTAGGAAAAAATGAATGAAGTTCTAAAGTATCGGCAACAGGACAAGCATCAATACACTTTAAGCAGCTTGTGCATTCGTCTGAAAAAACTGTTTTTACTTTGTCTACCTTTATGTTTGAGGGGCATGCCCTGTTACATAGATTACATTCAATACAGTTTTTTACATTCCTTTTAATTTTTACTAGGCTTAAAAGTGAAGCAATTCCAAGTAACGCACCGTAAGGACACAAATACCGGCACCAAAAATTTCTGATTACAACTGATAGCACGAATAATATTGAAATAACTATGAGCGAGAATCGAGAAATGCCGGCAAAGAAATAATACATCTTTACATCGGCAACTAAATTGTAAGGGCTGTCAAGAAAAGCTTTTAGCGCAGCGCTGGTCATTAAAAAGAAAACAGCATAGAATAAAAATCCGAGCATTAAATATTTCAAACTGCGCAGCGGATAATCTAAAAATCTTGGTAATTGAATCTTTCGCTTGAATATTTTTTCTCCAAAATCACCTATTAGTTCCGTAAGCAATCCAATAGGGCACAGCCAACTGCAGAAGGATTTTCCAATTACCAATGACATTAAAACTATTCCAAAGAATATAAACATACCGGCAGGATGTGCTGAATGTATTGTACCCGTAGTTAGAAAATAATAAAAACTCATTAAGGAGCTTATTGGTAAGAATCCATCAACACCGGGGGGACGTGTGAAGTATGAAGCTGAACCGCCCGTTTCAAGGTATTTTACGAATAAATAGAACTCTACTCCAATCCAAATGCACAAAGCAGCGAATAACAATTGAACTATGAATCTATACTTTTGAATAGGTTTTTCACCGTTACGAATTAATTTTTTCCTCGTTGTTATCTCCTCACTCATAAATTCCTATCCAAAAAATCTAAAGCGTTTTAATTTTATTTAGAGTTTTTTCTTTAAAATGTTCTAGGTTTTCCTCGCTTAACATTTCGTATGTCCGGGTTCGCAACTCCCCCCATTTATCATGTAGTGGACATGGATTTTTTGAAGAGCAGTTTGGAAAACCAAGCACGCAAGTATTAAAACTATCCAAACCATCAACAGCTTCAACGATATCAATCAGCTTTATTTTAGAAGGGTGCTTTGCCATCTTGAATCCACCGGTTTTACCTTTTTTAGATTCGATGATTCCGCTCTCGGTTAAGCTTTGTAAAATTTTTGAAATGAATTCTTTGGGAATGCTTAACTTTTTAGAAATCTCTTCGGCAGGACAAACACAATCGCTTTCGGAGGCAGCCATTAATAGAATTGCTTGTAAAGCATACTCACATTTTTTTGAGAAAAATACCGTCATATAAAATCAGATTAAATTATCTGATTAAAAATATGCATAGACGATCTGACAATCAACACTGCGAAAAATATCTTCGAATAAAAACATAATGGCGGCATTACCGACCTACAACTTCAATTCATGAAATAATCTTAACCCCCAAAAAATGCTTTCTGAAAATGATCCTTATGGAGAGACTATCATTATTCATAGGGGAATCTGGAAAATTATTAATTGGGTTATTAATGTATCGTTAGATTAAATAAAGGAATTTATTAATAATATTCAGATAATATGAGTGAATAATCATCGGGATTGTTCACATTAAAGAAGATCTCGTCTTTATAAAACGGTAAATCTTTAGGATCAATTAGCTCAGCATTGACATCTTTAAGAAAATGATGGAAAGATTTATCGGCTGTTTTGGTATTATCTGATAAAAATTTTTCAATCTCAACGATAATTTTCTTTTTATAAATACCAACTAATGGCTGATGGTAACCTCCTGCTTGGCAAAAGACAATTGGTTTATGTGTTTGAAAGTTGACGATATATTCTATCATTTCCTTCGTCATCCGCGGAACATCGCACGAAATGACAAAATTTTTTTCCGTTTTTGAATATATTAAACCCGAATGAATTCCGCCTAATGGTCCATATCCTATGTAAATATCTTTATGTAAAGAACGATTAAGAAATTCATATTCCTCAGGAGTATTAGTAATTATAATTACCTCCTTGAAAAGAGAATTCATCAAATCCGTTATTCTTTCAATAATTGTCTGATTTCCCAACCTTAAAAATGATTTGTTCACTCCCATTCGTGAGCTTTTACCACCCGCAAGTATAATACCGGTTATATCCGAATACATTTTACCTTTTCTCCTTTTGTAGGATTTTCTCTTTCTTCTTCGATGACGATTAAACAATTAGCCCGACTCATCTCAACAAGATCGCCGGATGATTGGGTGAATTTTGATGTTACTTTCCACTCACCATTATCCTCGTAAAGAATCCCTCGCGAAAAATGAAGCTTGCTATCCTTCTTCTTCAAATTATCTTGCAAAATTGCAGTGATGTTATTTAAATAATTTCGATGAAATAAATAATCAATTGCCGGTTTTATGAAGATGTAAAAATTAACTAATGATGAAACCGGATTTCCCGGCAGACCGAATACGAGAATTCTTTTTTCATTTTTTTCACAAATACCAAAATAAATTGGTTTTCCAGGTTTAATGTTCACTTTCCAAAATTTTTCTTTAACTCCTTCCTCTTCAAATATTTCTTTCAAAAAATCATATTTACCAACAGAAACACCTCCGGTTGTAATCAGCATATCAATATCCATTTCAAATGCTGCTTTTATTTTTTTACGAATAATTTCTTTGTCATCTTTAATGAAGCCAAGCATAATTGGCGTATGATTCATTTCTTTTACCACAGTATAAAGTGAATATGTATTCGACACACGAAGTTTATCATCAGCCGGAATTTCATTGATCGGAATTAACTCGTCACCGGTTGCTAATATTGCCGCTCTCAGCTTACAAAACACTTTTACTTTATCTTTGCCGCAGCTTGCTAATGCCGCAATTACTTTAGAATCAATTTTGGTAAAACAATGAACAGCTATTTGATCTTTCCGTAAATCATTTCCTTTTGGCCTTATGTTCATTCCTTCTTTGTAAAAGGTATCAGCTTTTAACTTAAGAAGATTTCCTTGAACTTCTACATCTTCAATAGGAAGGACTGTATCAGCATTGACTGGAATTTTGCTTCCAGTTGTAATTAATACAGCATCATTTTCAGAAAGGTTGAGAGGTGAATAATTGCCAGCAGAAATTTCTCCAATTATATTCCACTCATTTCTCTTACTAAATTTTACAGCGTATCCATCCATCGCCGAATTATCAAACGGCGGTAAATCAACATCGGCAAATACATCTTCAGCCAATATTTGATTAATAGAATCGAGCAAATCAACTTCCTCGGTGTGAAGTATAATTTTATTACATTCAGTACGAATTATTTTTAGGGCCTCGGAATAAGTTACCATACGTTAATTTATAATATAATTTAAATTCATTTTTCAATTTTTGTTTGTCAAAAACTTCGTACTTCTTTGTGTGATACTTTGTGGTTAAATGTTTTCTGTACCACGAAGGAACACAAAGTTCTTGACAAGGACTAACTAGGATTTCTTTGAATCAGAGAATCATCAAGCTCAATTCTATCACCCACAAAAATTTTTCCGCCTTTAAGTACTACGGCAAATATTCCTTCTCTTGGCATAACGCAATCACCAACCTTAAAAAATATAGCGCATTTACTATGACATTCTTTACCGATTTGGGTTATCTCCAACTCAGCTTGGTCGCCAATTTTTATTCGCGTGCCAATTTGTAATTCTGGCAGAGTTAAAATTTCTGTCGTAATGTTTTCCGCGAACGCACCGGGCCGAAGATTATGCAATCCTTTTTCACGCATCTTTTCAATACTTTCCAACGCAAGGAAACTTACTTGTCGGTGCCAATTGCCAGCATGAATATCACCTTCAATTCCAAAATTCTCAATCAACTTTGCATATTGAACATTGGATTTGGGAATTCCTTTTTTCTTACTTATCGAAATCGCCACAACTTTCCCAATCGCAATAGAACACAGATTGCTCAGATTGAGCGGATTTACTCTGATTATTTCTTCAAGTTTACTCATAATTATTTTTTTGATTTTGATTTAAAAATCTGCCTAATCAGCGAAATCTGCGTTCAATTGTCTTCTCCTATTTTATTACAAAAAATAGATCTATCATAATGAATTTTATAATCGATATTTTCCACTTTTGCCTCCAGCTTTGCTTAGTAATTTTACTTCACCAATTACCATTGATTTATCAATGGCTTTGCACATATCGTACACGGTCAAAGCAGCAACTGAGACTGCTGTTAAAGCTTCCATCTCGATTCCGGTTTGCGCTGTTGTTTTTGCAAATGATTTTATTTCAACAGTTTTGTTTTTAGAATTAAGTCGTAATTCAACATCAATTTTTGAAATGAAAATGTTGTGACAAAGTGGAATCACCTCGCTTGTTTTCTTGGCGGCTTGAATTCCCGCAAACTTCGCAATTGAAAGCACATCGCCTTTTTTGACAGTGTTGGTTTTAATTGCCTTAAAAATCTCTTCTGACACTTTTACTTCAGCATAAGCTTCTGCACTGCGAGTAGTTGTCTCTTTATCGGAAACATCAACCATTGTTGCTTTTCCTATGCCGTTGATATGCGATAATTTCTTTTTCATCCACCTATACTCATCATATTATTTTGTTTAAGCTGTACCAGCTCATCTACACTTGGATGCTTGAACCATTTTTTTTGTAAGGAATTTTTAATGATTTCTGCAATGTTCTCATCTGAAATTGATTTATCGGAAAGATATTTTTTTAAGCTCACATTGGAAGCAGAAGAAAACAGACAATTTTTCATCCTACCTGATGCTGTGATGCGTAACCGATTGCAGCTATCACAAAAATGATTTGAAATGGAACTGATGAAACCAATTTTAAGATTCGTTCCTTTAACAAAATAGTCTTTAGAAACTTTCCCATCGCTGCGTATTGCTGCTAATAAATACTTGCTGTCTATTTCTGTTTTCATTTCTTCCCAACTCATAAACTTTGAATCATCCCATTGATTTCCGGTAAAAGGCATGTATTCAATAAATCTAAGTGTGATTGGGTAATCTTTGAAGTAATCAACAAAGCTATTCAACTCATCATCATTTATATTTTTCATGATGACCGCATTTACTTTAACGCTTTTAAAACCAATTGACATTGCTTTGTGAATTGAAGCAAGGGTCTGATCAAAATAATCTTTACCGGTAATTACAATACATTTACTTTTGCTTAATGTATCCAGGCTAATGTTTAAGCGGTCAACACCAAATTGATAAAGCGATTCGAGTTTTTCAATCAATTGAGTACCGTTAGTAGTAATTCCAATTTCAAAATCGTATTTATGCTTTAACGAAGCAATAATTCGAAAAAATTTTAATATATCTTTTCTTATTAATGGTTCGCCGCCGGTAAAACGAACCTTCTTTACTTCTAAATCTCTTACGAGGATTTTTATCAGTTGGTATAATTCTTCATACGAAAGTATTGCATTGTTCGAGTCAAAATGTGCGAATGAATTTGTTGGATTACAATAGATGCATTTCAGATCGCATTTATCAATCAGTGAGATGCGAATATAATCATGAATGCGATTGAAGTTATCAACTAGCTTCACAGAATCACTATCCCAATTATTGCAGCAATGATTACCACATACGCCGGATGTAGTTTAAAAAAGATAATCAGCGCGGCGCCAATAGCCAACAAAACAAACTCCTGCCAATGATTTCCATTCTTCAAAGCATACTGATACATAATTGCTGCAATCATTCCGATGACTGCATACTTAATACCATCAAAAGCTTTGGTCACCAAAACATTTTTTTCATAGATGGAATAGATGTAGGTGCTAAATATAATCAAGATTGCCGGCGTGAAAATATTTCCAAGATTAGCTGCAATTGCTCCTAAAATGCCGGCGGTTTTGTAACCGGTGTATGTTGCAAACTTAATCGAAATTGCACCGGGAAATATTTCTACCATTCCAAGCACTCGTAAAAACTCATCATGACTCAGCCATTGATGATTATTGACTACTTCTTTTTCAATCAATGGAATAAGTGAATAAGCTCCGCCGAATGAAAATGAACCAACCTTAATAAATGCCAAAAAGAGCTTTGCTAAAATCTCAATCATTTTTTATTCTCGACAATATCATCAACCCAGCTTAGTGCAGCCATCATCGAAGGAAGACCAATTGTTGGGAGAGCAAGTAAAGCAACATGCCGCATTTCTTCAGCAGTACAACCGGCTTTAATTGCTTTGCGCGCATGCGAGTGAACTGCGCCTTCAAGACGTGCACCGGTTGAGATTGCAAGTTTGATGAGTGCTCGTGTTTTTTCATTTAGCGGACCGGCAGTGTGAACAGCATCGCCAAGCTCTTCATAAGCTTTTGCAACTTGTGGATAATCATCAACGAATTTCTGAAATCGTTTTGGTACTTGTGACATTGTGTTACTCCTTTAATTTTTAATAGAACCACATAGTGGCAGGCGCAGATGACGCTGATTAAACAGATCATCTCAGATATTATAAAAAACCCCGCTTTGCATTAGCGGGGTTAAGTGAAAATAATATAATTATGTTAAATCGTTTTAGTTAGACTCTCCTTTGCAAAGCGTCCCCAACACAAATTGGGGCTGGCAGGTTTATCCCGCTAATTGCGGGACAAGTTCATTTCCAAACTTACCCTATCTACCAAGTAGCAGACAAATCGGTTGAGGAATCATATTCTTTATGAACTTAGACTCAACAACTCGGAGAAAATATTTTAAAGAACAATTATACTTTATAATGAATTAGAATTAAGAGATTTTTCTAAGTCAATTTTTCTAAATCGAAAGTAGTAAACAATTGCATAGCCTGCGGAAACAATATATTCTCTTCTCTGTAAATATGCAATCTCATGGTTTCCACAATTGCCATACCTTGTTCATAAGCGGTTTCAAATAGAATTTCTTTTGAACGATTGTCGTGAAGTCGTGAAGCTAATCCTAAAAAATTAAAAATTACCGCCGCTGCTTGTGAAACCTTCATATGCTCATCTTCCATTAAATTAATTCCCGTATAGAATGTGTCCTTTGAATTATGCTCGCCGGTTTCAATAAGTTTTCGATGTAGAAGGGGAAACAATATCTTTTCTTCCCTTTGATTGTGTATTAGAATTTTTTCATCAAAGAAATTGAAAAACTGTTTTAAACCGGCATTGATCTCTTGGTCAAAAATCCAACCGTTACTTCGCCAGTTTATCAAAGATTCTTCAAATACATTTAATACTTTTACGAATGCTTTATGTTCATCAATCAAACCTTGCAAAAAAGGATGCATAAATTCATAAGAAATTTCTCCAATGTTTTGCGGGCTATATGCATTTGGCGGATCCATTGGTGAAAGCCCTTCAGAATTATCTTTTTCAATAATCCTTTTTATCGGGTCTGTCTGTTTCAAATTTTCTACATCCATAACCTTAGTCTACCTTATTTTATCGAATATTAATACGTGAGGACTGAAATTCAATCCGTTGTTTCACGGAGCTGATCTAAATTCTGTTTAGGTTAATCTCCATTTACATTATAGTTATAGTGTAAAACTTTTTCTTTTTCTTGATCAGCTTCATTCTTTGGCACCAATCTTAAAAAGTCACCGTACTTCATCGGCTCTTCTAACCTGCACGACCAAACAAGTTTTTCAGTACCGTTGTTATCTTTCCAGTAAGTTACATCCGGGCATCCGTCGCACATGCTTTGATCACCATTTGCTAAGAGGTCCGGCGGTTGTATTATTAATATGGATTGCAAGTGAGCTTTCTTAAAAATTCTAAAGGGGTTGACTGCAATATATTTTAAATAATTCCTAAATGCTTTTTTTACTCCTTTATCAAAAGGCCAAAGCGCAAACATTGTTGATCTGCCCATACTCAACATTTTTGGTGAAGCATAGCTTAAATATTTATCGTACACGTAATGATAAACAGTCATCACCAACTCCATAAACTTTTTACCGGTATAACCGAATATTTTATCCTTATTTCCAATTCTTTCGGTAAGAAGCCATTTGTAGTCATCGGCTTTGTGAGTTCCGTTTAAGAATGCCGCTGGTGAAAAGTCGGGATGTTTCTCCCTGATTTTATTTACAACATCAGGAGATTTCAAATCCACAACTTCTTCGTTATCAGAATGATAGTGAATATCTGTCCAGACAATCTTCTGATCTCCAACATAAAAATCAAAAGGAGTATTCGGTGTAATGTATCTAAAAATGATAAATACCATCGTATCAACTATATCAATATGTTTACGCGACCACTCGACTAATTCAGGAACGTACTGAAGCGTATCGCCATAAACAGTAGAATTAAATGAGCATGCAATTCCACCTTCTTCAGCAAGCATTTCAGCATAGTAAAGCCGCAGTTCATTCAGCTCTATTTCATTTTTACCAAGCCATTTTGGATCTCTGCCTCTTCCTTGTTTGCTGTCAATATGAAAAGTAAATCCGAACACTCCAGCTTTCTTAAGCTTACGCAGAAGTTCTTTAGTAAGTGCAATACCGTTTGTATTGATTATTGGTTTAAGTCCTCTTGCTTTTATATCGGCAACTAATTCAAGTATGTTCGGATACACTAAGGGATCGCCTCCGGCAATTGATATGCAATCAGATTTTCTTTGTGATTGAAAAAAATCCAATTCATGTTTTACTTGTTCTAGTGTTTTATGAGAATTTTTAATATTCTTACGGTAACAACCGTAACAACTTAAATTACACTGCGATGTGGGTTCAAGCCACGTAATACCGTTATCTGGCATAGTCCATGGCAAACGATAAAGTGAATCGAGCGGAAAATAAGGTTTATCCATGTTTACATCTCACTAAATTATTATTAAGAATATTTATTTGTAATGTTACCAGCACAAAAATAGTAAAAACAATTTTTCATTTTTCCGTTTGAATTTTAATCCTTATTGTCTGATTAACTTTTCCTCAAGCTCAATTGCTTTAGGAAATAATATATTATTTTCTAAATGAATATGCTGATGCAAATCATTTTCGAACTCATCAAGCTTTTGATAGGTTACAGAATAAGTCGCGCATGCATCTTTGGGAATTTTATAATCAGCGCTTAGCTCGCGCATTTGCTTCAGCAACGAACCTGCATTTTCATGTTCCATTTCCATCATCGCAATTGGATTACGGACAGTTCCAAATGTAGACGAACCAATGGATACATTGTTTTTATAGGTATTCCAAAGATCTGAGATATACGGAAACAATATTCTTTCCTCTTTCATCATATGATGCTGTAATTCTTCGGCAATTTTATTGAATAAATCGGCAATTTTTATCAGTTCCTTATGACGTTCACCGTGAACATTAGCAATTTTACAACTGAAATCCAAAAGCAGCGGAATATTTTCTGCCACATATTTATGATGTACTTTAACTATATAATTTGCTAAAAAATCCGGTTCCCAATCCTTAAAATTATGCTCATTATCAACGTTGTTTTTATTTACCGTATCACTTAGCGCGTTAGTTAGTTCATCCGTAGAAATATTATTATCAGAACAAACTTCATCTATTGTTTTTTTTCCACCGCAGCAGAAATCAATATTAAATTTTTTAAATACTTCGGCAGTTCGATAGTCGTCTCTGACTAGCTCTCCAATTGTTATTCCTGGATTTATTGTATGATTCATAGTACTCTCTTCGCCTATTTGTTTAAAACATCGAATTATCAATAATCAATAGTAAATAATAAATTAAAAAGTTAACTCTCTTTTTTTTCGGAGCTTTTTCTTTTTGCCAAGTAACTATCAACCGATAATGCTCCAGATCCGAAGAGGAAATAAATTATCAATAGTACGAGAACCAGAGTTGACAGCTCCAATGATTGCTCCACCTTCATCAAACCTTGCTTAAGATGAAAGAAGAAGACAGCACCGAAAAGAACAGGAATCTGTAATAACGCTGCATATCGTGTAGCAAAACCAATTGCCATCAGCGCTCCGCCGATAATATGAATTACTATAATGTATGAATACCACCAGTACCATTGGTTGGCTCCTGTTAGCTGAGTAATTATGCTTGGGTCGGAACTTATCATCCATCCTCTTACAAAAAGAGCAGCGCCTAAAAATATACGGATAGAGGAATAAGCAAGGTCCTTATTTTCAAACCAGCCGGGTATCGTAAAAAACTGTTTCATGTTTTCTCCAAATTATCGTTGTACTTTTTCGTTTATTTATTTTATGTCTGTTGCACATTGAGCAGTAAAAGTGTAGTATCAAAATTAATTTAAACGAATCAAGATGGCTTCTCCGCTCCTTTTCTTGTATAATACTTCCAGTTAATAAAAGTAGCAATCAGATAGAAAAATGCAGAGCCAATAAAGAAATAATTTGCTGAGCCAGTTGATGAAATTAACCAGCCAATCAATATGGAAAAAATAAAAGGACCATATGCAGCAACTGCGGCTGTCCATCCTAGAACTCCTGCAGCTTGCCTCGGTGAGTGAGAAAAGATAATAGGAAATTGCCTAAATGTCGAAGCATTACCAATTCCAGTCAAGAAAAAAATGAACAGCATTAATGCAACAAAGTACGGAAAAACTTCAAGTGATTCAGGTGTAAGCAACCCGGCTAATACCATTATAACAACACTTATAAATAAACCGATACCGGTAATGTGTGTAAGAATAGCTCCACCAGTTTTATCAGAAATTGGTCCAGCAGCTACGCGCATAATTGAACCGATTAAGGGACCTAAAAAGGCATAAGTAAGAGGATCGGGTGCATCAGGAAAATTACCGTAAACTGTTTTTATCAGCAAAGGAAATGACGCTGAAAATCCAGAGAATGAACCGAAGGTCATTACATAAATTATTGTGCAGAACCAAGTGTGTTTATTTGAAAAAATATCGAGCTGTTCCTTGAATGATGCTTTGATAGGAATGCGCTTCAAATAGAACCATGCTAACAGTGCAACAACAATTAATAATGGAACGTACCAAAATGCAGCATTTTGAAGCCAAACATTTTTCGATTCTTGATTGAAAGAGATAACTTGAGATACTCCTAAAGAACCGCCTAATAAGCTGAAACTGATTACCCATGGAGTAACAAACTGCGCTAAACTCACACCAAAGTTTCCGATACCTGCTTGTATGCCTAACGCTGTACCTTGAAATCTTTTTGGAAAGAAAATACTTGTACTTGGCATGAATGAAGAAAAATCGCCCCCGCCAAATCCGGCAGAAAGAGATAATAGCAGAAAAATCCAAAAAGGCGTTTGAGGATTTAAGATAGCGAAACCTAATCCGATACACGGAATAAGCTTTAAGACGGTCGAGAACGTAATAACGTTCCGAGTTCCAAATATCGGAATAAGGAAAGTGTGAATTATTCTTAAAGTACCTCCAGCTAAACCAGGCATTGCAGTAAGCCAAAACAATTCCATTGTACCGAACTTGAAACCGATTTGCGGTAAGCGGACTACAATGGCGCTCATCATAAACCATGTGGCAAAAGAAAGTATAAGAGCAAAAGTTGTTATAGTTAAAGTTCGCCATGCAATTTTTTTACCGGTTTTTTTCCAGAAGATTTCATCTTCTACTCGCCAATCATTAATATTAACTTCAGGCACTTTACTCACCTTTTATTAACTAGTTACTCTTTATTTGATGTTTTGGACTCATATCAATATGCTCCAAAACTTCAGGGGCTTCATCTTCTATTAATTTTTTGGTTGACAAATGCAACCACACCAAGCATGCTATAGATAGAACAAACATAAACATCCAGCAACTTGTCCATAAACCTGTTCCTTCTAAAAAGTAACCAAAAATAATTGGACCAAAGAAACCGCCAAGTCCACCGAGAACCCCAACCATTCCGCCCACAACTCCAACTTCTTCAGGGAAATGGTCTGGAATTAATTTATAAACACCTGCTTTGCCTACCCCCCAAATACTACCAATAAGTATCACTAAAAATGCAAATATCCAAACATTAGCCTGGAAATAAATTCTTGTTACTCCTTTTGCAAGTAGTTCTTTCTTTACAACGTTATCGCCAACATTTACAACCGATTCCTGCCAAACTTCTTTTGTAGGCAAGATCAAAATTCTATCATCAACAATTTCGCTTTTTACTGATTTAGAAATTACAGGATACTCTTGATTACCTATTACTATCATTGTATCGGAAACCGAAGTAACCGTTCCTGCTCTTTTATTCATTATTCCTTGTCCGGGTGAATAAATATCCATTCGGGGAACTGTAAGCATTAAGCTAATGAGAACAGATGTTGCAAGAACAAAGAACATTACTTTTCGTGCCCCCCATTTATCGGACATCCAACCGCCTAGGGCGCGGATAACGCCCGAAGGGAAACTAAATAGTGAAGCAAATATTCCCGCTGTAACAAGTGGTAAATAATAAACATTCACAAAGTAAGGAACTAACCATTGTGAAAATGCAACGAAACAACCAAAGACGAGAAAATAATATAAACCGAAGCGCCATACCTTAGTATCCTTTAACGGAAGAAGCAGCTGTTTAAGCGTCTTATTATTACTTGCAGGTTTTTTATTTTCGGTAAAGAAAAGGAATACAACTCCCATAATTAGAAGAGCAGCCGCATAAATAACAGGAAGCATTCTCCAATTTTCCAAATTACTTCTGTTATCAGTAAGTAAATTCAGAAGTGTTGGAGCAAGTAAAGTAGTAAGTGCGGCTCCGGCATTACCGGCGCCGAATATCCCAAGTGCTCTTCCCTGCCAATCTTTTGGATACCAAACAGAAGTATATGCAATACCTATTGCGAAACTTATACCAGTTAATCCAAAACCAAAACTTAATACTGCAAACCCGAAAAAGTTGTCAGCATAAGTAAGTAAAAACATCGGTACTGCAGAAAATAAAAGTAAACCGCCAAAGACAGGTTTACCACCGTATTTATCTGTTAGTATTCCGGCGGGTAATCTAAAAATTGATCCGGCAAGAACAGGAATTCCCATGAGCCAGCCTATTTCGATGGGTCCCCAATCGAAAACTTGGTTATCGACTAGAAAAGTGACCAGCACACCATTAAGCATCCAGGCCGCAAAGCAAATCGTAAATGCTAATGTATTAAAAAAAAGTATCTTGTGAGCTTTATGCGTAAATTTTATCTTCATACCTATTCAAATGATTTATTTAGAACATTCGTTTAAGTGAACATCTGCCTCATAGCCTGCTTATATGGTGGTCGCTGTTTCATGATCTTAGGTGCATTTAATTATTTTGTGGTTTATGAATTGTCCAACCCATTTTGGGATTTCTGATTTTCTTTCTGTTCCAGTTCCAAATTACTTTTTGATAGGGACGCCACAAATAGCTTAATGGAAAAACAAGCAAGTGAACTAACCGGGTAAATGGAATTAAAAGTAAAATTAGAAATGCAAATATTATGTGTAGTTGAACCACCAGCGGAAGCATAACTATAGCATCAGTTTGAGGATTAAATTCGAAGATCGATTTTAAATACGGTGCAATCACAACGGCAAACCAGGAAGAACCCCAACGGTAAGCATACGCAACCCACAGCCCGAAAAATATTTCTGTCAGCAGTAAAATTTCAAGAATGATGTCTGCATAATTTGTTACTTTTTTAATTCGTGGATTGGATAATCTTCTGTAGAAAAGATTTATCAATCCTAAGAAAGTCAAGATACCGGCTACGAATGCTGTAATTTCCAAAATTGCCAAACGTAACGGCTGTTGATTCCAAAGAAGAACATAACGGGGAACGAGAAATGCGGTTAAGTGACCAAAGAATAAAAATATAATTCCCCAGTGAAATGGAACAGATCCCCAATATAATCTGCGCGTTTCAAGAAATTGAGATGCAATGGAACTGTATTTAAACTTTGTTGCTCTATAGCGATAAATCGTACCAATTAAAAACATTATAACAGCTACATAAGGAAAAGCAACGAAAAAGAAATTATTATAAAGATTCATAACAGCATTCCTAACTTTGAATTTCTAATTCATTAGAAATTTCTTTTGTGAATTCTTTTTCTTCTGGCATTGTAATCTGTTTATCCGGAAATTCTATCTTTATTATTTCAAGTATTGTCTTTATTGGCTTTCGATAGATCAACCGATTAGTTTCATTTTGCTCGATAATAGTTCTGTGATGTTTATCGTAAATCTTGTTCTTACCGTCAATACTTTCCTTATTGAAATCTGAAAGTATTTTTGTTAATGCCGGAAATACGATATAATAAATCAAATCTTGCTTGAATTCCTCATCGGTGGTTTTATTAATTAAGCGAAGAATGTTCGGAAGATGATCGGCTAACTCTGTTCCGCATTCGTTGCTAGCTGCTTTATGTTCGTTACCTAAATTAACAAGCAGTTCTCCTCTTTTGTAGTCATCGCCGAAAACAACATAACCTAAATCGAGCGTAGTCAGCGCTTGAACATCAAACGTTCGTGTATAAATTTCTTCCCATTCTTTAAGCGAAGTCATTTTAACGAATTCGGAAAATTCTCTCAATGAATCTGATACAATTAGAAAATTCTCATCAAGATATTTTTTTATTTCGAATATTTTTGCCCTTAATTCTTCAGAAGGATAAAGAAATAAATCTGCCAGTAATTCATATCTAATCATATTTCTACATTCCCCTCATCGGCGCTTCTTTAAATCCAAATCCGTTAGAACCCTTAAGATCGCCAGTGTTTTCAAGCATTTCAAGGGCTTGTTCTCTGTGTGCCGGCGGTATATTAAATCTATCGTCAAATTTTGCTAGGGATGTTAGATAATAAATATCGTCGGCGGCTTTAGGAGTAAGCCCAACATCAATTAAGGCTTTTGCGACAAGATTTTTATCTATATCACCAACCGTAATACTTCTACGGTGAATACGAACAGCGAGCTGTTTTTTGAGAACTGATTTTATCATTTCTTCATTACCAGTCCCAAACATATTGGCAAGATATTGTAATGGAAATCTTGCCTGTTCAATTGTACCCCAAATTGATTCGGTAGCTGTATCATACAAATGATTCTTGTCCCAGAATTTTGCAATCGGGTCAAGCTTACCGGCCTGCGTCGCGTTATCGGTTGTACTCAAAGTTGCCATCACCGGTAATAATGGAGCCACATAAAATAACATCGGCAGCGTCCTATACTCAGCGTGAAGAGGTAAACCAATTCCCCACACTTTAACAAATTTATATATTGGTGAAGTTTGTGCTGCAAATATTGTCGAATCCGCAATTCCATTTTCTTTGGCCATCCTAATTACATTTTCATCGAAAGGATCGAGGATTAAATCTAATTGTTTTTCTATCAACTCATTATCAGGCGCTGAGGCAGCATCTTTTATTTTATCTGCATCATAAAGAAGAACTCCTAGATAACGGATTCTTCCAACGCAAGAGTGCATACAAGCTGGCGCATAACCGGCTTCCAATCTTGGATAGCATAAAATACATTTCTCGGATTTACCGGTTCCCCAATTATAATATGATTTTTTATACGGACAAGCAGTTACACACATCCTCCATGCACGGCAGACTTTCTGATTTATTAAAACCACACCATCTTCGCCGCGTTTATAGATTGCACCCGAAGGACATGAAGCAACACAAGCCGGATTCAAACAATGATTGCATATTCTCGGCAGATAAAACATTGCCATTTTTTCTAACTGAAACATTGCTTCTTGTTCAGCAGGAGATAAATTTTCAAAGTTTGGATCTTTCCTTGCATATTCAGGTGTACCGCTTAAATCATCATCCCAATTAGGACCGGACTTAATGTCTAACGGTTTTCCTGTAAGTAATGAAACCGGTATTGCTGTCGGCTGATCATCCCCCTGGGGTGATTCGATTAAATCCAAATATTTATAAGTCCACGGTTCATAATAATCATCAATTACCGGTAAATACGGGTTGTGAAAGATGTTAAGCAAGCCCTTAAACTTACCTGAACCTCGTAGTGAAATATTTTCTTTACCGTCTTTTTTCCATCCGCCTTTGTATATGCTTTGGTTTTCCCATTTTGTAGGATAGCCGGTACCTGGTTTTGTCTCTACATTATTCCACCACATGTATTCGGCTCCTTTTCGGTCGGTCCAAATATTTTTACAAGCAATTGAACATGTATGGCAGCCGATACATTTATCGAGATGAAAAAGCATTGCAGTTTGAGATCTTACGTCCATGATTTTTTATTTATTATTTATTATTGATTATTTTTTATTGTTTTATTCGTATTTAATTACAATTCAATTTCGAATTTTTAACTAACTTCTCTGTTGAAAAATATTTTTAATATTTGCACCGCCCTTTCAATTTTCAAATTATAAATCATAAATCATCAATAATAAATCACAAATCATTTCGTTTGAATTGTTTTTCTCGAGGCAATAAATATGGCTGTTAATTCGGCTGCTTCTTTTAATAAACTGTCAACTCTAATTTTCTTAATTAAACTCTCATCAATTATAAATTCCAACCAGAATAATGATTCATCAACCTCTTCAATTACTATACTCAACTTTGCAATAAAACTTGCTTTTGATTGTGCAATGCAAGCTGCCCTGTAATTCGCAGCAACAGAAGTGGCAGCTTTAATTAACTGCACCTGCAAATGTCTTCCAAGAATCGTATTAGATAAACTCAAAGCTAATTTAACACTCCTATGTGCAAAGTCGTTTGTTCGATTCTTTAGCTCCGCCTTATCCATGATTTATGATTTATTATTTATGATTGTTAATTTTTTATTGTTTTATTTTTTATTTGATTGCTATCCAAAGTCAAATTCCAAATTAATTGACCTCGCTGTTAAAAAACATTTTTAATGCTTGTTTCATCATTACAATTTTCAAATAATAAATTATAAATCATCAATAATAAATTAAAAAATAACTTTCGTCATCTTTTTCACAAGAACATGCGTATCACGGTTTACGGCGGTTGGACCCCAGTAATTAAAATGAAAAGTAAACTGTCCATAACCGCCGGCAAGCAGATTTGGTTTTAAGTGCGTTCTTGTAATGCTGTTATTGCCTCCTGCTCTTCTGCCGCCGCGGATTTGCGATTTAGGAATTGTAATTGTCCTTTCAACCGTATGATAAACAATGCAAACTCCTTTGGGAATTCTGGAACTAACAACAGCACGAGTACAGTAAACGCCATTATCATTATATACTTCGACCCAATCATTATCCTGAATACCAAGATTTTTTGCATCCAATTCATTCAACCAACATGGTTCGCATCCTCTTGATAAGGTTAACATTCTCAAATTATCCATATAAGTTGAATGTATATGCCATTTACCGTGAGGAGTCAAACAGTTCAGAACAAGCGCATCACCATTTTTCATTGTTTCTTTAAGATCACCATAAACTTCTGGTTTTGGCGATGGTTTGTAGGTTGGCAAATGTTCACCGAAAGCAATATACATGTCATGATCCAGGTAAAAATGCTGTCTGCCTGTTAGTGTTCTCCATGGAACTAATCTTTCAACATTATAAGTGAACGCAGAATATGCTCGCCCGTTATTCATTAGACCTGACCAAACAGGTGAGGTATTATATCGTCGCGGCTGAGACTGCAAATCTTTAAAACTCATTCTAACATCTTTGCTGCCTTCAGCAAGGTCGGCAAGAACCAAACCGGTTTTTACTTCCATGTTTTTATAAGCTCTGTAAGTTAGTTCTCCATTAGTTAGGGAAGATAAATGGAGTACGGCATTTGCAGCAAACACATCTTCTTTTAATGAAGGATAAATTTGACCATCCATCTCTTCAACCGGAAAGTGGTTGGATTTTATCATCTCTTCATAAAAGTCTTCACATTTGTAATGATTACCGTGAGCACTCATGCCTTTTGATTTTACATTCGGACCAAGAGTAATAAACTTATCATATATTTTTGTATAGTCTCTTTCAATCACTGCAAGCTTATGCATTGTCTTTCCCAACACAGGCTCACACTCACCAATGTACCAGTCCTTAATTTGCGGTTGAGTTATCTCATCAGCAGAATCGTGAGAAAGAGGAACTGTAACAATGTCAGTTTGCAGTTCGGATAAATGTTTTTTTGCTACTTGACTCGTTGCATAAGCAATGTTTCTGAAAATTTCCCAATCAGTTTTGGATTCCCACACGGGTGCAATTGCAGCTGATAAAGGATGAATGAACGAATGCATGTCGGTGCTGTTCAAATCGTTCTTTTCATACCAGGAAGCTGCCGGTAGTACAATATCAGAATATAGAGCGGATGAATCCATTCTGAAGTTAAGATCGACAACTAAATCCATTTTACCGACCGGAGCAACATCGTGCCATTTTAATTCTTCAGTTTTTTCGTCGTTATTATCTTTTGCTATCAAATTAGAATGCGTGCCGAGGTAATGTTTTAATGCGTATTCATGACCTTTCATGCTTCCTGAAATTGCATTACCTCTCCATATTATCCACACCCTCGGAAAATTTTTATCGGCATCAGGATCGCCAATGGAATATTCCACTTCACGGGATTTTAATTTCTCTATCAAATACTTTTTTATTCCTTCAGGATCTGAAGTTTTTGATTCTTTACTGATATTCAAAGTGTTTTTATCAAACTGAGGATAGAAAGGCATCCAGCCCATTCGCACTGATTTAAAAATCAGATCTGCCATGTGTTTTTTGGTTAATTCGTTTTGGGGTGCGGCATTGTATTTTGAAGATAGACCATCGTATCTGTATTGACAAGTGTTTATATAATGCCAGATAGGTGTTTGTTGAAGCCGTGCAGCATCAACCCAGTCTTTAGCAAATGCAATAGTTCCCCATGAATCCGATGGCGCCAACTTTTCCTGACCAACATAATGGTTTAATCCGCCGCCGTTTTTACCAACACAGCCGCAAAGCATTAAAGCCATAATTCCAGCACGATACATCAAATTATTATGATACCAGTGATTTATTCCGGCACCAATTATTATCATACATTTGCCTTCGGTACTGATGGCAGTATTTGCCCATTCGCGTGCAAAGCTCAGGACAGTTGCCGAATCAATTCCTGTAAAAATCTCCTGCCAGGCTGGAGTATATGCGGCATCTTTATCAAGATAATCTTTTGGATAATCACCGCCTAAATCTCTATCAACTCCATATTGAGCCATTGTGAGATCATAAACTGTAGTTACCGGAATCTTAGCACCATCAACAGTTTGAATAAATTTTACAGGAACGCCGCGCAGTCTTTTTTGATTTAAACCGTACTCAACAAATTCCACTTGAAGAATTTCGTTCTCTTGATTAGCAATGCTCAAAACAGGATCGTAAGAATAATCGTCTGTTGAATTTTCCAATTTCAAATTCCAGCTTCCTTGTTTCTGATCCCATCTATGCCCCACGCTTCCCTTTGGAACAATAAGCTTACCAGATTTTGAATCAATGTTTACAAATTTCCATTCGCCATTGGGAATATCTTTATATTCAGAAATTTGATTTGCCCGAATGAGTTTGCCCGGTTTGTAGGTACCATTTTCATTAACAAGTTCTACAAGATAAGGTGAGTCAGTATATTTTTTAACGTAATCAATAAAATATGGTGTTTTCTTTTCATGATGGAATTCTTTCAAAATAACATGAGTTACAGTCATCCAAAAAGCGCCGTCACTTCCGGCATGAAGAGGAATCCACTGATCGGCATATTTTGCAACTTGATTGAAGTCAGGAGAAAATACAACTGCTTTCGTTCCGTTATGTCTTGATTCAGCAAAGAAATGACAATCCGGAGTCCTAGTCATATTCAGATTTGCACCCATTACAGCTGTCATTTTGGAATTATACCAATCAGCACTTTCACAAACATCAGTTTGCTCACCCCAAATTTCAGGAGAAGCATTCGGAAGATCGCAGTACCAATCATAAAAGCTTAAGTTCACACCGCCGAACAATTGCAAAAACCTGCTACCAGCAGCGTAACTCAACATAGACATAGCGGGAATTGGAGAGAATCCAATTACACGATCCGGTCCGTATTTTTTCGCAGTGTAAATATTTGCGGCAGAAATTATTTCTAACACCTCATCCCAGCTTGCTCTTCTGAATCCTCCCTTTCCACGTGCTTGTTGATAACCGATTTTTTTATCTTTATTCATTTGAAGATTTTCCCAAGCCGAAACCGGATCGCCAGTTTTTAACTTCTCTTCTCTGAATGCATCTATTAATGCACCACGTATTAGAGGATATTTTATTCTTAGCGGACTATAGAGATACCATGAAAAAGAGATTCCACGCTGACAACCTCGCGGTTCATACGGCGGTAGTTTATCATCCAAAAGCGGGTAATCCAATTGCTGAGTTTCCCAAACTACAATTCCATCCTTCACATGAATTTGCCAGGAACATCCACCTGTACAATTAACTCCGTGAGTGCTTCTAACAACACGGTCGTGTTGAAATCTGTTTCTGTAGAACTCTTCCCATTTTCTTGTATCAGGTGAAATAATATCTTTTATCCAGCTCATATTTTTAATTCTCAATAAAAATTGAAAAAATTAACGAAGATTTGTGCTGTACTTTTTAACACTATGCCATCTTATTAGTAATACAATCAGAACTATGTTTAATCCTACTACTATACCAAGTAATAAGGTAAATTGTAACTGTAGCGACGAAAATTGTAAAGCACTTTTCTTATTTGTTTCATATAAAAATGCCAATAAACTTTTTACCTCCTCATCAGTTAATGGCGAGGAACCAAAGCCATTTACCATTGAAGGAAAGGGTGGGTTTCTTAAAATACCATCAATACCCGCAGCCCCTAATCGTGTAAAAGCTCCTGTTAGATCTATTGCTAAAAGTCCTCCATTAAACATACCTGCATAATTAACATTATGACACGAAATACAACTTGGGCCATTGTTCGTCAGTCTTGATGTTCCATCAAATATTTTTCTTCCTCTTTCAATATCCAGATTAGTAACTAACGCAGGACTAAAAATCTGAGCAGGAGTTTTTTGGGATGGATTATTAGCATCGGGACTATTGATAGCTATAAATTCAATAATGGATTTAATTTGATTGGCGTTCAAGTCCTGATCCGGCATAACAACTTTGTTATGCTGATTAAAAACAGCTACAGCGACCGAATCCCCAGACTTGATTAAGCTTTGCGAAGATTGAACAAATTTTATTATCCATTCCTTCGTTCGTCGGTTCTGAATATTAGCTAAATCCGGACCTATTAATTTCCCATCACCAATGGTATGACAGACTTTGCATCGTTGTAAAAATAGCTGGTCCCCCTGGTTCTGGGCATTCAGTGAAACCGTAAGAGAGTAGAAGCAAATGAGAATTACTAAAAAGTTTTTACACATAGAATGTACTTTATCTTATAAAAAAATTTTCACTTTGCTAATCAGGGATTTTATAATCGGATTTTATTGTCTGATAATAATCTATAAATATTATTTTAGTTTGTCAATAATCTTATAAGTAAATATTTTTTAAATACTGCGATTGGTATAAATTGCTTCTTAGTTGAAATTCTTTTTCAAAATAAAGAATAACTAAAAATCTTTTTTACTAAATGACTTTGTACTTAAAAATATCGGGACAACAATCCAAATCAATAAGAAGAAAATTGAAATGAAAATGCCAAGCATACTTCCAAAGAAATTTTGGAACACTGCTCCTGTGTAACCCATCAATGCAGAAATGTTAAACTTGATTAGAAAAATAATTCGTGCAAGATCAATTGGATTTGTTATGCTTAATCCGATCATAACCTTTTCAAGAGGATAATCTTCAAAAAAGTAAACCACTAAAAGAATAAGTCCATCATAAATCACCGCAAGCAGCAGCCAGATCATTAATGAAAATCCCAAGCCCTTTGCCTTATCATCTTGTCGAATTGAGATAAGAAATGCAATTGCAGTGAATACAAAAGACAGTGCAGTTCCTATTATTATTAGCATTATCAACCCATCAAACTGTTGATAGTTTTTTGCGAAAAGCAGGTAAGGAATAAAAATGCCTGCTGCCCACGATAAAGAAAGCGGAATTGTAGTTCCAAAATAAATTCCCAAGAACAAGGACTTTCTATCAATCGGCTGGCTTAACATCATTTCTACAAACTCACGTGAGTTGTATAAATAAATTGATCCGAAGATTAGCGAGACGATTGGGATTATGATGAGCACAATGTTCATCAAACTGATGTACGCTTTATTTACATCACCACTAAAAGCAAATAAAGCATAGCCAACAAAGAAGAAGAAAAAAGCGTAAATGATTACCCATTTATTCCGGATTGTGTTATGGATTTCATAACGTAAAATTTTATTCATCAATTTCATGGCATTGCCTCGTTCATCAGCTCGGCAATAGCCCTTTCAAGCTTAGTTTCTTTCTGATTTTGCAAGAGTGAATCAATCGTACCTTTGAACCTGATTTCACCTTCCAAAAGGAAGACAATTTCATCTGCAAGTTCTTGAACTTCGCTCATAATGTGCGAGGTTAAGACAATCGTTTTCTTGTTCTGCTTCTCCTTTAAAACAAGATCTTTGAAGAAGCTGCTTGAAACCGGATCCAATCCGGCAGTGGGTTCATCGAGAAAATAAATTTTGGGATTAAAGGCAAATGCAATTGTCGCAGACACTTTTTGTTTCGTTCCGCCCGACAAATTCTTAAATGGTTTTTCTAATTCATCGGATAACTTAAATGATTTAATCAAATCACCGGCATTTAAATCAGAAGAGTTGCGCAGTTGCTTCACAAGTGATAGTAATTCATTTGCCGTCAAATTCTCCGGATATCTTGCTATCTGCGGCATGTATCCAATTTTATTTCTGTAAGTAAAATTATTATTGATATTCTCTCCATCAACTTCAATCATGCCGCTTGATGGTTTGACTAATCCCAGCACTGATTTAATCAAAGTTGTTTTCCCCGAACCATTTGGTCCAACTATAGCAGTAACTTTCCCGGCTTCAATCGAGAGGTTGATGTTTTTTAATACCTCAGTTTTTCCAAAAAACTTTTTGAGGTTGATTATCTCAATTAATCCATCAAAAGTCAGATTTTTCATTTATCATTCTCATTCTGGGTTTCGAATCAGTCAATGCTTCTGGTGTTAGAGCAGGAATAATACTTTCGGCAACATCAAGAAGCTTGATAAATAAACCGTTAAGAAGAATTAAAGAAGTCGGCTGTTTTTCCACTATCATTGAAAACATTGTAACGGGTCTGAATGGAACATCTCCATAACCATCTTTATTCAGATCATATCCGGAATAACTCGACCAGTAATTTTTTTCAAAAGTATTAAAATTTTGTTTGCTGTTCGTTGAAACATCAAATGAATTGGCGATAAAATTATTTTCGTTGAAAATATTACCCATTGAATTAGCCATTAACTTGATTGCCCAACCGTTTTTTCTAAAATCATTTTTTTGAACTAAAATTCTACTGCATCCTTCTATAAAAATTCCAACAGTATTTTCTTCAAATTGATTGAATGAAATTTTACTATCTGAAATATCCTTTAATAAAATGCCGTAAGAAGCGGTTCCCCAGTTATGCCTAAAATAATTTTTTTCCATCAAGACATTTTTAGTGTACATAACCGCAACACCTGCACCATTATTCTCAAAAGTGTTTTCCCTGTATTCGCAGCTGTCAGAAAACATAAAGTGCAAACCATATCTTAAATTCCCCTCACTGTAATTGTTTCTGATTCTTCCGTTCCTTACAAACTCAAAATAAATTCCATCCCTATGGTTTAAAATCGTGTTATTATTGATGCTCACATCTCTGCAATACCAAAGGTGAATTCCATTGCCGGAATTTGATTCTCTTTTCTTCACACCAACAATGTAATTATTAGAGATCTCACAACTTGATGACTTGGCTAAATAAATTGCGAAAAAATTGTTAACAAACTTATTGTTGGAGATCCTGCAATTACTTACTTCTTCGAGCCTTATTCCCGCATTTTCCTTTAAATAACTGGTACCGGAATTTTTTATAACCAAGCCGGATATTTGAACATTGTCTGCCGTGACAGTAAAAATTTCTCCGTCATCCTTACCATCAATAACCGGATCATCGGTACCAATAATTGTAATTTGTTTATCTACAATTATGTTACCTTCAGCATAATAGCCGGATTTTATAAAAATCTTATCCCCTGCTTCGGCAATTTGAATTGCATGATTAATTGATTTGATAGGACTTTTTTCCGAAACAATTATTTCATTTGAGAAAAGGTTAGAAGTGAAACATAGAGAAGAAATGATGATGGTTAGAAGTGTTCTCTTAAAAATTTTAATCCACATTTTGTTTAAACTTGAATGGCTTTGTAAAAATATGTCACATGCTGCTTAATTTTATCATCTCAATTACATCCAACCAGATAATCTTCCTTCCGTTATTATCAGAAAAAAATTTTTGCATGTCAGATTCATTGCCAAATGCTGAAACATTCAAACCCATTGGGCTACGGATGTTATCGTTATGAACGTAAAAAGCAGATTTAGCATCTACCAATTTAAGTGGGTTTGAAAAATCAGTTACTAGAAATGTTTGCTTTTCATCACCGAGAATATTTTGTTCAAGGGCATATTCCACAAGACATTCGATTGAATCAAACTTATAGATTTTTCCTTTATCGGTTATTACCTCTGAACCATAGCGATTGTCCGAAATTAACATTCGGCAATATTCACATTCATCTTTTCCATAATTGATGGGTTCGGGAGATAAATTACATGAATATTGTAAGACCGATAGATAAAATAGGAGTGAATTGTAAGCAATCTTAAGTAAATTGTTGCTATAGCCTGAGGAGCTATGGTTATCTATTAACCCCAGCTTTAAGGCTGGGGTTAGAAAAATACCACACATGATATGAACTTTAGTCCATAAAGTTTTAAAACCTACAATCCGAGCGTGACGTGAGATAATAATTTTATTCATTAACACTATTTGTTTGTTCTTCTATCAAGAATTAAAGCAATCACAGCCAATACCACTGTAAAGAATAAAATGTAAAAGCTGATATTAGGAAGTGAAATAGCATTAAAATTTAATAGCATTTTTGAACCAATAAGCGGAGGTTGATAAACCATTCCATGTATTTTAATAGCTGCATGAGGGTTCAAATTATGTCCGTAATCATACTCCCACATATAAAAATCATAAAGACCAATTGCGGCAAGTATAATGAACAAAGCAATCCATGCATAAACAAGAAATCTTTTACCGGCTAAGGCTGAAACCAAACCAAAGATTATCATGAATATTATAATATAAGGCATGATCTTAAGTTCGGGAATTGCATCCGGAACAATTTCTTTCATCCCGATGTAATGATTTAATCCATTGATATTATTTAAATCATTGGGCTTGAGTCCTGTTATTTGATTGATCCAAATTCTCAATCCAATTCCCTCAGGATATTGCGGTGCTTCAAGATCAATTGACCACAATGGAAAAAAGAATGTAAGGATTAAGATTAAAGATGCTGTAATTAAAATTACTTTTGATTTACTATTCATTTTTCCCCATTAACTTGGGAATAAAAAGGGGGAACTTTCGTTCCCCACTATATGAAACTAAAAACTATTTTCCAGTATGCCAGGCAAGTTCTACATTTGAACCTTTTGGCGATACCCGGATGTAGCCCTGCATTTCTTGATGAAGTGCGGAACAAAAATCAGTACAATAAAATGGATAAACACCTTCCTGTGCTGGCAGCCATTTAAGAGTTTCGGTTGAACCTGGCATAATTAACAACTCGGAATTGTTTGCACCTTTTACTGCAAAGCCATGGGGAATATCCCAATCCTGTTCAAGATTTGTAACATGGAAATAGACCTCATCGCCAACTCTTATGCCTTCAATATTATCCGGTGCAAAGTGTGTCCTAATGGTTGACATGTAAACATGAACAACATTTCCGTTTCTAACCACGCGAGCATCTTTCTCCGCTTTTATAGAGTATGGATTTGCATTCTCTTCAATTGGGAAAATCTTTCTAGAATTTTTCATAACAATATCCGAAGGTATTGCTTGTGCATAGTGAGGTTCTCCAATTGTCGGAAAATCCAGAAGCAGTTTCATCTTTTCTCCCGAAATATCAAAAAGCTGTGCAGATTGAGTAAGTTCAGGACCAGTTGGCAAGTATCTATCCTTAGTAATTTTGTTTAAAGCGATAACATATTTCCCCCACGGTTTTTTAGTATCTCCACCAGGAATACAAAGGTGACCGATGGAATAATAAGTGGGAATACGATCAACAACTTCCCAAGTACCAATTTTCCACTTCACAATTTCGGAGGAAATGAAAGATGAAGTGTAACCATATCCTGCATCATCAAATTCAGTATGTAAAGGACCTAACCCAGGATTTATTACCTCACCAGCCATAACCGATTCATACTTAAGAATAGGGATTCCATCAACATCACCATCAAATTCCTTATTTTCTATTGCCTTCATCATCTTGCTGAATGAATGCACAGGAATGATTGCTGCAAGTTTTCCTCCGGCAGCTATGTATTCGCCGGTTGGGTCTACGTCTACACCATGCGGCGATTTGGGTGTAGGAAGATAATAAATCAGACCCGGACATTCACTTGGTATTAAGATTTTAACATCAGACTTCTTTTCTGAAAATGCCATGTGCTTTTTTTCATCAAAATAATTTCTAAAGTAATTCGCACTAAAAGTTTTATACTTACCTTGTTTAACATATTCTTCTGCTTTTTTCCAGTTCACTGCAGCTATAAAGTCTTTATCATTTTGCGAAGCATTTACTTCGAGCAACGTATTCGCCTGCTCGGTGTTATAGCTTGTGAAGAAAGCCCAGCCATGTGAAGGACCTTTACCACCATGTGCAAGATCATAGTTAAAACCGGGCACAAGAATTTGGAATTCAACATTCATTGCACCTTCTTTAGCAACTTTAATAAAACTAATTGTCCCTTTAAAATTTTCTTTATATGAATTTAAGGGTACATCTTTATTTGGAATTGGTACACTAAACCTTGTAGAGGCAACAACATACTCGGTATTTTCTGTTAAGAATGGAGAACCGTGATTACCACCGGAGTTTGGTATTTCAATTATTTCTGCAGTTCTAAATGTAGCAAGATCAACCCTTGCAATCCTCGGTGTGTTATTTCCGTTTATAAATAACCATCTTCCATCTGCTATTCCATCAGTTTGCGAAAGCTTAGGATGATGTGCATCATCCCATGGTACAAATCCATAGGAAGTCATGAACATAGGTTTTGATTCTTCTGAGTAGCCCCATGCTTTTTCTGGGTCTTGAGAAAAAACCGGAATGACTCTAAAAAGTCTGCCTGAAGGTAAACCATAAACCCCGACCTGCCCGCTAAATCCGCCTGAAGTGAAAAGATAAAAATCATCATAAGTTCCAGGTTTAACATAAACTTTTTCAGCTACATCTCCCGAAACTAAATCTTTTGATTGCTGGCAGCCATTATGAATAATGACCACGGTTGCAATAATGGCAACAGCAATAGAGAACATGTTCAAATATTTTCGATACATATGCTTCCTCTCTGTAAATTATTTATTTATAATTATTTTTTAGGCAATTCTGAATCAAGTAATCTGAAATATTCAAGCAGTTTTCTCGCATCCTCAAGATTGATGTTTTGATTGGTCATCTTCTGCATATATTGTGCTAACATTTCTTTAGAATGCGGATGTTTTTCAACATTCTCTTCAGGATTTAAAACCATATTCATAAAAAATTCCGGCGTAACTCTCTGTAAAACATTTCTTTGAGCAGGACCAACATATCTTTCATCGAGTTTATGGCAGGCTGCGCATTTTGATTCAAATATTTTTAGACCTTCACCCGCCATCGGTTTATCAATAGGCATGAGATATAATTTCTTCTTTATAGGTCCAAATCCATTTTTAAATTCCCAATCAGGAAGACCTGAGGTATTTGATTTATCGACAGTTTGCTTATCAGAGTTCGACTCTCCACCACATGATATGTAGGTAAATGTTAAGAAAACAATCAGGAAACTCTTGAAAATAAATGAGTTAATTCTCGTCATACAATAATCCTTAGTTTAATTTAATAAATAATTGATGTTAATAATATGATTATTTTATACAAATAAATTTACATAAATTATAATCAGATTATTTTATCTGATTAAAAATAGATTGCTAAAAACAAAATGTCAATAATATTATTATTGGTAAACTTTTCACTACACTTACTTAATCATAGTTAACAGCATTTTCGATTTCTGTGCTGCTTTTAGTCCGTGAGAAATATTTGGCGGCATAACGATAATTTCTCCCGTTTTAAGATTGTATAGTTTTCCATCTATCGTAATTTCCATTTCACCATCAACCATATAAACCACAGCTTCGTAAGGTGATGTGTGTTCTGTTAGCGATTCATCTTTATCAAATGCAAATAGCGTAATATTTCCGTTTGGTTTTTTAATTATCTGCTTGCTTACAATCGAACCATCCTGATAAGCGATAGCATCAACAAGTACTTCTTTGTTAATTTTATCTGGCATTATTCCTCCTGATTACTGATTTATTAGTGTTTATGATGTTCTTCAACTTTATTTTCTTCACCATTAAAAAGTCCTTCTATATAATGAATGAAGTGAACATACGCTTCAACATATTCTCTTCCTGCTGTCAGATCATTCACATTATAATTCTTCTTCGACTGCAGGTTATTGAATAACTCTTTTACCCTTTGATGATATTTTTCATCAAGATGGCTTAAAACATTCTCAACGGAGCCTTTCCCAATTGCAATATCAGCAGCTTCAATTCCTTCTTCCGGTTTATAGCCTGCTGGTTTAAGTCCGGTATAGCTTTCACCTTCTCCCATTCTATGAACTCTTACCACGGTTTCGAAAAAATACATATCTGCAAGTTCTTTAGCTTCATCGTTAAGTTTACGGATATGTAAAACCTTTTCGAAAAGATTTTTAATTTCTTGTTCATCTCTAGCCTGCACCCAAATCAACACGTAATTGATATTGCCGGTTTCAAGTGCTTTAATTGATGCTTTGACAACGGGACCTTCCATAGAATCGCAGTGTGCAAGAGTAATATTTGCAGCCAGAATTAAGATTGATACACTTATGAGCATCATCGCTGAATTTAATTTAGTAAACACAATCTTCTCCTTTAATTTATTTTATTTTCTCTATCGCGTCCATCGGACAAATAACTATACATTTAATTTGCTTTAAACCAGAACATTCATCACATATATCTGTTGCTATATAAAAATGTTCATTTGACAGAGGAGCTAAAGACCTTCCATTTTCTTTCCAACTTTCACCGGGTTCATAAATTGCTTCCGTAGGGCATTCAACCGCGCAAGCTCCGCAATTAATACAATCTTCTATTATTACCATTGCCATTAAAACTTTTCTCCTTTTGCTTCTCTGTACTGGCTTCCAACCGGTCTTATTCTGCCCCATATTGAATAGAAAAATAAAAACAGCGCAACAACCTGTAATGATGAGAAGATAAAGATTGAAGTGCTGATCCATTCTATAAAATAGAATGAACCGATAACCTGTGAGATGAATCTTAAAATTGTTGCCGCAGTCATAAGCCAGTAAACAACAAGAATCAGATTAGGATTATATTTCTTATCATCCTTTTCTGCTCTCGGAAAAAACCAGAGAGCAACACCCATTATCATCATCATAATAGAACCAACAAGGATTAGGTGAGTATGAGCAGAAATTAATTCTTGTGTATAACCGATTTGCCAGAATCGGTCGTTTTGTGAAAAGACATATTTTGCAAAGGACATATAAAGTCCCGTTAGGATTCCAATTGCAAGAAATGTTAAGCTTGTTTTGATAAAGTATCTTACTGTTGTAAACATAAAATCCTCCCTTACATTCCAATCTGTTCACGGGCTTCGCGTGTCATCTTCTCTGGAGTCCATTGCGGTTCCCAGACAAGACTGACAATCACTTTTTTATCGGGTTCAAACTGATTAACGATTTTTTCAACCCAGCTTGTGATACTGTTGTGCATCGGGCAGCCTGGTGTTGTTAATGTCATTGTAACTGCAATTGATTCATCTGTGATGTCAACATCGTACACAAGTCCGAGATCAACTATGTTGATTCCAATTTCCGGATCAATAACACCTTTAAGCACTTCAAGTATTTCTTCCTTATTTGCCATAAATCTACCTCCTAAAAATTGTTATCATGTTAAATGAAAAGATAATTGAATTGATGAACATCAATGCAAATGAAATTATCAAACCGACTTCAGTTTTAAAAGTAAGAGAACAAACGGAACCGATTATAGCTGCAATCATAAGATAAAAACCATATTGTGCCAATTTTTCGTTAAACATATCCTTTAACATTGGAACTTTTTCTAAACCAACTTTACTGCTGTATTTGTGGTACCAAACAAGAAATGGAACAATCTTATACATTTGTCCAATAATCAGCATTGACAAATACCCAAAAATTATCATATAACCGTAGATGAGAGTAAGATTTATTATGTTTTGATGATCAATGAATGCAATAACAGTTCCGAGTATTGTAGTTAATCCGAGCATTAAATAAGCGTAAGAAGAAAATGTTAAACCTGCATCAAGTTTTTTTCTAACCCTGTTTTTAAAGATGATGTGAACCTGAACAAGGAAGAAAGCTATTCCCAGTGAGATCATCGGCGTAAAAATGAAATGGAGAAAAGTTGTGTCCTCATAATGCATTATGGTTGTGATTCCGAGAAGTCCGAAGTTAATCATCCAGAAAGCACATTTAGCATACGTCATTGGATAACCGTGAGAGAGAGTGAACATTGGTATCAACTTGTAAGTTACGCCCATTACCACCATTGATACCCATCCGATAAATGCAACGTGCACATGAAGGTTTAGGTATTGAAGATGATCAATTTTAATGAAAGGATAACCAAGATTGATTGCAAGCAATAATCCGGCGATTGCTGTTACGATCAAATGAAATATTGCTGCTGCGAGATATAAACCAGTGATATTCCACTTTTTAACTTTAGTAAAAGTCATTATGATGTTGAAAGAAAAAATAAACATTGCAAGGTTTAATAGTATTGCTGAAATGTTCATCAGCATTCCGATGTTGAAATGCCAGAAGCAGTAAACCATTCCTATCACACCAATTAAAAAAATCCAGAACTGGATTTCGGCAAGTACTTCGCTGAACAGGTTCACTTCAAGTACAACAGGGATAAGCTGAAACAGAGCACCGAATATTATCATCGTAACCCAGCCAAGGGTAGCAATATGAGTTATAGATAGAATCTTTGGATTGAAATGGTGTCCGATGATGTTTGAATGACTAAGCAGTAAAAACAAATTGAGCGTAACAAAAGCAACTATAGCCGCTATAAAATATTTTGAGACTATTCTGAAAGGCGGAGAATAAGCAGACGCTATGGAAGAGGACTGAATCAACTTTATTAATTCCTTTTCTTCGTAATTACAACTTTGAAATAATTGTCATTAATCTTGTTCGCTATTGCAGAATATCCTCTTTCTTCAAGCTTTGGATAAAGCATTACAGGTTCACGATGATGATGAACTGCTATTACTGTTTTATCATCAACGCGGGAGATATTCTCCAGAATTTTCATCATCGGTTCGGGTGCGGCCAATTCACGGACATCAAGTTCTATTACGTTTTCATAATCGTGTACCGGAGTTGGTTCATTTTGTGTTTCTTGTTTCGCATAACTTTGCGATTGGGCATCCTTATAAAAGTAGACATTAAAAATGTTGCCGTTTTTTTCTGTCCAGTGTTTAAATCCTTTGCTTTGCATAACTGAGTAAAGCGGAAGCGGCTCAAAGGAATTTATAAGATGAAAGACCTCATCTTCTTTCAATGATTTTACTTTTGCCATTATTTCGAGGAAAGGATCTTTTCCTAAATCAATGATTGGTCTTACATCAAGCTTTTGAATTTTATCTTGATTGATGTTTAAAAGCACTTCCGGTTTTTGGTTTTGTTCCATTTTTTCTTCCAGGTTTTCACATTCAATGTTGGTTATGGTATTTAGGTTAATCGCTTTGTTCAGTTCATTTAAGAGTAGAACAAGATTAACTCCGGCGATTCCTGCTGCTTGCTCAACGTTAACCCTGCCTGCCAATGTTTTCCTCAATATTCTGTTATTCAGTTTATTGAAGTGCGGACTGAAATTAATAAGCACTTCAAGAGTCTGGGGAAACTCGGCAAGCATCTTTGATATTTTCATATCTTTAGTTATCATAGTTTAGTCCTAATAAAAGATGTCTTCTTTCTCTTTTATTTTTTAGAAATATTAACGCGCCATACTTGCGGACCCTGTTCAACGTATTCCCATCCAAATTGATTTGGTCTTTCAGCTTTGAACTGATAATAAAACGGCATAGGATCGTGATCATTCACTAACTGAAATTCTTCACCATTTTTTAGTGCATCAAAAGTTACAAAGATTGTTGGATGTTTTTCTTTTGGCGGAACGGTACGAATATCGAGTTGATTATTTGTCATCTCTATCTCCTTTTTTTAATAAGACTAAATTTCTGTAGAAAAACTAACAAAAGAGATGGTGGATTTCCTTGACTTAAGTCAAATTGCAGTGTTTATAGAGAAAGTATTTTTAGTAAAAGAGGATATCTAATCTTTTCCCAACTTTTTGAGTTTCGAAAAATTCTTAATAAAAATCTTTTTCCCCTTAACTCTTATTATTTCATCATCGTGTAATTTTTTAAATGTGCGTGAGAGCGTCTCGGTTATTGTTCCGAGATATGCTGCAATTGTTGATTTTGGGATGGTAAGTTTTACAAATGGTTCGGGAAGATTTTCTGTTCCGCTTTTCTTTATTTCTTTAACTAAATACTTCGCAAGTCTGTTCACAACTTCTTTGGAGGAAAGGTCTTCAATATGGGCAACTAGTGATTTTAATCTCTTAGCAAAACCTGCTAACATCTTTAAGGATATCTCGTGATTCTTTTTTAATAAATCTATAAATCCTTCTTTGGGAATGAACAATGCCAGGCTTTCCTCAGTTGCCTGTGCATTTACAGGATAATTACTTCCTTCAAAAAGTGGTATATCTGCAAAAGCAGTAAGCGGTTTTACTATATGAACTACTGATTCTTTCCCTTCGGAAGTTACTTTAAATATTTTTACGGCACCTTTAAGTAAGATAAAAAAACCTTGATAGTAATCACCTTCGGAAAAAATAAATTCATGCTTAGCAAATTTCTTTACACTACTTATAGTAGAAATTTCTCTCAACTGCTCGATGCTAAGTTCTGAAAAGAGCGGAATATCTCGAAGTGTCTTATTAGATTCGAATTCTGCAATTTTCATTTTAATCAGTATTTTCAAAGAAATTTATTATGTAATGACTTACTCTAAAGAAGGAAGATTTTCTGCCCGAATACGTTTTTCAACCATGCGTTTCCATAATCTTTCTTCGAAAAGCTTACCTATTTCAGCGCCAATTATAGTATTGTCATTTAAGTTTTTGTTTTTTGTGTAAAGATATTAAGAGTACAATAAAGACCTAAGTAAAGCATCACAAGCAGGAATAAAAGTCATTTCTCTTAATTTAACACAAAGCGATAAAATAATTCTGCCTTTTACAGTCAAGAAATATTTATAAGATTTAGTAAGCCTTTTAAGTAATCCAAAAACTCTAAGTCGTTTTAATA
>Ga0208373_1000210_pt1 | contig 112662 bp, 103 predicted proteins | sample RifOxyC2_FD_184036 | JGI IMG/M metagenome (GOLD analysis project Ga0208373, IMG submission 184036) | Soil microbial communities from Rifle, Colorado - Rifle Oxygen_injection C2 (SPAdes) | ecosystem: Environmental > Terrestrial > Deep subsurface > Rock core/Sediment | place: Rifle, Colorado... | reverse complement strand
AAACAACGGACTCAAAGATGGAAAAAACGAGGCGAGAAAATATTGATCAACTGGCGCTTTACACGAAAAAAAGCGCGAGAAAAATTTAAATACAAAAAGTGTAAAAATTAAGTGGTCGTGGCACTAGTAATACCGTCAGATAAATAATTCTCATACATGTTCCCTTCGTGTATGTCCGCGCCGCGCACAGGTCATTGCGCGTTCCGTTCAATACATCCAATAAGTAAATCCAAGATCCAAAGAAAGATACCGGCTGACATTGTCGAGGGGCGCCTGCAACCATCCAGAAGCACTCTCGCGTATCTTCTGGACAATATCATAGCCCATGCAAATCCCGACAAGATCTTTGTTACTGGCACCATCATGTTTTGAAATTGCAGCACCCCCATAAAGATTGCCGTAAAATTTGAAAATGGCCTCCACCTTTCCAATACTATACCGGTCCAGGTGTCCTTTCGAGTATTTCCTGTAGTCTGTCGCCAATAGATAGGGCGCCCTCACCAATTCAGGTGTTCTTTTCCATTGCCGTATTCCTCCCCTGACAAACACAGGAAGACGGGGAAACCGCTCTTTCAGTATGAAAAATCCGACTCCGGCGCAGTTGCCGACCTCGTCGCTGATTGAAAATTCCCATTTTTTGCTTTTTGCCAAAGCATCTAACACTTCGATCCCGGACATGGTCAGCAATGCGCCGCCTGCGGCAAAGGCGGACGACCGCGCATTGAAATACCGGCAAAACACAAAATGATTGGCGTGGGAGAGCGATGCGGCGGCCAGAAAATGCCACATGTCATCTTCATGAAACGGCTCTCCTTCGCCTATTCGTGAAAACGGGTTTCCCCATTCAAAACCACCTTTCCACCAAATCTGATAGGCCACATAAACCGCCCCACCATATCCTGCGCCCAGAATACCAAGGCCTTTGATCTTCTCTTTTACATCGGGGGCTGTTTGTCGCGGTGGTTCGGCATAGTGTATAACCTCCTGGGCCCGGTTGTCCATAAACCAGCCTGGGATCACAACCATACACAAAACAACGGCCGTTGAGGATTTCATTGACGCTCCTACTCAACCACAAAATGGACCCTTCTATTGGCCGCCCATGCCTCAACCGTGTGTTCGTTTATTTTCGGTTTTTCCTCGCCATAACTGACAACATGCAATGATTTTTCCAGAAATCCCACTGGAATCAGATACTCCTTTACCGACTGGGCCCGTTTTTCACCCAACGCAAGGTTGTATTCCTCGCTGCCCCTGTCATCGCAATGACCCTCAAGAATAAATTTGACCATTTTGCCCCGTTTTTGGAGCACGTCGTTCAACAGTTCTATGTTTTTCTTCAATTTGTCCCTGCCTGAGGCCGGTATGACATAGCTGTCGAACTCAAACGGAATATCTTCGATGGCACGGAGGATACGTTTGAGATATTGTAATTCCTCCTTTGTCATATCAGCGGCTTTTACCGGTTCCAGGGCTTTGGGGGCTTCAATATCTCCGCTTGTTTTCTGGGCCACTTTTGCCGAAGAACACGACAACGACCATAGAACCGCACAGACAAAGCCAAGCAACAGGACTGCGAATACAGAAATACGCATTACATTCTCCTTTTTGAATTGTATTTAATTACGCTCAATATCCTTCCGGTCAAAATTCATCAGGTAAAAAAATGGAAGCCGATATTTCAATGCCGGAAAAATAGTCTAAAACACCTAACACTCAAAAAACCAGCCATTGCATCACCCTTTCATGCGGTTATCGCTGCAAAAAGCCAGGCGATCAGTTTTCGTGGATCGACCGGCTTTGTTATATAAAGATAGGCCCCCATATCCTCCGCCTTTTGCCGGTATTCCCTGCCTGAAAAAGCGCTCAGGATCACCACCGGAATTCCTGCTGTTATCGGATTCTCTTTCAACTGCCGAAACACGCCCCATCCATCCAATGCGGGCATGCGTATGTCAAGGACAATGGCTGAGGGGTTCTGATCCTCTGCCAGTACAAGCCCTTCATAGCCGGTTTGGGCAGCAAAGACCGTGAACCCTGAAGCTTCAAGGGTGAGTCTTAAAATATCGAGGGCCTTTTCCTCGTCATCAATAAGCAAAACCGTTTTTTCTGAGACCATGGTTTTCACTCCCTGTAATCGGTGCCATTCTCGAACACAAGCGCCCGGACAGCTTTGTTGATCAGTGAACCTAGATACTCCTGCGGGTCTGGTTTGCGCTCCAACTCGTCGTGGGATATTGAAAAAAACAGCGTGTCCGCTGAACCGCTACACCCTGCCTTCAGTATCTCGTAGCTGGATTTTGCCGTATTATACCGTACAACCAATTTCATGCTGTCCTTTCATTGCACAGCAAGAAACGCAATATCAAAGCCAATGTGGTGCAATAAAATGCTGCGGGGATAACGCGAAACAAGGCAGGAAGTTAGCGGTGAAGCCGGATATCCGGATGATTGGGATTAGGTTTACCTATCTGACAAAAACGTCAGGTCGATGTGCCCAATTTGTTACTTTTCCTTGAGACCAGACTGTTCGGCCCTGTATCTGAAGGCCCGGTAGGTAAGCCCCAGCAGACGGGCAGCCTCTGTCATATTGCCCCCAGCCTTGTCATAGGCAATGGAATACAATTTTTGCTCCCATTCCTTGTAATTGATGCCTGAATCGGGTATGTCCCAGGGAGAACCGCTCTGGACATGCTGCGGTCTTTTTTTCAATTCATTTGGCAAGTCCTGCAGCGTGACAACAGTCCCATGCGATAACACCGCGATCCGTTCTATGACCGCCTCGAGCTCGCGCACATTGCCCGGCCACTCATACTCCAGAAGGTGAAGCATGGCTTCTTCCTCCACTGTTTCTTTGCGGCCGAATTTTTCGAAAAAATGGTTGATAAGCCCTGGAATATCGTCCTTTCGTTCGCGCAGCGGCGGTATAAATATCGGGACAATGTTCAGCCGGTAAAAAAGGTCTTTGCGAAACGCGCCTTTGGCAATGGCGTCCTCAAGGTTCTTGTTTGTCGCGGCAATGATCCGGATCGCCACTGGGATTGTTTCCGTGCCGCCCACACGCCGTATCTCCTTTTCCTGCAATACCCTGAGCAGTTTTGCCTGGGTATTCAGCGACATATCAGCGACCTCGTCCAGAAACAAGGTGCTTCCCGAGGCTGCTTCGACAACGCCGATCTTACGCGCCACTGCCCCGGTAAACGATCCCTTCTCGTGTCCGAAAAGCTCCGAATCGAGCAGGGTCTCGGGAAAGGCCGCGCAATTAATGCTGTGCATCCGTTTGTTTCCATAGGGGCTTTTCAAATGGATCAATCGCGCAATGCACTCTTTTCCCGTGCCGGTCTCTCCGGTGATAAAAACCGTTGAATCAGTAGGCGCTACCCTGCCTATGGTATCAAAAATCTGCCGCATGCCCGCTGATTCAGCCACCAGGTTTGAACCGATCTCTTCCTCAAGCTCTTTTTGGAAATGGTTCCGGTCCAGTTTGAGAATATATTTCTGCCGTGCTTTTTCAATAAGAAAAAGCAGTTTCTCGGGTGTTATAGGCTTTGTCAGATAGTCGTATGCGCCAAGTTGAATCGCCTTAATGGCTGTTTCAATGGTCCCAAAAGCTGTTGCCATGATTATTTCAGGAAAATTGGCGGTCCGGCCGCTACCTTCAACAAGCCCCATGCCACTCTCGCCGGGCATTTTGAGGTCAGTGACAACCACCTCAGGATGTTTAGCTTCGATTTGCTGCCGTGCTTCAGCCACTGATGACGCGTGGAATACGGTATGCCCTTCAGCAGCAAGGATGTTTGCCAGAATGGTGCGTTGGTTCTCTTGGTCGTCAACAAGCAGGACTGCGGCCATTTAGCCCTCCTCAAGGGGAATAGCAATAGTGAAGCGGGCGCCGCCTTCGGGCCGGTTGTCCGCATTAATAGTTCCGTTGTGCTCCTCAACGATCCTCTTTACCAAGGCAAGGCCCAGTCCAACACCAAGGGCTTTCTCGGAAAAATAGGGTTCAAATACCTGTCCGAATATTTCCGGATTTAAACCAGGGCCATTGTCAGTCAGGACAAGGACCGCGCAGGGTCTAGGATCGCTCGTGCGCGAAACAGACAAGGCGATCTGTCCCCCATCACTGACCGCGGCAATTGCGTTGAGGATCAGGTTGAGCAGGACCAGACGCAGTTGTTCGTTGTCCGCAAACAGCTCAAGCTGTTGGTCGCCCTGATAGTCAAAGGAGAGGCTTTTCGCGGTAATCTGCTGCCTCACCAGCACCATGATCTGTTCATAAAGGCCAAACACTCTGAACCGCGTCTTTTTCAACGTCGCCTTGCCCATGGAGAGAAAATTGCTTATCATCTGGTTTAGGTGTTCCACCTCAGACTTCAGGGAGGCGACCAGCTCATCGAACTTTTTCCGCTGCTCCTGCTGTTGCGGCACAAACTGCGTTCCCAGGTAGTGCGCGGTAAGCATGATAAGGTTCAGGGGATTGCGTATCTCGTGCGCAAGGAACGACGAAAGCTCGGCAAGTATGGCCTTCCTTTCAAATGAATGCAGCTTGTTTTCCAGGGATTTCTGTTCCGCGAGCCTCTGCGTCATAACGCTGAAAGCAGCCCCAAGCTGGCCTATCTCGTCTCTCTCAACCGGCTTGATGTCCACTGAAAGGTCGCCTGACGCGACCTTTTCCGCCGCACGCATCAGGTTCTGCAAAGGACGGTTCAATCTTTTTAAAATAATAAGGGAAGAACCAAATCCAATGATAAGAATAATAATGGTGATAATGGTGTTTTTATAATACAGCATCTCCAATGGATACCTGATGTCCCGGAGAATGACCGTTGTTCGGACCAGGCCGGTGATCCGTTTGTCGCGTATGATGGGGACCGTTATTTCAAACGGACTGAACCGCCCCAGCGTGTCCACGGGGTCTTCCTTTTCATTGATCACCACTTCCATGCTGCTCAGCGGATGCGATTGCCCCACAAGGGAGGGATTGGTGCTGGCGACCACTTTCTGGTCCTTGTTTACAATGGTCACCTCACTCACGGCCTCGTTCTTTTTCAGCTCCTGGATAAGCTGTTCGACCTTTTCCATCTGGTTTTCGGGAATTGACGAAAGACGCTGCGCTGAAATCTGTATGATGCGCGAAAAATCCCTCCGGTTCAGGTCCGCCTGTTCAATAAGAAGCTTTTTGGACTGCAAGGTAAAAAGCAGCATCAGGGCCGACGTAAGCAGCGCAAAGGCCAAAAACACAAGAAGCAGTTTTGTCTGGAATCGCATGTATTTAATTCTGGTTGTGTTAATATACTAATTTGACTATTTTACTTTCAGTATGAACATTGTCTTGGAAGAGCCCCGGAAGGTTAAATCCTTCCTGGCCATTGTTGGCGGCCTTGCCCTTGTCGCCTTTCTTGGCATCACCGACTATCTCACGGGCGCTGAGCTCTCGTTCTCCATTTTCTACCTTATCCCCATTACCCTTGTTACCCTCTTCTCAAACAGGATGCCGGGGCTGGTGATCGCCTGCGTATCAGCGGGCGCCTGGCTGGGGGCCGATCTGCAAGCAGGACACGAATACTCGCACTTCCTGATTCCCTATTGGAACGCCGCGGTACGGTTGGGATACTTCATCTCCCATACGCTTATCCTCTCGAGCCTGCTCAAGACAATCCATCGCGAAAAGGAAAAATCTTTGCTCGATCCACTGACCAACGCGGCAAACTGGCGGTATTTTGAAGAGTATTCACGCCGCGAGCTGGAGCGCGAACGCAGGGAAAAGAAGCCCATTACCATTGCCTATTTTGACCTTGACAATTTTAAACAAGTGAACGACACCCTGGGCCACGATGTTGGCGACGAACTGCTCCGCACTGTTGCGCAGCTCATCCAGACCGCGCTGCGGCCAGGCGACATGCTTGCGCGCGTGGGCGGCGACGAATTCGTCATTCTGCTCGCTGCCACCGGGTACGAAGGGGCGCAGACAGCGCTTGGCCGCATCCGCGAGATGGTCCTTGCTGAAATGAAATCGCGCGGCTGGCCGGTCTCGCTCAGCATTGGCGCAATCGCCTTTTCCGTGCTGCCGTCCTCCATAGGCCCCATGATAAAACGGGCCGATGAACTTATGTACACCATAAAGCACAGCGGAAAAAATAACCTGAAAATTGAGCAGTGGCCCCCGCAGTAAGTCAGCCTGCATATCATTCCTTTCACCCAGGGCATAATCCCTTAGGCTGCCTTTCATGAACAGTGGTACCTCTTGTATTCGTTTCTTCCGGAACATTGCGGCCATTGTTATTGCCATAATTGGCCTTGCCCTTGTTGCACTCTGGTTTGGCCTGGCATACGGTACTTCATTTGTTACGCCCTTTGTTGAAACAAAACTCCAAAAAGTCATTGGTCATACAATCAGTATTGGGTCAATAAACACAAATGTTGTTTCTACGATTACCGCGAAAAGCATACGCATTTCCAGCCTTGATTCGATCCACGAGGAACATCCCGTGGTTTCACTGGGCCGTATAACCATGACCTACAGCCTTCTGGACCTGGTAAAAAAGGGCCGTCAGTTCATTACCGCATGCACAATGGACAGTCTCCTGGTTTACTTAGACCGGGACAGTGCTGGAATTTTTAACCTGGCTCTTTTAAACAACACTAAAGATTCCACAGCTGCGCCGGACACATCAGAAATCACCATCCCGATCCAACGCCTGGATATACGTCATTCGTTTTTGGTATTTAAGGACAGCGCCATGACAGGAATCAGCGTATCTCTCGCCAATGCGGATATCCACGCACGCCAAATTACAACAGGCGGTTTTTCGGGCGGTATCACCGCCGACACTTGCAGAATAACCTACAAAGAATCGCTGCTCCTTTTTAAAAAGATAGATCTGCAATGGGCTTGGATCGCGCCAAACCTTGAAATCCCCTCGTTCTCCTTTGTGTACAACGAATTGGCCGTGTCCGGGGCCGGCGCATTCAGGTATCGGGAAAAAACAGTGAACATTGACACGATCGTAATACAATCCACCGACGGCGCCCTTTACGGCGCAGCATCTGTTCGATTTGACACCAGTCAATTATTCTCCATGTCGCTCTATGCCGATAACGCGGCCCTTTCGGGCTTGCGCGGTTTCTGGAAGTCATACCCGCCGCGCCTGCGCGGAAACATGCAGGGCCGTGTTACCGCACGCGGCAGCCTGCACAATCCCGGATCGTGGGACCTGCGCGGTACTCTTGGCCTGCATCACCTGGCGTATGGAGGCAAAGCCATTCCAGCCGTGGCTGCAACAGTGTCAATACTGCACGATACGCTGCATTTCAGTCTTTCACAAAACATGTCGGCCATAACAGCCGCAATACCCTTTAGGGACAACCAGCTGCGCGGCAGCTTCTCAGCGTCGCTGTTCAAAATAGATAACCTCGCAAAACTGGCTGGCGTCGAATTTCTGGAAGGCGATCTCAATCTGACAGGCGATCTTGCGGGAACAACCTCTTCGCCCGTAATACGCGCCAGGGCCTGGACACGCGACCTCTCTTTTTACAACGCGCATGCGGACAGTCTGGCGGGTATCATCGAATACAGGAACAACAGAGTGTGGATTACTGACGCTCGCTTTTCAAGCACCTTGAATGACATCGACTCAGCACGGCCGATATTTGGCTTGCCGAAAATCGCCGAAGCACTCGCATTTGAAGGAGTCTTGCATGGCCCAATCGACTCATTGTCGGGCGCTGTCTCCCTGTATCTGGTAAAACCCGCGTTTAAGGACATTGGTGCGGACAATGGCTCGCTTTTCCTCACCTTCCAGAGCACGTCAGTATCTCTCCATTCCGTACTACTGCAGCGCGGGCCCTTGCTGTTGTGCGCACAAGGCGCTATACGCGTGCCAGAGCTTGTGGGGGCATATACGTTGCGCGCGTTTGGAATATCCAATCACTATATGCAACACGAACTCATGGATATGGTTGAGGCTGATACGCTGGAATGTGCGCCAGTTGGATTTTCGTCCTACGGGTCAGTACATACGTCGTTTGATTTATCAGACGAACAGGCCATCAGCGTAACTCTGCGGACAAACAACCTGGTACTCGACAGTCTCGGCCTTTTTTTCCACGCTCTTCCCCCAATGGGAGGCACATGCAGTGTGGATGTATCGCTGTCAGGGGCGCAAAACAACCCCCGCGGAGAAGTTGCGTTCTCGCTTCGTCATCCACGCATGAATGCCATACATCTTGATTCCGTGGTCGGGTCATTTGTGCTGGAAAATGGTGTTGTGACCGTCCACGACCTTGGCATCCACGATTCAGGGTCATACCTCAAAGGCGAGGCACTGCTTCCATTCACCATTGACCAGACATCCGGCTTTTCCATAGTGCAAACCGCGCCTTTCCGGGGTTCCATTCTGGCCGAAAAGTATGACATGGCCCTCATTGGGCCATTGCTGCCGGAAAAGCCCATTCTTGCCGGAACCCTTTCGTGCTCTGTGTCCTGGAATGGCACTCTTGCGCAACCCAACCCAACAGGCGAAGTCTCTATCACTTCCGGCTCCGTAGGTGCGCTGGACAAAGCTCCTCTGGTCCGCGACCTGCAGGCCTCCATCACCATTGCCGATTCAATGATCGTTGTGCGCCGATTCAGCGGTAGTATCAAAGAGGTGCCTTTTGCCGTTCAGGGTGAAATAGTCCATGATGCATGGTCAGCGATGACCATTGACCTGAAAGCCACCATGGCTCAAGTAAGCAAAATAACTTGCACTGGATTTATTGCTACGGATTCAATGCACCTGCTTACACAGATAAAAAACATGGCCCTCGCCCCGCTTGTGCCGCTGCTCCCAAACATCGGCCAACTATCCGGAACAGCGGACACCCGATTGGCTGTTACGGGAAATCCGGCTTCACCGCAGATACAGGGCTTTGTCCGCATACGCGATCTGTTCTGGCTTCCCTTTTGGACAACCACACCGTTTGAGAATGGCCTTTGTGTTCTTTCTTTTGACAAGCAAACGGCAAGCCTCGACACCTTTCAGATGACTCAGGGAACAGGTTCCGTGAGTATTGCAGGCACCATATCGCATGCCAATGGCAGGCTCGATAGCGCAGCCATCCATGCCAGCCTCAAAGACATCGGCATCGCGCTCCCCGAAGTAGTGACTCTGTCTGTCCAGAGCGGAGATATGGCATTTAACGGCGACGTAAAAGCATACGCCCTGACCGGGTCTCTTGTCTTTGGAAAATCCCGCGTGGTCCAGGACATTGATATTAAATCCATTGTTCCCTTTCTGTCTACAATTGAAAAACCCGCAAAACCTAGGCCCGCATGGATGGAGACCATACGCCTTTCCATCCGCGTCTCCGGTACAAACGACATCTGGATTGACAACAACCTTGCGCGCGTACGGACAGACCCCGAGTTGACCATTATCGGCAACCCGGTACGGCCAAACATAAACGGCCGCTTATCAGCCGAGGAAGGCGCTATATTCTTTCTTGACAGAAAATTTCTTTTAGACCGCTGCCGCATCGATTTTTTAAATCCGATCCGTCCGGTACCCATCGTTGACCTGGCCGCGACAACCCATGTCAACAACTATCAATCACTCGATGTCACCTCATATGCCATCACTTTTTCTGCCAGAGGACCGCTCGACAGCGTGGTCACCGAATTGACGGCAGACCCGTATTTGGACAAGCCGAACATTGTTTCACTGCTGGTCCTGGGGGTCACGCGCGATCAGATAACCGGCAAAGACGCCAAAGCAGGCGGGGCCCTTCTGGAACGTGCCGGTTTTGTCTCCACGCAGAAAATCTCAGCATATTTATCAAAAAATGTCGGTTCGCACGTGGGGCTCGACGAACTTGCCATTGAAGGCAACCTTTTCAACTTTGGCCGCGACTGGAACCCGGCGTTGCTCGCGTCAAAAAAAATATCTAAAAAATTTGAAATTACCCTTAAAACAAAAGTCGGCCACCTGAACGAGAACAGCGTGCGGCTTGCATACCGGCTGTCGGACCATTTCTCGCTCGAAGGTGAAACTGACCAAGAGGGAACAGGCGGTCTTGACCTTAAATATGGCATACGGTTTGAATAATGAATAATCGAACCCTTCTGGTATGTATCACGGCGCTTTTTTGCGTATGTGCGGCCAATGCCAAAGCGCCGCAATCCCGGCTCAAAGTGCTGTCTCTTGCTTTCTCGGGAAACAGTTCTTTTTCGGACAAACAGTTGCAGCGTACAATGGTCACCCGGCAGTCAAAACTTTTCTTTTCTCAATATTTTCATCAAGCCTTATTTAACCATGACCTGGAAAATGTAACGCTGTATTACAAGGAGAATGGATTCCTGGACGTACATATTTCCGATACATCTGTCGCAATCGATTCAGCTGCCCGCAAGGTCTCAATCAGGATCGCCATTGTCGAAGGCGCCCTGTATCATGTCCGTTCGGCCGGCATTTCCGGTAACTCCATATATCCGGACAGTACGCTGTTGCGCCTGGCGGCTGTTGGTCCAGGAGATATTTTCAGGAAAAATACTATCCGGGACTCCCTGGCGAACATCACTAACCTGTACACGGAAAACGGCTATCTTGATGCGCGCGTGGAACCGGTTTTCTCTGTTGATATCGGATCCCATTCGGTGGACGTCAGCATAGTAATTGATGAGGGTGCCCAATTTCACTTGTCTCAGACGATATACAAAGGTCTGAAACGGACAAAACTTTCTGTTGTTGAACGTGAACTTGTTCTTGATCGAGAAAAACCCATTGCCGTTTCACAGCTCCTCCGCTCCCAGCGGCAGCTCTATCTGACCGGCCTCTTCCAGGCTGTGTACATCCATCCTGTTCCGGCCGCATCCGGCGATTCGTCAATGAAAGACATTCTCATAGAGTTGCGGGAGGAAAAGGCCATTACGTTAAACATGTCAGCCGGATACGGTACTGAGGAAAAAGCCAGGGTACGGTTTGAAGTGACCCATGATAATATTGCGGGAACTGCCCGGAAAATAGGGTGCGCTGCAAAACTAAGCGTTCTGCAGCAGGAAATTGAGGCCTCCTTTACCGACCCATGGGCCTTTGGCATCCATTTGCGCACCGATGTAAGCGCATATGTCGGCTTTTTGGAAGAGCCCGGATATAATCTTTTTCGCAGGGGCGGCAAGCTTGTTTTTGGACAGGCCCTGGGCGACAACCTTACCCTGTCGCTAACAACAAAATATGAAAACGCGGACCTGAGCAATATCCGGGTGAGCGCAATTCCCGATACCCTGACCGCAAATGTCAGAAGCATAATGCCGGCAATTACGTATGATACGCGCGACAATCTATTCAACGCAAGAAGCGGCGTGTACCTGGGATGGACCAATGAGCTGGCTGGCGCGGTATTTAATGGAACGAATAATTTTGTACGAAGTATTGTATCAGGTAAATACTTTCATTCATTGCGACCGCCGACAGTGCTGGCAACAGCCTTAGAAGCCGGCTGGATAGGTTCCTATGGAAATTCCAAAGAGATTCCTCCGAACGAACGATTGTATACGGGTGGCATTAACTCCATCCGCGGGTTTGCCTACCAATCCGTGGGGCCTATTGACAATAATGGCGTGCCGCTCGGAGGCATGTTCAAGGTGGTCTGGAATCTTGTTGAAATACGGCAGGTGATATATAAAATGGTTGGCATGGCCCTGTTTTTTGACGCGGGAAATGTATGGGCAAATGCCGGTGATTTCTCTTTTGGCAGTCTCAGATTTTCACCGGGAATCGGCCTGCGGGTCAATACACCCATTGGCATTGTCAGGTCTGATTTCGCCATTAACCCGGTCCCTCAAAACACGGAATCGTGGTATAACATCGGTTTTAACGTGGGACAGGCCTTTTAACAGCATTATTAAATAAAGGGTTCCAGTAATATGATTAAAATTCTTCTCTTCTCCTTTTTATCCTTCCTGGTCATTATATGTCCTGTTTTGGAAAGCACTGATAATACTTGTCTTACTCTATTATCTTTGACATAACGTGGTAAAAATTGCATATTTTCTATATATAACGTCATGTATGGAGGCATGCCGATCCAAGACAAAGCCATCAAATAGCTAAACAAAAGGAAAAGGAATGAAAGACTGCCTATTTTGTAAAATCGCGGCCAAAGAAATACCATGCCACAAAGTGTGGGAAAGCAAAACACATCTTGCATTTTTGACCATTTTCCCAAACACCCCTGGTTTTACCGTTGTAATCCCGAAAAAACATTATTCTTCCTATGCATTTGACCTGAAAGAATCAGTATTGACAAAACTGGTCCTTGCTGCCAAAAAAGTCGGTAAGCTTATTGATAAGAAACTGCCTGGGGTTGGCAGAACAGGTTTGATTTTTGAAGGATTTGGCGTAGACCATGTTCACGCAAAGTTGTTTCCCATGCACGGAACAGCCAAATTAAAAAAAAGGAAGCCCATTATATCAAAACAAACAAAGTTTTTTCATGCCTATGAGGGCTATATTTCATCCCATGACTGTAAACGCGCTCCAGATTATCAATTAGCAAAAATCGCGTCAAAAATCCGTGGCAAGACAATTAAAAATGCCAAATGAAAGTATCAATAAAAGTGAGGAGAATATCATGCGTGAAGTAACCGAGAAACCTGAACTGGTGGCCTATTGCGGCCTCTATTGCGGTGCATGCGGCGCGTATCTAAAAGAACGCTGCAAAGGCTGCCACGAAAACACAAAGGCGACCTGGTGCAAAATACGGCTCTGCTGCATCGAAAAAAACTACACCACATGCGCTGACTGCGGTGAATTTAAAAACCCCAAGGCGTGCAAAAAGGTCAACAATCTGATGTCAAAGATCTTCGCGCTTATTTTCAAATCAGACAGGGCCGCGTGCATAGCCCAGGTCAAAGAGCTTGGCCTGCTGGGTCATGCGAAAAAAATGGCTGCTGCGCGAACACAGACGATAAAAAAGAAATAACTTGGGAAACACCAGATGAATTCCACCCTTATCGCGGGGACCTGCATTGTCACGTGCGCGCTCATTTCATATTCGATTGCGGTCATTACCGAACAAAGAAAAATGGCCATTGGCCGCTTCGGTCTGTTCTTTTTTACCCTAGGCGTGCTGCTCGATATAACCGCGACAATTTTCATGATCATTGGTTCCAAGAACATTCCCATAACCTTTCACGGCGTTCTTGGGTATTCGGCGCTCACGGGAATGCTCATCGACGCAATTCTGATGTGGCGGACCTGGCTGCGTACCGCGCCCATGGCGAAAAAGCTTCACCTGTTCACGCGTATCGCCTATGCGTGGTGGGTGGTGGCTTATTTTGCGGGTGGCTTTATTGCCATGACAAAGGCAGTGTAAAAAACTTCATCTACATATCAATATATTTATTGTAACGCCTCACGCTTCCAGGAAAGGCGCGCGCAAGCGCGCTGAACCATTTGTCAACGACCTCGGGCTCTGGCAGTTTCTGCATTTTCGGCAAAATGCAGGTATGAAAAACGCAGTCAATGGGCTTCGGGCCAATTTGCTTGCTGGAATGTTTCGAGTGCAGAATGCAATGCCTGGGTTTTGTGTCCCCTTGCGGCCAGTTCGTAATCTTTTCGCTTAAAAAAACGCACCCCTTGCTCATCCAGGGATTGAATTCAAATAACTGGGCGCGCATGGCATAATAATCATTGTCCCCGGGAATTGAAATAAGGTCGTTGCACGCTGAAACTATCTTTGGATGAAAAAAAAGAATGGCGTTTTTACCGTTCTTTTCACTCCATTCCCAGATATCGAAGTAGGTATCAACAAAATCCCTGAACGCCAAGCCGTGTTTAAACGTGAAATCTTTTCGTCTAAGTTTTCCCTTCTTATAAAAATTATATATTAAAACAACGTTTTCCAAAAGGGCGAAACCAGGCATACCACAGCACGGGGATGAACAACAAACACAATCCTGGCTGGAAATGCCGTTTGCATGATAATCCTCAAGAATTCTGACAACACACTCTGGAAATATTTTTTTCATGGAAAAAATATACTTTTAATAACAGTGTCTGCGCCAAGGGCACTGCGTAAGAGAATGTAAAACAACCTTTTGATTTTCAACCAGCTTGCCTGGCGCTGCCGGATATATGCATTTGATATATCAAAATGTGATTTCTGAGAACGAGTCATGCTTTTCTCCCTTGAAAAATAGTAACTTCTTGTGCTGGCATCTCAGTTGCTTTGATTAAGGTAAAATTAATGACGCAGAAGAAGAAATTATTTCTATTGACAATAAATTGTCTTTTGGTTATATTATAACCAACGGTCAGTAAATAACCAACAGTACAGTATTTATGGGAATTACTGAAAGAAAACAACGAGAAAAAGAGCAGCGCGCTGAACAGATTATTTCAGCTGCAGAGAATTTATTTATCGACAATGGTTTAGCAAAAACAACCATGGATGATATCGCAAAAGAATGCGAACTTTCAAAGGCAACCCTCTATCTATATTATAAAAGCAAAGAAGAGTTGGTCATTGAAATTGTGAAACGAGCGCTCGATAATCTATACGAACATTTGTCAGCTGCCGCTGCGGTCAACCTTTCAGGCTCAGACCGACTCAGGGTTGTTGGCCGTTCTTATCTTGAATTCTATCGAGAACATCCGTGGTATTTTAAAATGATCAATGGCATGGGTGAATTCGGTACGCACCAAACTGAAGGTGACCCGCACCTGGACATGAAAAACAACATCCTCTCGGACATTGCAAGCCGCAACTACCAGATTTGGGATGTGTGCGTGGAGTGCGTGAAAAAAGGCATAGACTCAGGCGAATTCAAACCAACAGTTGATCCAGTTGCAACAGCCGTGGGGCTCTATGCCTCATCAAACGGCGTTATCCTTATGCTCGATCACATCAAACAGCACGAACGGTATTTTCAGGACAAGCCCAACCCCTTCCCCATCCCTGTGGGAAAAATCGATGACATTTATATCAAAATCTGGGAATATACCATTGATTCTATTGTCACAACGCCTGAAAATCCGGAGCAGAAGCGGGCAATGTGGCAGACGTCAACCGATGAAAGGAGCGTATCGTGAACATCATTGAACTCAAAAATGTGATCAAAGACTACCCCCTTGGCGAGACTACGGTCCATGCCCTGCGCGGGATCGACCTTGCGGTTGAGAAAGGCAACCTGCTTTCCATCATGGGCCCCTCGGGCAGCGGAAAGACCACCCTGCTCAATATAATAGGGTGCATTGATTTTGCCACCACAGGCACAATTGCCGTGGGCGGTACTGAGATCCACGAACTCAAGGACAGCGCAATAACCGACATACGGCTGCACAAGATCGGGTTTATCTTCCAAACGTTCAACCTTATACCAGTGCTCAATGCGACAGAGAATGTCGAATTCCCGCTATTGCTCATGAAAAAGTATTCCAAAACCGAAGTGCGTAAAAAGGCGCTTGAACTCATCGACAAGGTGGGGTTGACGGAATACAGCCACCATAGGCCCGCGGAACTTTCGGGCGGCCAGCGCCAGCGCGTTGCCATTGCACGCGCATTGGTCACCAATCCGGACATTGTGCTTGCCGATGAACCCACGGCAAACCTCGATTCCGTGACCGGCGCGCAAATTCTTGAGACCATGATGGAGATGAACCGCGTGTCGCAGACCACCTTCATCTTCTCCACGCATGACGAGCATGTGCTCAAATACGCCAGGGCCGTTGTCAAGATACGGGACGGCCTCATTGTGAAGGAAGGCTGACCCATGGACCTTATATTCAAAATAGCCTGGCGCAATATCATGCGCCACAAAGGCAAAAGCTTGGTCATTGGCGCAATCCTCTTCATGGGCGCCTTTCTCATGACCGCGGGCAATGGCGTGGTCTCGGGCATGGAGCAGGGACTCAAGACCAGCGTGGTCAAGGGCTTTACCGGCGACATCATTATCATGGCCAAGAAGCAGAAGGATGACAACGTGCTCATGGGCATGATGGCCAAGGCGGTTGAACCTATCTACAATTTCAAGGAGATCAGGCCCGTGCTCGAGGGCCAGCCATACATCTCCGGCTTTCTGCCAGCGGGCAAGAACATGGCCATTGTGCTCAACGAGGACGGCGGGACCCCGGGAAACGCCTTTGTCATCGGCGTGGACTTCGACAAGTACAAGGAGATGTTCCCGGACAATTTCAAGGTCATCGAGGGCAATCCGCCCCGGCCGCACGAACAGGGCGCCATGGTGCCTTCCGGCGCGCGCCAGCAGTTTTATGATTTCACCAGCATCTGGTTTATTCCCGAGAGCACATCGCTCGACACCGCGAATTTGACTGACGATGCGCGCGCCAACAGGAACGACCTTTCGATCAAGCAAAACGCGGTCCTCATGGGGTTCAATGCGGACAATTCGACCAACGACATCCGCCTGCCTGTGCGCGGGATCATGAAATACAGGTCACTGAACAAGATCTGGGGCCACTTTGTGCTCATGGACATCGAGTCGTACCGAAACTGTCTGGGCTATATAGCGGCCTCGGACAAGGTCGATTCAATTGCGCCGGAAAAAAAAGAGCTGCTTGGCATGGAGGACGAAAACCTCGATGCGCTCTTTTCCGACGCCACAATCATGGTGGCCAATAAAAAATCATCGTTTAACGAGGCTGACCTGAAGCACCGGAAATCAGCCTCTCCCGCTTTAAAAACTGTCGATCTTGAGACCGGAGCTTATAATCTCATTTTTGTGAAACTTAAGCCCGGCGCTGACAGGGCAAAGGCGCTTGTTGAACTCAACAAGGCGCTGGAACCTGTAAACGCGCGTGCGGTCACATGGGAAAAAGGCCTTGGCCCTGTGGGCAGCATGACCATACTGATCAAGACCGCGCTCTTTGTCTTTGTCATGATCCTCTTCTTTGTGGCCATCATTATCATTGTGAACACGCTCTCAATGGCAGCGCTTGAGCGGACTTCGGAGATCGGTATGATGCGCGCCGTAGGGGCACGTAAAGGGTTCATCAGCAAAATGTTCTTTGCCGAGACCGCCATGCTTTCCTTTGTCTTTGGCGGCGCTGGCATTCTGGTAGGCGCCGTCGCGGTGAAGATAACCTCCCTGTTCGCGATTACCTCGGACAATGACATGGTCCAGCTGCTTTTTGGCGGCGACACCTTCCATCCCATGCTGACCGGAGTGGATATCTTCCTCTCCATTTTCCAGCTCGCGCTGGTCACCTGCATCGCAGTTATATACCCCCTCAAGGTCGCGCGCGGCATTACCCCGCTCGACGCGATATCACGGGACTAGGAGCGCACCATGAAATTAATCTTATCAATTGCACTCAGGAATCTACTGCGCCAGAAACGGCGGAATATCCTTCTGGGCATTGCCATCGCCTTTGGCACGTTCATCCTCATCCTCACCAATTCGTTCTCGCACGGCATCACAGACACCATGTTCAAACGGATCGTGGCCATCACCTACGGCAACGTGAACATCAGCGCGACCGAGAACGGTAATTTCGAGCGCCAGATCGTGCACGAGGGCGACCGGATCAAACGCATCATCAGGGAAAACAATCCCGAGGTGACCGCTGTGCAAGAGGCCATAGGCGTTTTCGGCCAGGCCATTGGTAACGGACGGTCCGACATCGTGATGATCGTAGGCGTCAACATCCATGACACCCTCGCGCCCGAGGACCAAAAGAACATGGAGGAGAACTTCGCAATGGTCGAGGGCCGCTTCGAGGATCTCGAGGCGCCCGGCATCGCCAATCCGCTCATCATCTCAAAGGAAAAAGCCGAATACTTGAATCTCAAAATGGGTGACGTGGTCAAGGCCCGGTTCAGAGACATCAACGGCCAGAACCAGGCGGCATCGTTCACCGTAGTGGGTGTGTTCCAGCCCACCAATTTCTTCATGTCCATGCCCGTGTTCGTTGACCAGAAAATCGTCAAGCGGCTGGCGGGGTACAAGCCCTACGAAGCTGGCCAACTGATGATAAACGTCAAGGACCCAGTGAAGGACGCGGTCATTGTCGCGGACCGCCTGCAAAAGCTCCTAAAACCCGGACCCGCGGCCATAGGCTGCACCATAGGATGCAAGGTCGGCCCTGCCCCTGCTCTGGTCCTGCCCTTCAAGTCAGACACTGTATCGCTCAAACTCTGCAGGAAAGAGTTGCCTCTTGTTATGGGAGCGCCCGACACGGGCTACTCGCGTACAGGCGCAGTCATCAGCAAGACCATGGCGCGTGAGAGCGGCCTTTCTCTCGGCGATACCTGCGTTGTCAGGTATTCGTCCAAATACGATGCCGAGGAAGGCAGACTCAAGTTCATAGTCAAAGGCATACGCGGGGACTCGGTGCTCGATAGCCGGATCATCCTTGTGAACGAACGGGACTTCTACAAGGCATATTACGGCAACCTGCCCGCGTTTCTGCCGGACAGTCTGCGTACCTTGCTGCCAGACAGCTCGTTCAAGGTCCTTGACGCCATCCCGGGCGAATGGACGCTTCTGCGCCGCATATCGTCATCCGAAGACCTGATGAAGCTGTACAAGGAGATCAGTAAAAACAAGTGGCGGTCGACCCAGGTCTCGGTCTCGACCATGTACGAGGGTGCCAGCGCCATCATCAAACTGGAGTACGCGCTCAACCTCATCACCCTTGTCTGCGTCATGGTGCTCTTTTGCATAATATTGATCGGCGTGATCAACACCCTGCGCATGACAATACGCGAGCGCACCCGCGAAATAGGGACTATACGCGCCATCGGCATGCAGAAAAAGGACGTGCGTAACACCTTCATCGCCGAGACCGTGTTCCTGGCCATCTTCGCTTCTGCCGCAGGCACGGTACTGGCGTTTATCGGCATGCGCCTGCTTTCGCTCATCAACATCAACGCAGGCGACAATCCAATGGCCATGCTGCTGGTGAGCGGCCACCTGGTGTTCGTACCCACGGTGATCGCGGTCATTGGATACAACGCGCTCATCTGGGCCATTGCCGGAGCAACAGCATTTTTTCCCTCGCGCAAGGCAGCCAATATGTCTGCCTGCGAAGCCCTAAGACACTATGAGTAAGAGAACCCTCACCCCCTTTCCCCCTTTCCCCCTTTCCCTTGTAAAGACAAGGGAGAGGGGGCGGGGGGAGTGGGTTCCTAAATAAAAAGGACCCTACCATGAAAACCATCATCCTGCCCCTCATCCTCGCAGCCGCGGCCTTCAGCATGCCGTCCATACACGACGTACTGAAAAAAATGGAGGACATCTACAAAATGACCTCTGATGCAAAAGCGCGCGTACAAATGACCCAGCAGAAAAAAGACGAGGGAGTCAAAAACTTCGATATTCTTTGGTATCGCCGCGACCGGGACAACGCCTTTCTCATGGTCATGACAGCGCCCGAAAACGAAAAAGGAAATGGCTATCTGCGCGTTGATGACAATTTCTGGATGTACCGCCGCAACACACGTACCTTCCAGCACGTCAACAGAGACGAGTCCATTGGCGGATCTGACGCCCATGGCGAGGATTTTGAAAACAGAAAGCTTACCGAGATGTACACGGCAGCCAAGGACTCATCCGGGAGTGAGGCCATATCCGAGGAAATGCTGGGAAAAATTCCCGTGTACAAGTTGGAAATCAAGGGCATTGTGAACGACGTGGACTATCCCAAACAGATCATGTGGGTGCGCCGCGACAACTTCCTGATGCTCAAAGAGGAATCATACTCATCCTCAAACACGCTTATGCAGACAGCCTATTTCATCAACTACACGCAGATCGACGGCCGCTACGTGTGTGTCAAACAGATGTTCATCGACGAATTCGAAAAGGGTAACAAGACCATTGTGGAGATATCGAATATTGCAACACAGGAGCTGGATGATAAAATATTTACCAAGGCATATTTAGAGAATTTGAGCAAATAAATATCATGAAAATAATTCCCATATCATTCATCATGGCGATTATATTCCTGTGCACAATAAGCGCATGGCCCCAAGACATCGATGAATCCGCAATGTTCGACGACACTGCAACCGTGACCCAGACACCGCTCAATAATAGCGAAGCCATCACAAACGCTGACGAGCAAAAGGCCGTTGGCTTTTCCGGGGAAGTTACCAGCGCGGGCATGGTCTCATTTCCGCGCGATTCGTGGGACACACCGCGCCTTTCCGCCTATATGGTGGCCAACCTGCTACTCGACGCGCGTCTTCCCGGCGGCGCAAAAAGCTTTTTAAACACAGAGGCGCGCTATACGCCTGCCTCTGATTCCGCGGAGTTTTATATCAGGGAACTCTTTATCGATGCAAACCTGAACAACCTGGCCTATTTCCGGGCAGGCAAGCAGGTACTGCAATGGGGGCGGTGCTATTTCTGGAACCCCACGGATCTCATCAATGTTGAACGCGTGAGTTTTATTAAAAAAATTGGTTACCGCGAAGGCGCCTATGGTCTCAAAATGCACGTTCCCTATGGCACGCGCGCCAATCTCTATGGCTTTTGGGACGTACGCAACGCGGATTCCCTGCTCGAATCATCGGGCTCAATCAAATTTGAAGTAGTGGCAAGCGGTACGGAAATGGCAATTGCCGCGTGGAACAAAAAAGGAAAAAAACCGGTTTTGGGATTGGATTTCTCGTCAAGGCTGTTGACCATTGACATTTCCGGTGAAATGAGCGTTTTCAGGCGCGACAACGAGATGGTAATGCGGGAAAACAACGGCGTTCTGAGCCTTGAAAAAGGTCCCAAAGAATGGGCGCCCCGTGCAGCCCTAGGCCTTTCGCACGCTTTTGACTTCAACGGCATACCAGACAGGATTATGGTAGTTGCCGAAGGCTATTATAACGGCGCAGGGAACAACAGTCGGATATTCGAGGACACAACCCATTACCGGTGGCAGGGGGACGAACAGAGCATTGCCGCAGTAAGCCCCATCCCTCTTCCCGACTCTTTAACCAATTCGTTGCCGCCCATTGTGCTGCAAGGGGTGACAAAACTGGAATACTTTCTTATGAATAACCTCTATAGGCCAAATGAGCACGCCTATTGGTATGCGTCGCTCTTCACCAGTTTCGGCAGGTTCATAACCAGCAGTATGACATTAAGCGCAAACGCAATCTGCAATATTGAAGAAAGCAGCTTTGTGATTTCAGAAGCGCTTACCTATACCACATTGAACAATTTTTCGCTGGGAGTAACCCTAATCCAGAACCTGGGTCCGGACAAGACCGAATACACGTACTTCAGCGATCCATTGATGGTGCAGGTAACCGCAGGAATTGTGTTCTGATCCCCCCGACAGCAACCAACTCCTGAGACGCCCTCCTTAACAAGGGGGGTATAATTCGTAGAAGTGCTTGGGGGGGGGGGGGGGATCACTTCGAAATCTTTTCCATCCCGTGCATATACGGCCGCAACACCTGCGGCACCGTGATTGACCCGTCCTCGTTTTGGTAGTTTTCGAGAATGGCCACGATAATACGCGCAGTGGCAAGGCCCGATCCGTTGAGCGTATGCACAAACTGCACCTTGCCCTCTTTGTTCCTGTAGCGGATATTGGCGCGTCGCGCCTGAAAATCCTCAAAATTGCTGCACGATGATACTTCAAGCCACCGTTTTTCTCCCTGCGCATAGACTTCGAGATCGTAACACTTGGCAGCGGCAAAACTCATGTCTCCCCTGCACAACAGAAGAACTCGATAGGGAAGCCCAAGACCCGTGAGCAGCGCCTCAGCATTGACCACCAGCTTCTCGTGCTCCTCGTAGCTTTTTTCAGGCTCCGTAAACTTGACCATCTCCACCTTGTTGAATTCGTGCACGCGCAAAAACCCGCGCGTGTCCTTGCCCCAGCTGCCAGCCTCGCGCCGGAAACAAGCTGAGTACGCGGTCATGTTTATGGGCAGGTCTTTTCCATTGAGCACCTCGTCCCGGTAGATATTAGTGACCGGCACTTCAGCCGTGGGAATAAGAAAAAGATCGTCCTCGTTCACATAATACATCTGGTCGCGCGATTTGGGCAGCTGGCCCGTGCCCTCGGCGCAATCGGGAGTGACCATGAAAGGCGGAAATATCTCCGTATAGCCAGCCGCTGTGTTGGTGTCGAGGAAATAGTTGATAAGCGCCCGTTCGAGCAGTGCACCAGCGCCCTTGTACACCACAAAGCCGCTTCCCGCGATTTTTGCGCCTCGCTTGAAATCAAGAATATCAAGCGTCTCACTCAGCTCCACGTGGTTCTTCGCCTCAAAGGGCAGTTGTGTCACCTCGCCCGAAGTGCGCACCACAACATTGCCGGCCGCGCTTGCTCCCTGCGGCGCTGATTCGTGGGGCATATTGGGAATGGCGAGCAGGTGTCCGCGAAGCTCTTTTTCAACATTGGTCTGCCGCAGATCAAGTTCTTTTATCCGGTCAGCGTTTTCCTTCATGCGCGCCTGGATTGTGTCGGTGTTTTTGCCTTCGCGCTTGGCTTGGCCTATTTCCTTTGAGCCCTTGTTGCGTTCGGCCTTAAGCGTCTCTACCTCAGCGATGATACGCTTGCGTTCGTCGTCAAGCGCACATACCGCGTCGATGTCCGCCTTCTCGTTCTTTTCAGCAACGGCCTTTTTGACAAGGTCCGGGTTTTCCCTCACGCGTTTAAGGTCGAGCACCGTTTGTCCTCCAGAAAAAGTATGATGCTGTCGAGACAGAGCATGCCGTGCGGGGTAAGCCTGATCCGTTTTAGGTTCTGCTGCGCGAATCCCCGCCTTAAAAGCACGCTCGTTTTCTCGGCGCTGATCAGGTCGCTCTGTGAAATCCCCTCCTGGGTGCGCAATCCCAGCATAATCTGTTCAAGCCTGCCCTCCTCGTCGCTTACCTGATGGTCAAAGGAACGGGTCAGGGGATTGGCAATGAACGATTCGACCGTATCAGGCCCTGCCCAGCGCTGCAGGCCCACGCGCGAATGCGCCGCGGGCCCAAAACCAATATAATCGGTACCGCGCCAACAGTTGAGATTGTGCACAGACTCGAAGCCGGGCCGCGCGTAGTTGGAGATTTCGTAGTGACCATATCCTTTTTCCGAGAGCATCATGTGGGCGGTCAGGAACATGGCCTCAAACATTTCATCGTGGATGCGTGTAAACTCACCCTTGTCGAGACGTTCTTGCAGGGGGGTGCCTTGTTCGACTGTGAGACCGTAAACCGAAAGGTGCGGTACCTTGAGCGACAGGGCCAGTGTAAGGTTCTGCTTGAATCGCGCCATGGTCTGTCCTGGCATGCCGAACATGAGATCAAGGTTAATGTTCGAAAAACCGGCCTTTGCAAGAAGTTCGATGGCTCTGAAAATATCGGCGGCCGTATGAAGGCGGTTGAGAAAACGCAGATCATCGTCGTTAAAGGACTGGGCGCCCAGGCTTACCCTGTTTATTCCCGCCCGTTTCCACGCCTGCGCCTTTTCGAGCGTCACGGAAGTGGGGTTGCATTCAATGGTTGTTTCCGCGTCAGAGGCGACAGCATAGTATCTCCGGACCATGTGTACCATTTTCTCGATCTGCTCAGGGGCAAGGAGCGATGGCGTGCCGCCGCCAATGTAGAGTGTATCAGCGGGCCTGCGCTTAAATCCCGGGGTGCCGGCGGCCATTTGTTTTTTCAGCGCGCGTAAAAAAAAAGGCGCCAGCGCAATAGCGTCCGTGGAATAGAAATCACAGTATCCGCATTTTCGCGCGCAAAAAGGAACGTGGATATAAAGGCCATAATGATCGCTTGACAGATAGGATTGACGTCTGAATATGCCGGTCAGCGCTGTAAGAATGCTCATAGAGGAACAATCAGTCGAATACGGTGTCTGGATTTTTCACATCCCGGTACACCGTAAGGTATTGGTCGGTGCTCGATACATCGAGGATGTCGATGACTACCTGGCTAGGATTTATGATGCCGAACATGCCCGCCGCGGCGTCGAGTTTGCGCTTCATATTGACAAGAAGTCCCAGGCCAACGGAATCGAGAAAATCCACGCCCGAGAGGTTAAAGGCCATTTTCGTGTGGCCAATAGCGAGCGCCGCTTCAAAGGCCTTGCGCACGGCAAGCACATGGTGGGCTGTAAAGGGGCCGCTGATGGTGAGTAGATAGTAGGTCCCCCGTTCCTCTGGTTTCAGTACAAAAGGTGAATCGGCCATGGCGCCTCCTCAGCCGAAAATGGTATCGAGGTCCTCAATACCAAGATAAATGGGGAAATACTTGTCCGTGTGTGAGACCTCAAAAACATCGGACACGACCTTACTTGGGTTGATAATACCGAACATGCCTTCGGTTTCGTCAAGTTTCCGCTTGATATTGACCAGAAGGCCAATGCCCACGGAATCGATGAACTCAACCTGGGAGAGATCAATTGCCATGCGTGAATGCCCTATGGAGACCGATTGTTCAAAGGCGGTGCGGAGCTTTAGCACGTTGTTTGCCGTAAGGTAGCCGCCCACTTTCACGAGACTGTACATACCATGCTCTTCGGTTTCAACGATACATTCTTTTTTTTCCATGCCTCAGGACCCTGGTTTGTGGTATATTAATACAATAAATATAATATATTACGCACACAGGACAAGCAGGCTGTGGCAGAGCTGTTGAACGCTTCTATTCAAAGACTTTTCCCTTCACAAAATCTCCCCAGGTGTTTTCGAACCACGACTCTTCGTCTGGCACGGGTCTGCGCGGAGTAAAAGCATTATCAAACGATCCGGTCGCGGAGTTCCAGACTGTTTCGAGCATCGTATCCCTGAACGAGGGGTCCTCGGGTTTGCACTTCCATTCTTCAAGCATGCCCGGAAGCACGGGCACGCCGTTTTTGTCCATGACCATGTACGACCCGCGCGACCCGCCGCCAGCGCGCAGATATTCGCGCACTGCTTCGAGATACGCCACATGCGAAAGCACAAGGTGGCGGTTTTTCATTGCCTCAGGGATCTCGCTGATATGCCGGACCGTCATGGCTGAGACCTGCCGGAGTTGTTCGTACGCAGCGCCAATGGCTTTTTCGCACGCGCTGATATCGCGTATATGTGAACCAGCATCTGTCATGCGTTGCTGAAACTCTGCGCGGAACGGCCCGACAGTGCTCTGCTTTGCCGTCTTTTTTAGATCGACCAGTGCCGCAAAAAGGGCGTCCACTTTTTTTGCAGCGCATGTTTTAAACGCTGATTGTGAGAGCGTTGCTTTTCCATATACATGGGCAATGCGCTGGGCTGCGCGGAGCGATCCCACTTGGCCCGAATTGAGCGCTGACCCGCCTGGCCGGTACACGCCGTGCGAACCATTGACCTCGCCAATGGGAAATAAGTGGCGTATGTTTGATTCCCACCAGATATCGCCCAGCAGACCGCCATTGTTGTGCTGCGCGCACACCGCGACTTCGAGCGGCTCCTTTTCAATATTGATATTGTGCTTTTTGTATAGGTCAATGGCCATGGGATTCATCTTTTTAAGGCGTTCTATAGGCGTACCAAAAAGTGCGTTTGACTTTTCAAGATATTGGTACGCCTCGGGTTCGAGCTGGTCGAACCTGAAGGGTTCGAGCCCGTCACCGCCCCGCGGGTTTTTCCTAAAATCCATGCACACTCGCCGGCCTTTGACCACGGTCTCAATGTAGACCAGGACATCGACAAGAGATGAGCCGTAGTCCTGGATTTTGCGCGGATCAAAAGGCCACTGGTATCCCTTGAGAAATACATCGGTTGCCAGTTTTCCCATGGTTTTGAAGTAGGGATTCAAAAACTCTTTTTCATCCCCGCCATTGGCGTCGGTTGAGATATAGCGCGGAATGACCTGCTGGTAGGTGCCGGAAACGTTCCACCTGAATTTGATGGATGCCAGGCCATATTGCGATTCCGTGAGATTGACCGCTTTTGCGCCAACCTCGAGCGCAAGGCCAATGGCGCCCGTATGCACCACTGGATAGACGCTGGTCTTATAGATGCCGCCTGGTCCGCCGCAACCAAAGACCACGTTTTCAGCGTGAAAAAGCGTGAGGCCAAACGTGGGGGACGAGAGTTTATTCTTGTCAAGAGCGACAATACCGCATGCGCGTTTTTTATCGGCAATAATGCCGATGACTTCGTATTCGTCGTAGACCGTGATGTTGTTCCGTTTGATCTGCACAAGCAGTTTCTGGACCATTTCGTACGAAGTCCAGGGACCGCACGAGGTGGCGCGCTGCCGTGGGTCGTGGTCGGTCTTGTAGCCCACAAACCCGCCCAACCTGTTGTGCGGAAAGGGCACGCCGATATTTACCAGCCGGTAAAAGCCCTGGGCCGAAAGCACTGATTCAATGAGCGCCAGGTCGCCGTGCATGGACCCGCCGTTGTAGAGAGACTTTGCCATCTCGTGCGGGCAGTCGCCCTCAGTGCCATAGACCGAGAGCTTGTAGTAGGTCTGCTTGTCGGAGCCGGTGTTGTTCGAGGTGCCGCCGCCGACCCGCTCAGTAACAATGGCCATGTCCGTGACACCCAAATTGTAGAGATGGTCCGCGCAACTCAAAGAAGCCGCGCCGCTGCCCACAACCACGGTGTTAAGCGAGATGACCGGTATTGTTTTGCCCTGGATTTTTATACTGCTTTTTTTCATGGTTACAGCCTCCGTAAGTGAAATCCGCCGTCCACATTGATCACTTCGCCAGTGGAATAGGGCAGATATCCCAATGCGCACGCAACCACGGCCTTGGCAATATCGTTGGGAAAGCCCCACCGTTTAATGGGAAGAATGCCCTGGTTGTTAATGAGATTGTCGTATTTTTCCGTCACAGCTGAGGTCATGTCTGTTTTTATGATGCCCGGCCGTATTTCGTACACATTGATCCCAAATTCCGAGAGTCTGTCGGCCCACAGTTTTGTGGCCATGCTCACACCAGCCTTGGAGATGCAGTAGTCGCCACGCGCCACGGAGCTGGTGTACGAGGACATTGAGGCAATGTTTATGACCATGGGCGTGCGAGCGCTGTCGGTCTTTTTCTGGTCAATCATCCATTTGGCTGCCAGCTGGGTGAGAAAATAAGGGCCTTTGAGATTTATAGTAATGAGCCGGTCAAAGCTCTCCTCTCCCGCTTCCAGGATATCAGCGCGCACCTTGGGCGCAACACCCGCATTGTTCACCAGGAGATCGAGCCTTCCCAGGCCGGATTTCACGGCTTCGATGATCGCCTGCCGCGACTCGGCCTTGCTGATGTCACCTTGCGCATAGACAACCCGTGCGCCGCTTTTCTTCATTGCCTCCACGCCTTCGCGGGCGTCTGTTTCAGCCAGCATGTCCGCTATGGCAATGTCAAAGCCGTTTTGTGCAAGCGCCTCGGCAATGCCGCGGCCAATGCCGCGCGCCGCGCCAGTGATGAGTGCTGATGGTTTCATTATTTATTCTCCTCTTTTAGTTAATCCCAAATACAATTTTCAAGTGCAACACGCGTAATAATGCGTAATAATATAGTTGCTAATTAGGTTTATTGTCACGAGCAATATTTTATTGTTTTCCATTATATTAAGATCGTTTTTTCTGGTCATTGACTTGTTTCTTATTTATAGTTTTCAAACGACATCATTAGAGCCTCTACAACAAGCGATCCGCTATCTGCCAATGGTTTCCTATGCCGCCTTTTTGATCTTTTGCATGCAGCTTTCTCGCATTAAAGTCTCTTTGGGTGTATCGAATCCCAGGCACTTCATCGGTCTATCATTGATCATATCCTGGACACGCCTTATTGTTGTCCGCCGTAACCGCCGAATATCAGCCGTTCGGGGCAGGTAACGACGAACAATTTCGTTAATATGTTCATTTGTACCTCGCTGCCATGGTGCATAAGGCTGGGCAAAATACACATCGATATCAACTTTTTTTGAAAACGACTCATGTTCGGCAAACTCCAAGCCATTATCAAATGTCATGGAACGCCGTGCTTCTTCCGGAAGATTCTTAAAAAGAGAGACCATCGTCACGCGTCGTGCAGTTGCGGTTCGATCCTCAGGGCGACCAAGTAATAGATAGCGGCTTTTCCGTTCTGTATGCGTGGCAAGCACTTGCGAGTGTCCACGATACATGAGACTGTCGCCTTCCCAGTGACCAAACTCTTCCCGTTTTTCGACCGCCTTAGGACGCTTGCTGATATCAATACGGTTCAGAATTTTACCTTTGTGATGTTTGCGTCCATGCTTTTTCCGACGAATCCGGTGGCTTCGAGGTAGATACTGTCGTAAGTTTTTCTTCCGTCCATTGGCCTTTCTCTGAGCTGCTTTTCTGCCAGCAGTATCCGGAAGATAAACATCCAGTTTTTTATACCGGTTCCGGTTCAGTTCTCGGCTGAGGGTAGAAATGTTTCGCTTCAACTTATCCGCCATCTTTCTAAGAGGCAGGCCAAGTTGCTGGTAATCAAAGAGCTTTTCTCGCTCGTCTTCGGTCAGCTGTTTATATGTATTTTGCTTCATAGGCAACACTAAGATAGCTTCTTAGTGTTGCACTTCTAAATTGAACTCGGGTATCGAAAAAATAATCAAGCGCCATCTGGAAGGCTTCTTTGGGCTGGTTGCACACAATACAGGCTGCGTTTCTTAATTTGTTTCACAAGCAACACGTCTCCGCAAACCGGGTGCATTCTTCCTCTGTATCGTCCACAAACAACATACTGGGAAAATTGGCGTATTTATCGGACAATGGGCTAAAACAGATTTGCGAAGGACACATGAGAAACCCGCGGGTTTTTATTCCTTCATTTTTCATGCTGAAAAAAAATGTAACAGCATGATAAGTATTCCTTTTTAAAATACGATTTTCCTTTCCCTTTTTCCACTATTTTTATCCTTTTGGACGCCACAATTCGTTCATTCAAGGGACTTTCTGCGGGAAACCGCGCGATAACCGCCGTTATTTAATGAGCGTGATCGTTTTAGTCCGCGCCTGTTTCCCGACTCTCGCTTTGACAATGTATATTCCCGATGGCTGGGACGATGCGTCCCATGTGGCGTGGCCGTTGAACATTCGCGTGGTTAAATCCTTGACCATCCGGCCGGAAATATCGTAAATACGCATTTGTACAACACCCTCAACCTCGGCCACGGAAATTGTAACAGCCGGATTGAACGGGTTCGGCGTTGCCGAGAGCGTCATGCCCTTCTGCGCCCCGGCTGCCGCGACCCCGTGTCCCGGGTCCTCAATGTCGACTGTGTAATACTTTGATTTTATCCCATGCACGGCCAGGGAAATAGAATCAAGTATCTCCCACATAGGCCTGTACATGCTGCCGGTTTGCTGGCCGCCCGCCTTGAGCGTCACCGAGATCCGGGCCAACGGCATGGCGTTGTAGAGCGTGTCCGCTCCCTTTACCACAATCACCGGCTGTCCCATGTCGAGTAGCGAGTCGCTCAAGGAAAAATCAAAGGCCGTGACATTGGAGTTTGCCGTGTCAATTGTGATGGTATTGCCGTTCACCGACACACCATAATTGGTATTGATGACACCGCCGCTATTCATGACACGCGCGTTGACCCAGAAGCTCCGTGTGTACGACAGAAGCTCGGCATTGTGTTTTATTACTTTTGGAAAGGGATTGAGCGTATGGCTGTCGCAAAACGCGGTGAGCAGCACAAGACTGTCGCGGAAAGGTATGGTCGCATCGTGGCCTGCGGAAGGGCCGGTTGTGGTAATAATCTGTTCAACCGGGCAGCCGTTCGCGAGCATGAAGCGGTAAGTCGAGTCCGTGTAGTAGCTGTCGCCCGAACCGTGCATAAGGCGGCATGGCAGGTTGATAAGATTGGCAAGATTTCCGAATATGCTCGCGTGGTTGGTGGGATTGATGTCGTTATGCGCAGGGACCATTGCCGCGAACCAGTCCTGGTACCGCCAGCCAATGCGCAAGCACTGCTGCGCGCCGAACGAAAAGCCTGTCTGATAGATACGGAGCGGGTTGAGGGGAATGTCCTGGGCCAGGTCCATGAGCATGGCCTTGAGTTTCGCCTCGTACTTGGTGTCGTCGAACTGGTAGCCCACCTTGAGGTTCCTGACCAGGCTGTATGGCGTTGCTTTGAGCGCAGTGTCAGGGTCGTCCTGGTGCGAGATGATCAAGGGCGTGTAGTACGAGCTGCGCGAGGTGACAAGATCGTATTTTCCCAGCATGTTGTAGCTGTCAAGCCAGAAGACCTTTGCCATGAGCCTGCCGGGGATCGAAAACGCGCTTTGGCCCGCCTTGAGCCGTGAGATGTAATAACTTTCATCGCTGCTAAGCGCGCTGATGCAGGCCTGGGCGGTAAAGTCCGAGGACGAATACGCGCTGCGCGCGTGATCGAGATTGTATTCCTTATACAAGTAGATAACGTTGTGCTGGAGCTGCGGCAGGTACTTCTGAACAAACCTGTTCGTCAGGTTAAGCGAGCTGTCTATCTGGTACTGGAACGAGTCGATAAGCGCCAGTATCTGCTGGTCAAGTGTGGTGAGTGGCGCATTGGCGATTTTTGCTCCGAGATTTACCGGTACCCATGCCGAGGGCTGGACCGTCTGGCCGGACGCCCCGGCGAAAATAAAAAGCGCCGCTACGCAGCAGGAGCGCAGAACAGGGAAAACAGTGCGATGTGTCATTGATACTCCTTCGTTTATTCCAACGGATATGATGAAGCGTTTTATTTCATGAGCGTAACGGGTTTTGTCAACACTTGTTTCCCGATCCGCGCTTTAACAATGTAAATTCCGGATGGCTGGGACGACGCGTCCCACGTGGCGCGGCCGTTGGACATTCGCGTGGTTAAATCCGTGACCATCCGGCCGGAAATATCGTAAATCATAACCCGCAGGGGCGCAATGCATCGCACCCCTGCAGAAATCATAACGGCCGGATTAAACGGATTTGGATACACATGCAACCGCATCATTTCCCCATCCAAGACCGCATGTTCAACCTGCGATCCATTGGACGGCGGATACGGTTGGCCCCATCCTGAGGGAACATCGGGAGATGAGCCAAACACCACCCTGCTGATGGAATCAACCTCTTCCCATAGGGGCAGCCGTTCGCGGTATGGATTCCGTATTTGCGCACCCGACCTGACAGTCACTGCGAGAGTATCGCTGGCAGCACCGGTATAAAGCGTATCTGTGCCGTAAACGACTGTTACGTTTTGCCCCATATTCACCAGATGATCGTTCAGGTATAGGATGAAGCCTGTGATGGGTGTATCCGCCTGTACAATTTCAATGAGGTTATTGGCCTGTGCAAATACCCTGAAGACAGCGTCAGTGCCGCACACCACATTGTATGACGTGATGGCTTCCACCCAGAAAGCGCGCGGCCACTTGGTACATTCCACGATATGATGCACTTCCTTGGGATAGGGGTGCATAGTATATTGGTCGAAGAAATCCGTCACCAGACTCAAGTCTTGCCTGTAGGGCACGTCAACATCGTGGCCTCCGGGGAAATGGAACGAATCAACCGGATTGCCTGCGGTGTACATGGCATTATACACGGCAATGCCGCAGCTAAGAAACGCATCGTTTACTGCATGGCCGATGTGCGTGGGCACGTTCTGCATGTACATGCAGTCTTCGAAAAAATAATCGTCAGACGTACAGAGGTCAGCGTCGAGGGGAACAATGGCCGCGAACCAGTGCACATTGTTCCACGCCATGTTGTAAGTGGTCTTGCCGCCAAAGGAATAACCCGTGCTATAGATTCGGAAGGGGCTGATGTGCACCACCTTGGAAACATCGATAAGCACAGCGCGCGTTTTTGCGTCAGACCGTACCAGTTTGAACTCGTCGGGCACTTGATAGTTGCGAATGAGTACATAGGGCGTCTGTTTTACCAGAGTCTCGCTGGGCGAATCCTTATGCGACACCATGAGGGGTGCTGGTGTTGATGGATTGTACCCATTTGGAATAATCAGATCGTACTTAACGATCACTGGTTCGTACTTTTCAGTCGTGTTGTTGAAATAAAAGCTGTCTATCCACGTTGCGCGCGCAAGCAGCATGCCCGCTATCCCGGCAGCAGGATCTTGTCCGGCCTGCAGGCGGGTGAGCATGCGGTTCATGTCGGATTTGAGAGTACCATAGGCGCTGTTGAAGCTGAAATCATTTGCAACGTACCGCGTCTTGCTCCGGTTGTACTCCTTGTACATGATCAGCACTTTCTCTTTCAACAAGAATGTGCGCGCCGCTACAGTGGCATTCGAGGTGTCAAGACCGGCAATGGCATTCTGATAATAGGTGATGTCCGTTACAATCTGGTTGTCGTAGGAAGTGGCAGCGGCCTGGTTGAGCTTTGCCGCAAGATCAGCCGGCACCCAAGCGGGCGTTGTGCCCTGCGCGCAGGCAAGCTGGAACAGCATACACGCAAGCATCACCAGGGATCGAAACGCTATTCGACGCGACATTCTGACTCCTCTGTTTATACATATATCCTTCGGGCAATTCATTTAATTACACTGACGCGTCCCCTGAGAAGATATTGGCCAATCTTTACCTGGAGCATATATATCCCGCTGGGAAGGAGCGAAGCGTCCCAATCCAAACCAGCCGCCAGCTGACAACCAGTGGCCGCCAGTCTTTGGACCAGTTTTCCGTGGACATTAAAAACCATGATATCCGCCTTGTCCAGGCCTTTGACGTCCAATGCTGCATTGAGTATTATTTTTGCCGTTGGGTTGAACGGGTTGGGGTGAATGGAAATCAGGGACCCTGTTGTCTGTTCCGGCAATACGGTTTCCATGCGGGCCGGCGATTCTGTTACATGATAGGCGTGAATAGCCGGTTTTGTACCAAGAGCACGGGTAACATACACATACATAATCCGGGTCTGCGGATCAAAGCAGGCGCCGGACGTCGAATGATAAGTTGCGGTATTGCTCACCGGATATGGCCAGTTAATTTTGACAAACGAAGACGGTTGTACGCTTCCTAAAGCCCTGTTACCTAACGCCGCCTCTCCTAAATCCTTGAAATCATAAAAATACCAGTTGTCCTCATAATGGGCGTCATTGATAAGACCGCCCCAGTCGTATCCGATCCTGCCAATATTATGCTTCACAAAAGCAACATACCCTTTTTTATCAGGAAGATCGATAAACACTCCCGCGGCGCATGAACTCCCGTACGTAAATTTCCCATCCCAGGGGCTGGGGGGCTGATAACCCCAGATAGAGGTATTGGCGCCAAAATAGTTGCCGTTCCTGTTGGCTGCCTCAGGATATATATATCTGAGTACTTCGACCAGGTCGAGGGTGTCCTGGAACATATCCGGCTTTTGTATGGCCGCAATCGCGGGCCCGCTGCTTGCCGGCTGACAAATGCTGAAATATCCTCCAAATCCCAATGCCATGGTCCTGCCACCAGTGTAGGCGTCTGCAAATGTTTTCGGAATGCTCGTGACCCCTCTCCAGTACGCCTTCCAGACCGGCAGCCGTGGCATGGGCAAATACCAGTACTTCAGATTTGTCACAGAGTCATTTGCAAGCCTGGTTGCGGCAAGCATGGGAAAACCACCACCTGCATAATACGAGTTATAGTGGGTCCAGTAAAGAATATTGGCGCTGTCGTCCCACCAAAAGCCGCCGTTTGATGTTATGTTCTCTCCTGAAACCGCGCTGTCCCAGGCAATGGTGGCCCATTGTTTGACAAGAGGGGCTGTATTTAAACCGGAGTAGTCATTATTCTCTATTTTTACCAGTTGCGGCATTTCCACTTCATACAAACAATGGGTATAGGTGCCCGTATTCAGGAAAAATCTTTTTGTACTATCGGGCATGGTGCGCAGCGCAAGCCCGCTCGCTACATACACATCTTCGTAACCAGTGATAGTTGGCAGCTTGAAAGAACCAATATATTCAAAATCCGAGGAGTCGAGGAGCGAGTCCTTGTGTGGCGGCGGCGGGGGGGGCGTTTCCAACCGCTGTTGCACGTATATGCTCTCAGCCGGTACAATCTCCCCAAAAAACTGTTTGGCGATATTGTCATAACACTGCCATGCAAAGGCGTATTTTCCAGGAGTGGAAGGCGCCCTTAGATTAGATGTGTAATTTAAGGTGTCTCCTGGGGTAACAAGGTACGCACTATGCTTGATGAGAATAAAATATGAACCCCATGTGTAATTGTTGGCTGGATTCTGGGAACACATCAGAATGGTCATGTCCCCTGACGGCCAGGCAGTGTCTCCGGTATTTCTCATGCAAATCGTGGCCGGGAAGATCTCGTCCGTGGTCAGGGTTTCAGGGATGACACATCTGACGAATTGCGCGTCATAAACAGCTTGAACAGGCCTGCCGGACAACAACAGGAACATGCAGACGTAGATAAGTGAAACCACCGTGAGACCTACTGATCTCTTTTTCATACCCCCCCCTTGTATGTGTCCTTATTTCATGAGTGTCATCTGTGTGGTATACACGCGGCCATTCACTGTTGCCCTAACAACATAGACACCCGATGGCTGGGCAGATGCGTCCCAAGTGACCAGACCATTGACCATTCGCTTGGTTAAATCCGTGACCATGCGGCCGGAAATATCGTATACATGCGTTTGTACAATACTACCAACCACTCCCAGGGAAATCGTAACAGCCGGATTGAATGGATTGGGCCATGCGGACAAAACCGGTCCTGTGTGCGACGCGGCCAAGACCGCCTCTTCCACCTGTGTGTTTGTGCCGAACGTGGTGCGCCGGATATTGTCAATCTGCTGCCAGAGAAGCAAGACGATATTCGCGTGGATATTTGTGGGCCCGGTTTGCAGAGAGATTGATGTGCGGAACATGGGCATGGCATTGTAGACCGTGTCACCTGCACAGACCACCACGAGCGGGGCGGTCATATCTATCAGGTCGCTGGATAGATAGAAATCAAAACCCTGGACCTTGGCGGCGTTTTTAAGAAGCCTGATTTCAATAAGATGAGTATCAATAACTTCGACCTCGTACCGCGCGTCAATCATCCCTTCGTCAGCCATGGCGTGCATATTGGTCCAATAGGCGCGTGAATACCGTTTATGCTCGACCGTGTGTCTGATTTTTTTCGGAAAAGGGTTCATGGTAATAGTGTCGCAGAAAGCAACAAGTGAATCTATATGATCTTCAAAAATCCAGTCAGCAGTATGGCCATTCCCATCATTGACCCATTGCACCGGGCAGCCATTCAGCAGCATGTAGTGGAACGTGGTGTCCTCAAAATAGCCGTCAGCCGGGCTATGCACAATGAGCGTGGGTATAGTGATTAAATCCATGAGCGCTTCCCACTGGACCGGGAAATTCGCCATGAGAAGATCATGATGCGGGGCAATAATACCAGCATACCAGTCCGGATACCTGATGCCCAGCTTGAGGGATTGCTGCCCGCCCTTTGAAAACCCCGTGGCAAAAAGGCGCAGGGGATCGATATTGAAATCATATGCCATATCGAGCAGGATCGCTTTGTTTTTCGCCTGTTCCTTGGTGTCATTGTTCTGGTAACCCTTTTTCATGCAACAGGCGAGAATATAGGGAGTGTTTTTGATCTGTGCAATATCGGGGTTGCCCTGGGTGGATAGGATAAGAGGCCACGACAACTGCGCATTGTATGCCGTTGGCACGATCGCATCGTACCGTCCCATGATTTCCCATTCAGGAAGCCAGTAGGTCTTTGGCCGCCAAGCACCCTTCATGGCCAAATCGGGATTTATGCCCTGGGCCAGCCGGGTGAGATAGAAACCCATGTCCTGCTGGAGCCAGTCGAGGCATTCGGTAACCGAAAAGTCTGGGGATTCGTATTGACTGCGCGAATGGTTCTGGTTGTATTCGCGGTAGAGAATGAAAACGTTCTCCTTGAGCGCGGGCAGACAACGCTTCACAATGTCGAGCTCCTGATCGAGCGTATCGATTCCCTTCTGATAGGCGTCGATATACGTCCGTATCTGGGCGTCTGTGGCCGTGACAGCGTTCTGCGATATTTTTGTGCCAAGGTTCGAGGGAACCCACGAAGATGGCGTAATTGTTTGCGCAGCAATACACGCGCAAAACACCGCACAGATGAACATGGAAAGACTAATCGTTTTTCTCATAGAATGCCCCCTTTTATGTGATTTGTTCAACAACAACCATGCCTGCAGCGCTCTTCATTTTGGCCGCAAGATCGGCAAGTAGAAGCTCATGGTTTTTTATTTCAGCCTGAGAGAGGTTTTTAACGTTTTTCCTGCTCAATCTGAGAAACTGTTCTCTGAGTTTTTTTATTTCATTTCCATTTATTAGCATCTGTGTCCTTTGTGACAATAAAAATGCAACAATCAGGCCAAAGGACAAGGCATTGATTTTAAATATTATAGAAAACAGGAGAAAGAAATAAAACACTTGAGAATAATAATAAAAACGAAGTAACTGTTTGAAAACAAATGAAATAATTATAAATGGCTATAATAATAGAAACTATGGCTGGAATAGACCCGAAAACCACCAACTAAAACCAGGCAAGGGCCTCATTCCCTGCAGGAACATGCTGCTGTCTGTTTCTGTTCTGCGCAGCTTAAGGACAAAAAGTGGCTTTTCCTCTGTAAGAAATATGTATTTTTTTTAAAAAATATCACAGGAGATCTTGCCATGGTCATCGAATACGTGTCTTTGGAAAAATGCAGGTCATTTGGTCGCGCTGTTGCCTCGGTATGCAGGGAGCGGCTCTATCTTGCCACTACCACCGGCTTTTCTTTGCAACAGACTGAACAGTTCGTGAAAAGAATCATCAAAAACCAGGAATCCCAGTTCTATGCTATTGAGCATGATGAGGTGATTGGCTGGTGCGACATTCTTCCAAGGGAACAGGAGCTGCTCGCGCATACCGGGGTGCTGGGCATGGGTATTGTCGAAGGATTCAGACACAAAGGCATTGGAACAGAACTTCTGAACAGAACTATTTCCCACGCGCGGGAACGCGGCCTCGAAAGAATAGAGCTAGAGGTCTTTGCAAGCAACACCGCGGCAATACGACTGTACGAGAAGACCGGCTTTGTGAAAGAAGGGGTGAAAAAGAAGGGGAAAAAGCTGGACAACAAGTTCGAAGATATCGTTATCATGGGCCTGGTATAACACAATTTTGAATTGAATTTCCCTCTGAAAGAAGCTATTTTATATAATGAAAAATGATTTCCTGCGGCAAGGGGCCCACAGCCCTGACTCCAAGGGTAGAACAGTGAAAAAATCCCGATGCTGTTGCAGGAAATTGTGGAACAGTATCGGGATTTTTATTTGTATTCACAAAGGAGGATGCAATGGAAAAGAGGCTGGGATTTGTCGGCATCATCATTGACGACCGCAAGGAAGCAGCGCCAAAGGTGAACAAAGTGCTCACCGAGTACGGGGACGCCATACTCGCGCGCATGGGACTGCCGCATGTGAAGCGCGACCACAGCGTTATTACGATTATCGTGGACATGACCACGGACGAAGTGGGCGAACTGACCGGCAGACTGGGCGCCATTCCCCATGTTTCGGTAAAATCGGCGCTGGGAAAGAGCGCATGAACTATCGTACGGAAAAAGACCTGCTTGGCGAACTAAACGTTCCCGCGGACGCATACTACGGCATTCACGCGCAGCGTGCCGTGGTAAATTTCAGTTTGACCGGCGAAAAGACAGCCCCCGCGCTTATCAAAGCCCTTGCCATGGTAAAAAAAGCCTGCTGCAGGGCAAACAGCGACCTGGGGTTTCTGGAACAGGGAATTACCCATGCCATTGAGCAAGCGTGCGACAGGATTATTGCCGGTGATTTCGCAGACCAGTTTCCCGTGGATGCTTTGCAAGGCGGCGCAGGTACATCAACGAACATGAATGTTAACGAAGTGATCGCCAATCTGGCTATCGAATCCCTTGGCCGCGGTAAAGGTGATTACGCCATGGTTCATCCGTTGGCGCATGTGAACATGCATCAGTCGACAAACGACACCTATCCCACGGCCTTGAAGGTGGCCCTCATATACGGCGTCCGTTCATTGAGCGCCGCAATCGCCGGGTTACAGGGGGCTGTGCAGGAAAAGGAAAAAGCCTTTGCCGATATTGTGAAAATGGGCAGGACCGAACTCCAGGATGCTGTGCCCATGACGCTTGGCGCTGAGTTTTCCGCCTATGCCGACGCTCTTGCACGCGACCGGTGGCGCACCTTCAAATGCGAGGAACGCCTCAGGTTCGTGAACATCGGCGGCACCGCCGTTGGCACTGGCCTGACCGCGCCGCAGAGCTACATTTTCCTGGTCATTGAAAAGCTACGTGAAATAACCGGCCTTGGTCTTTCGCGCGGGGAGAATGCGGTTGATCAGACCGCGAACGCTGATTGTCTGGTCGAGGTGTCGGCCATTCTCAAAGCCCATGCCTGCACATTAATAAAAATGGCCAACGACCTGCGCCTCTCCCATTATCTGGGAGAAATACAATTGCCGCCTGTACAGCAGGGATCCTCAATCATGCCGGGAAAAATTAATCCGGTGATAACAGAGGCAGCCATGCAGGCTGGCATGAAGGTCATTGCAAACGACGCGCTGGTGTCCGACGCCATAACGCGCAGCACGGGCCAGATCGTGGAGTTTTTACCTCTTGCAGCGCATGCGCTGCTCGGCTCCATCGACCTCTTGACACGGACAAACAGTATGGTCGCCTCCCATGTTGCGGGCATTACCGCTGACAGCGCTAGCTGCGGCGCGGCCATAAAAAAGAGCCCCTCAATAGTGACCGCGTTTCTGCCCGCTATCGGATACGAACGGGCGCAGGAACTGGTGCGGGAATTTCACGCCGCAAACCGGAGTGATTTCTATACGTTTCTTGAGGAAAAACTTGGCAAAGAGCTGGTTGAAAAGACCCTCTCCGCAGCCACCTTGACCGCACTGGGGTATAAATTGTCTGAACCAATGGGTATTAAATGAACACCACACCAAAATCCCTTCGTCTGCACATTGGCATATTCGGCCGCACCAATGTGGGAAAATCGAGTTTCCTCAATATGGTCGCGGGCCAGGACGTTGCCATCACCTCTCCCCTGCCCGGCACAACCACTGATGTGGTGGAAAAGCCCATGGAACTTCTGCCAATCGGTCCGGTGGTCTTTCTCGATACCGGGGGAATAAACGACGTAACCGTGCTTGCAGACCAGCGGATAAAAAAAACCGCCGGGATATTCGACCGGTCTGAGATCGTTGTGCTGGTAACAACGCCCGGCATTTGGACGGAACACGAGGACCATATTGCCCAGGAAGCGCAAAAACGCAAACTGCCCGTCCTTGTTGCCGTGAACAAGATCGACATGGAATCGCCCGCCCAGGCCTGGGTCGATAAAATCAAAGACGTTTCCCCGCATATTGTCCTGTGTTCCAGCGTTGATGAGGAAAACAACGAGCGCTATAGAACGCTGGTCAGAGAAGCGCTGATCAGCCTTTGCCCGCAAGAATTCCTCCACCCCTTGCCCCTTATCGGCGACCTGCTGTTGCCGGGAGGCGTTGTTGTACTCATTGTTCCCATTGATCTGCAGGCCCCCGCGGGCAGGCTCATCCTGCCCCAGGTACAGACCATCCGCGACGCCCTTGATGCGGACGCAATGGCCCTGGTGGTAAAAGAACGCGAATACACACAGGCCCTTGCGTCGTTGAAACAAAAGCCCAGCTTGGTTGTCTGCGACTCACAGGTGGTTATGAAAATGGTCGCGGACACGCCCGCTGACGTCCCCTGCACCACCTTCTCGACCCTTTTCATGCGCTACAAAGGCGACCTTGTCCAGGCAGTGCGCGCCGCAGCGCTTATCGATACGCTCGTACCGGGCGACAAGGTGCTTATTGCCGAGTCGTGCAGCCACCACCCACTGCAGGACGATATCGGCAGGGTGAAAATTCCGCGCTGGCTGCGCCAATACACAGGTAAGGACCTTGTTATTGACACCTGCGCTGGACGGGACTTCCCTGACAATCTAAAGACCTATAAACTGGTCATTCACTGCGGTGCATGCATGCTCACACGCAGGGAAATGCTCGCGCGGATTGCGCGGACAACCGAGGCGGGCGTACCCATGACCAATTATGGAGTGGCCATCTCTCTGCTCCAGGGGGTTTTACCGAGGGTGCTTTCGCCTTTTCCCGCGGCCCTCGACGCATTGAAACGCGAAAAAAAGAAAGGATAACCTATGGCAACCATGACCGCTGATTTCATCAACGACGCGGCATTGCATCATGCACTGGAACAGAACACGAATCCAGACGCTAAACGCATCCGCGATATTATCGCAAAAGCGCGGTCCATCCAGACGCTGACACTCGACGAGACCGCAACGCTCTTGAACGTTACTGATCCCGCGCTATGGAACGAGATGAGCATCGCCGGAGGGGAAATAAAAAAGAGCGTTTACGACAACCGTATAGTCACCTTTGCTCCTTTGTATATGAGCAATAAGTGCGTAAACAACTGCAGCTACTGTGGTTTCCGGACCAGCAACAGCGCAACAGTCCGCAGGCAACTTACCCTGGAAGAGATAAAGAATGAGACAGCTGTATTGGCTGGAACGATCGGCCATAAAAGGCTCGTTGTCGTATACGGTGAACATCCGGATTCGAATGTATCGTATATCGCAGATACAATTAAAACCATTTATGACATTAAAGTGCAGGCGTGCAAAGGCATTGGCCGGATACGGCGCGTGAATGTAAACGCAGCGCCAATGTCCGTCGATGATTTGAAAATACTTAAAGAGACTGGGCTGGGCACGTTTCAGGTCTTTCAGGAAACATATCACCATGAAACATATAAGAAGGTTCATACATCCGGAAAAAAGGCCGATTACGGCTGGCGTCTTTCAGCAATGCACCGGGCCATGGAGGCTGGCGTGGACGATGTGGGGCTGGGCGTTTTGTTTGGACTGTACGACTGGCGCTTTGAAGTGCTGGGTCTGGTTGCGCACGCGCGTGAACTTGAGCGAGCCTTTGGCATTGGGCCACATACCATCTCCTTCCCGCGCCTAGAACCTGCGGCAAACACACCTTTTAACGAGAACCTGAAATACAAAGTAAGTGACGAGGATTTTAAAAAGCTTATTACCGTGATCCGGCTCTCCGTTCCCTACACAGGTATGATCGTGACTGCACGGGAAAATGCCGCCATACGGCGCGACGTGATTGCCCTGGGATGCACTCAAACCGATGCCTCTTCGCGAATAGGCATTGGCGCCTACAGCGACCGCTATAATGAGCAGGAAGCAAAACGGCAGCAATTTCTGCTTGGTGACACGCGTTCACTTGATGAACTTGTACGAGAACTATCTGACAGGGGCTATATTACTTCATTCTGCACTGCAGGGTACCGGTGCGGCCGCACGGGCGCGTGCATCATGGACCTGCTGCGCACTGGGGCGGAAGGAAAATTCTGCAAGCTCAACGCTGTCCTTACATTCAGGGAATGGCTCGATGATTTTGCAAGTCCTGAGACCAAAGCAGCGGGCGAAGTTGTACTTCAGAAGGAATTAAATGAGATAAAAGTGAAACTGCCCAAGGTCTATCCCACGGTAAAAGAGTATTATGACAGGATCTGCACCGGGGAACGGGATTTGTATGTATGATCCCCCCAAAGCGCTTTCTGCAGGCATACCCCCCTTAGTAAGGGGGGTAATCCAGAACAGAAGCATGCTGGGGGGATCATGACCAGCAACGAAATCTTCGATCTTCTCTCCGCCCGGTCTCCCGCTGACATTGAATCCCTGCGCACACAGGCCTACCAGGTCATGGTCGACCATGTGGGCTCAGAGGTTTACTTCAGAGGGCTTGTTGAATTTTCAAACGAGTGCATATTCGACTGCTCGTACTGCGGCATCAGAAAAAGCAATACTGCTGTTGAACGGTACTGCCTGTCAAAGGATGAAATAATTGAGACAGCCCTCTGGTGCGCACGCCAGGGATATGGTTCCATTGTGTTACAGTCGGGCCAGCAAAGCAACCGGGAATTCATTGAACTGATCGTTGGCGGTGTTCAGCAAATCAAACAGAGATCACGATCATCTGTCCTGCCGCACGGCCTTGGCATAACTTTGAGCGTTGGCGAACAGTCAAAAGAAACATACCGGCGCTTTTTTGACGCAGGCGCTCACCGGTATCTGCTGCGCGTGGAAACGACTGCCAAAGAACTGTTTGAGAAATTTCATGGTCCGGAAAAGACATTGCAACGCCGCGTCACATGCCTTGAAACCATGAAAAAAACCGGGTTTCAGGTGGGAACAGGCGTCATGATCGGCCTGCCGGGCCAGACGCTCAACGATCTGGCAAATGACATTCTCTTTTTCAAGGACATTGACGCTGATATGATCGGTATGGGGCCATACCTTGTGCATCATGAAACCCCCATGAATGGGTACAGAGATGAAATAGCAGAAAGAAAAAATGAAATATTCCAGTTGTCTCTGAATATGATCGCAGCAACACGCATTGCGTTAAAAGACGTGAACATTGCCGCGACAACAGCATTGCAGACTATTGACCAAAAGGGTCGTGAGATGGGGCTGATGTACGGGGCAAATGTGATCATGCCGCAGGCCACCCCGCGGCATGTCAGAAACAAATATCTGTTGTACGATGGAAAACCGTGTGTCGATGAGTCGGCAGCAGACTGCGCCGCATGTCTGGAACAAAGGATCGCCGCAACAGGCCGGGCAATTGCCTGGAACAGCTGGGGCGATCCCTGCCATTTTTTTACAAGGACCGGGAATCAGGATTAAAAAATATTGCCTGGTGTTAAGGAAGCCGCCCGTAGCCCGTAGGGGCATTATGCTGCAACCAGATGGATAAATGATGCATAATGCTACGGGGGGTGCGGGGAACGATCATATAAACCATCATAAAATTGATCCGCATACACCGGAAAAACCAATTATCCGGGACACTGGGAAATATGACAGGATTGCCGCATACATCAAGAACAACAGGCCGGAATTGGAATTGAAACACGGGGTGGTTTATGAATTGGGCGGGGTTGTCGACGAATAAAAAAATATATGAGTTCATTGACAACACTTCCAGGCAAAAAGTATTATCACCATTGACTATCTAATATTGCCGAAGTATTCTCCCGCTGGAGGACCCATGCATCCGGCCATCAACAAAACAATACCCCGCAGGCATGATCACGTGGAATTGGGTGTGTATGAAATCATGCCAGACCATATTCACGGGATAATTACGATTGTCCGGTACCCTGATCCGGACGGAAAAAAACAGATACCAGCCCGCCATCATACCACCCCCCGCAGGGGCATTATGCAACATTTGTTTATTGGGTTGCAGCATAATGCCCCTACGGGGGGTGCGGGGAACGATCATATAAACCATCATAAAATTGATCCGCATACACCGGAAAAACCAATTATCCGGGACACTGGGAAATATGACAGGATTGCCGCATACATCAAGAACAACTCAAGAGGCTCAAGAACATGTCCCTCGACAAAATCGGCGCATCAGCCCCCGGCCTGCGCAGGGAATTGATGAAAGACTTCCGGATGCTGATGAAACGGAAACACAAGATGTTTCCCGACAACAAAAGGATCGTCGTGAATTTCAAGATAAAGGAACGGCGCGACTACAGGAACATCTTTGTGCTGTCCTCTCCTTCGTCAGATCAGATGAAGGAGATCCTGGCAAAATATAATAAGCCCGTAAAATGAGACCATTGAATTCGCGGCCCGGATCGGCTGCTAATGAAGGATTTACTTATGGCGGTTACTGTTGCGCTTGATGGGAACAAAAGGCTCCTCTGGCAGTTCTCCCCCGATGGTCTGGAACTCGTTTCCGGTTTCAAGGTCTGCGAAAACCCCTTCTGCATGTGCAGGGAAATGACAGTGTCATTCATCAAGGATGGGCGCCAGGGCCCCCTGATTCCGGATTTGAGTCTCGATTTGGACCTGGACAATATCGTCAAAAATACCGGGGGCGGCGAGAGAGGCCCATCCATCAACTCCAGAATAAACGGGGAACTTGACGCTGACGGCCTGAATTTGCTGAAAAACGTCTTTCGCGTGACAAAGGCGCTGCAAGATGGGAATTATAATCCGGAAACAGGCCCTTTCCCGGAATTCGACGTCGAGGAAATCGAACTTGGAAGCCAGTGCACGTTGTACCGGGACATCTTTCCCTGGAACCCCTGGCTGCAAATTTCAATTGAAAATAAAACCTATGCCATTGATGACTCCTACTGCTTCAGGCCATGGTGTCCCTGCACATCAGGGTTCCTGTTTCTTACTCCCATTGTGGACGGTAAAAAGGTGAAAAAACCGCAATATCCTTCTTTCATGTATGATTACCGCTCGTGTTCATGGTCAAAACCGCACGGATGGAAGGGTTATCCCTTTACGCCGGAAACCGCCGTTGCCCGGATGGCGGAACAAATACCCGATATTGCGTATATCCTGAAAAAACGGCACGAACGGCTGAAAACAATGTATGAACGATACCGCGAGATAAACGGCGTTGACAGGCGATTTCCCCTGGAAAATACCACCTTACCCGGCGCAACACCGGCATCTGTTATCAACACTCCGGCCCCGGGACGCAACGACCCTTGTCCCTGCGGGAGCGGGAAAAAATACAAGAAATGCTGCGGATGAAACAGAGGGTATTATGACAAAACCCAAACTCTCGGAAATCGCGGAGAGCATGGATTGCCAGAGCGAGGAAATAACCGCCTTTCTCAATCGTAAGACCGGTGAAATTGAGATGGTTACCGGCGAAGAACTAAGGGCCGAAGAAGATGGCGAGAATGCCGGGGAAAAGTATGAGGGAGAGGATTGGCTGCCGCTACCCTCAAAATATGACATTCACGATTATGAAATAATGGAAAGTTTCTGCGCAACCATAAACGATCCAACGGCCCGGAACAGCCTCATAGGCGCCATTAAAGGCCGGGGAGCTTTCCAGAAGTTCCGCCGCATGTGTGAACATTACGGTCTTATGGATAAATGGTATGGGCATAAAAACGGTCGGTATCTCGAAATTGCCAGGGAATGGTGCAAGGCGAATCAGGTAGAGTATCAGGAATAAAAGGTAATACCATGTCCAGTGATTTTAAACATAATCGCCGTTCCTGCCGTCTGCATGAATGGGACTATCGAACGCCGGGGTCATATTTTATTACCATCAAAACAGGCGATGGGACGCACTGTTTCAATAATCCTCGATTGAAAGCCATTGCAGAAAAATATTGGAAAACAATACCTCGCAGGCATGATCACGTGGAATTGGGTGTGTATGAAATCATGCCAGACCATATTCACGGGATAATTACGATTGTCCGATACCCGGATCCTGACGGAAAAAAACAGATTCCAGCCCGCCGTAACCGTAGGGGCATTATGCTGCAATCAAATAGACAAATGTTGCATAATGCCCCTACGGGGGGTGCGGGGAACGATCATTTAAACCATCATAAAATTGATCCGCATAAACCGGAAAAACCAATTAAAATATCCGATTATCGGGTGCCTGGTTCCATTGGATCAATAATCCAGGGATTCAAAACCGTCACACAAAGGGTCATTCGGTACAATGACAAATACCACGCATTTGAATGGCAGCGGGATTATCATGATCATATCATCCGGGACGCCGGGGAATATGACAGGATTGCCGCATACATCAGGAACAACAGGCTGGAATGGGAATTGAAACACGGGGCCATGACACCACCCTCGTAGGGGTATTGTGCTGCACTTAACTGAACAAATAATGCATAATGCCCCAACGGGGGGTGTTTCAGCCGATGGATAAAATAGCATGATTATCAGGTTCTCACAAAAACTTGCCGACAAAATCAAAGAACCGGGCCTTTCGCCTGCGCCAATGGCGGAAAACCCCTTTCTCGACTGGCATGCGCATCTTTTCATCCACCAGCGCGCCCAGTATATCCTTGTCACTAACAGCCAGTCGCTTTTTTCCGTGTTTTTCTTCGGAAAAGGGGTGTCGGATTTCAATTGGTTCTATAAAAGAATGAGCGAAACGCTGGGTGAAGTGTTGCATGATATGGGAGCGGATCTCATTTATCAAAGGGCCATTATTCCCAATACCGGGCAGATTCACCTTGCCAAATCGCAGGATAAAAAGGTGATAAGCTCAATGAATGAACTGGTCTTTGCGGCAAAAGATTGGCTGGATGATGGGGATGTGAGTCCGTATGATCTGGCATTCAAGGTGAACGAGATGGTTTTATCATGAGACATCCCAGCCCAAACAGGGCACTTCTCGAAAAAATGACATGGTCGGACATCGAATCGTGGGCCGGTGGCAAGATCGTAAACCGTGGAAAGTCGCTCCACTATTCCGGAGCTGTAAAAAGCCTGGCGCTTGCCGAAAGCGGCGAATTGATCGCCGAGGTGCAGGGAACCCATCTGTATGTCACGAAGGTTTCAATGAACGAGGGAAATCTTGCCTCCGTCTGTACCTGCCCCTTTGGCGTCTCGTGCAAACACGCTGTGGCGGCCTTGCTGGCTTACCTTCAACGCATAAAGAAGAAGGAAGAGGTCGAGACAGCGGCTCCGGACGATTACCGGCTTGTGGCAATTGAGAATAACGAAGATTACGATGCTGATCAAGACAAAGAGAATGAAGATGATTTCTACAGGGAGACGCCGCAACTGCAGCGCGGAGCATCTCAGAAACAGCCGTTGAAAATCCCTGATTTGTTGCAGAACAAAAGTAAAAAGCAGTTGCTGGAAATACTCGGGAAAGCTATAAAGAACAATCCCGAATTACTGTCGGAGCTGCAGCATCAGGAGGAAGTAAAAAAGACGCCGGGACCTGCGCTTGTCAAGAAAGTCCGCAGGGAACTCGCGTACGCGTGCAGCGAGCCGGGCTGGTGGAATCCATGGAAGAACGAAGGACACATACCCGACTTTTCCCGGGTTGTTCAAGGCCTTGCTGCGCTACGAAAAAAAGGCCATGCTGATGAAGCGGTGGAACTTGGCAAGGCGATATGGAAAGAAGGGAATGCCATCATCGAGCAATCAAACGATGAGGGTGAGACCGCCTCCGGCATTGCTTGTGCCATGGACGAGGTTTTTCAGAGCCTTGGAAAATGCGATCTGCCAAACATCGATAAAATGGAAATGGCGGCAACCTATGAACTGACGGACGAATACGGTTTATGCGAAGGCTTACAGGAATTCTGGAAGCGGAAATTCAGCATAAAAGAATGGAGCGGCCTTGCTGACCGGCTTCTGGCACGGCTTGAAAAGGCCGCGCAGGCCCCCAAGGACAAGAACTGGGGCCTCTTCTACAGGCGCTCACGCATTTTAAATATTATCATACGCGCCCTTGAAAATGCAGAACGTTACGACGAAATGCTCGCCCTGTGTAAAAATGAGGCCGAAAAAGCCGGTGATTACGACAGGCTGGTGGATCTCCTTGCATCCAGAAAGGAATACGACAAGGCCGAAGAATGGATAAAAAAGGGGCTTGCCCATGAAAAGGACAACACCTATGGGCATGGCGGCCATCTATGGGACAAGCTATTGGAGATAAGAAAAATAAAGAAGGATTGGCCATACATAGCCGCGCTCCACGCACAGTCATTCTTCTGTTTTCCAAACCTGGATGGATACTTGAAACTGAAAACCGCGGGTGATAAGTTCGGTGCATGGGATACAATGCGTCCGTTTGTGATGCGTTTCCTTGAAACCGGCAAAAAACCAGGGGCTAACGATACGGACTGGAATTTACCGGTTACGGGCATCCGCTCTGCAGAACCATCAAACAGTAAACCGCCATTTTCAGATGTACTCCTGAATATCGCCATAACGGAAAAAGAGCCCGCACAGGTTTTAGAATGGTATGAAGTGTGGCACGGGAATGAAAAAAAGTATTATCAATACGATATGCATAACCAGGCAGCCGAAGCAATGAGTTCAGCGTATCCGGATAAGGCGGTTGAACTATGGAAAAAGCTCGGTGAAAGCCTGGTAGTGGATGCCAATGTGGGCAATTACACCAATGCGGCAAAATATTTCCGGAAAGCGCGGCGGGTGATGGTGGGACTGGGGCGCACTACAGAATGGGACGCGTACCTGGAAACAATCAAGGCGGCGAACAAGAGAAAGATACGGCTGATCGAGATTCTGAGCCATCTTTCGGAGAAGCCGATTGTGGAAGAGTGAGAGGAAAAAGATGAGTTTAATTGCGTATATAAGGGTAGACGATAAAACAGAGGCTTATTGAGTATAATAAGTCCGAAAAAAGCGTTTCTTTCATCAATGAAACCGACTGGGAATATTGCCTGAGGATGTATGGAAAAAGCAATTGCGCATATTAAAAGTGATAATGGTGAGACAGCTTTTCATTTGCTCGAAGATCATTTAATCGGCACTTCAAGACTGGTTGACCAGTTTTGTTTAAATAACGACTGGCGGCCTTGGATAAAAACAGGGGCTCTTTTGCACGACCTCGGGAAATATTCCAACGCTTTCCAGGAATATATCCGCCAAAGCCATGAGTGGGAAGAAGGTGAAATTGAAAATCGTCCAGGTAGAGTGGAACATGCCATCATAGGGGCACTACATCTTTGGCAAAAAAACCCGGAAAATACTCTTTCCAAGCTGCTGCCATATCTCGTTGCAGGACACCATACCGGTCTGACTGATTGGAACTACACTGAAAGCGGCCAAAAAAAACTGGACTTCAAACTTGAACAAGCGACACAAAAAGGATTACTGGATTGGATCAAGGATAAAAATATCCCTAAGGAAGTCATTGAAGCTCCTGTTCCCCAGAAACTACCACAGAATATTAAAACAGAGAACTGCCATATTTGGCTCCGTATGCTTTTTTCCTGCCTTGTAGATGCCGATTACCTTGATACAGAATCCTTTATGCAACCGACCAATTCTATACACCGCAGCAATTATCCGACACTTAATGATCTTAAAAAACTTTTTGATTCATTCATGGATACGAAGTTTTCAAATGCACCCGAAACAACCGTAAATCGTATCCGGACAGATGTTCTGCTTGACTGTCGTGCAGCCGCCAAGTTACAACCAGGTCTTTTTTCCCTGACCGTACCTACCGGGGGTGGCAAAACCCTTTCAGGCACCGCTTTTGCCCTTGACCACGCATTAAACTTCGGTAAAAAACGGTTAATTTATGTCATCCCATATACCAGTATAATTGAGCAAACCGCTGCTATTTTCCGCTCAATTTTTGGTGAAGAAAATGTAATTGAACACCATAGCAATACGGATATTGATGCAGAGACCCCAAAATCACGCCTCGCTGCCGAAAATTGGGATGCGCCAATAATTGTAACCACTAATGTCCAGTTTTTCGAGTCACTTTTTGCTTCACGCACAAGCCGGTGCCGCAAACTGCACAACATAATGGATTCAGTCGTAATTTTAGATGAAGCCCAGATGTTGCCACCCGATCTTCTTGATCCCATCCTGAATATAATCCGTGGGCTATCTACGCTCTGTGGTGTTTCATTTGTCCTATCAACAGCGACACAACCAGCGCTTAATAAAAGCGACATACTACCCAGCGGACTTGAGGGTGTGCGCGAAATTATCAGGGATACGACAACAATATATAAAAACCTGAATCGGGTTCAAATCATTTTACCGATCAAGGAACAGATGCCGGAGTCTTGCGAATCATTGGCAGAAAAGCTGTGCAAACATGAACAAGTCCTTTGTATTGTAAGCACACGTCGGTTTGCATGGGATCTTCACAAAACAATGCCCTCGGGCACACTCCATCTTTCCGCCCTGATGTGTGGACACCATCGTTCAGAGGTGATTGCAGAAATAAAAAACCGTTTGACTGCAAAAAAACCTGTACGGGTTATAAGCACTCAAGTAATCGAAGCAGGAGTTGATATCGATTTTCCAGTAGTTTATCGTGCCCTTGCTGGTCTTGATTCTATTGCGCAGGCTGCGGGACGCTGCAATCGGGAAGGACGAATGGATACCGGGATTGTCCATGTTTTTCTACCCCCCAAACAAGCGCCTTTGGGGTTATTAAGAAAAGGCGAGGATAAAACCAGAGAAATGTTAGCCTGTGGTATTCAAGACTTTTTATCGCCGGACACATTCCACAAATATTTTCAACTTTTCTATTCGGGTCTTAATTCCTTAGATAAACATAACATCAAAGATCTGCTATGGAAACGCAGCGATGTCGGGCTGGGCATTTTTCAATTCAGAACGGCCGCCACCCTATTCCAGATGATCGAAGATGGCGCTTCATACACAGTTTATGTCCAATATGGTGATTCACAAAAATTAATCAATTCTCTCCGGTTTGGCGGTCCGTCCAGAGAAGTCATGCGCAAACTGCAACGGTTTGCGGTTCAGGTACCACCACGTCTCGCAAGCGGGTTATTGGTCCTGGGTTTTTTAGAACAACTTGAACATGGTTTCCTTATTACTCGAATCCCGGAAATATACACCCAAGAAACCGGATTGCAAATATTCGGAAAAGAATATGGAACAGAAGAACTCATAATATGATGGAGGCGATATGAAGGGATTTTGTCTTGAAGTCTGGGGTGATTACGCCTGCTTTACCCGGCCAGAAATGAAGGTCGAGCGGGTAAGTTACGATGTAATAACACCTTCTGCCGCACGGGCAATATTCGAAGCTATTCTTTGGAAACCGGCCATTCGGTGGCAGGTGGATAAAATTGAGATTCTTAAACCAATAAAATGGACCAATGTACGAAGGAATGAAGTTGGCAAAGTCGCTTCACCACGGAATAAAGAAAGCATTTTTATTGAGGATGAACGACAGCAGCGGGCGGCCCTAATTCTCAAGGATGTGGCCTACCGTCTGCATGCACACTTTGAAATGACCGATAAAAAGGGTTCTGAAGATACAGAGGCCAAATTCGCTGCCATGTTCGAACGGCGTGCAGAAAATGGTCAATGTTTCCATAGGCCCTATTTTGGAACCCGTGAGTTTGCAGTTGATTTTAAACTTGTTCAACCAGATCAGAGCCAACCAAAAGCTATTTCAGAAGACAGGGATTTGGGTTGGATGGTCTATGATATCCGGCATGATAATTCCAAAGATGAAAGTCATGTCCATAGCTGCACGGATAAATGCAGCCCACGGATTTACAGGCCTGTCATGAAACAGGGCATCATTCTGGTGCCGGATTGGAAAAGTGAGGAGGTACGAGGATGATACTCAATGCTCTAATGGAATATTATCAAAGAAAAGAATTGCCCCCCATTGGTTTTGATAACCAAGAAATTCCTTTCATTATTGTGATAGATGGATCCGGTAAGTTCATCAACCTTGAGGATACCAGAGAAAATCAAGGTATTCGACCCCGAGCAAAACAATTCAAAATACCTATGGGTAAAGAACGATCTGGTAAAAATGCCTGGCAGACTGCTAATATTATGTGGGATCACATTGGTTATGTACTTGGGCATCCCAAAGAAGACACCTCGGAAGCAAAAGAACGTGCAAACAATCAACACAAATCGTTCGTTTCAGAAACAGAGAAAGTTGTAACTGCGTTTCCAAAAGAGATAGAATTCTCAGCCGTATTAACTTTTATCAATAGTGAAAGTTTTCCACAGATTATTAGTCACCCCAACTGGCAAGAGGCAATCAGAATCCCCGGTTGCAATATAAGCTTTCGCGTGGCAGGGAATAGCAAAACGGTTGGTGAAAACCCATTATTGTTTGAGTATGTTCAAGCATCAGTGATGACAGAAACATTAAATGATGATAAAAGCCCTACCACAGAGTATTTCTCCCATTGTATTCTCACCGGAAATCATTCAAAAATAGCACGTCTCCAACCTACTTCACCCTTACCATCAAAAAAGAGCAAAAGTAATGCAAAAATAGTCTCTTTCCAAAAAAACTGTGGCTACGATTCATACGGGAAGGAACAGAGCTATAATGCGCCGATATCCATTCCTGCAGCTGGTGCATATGGGATGGCGTTAAACCATTTGCTCGGATCAAGGCAAAGGTTACCAATCGGCGAAGACACAATCTTGTTCTGGTCAAAAAAACCTGATGATCTTGAAAATCAACTTCTCGACATCTTCGGTGAACCCCAGAAAGACGACACAAATCGCAATACGGAAGCTGTTCATAATCTCTACCAGTCCGTGAAAACGGGCTCATTCAGCACAAACGATCGAGATAAAAACTTGTTCTACATTCTTGGTCTTACTCCGAACGCAGCCCGTATATCTGTCCGTTTTTGGCAAGTTTTGACTGTTCGGGAACTGGCGGATAATATCAAACAGCATTTTGATGACTTTACCTTGGAAGGTTCACAAAGACATAACGAGTACCCTTCTTTACAAGGTCTATTAAAAGCTATAACCAGGACGAGTGGAAAACATCCATACGGAAACTATGAAGATATTGCACCAAATTTGAGTGGTGACACACTGAATGCAATCCTGAAAAACCTTCCGTATCCAGATACACTATTTGGTCATGCATTACGAAGAATAAAAGCCGAAGGAAGCATCCCACCACATGGTGATAAACAGCATGGTTCCAGATTATGGATCGATCAACTTCGGTTTACTATTATCAAGGCTTGTATAAATCGAAAGATCCGATATTCAAACCCAACCATAAAGGAGGAGCTCAAAATGGCACTCGATGAATCGAATAAAAATTCCGGTTATAGGCTTGGCCGCCTATTTGCCGTGCTGGAAAAAATCCAAGCAGAATCGCACCCCGGGCTGAACGCTACAATCCGAGATCGGTATTACGGCGCAGCATCAGGAACGCCTGTAACGGTTTTTTCTATCCTCATGAGAATGAAAAACCATCATGTGGCAAAACTTGAAAACAAAGGACGCGCCGTTAACTTTGAAAAAATGATCACCGAAATTATGGACGGTATCACCGACTTTCCGGCTCATCTCACATTGGACGACCAAGGTCGTTTCTCAATTGGCTACTATCACCAAACCCAGAAATTTTACCAAAAAACCTCAAAAGAAGGAGAAGAATAATGAGTTCCGTTGCTAATCGTTACGATTTCGTGCTGCTGTTCGATGTTAAGGACGGCAACCCCAATGGTGACCCCGATGCAGGTAATATGCCCAGGGTGGACGCTGAAACTGGCATGGGGCTTGTGACAGATGTTTGTCTTAAACGAAAAGTCAGAAACTTTGTACAGATGATAAAAGAGGGAAAAAAACCATTCGATATTTTTATTAAGGAAAAGGCCATTCTAAACAATCTTATCGATCAAGCACATGAGCAGGAAAAGGTAAAAATTAAAGAAAAAGGGAGCGAGAAAACAGAAGAGGCACGTAAATGGATGTGCGAGAACTTTTTTGATATTAGAACTTTTGGTGCCGTTATGAGCACTGGAAAGAATGCTGGTCAGGTTCGTGGGCCGGTGCAGTTAACATTCGGTCGGTCTATTGAGCGTGTTGTTACTTCGGAACATTCAATCACACGCATGGCCGTTGCAACGGTGGCAGAATCAGAAAAACAGTCTGGCGATAATAGAACAATGGGCCGTAAATTCACTATCCCATATGGTCTCTACCTTTCCCATGGTTTTATATCGGCTCCTCTTGCAAAACAGACCGGTTTTTCTGAAGAGGATCTCAAACTTCTGTGGGATGCACTTAAGACCATGTTCGATCATGATCGTTCTGCCGCGCGTGGTCTTATGGGGACCAGAAAACTGATAGTTTTCAAACATGGGTCTGAATTCGGAAATGCCCCTGCGCAAAACCTATTCGACCTTGTAAAAGTAGAGCGTGCCACGGACCCAGCCAAACCCGCCCGCGAATTCACCGACTACAAGGTGACCCTGGAAAAGGCCAAGGTTCCACAGGGCGTGGAATTGTTGGAAATGCTGTAAAACGCGCCCTTACCCGGCGATTTCTATGGCGCGTTCGAGTTGTTTGACAATTTTAGGATGAAGCACGGCACCCGCATGGAACGGAACAACCATGCGGATGTTGTTCTTAAAATATATTCGATGGCTGCCTCTGCTTCGCAGAAGCTCAAAACCGCTTTTTAACAGGAGCTTCTCTGCCTCAGAGGCGGTAATGCGTGGAGACTTAGGCAACCGAAACCTCAAGATTAGAGGTCATGATCTCACGATGGACAAGAGCGCTTCTCTCCCTGGGGGACAGGGTCTCAAGATAAAGGGACATAGCCTCCCTGATGTTTTTCATGGTCTCATCAAGAGTCTTGCCTTGGGTGCAACATCCATCAAGCTCAGGGCAATAAGCATAATACCCAAATTCATCTTTTTCGATAATCGTATTCAGATTATATGTCTTCATAAGTTTTCTCCAGCTAAGGGTCTTTAATAATATTACAATTATCCATGAATACTATCAAGCAAAGAAACTTATTCCAGGAATCTGAACTACTTCCAATTTCCGCGCTCCAGCACATTCAGTTCTGCGAGCGTCAATGCGCCCTTATCCACATTGAAAGAATCTGGGCAGAGAACCGCCTTACTGTCGAGGGCCATCTGCTCCACGAAAAAGTGCATGATGCCGGGGATGAAACACGCCCAGGCATCACAATCGCCCGTGGCCTTTCAATACGCAGTTGCAAATTGGGACTTATCGGCAAGGCTGATGCCGTCGAATTCCACAAACAGGCCAATGGCGCACAACAGCCCTATCCGATCGAGTACAAACGCGGAAAACCGAAAATAGACGATTGCGACCTTGTCCAGCTTTGCGCACAAGCCCTTTGCCTTGAAGAAATGCTGAACATCACCATTCCCCAAGGGGCGATCTACTACGGCAAAACCCACCGCAGGCTTGAAGTGGTGTTTTCTGAAGCTTTAAGGCAGGAAACCGAGTCGGCGGCAAGGCAACTTCATGCCCTGATGAAAAAAGGAACCACGCCCACCGCGGTTAAGACCCTAAAATGTGAGAAATGTTCCCTTGTGGAATATTGCCTGCCCGACACGGCCGGAGGGAATAAATCGGCCATCGAATACGTGAAAGAAATATCGAAATAAACATGGAAAAATCAAACTCCGAACTCCATCACAGACGGTCAATTCGGCTCAAGGGATACGACTATTCGCGTCCGGGAACCTATTATATCACCATCTGTACGCAAAACACGCCATGCGTCCTTGCATGCGCACCGAACGGGCAAATGAAATTGACCACGATCGGCAAAATTGTGCATCAATATTGGATGGAAATACCCAACCATTACCCCAATGCATCCCTGGATGAATTTGTGGTTATGCCGAACCATATACATGGCATCCTGGTTTTGCACGATGGCAATAAATTCAATGCCGGCACGCCCAATGATGAAAATACCAAACATATCCATTCACCCGTAGGGGTTCAAAATTTTGAACCCCTACAAACGCCCGGAAATGGGCATCGTCCCGGACCCCAAACCAAACACGAATACCAACATATTATACCCAAATCCGTGGGATCAATCATCCGCGCATACAAATCCGCCGTGACCCTGTGGTGCAGGAAAAACGGCCACCATGATTTCTCATGGCAGCGCAATTTCTACGAACACATTGTCCGCAACGACATTTCCCTGTTTTTCATCAGGAACTATATCAGAACAAATCCTTTGGAATTAATGGAAAAGGTCATCCACAAGACCTTGGAAATACCAGAATGAGAAAACTCCTCAACACACTCTACGTCACCACCCAGGGCGCGTACCTGAACAAGGAGGGCGAGACAGTCTGTGTCAATGTGGACCGCGAAGTGCGATTGCGTGTGCCCATCCACACGGTCGGCGCCATAGTCTGTTTCGGTAATGTTTCATGCAGTCCATTCCTCATGGGTTTCTGCGGGGAACGGAATGTGGGGCTTTGTTTCCTCTCTGAGAATGGCCATTTCCTGGCGCGGGTCGAAGGTCCGGTTTCCGGCAATGTACTGCTCCGCAGAGAACAATATCGTAGGGCAGACGATGAAAAATCATGCGTAGTTATGGCAAGGGCATGCGTTATTGGAAAACTCTCCAATGCACGTACGGTTTTGCTTCGCGCGATTCGCGACCACCAAGGCAAACCCGGCATGGAGACCGTGGGCAAGGTCGCGGAGTACCTTAAGCACCACATTGAAGCTCTTGAACGCCAGGACAACCTTGAAAGCATCCGCGGGCTTGAAGGAGACGCGGCAAACGCCTATTTCGGAGTCTTTGACAGTCTCATAATCGCGCAGAAAGATTCCTTCTTCTTTCATGAGCGGTCACGCAGGCCGCCAAAAGACAACGTGAACGCCCTGCTATCATTTCTGTACACTCTTCTCGTCCACGATGTTGTATCAGCGTTGGAATCCGTAGGGCTGGATCCAGCTGTCGGTTTCCTCCATAAGGACAGGCCTGGCAGGCCCAGCCTTGCACTGGACATCATGGAGGAGCTTCGGCCGCTGCTTGCCGACCGGCTTGCGCTGTCTCTCATAAACTTACAGCAAATAACCGGCAAGGGTTTTAAAACAACAGAATCCGGCGGCGTGATGATGAGCGATGAGACACGGAAGAAGGTGATAGTAGCGTACCAGGAACGGAAAAAAGAGGAAATTATGCATCCATACATAGAGGAGAAGGTCGAGATAGGATTGCTTCCTTTTGTGCAGGCCCTTCTTCTCGCGCGGCACATTCGGGGCGATATGGACGGATATCCACCCTTTTTCTGGAAATAGCCATGATGGTGCTTGTCAGTTACGATGTAAAGACGGATACGGCCAAAGGGAGGAAACGACTCCGGCGGGTGGCGAAAGTATGCGAAAATTACGGCCAGCGCGTTCAGTTCTCTGTGTTTGAATGTGTTGTCGATTCAGCCCAGTGGGCAGCGATAAAAGCGCAATTATTACATGAAATAAATCCCAAGGAAGACAGCTTGAGATTTTATTTTCTCGGTAATAATTACAACCATCGTATTGAACACGAAGGCGCAAAGGAAGTTATAGACCAGGAGGGGCCGCTAATTGTTTAGCGCGAACCTAAAGCGAACATGTTGTTCCAGTGCAGTGCGCGAAAAGCGTAATTTGTTCTTTGACATTGCGTTCCCTTGAATGGGGGCGCTAAAGGGTATTATTTTTTTGTCTGTTCGGTATAGGTTCGCGGAAACGGTCTTGCAACTGGTTGATTTTTATTTTGTTATTGTAGGTACTGTCGCGCCCCGCACGGGGCGCGTGGATTGAAACAATTCCTATGCTCAAAGCCGAAGGGATACGCGTGTCGCGCCCCGCACGGGGCGCGTGGATTGAAACAGCATGGTGCCGGAAAAGCGCATGATAGTGCGTCAAGTCGCGCCCCGCACGGGGCGCGTGGATTGAAACCGGCCTCAGTGGCGACGTGTCCGGCCTCAGAGGCGTCGCGCCCCGCACGGGGCGCGTGGATTGAAACCAATTGATACCAAAGCCAATGTCTTTAATGTTTGGTCGCGCCCCGCACGGGGCGCGTGGATTGAAACTGAAATAGGAGGTTTATGTGTACTCAATAAAAAAAGGTCGCGCCCCGCACGGGGCGCGTGGATTGAAACAGTTTTTGTGGTATAAACAACTGGTACTATTGTGCTGTCGCGCCCCGCACGGGGCGCGTGGATTGAAACGTTATCAACGGCCAGGCTATCAGCGGATCATCTTGGGTCGCGCCCCGCACGGGGCGCGTGGATTGAAACACTCGTCAGAGCATGCGGGTGTATTGCCTTATCGGATGTCGCGCCCCGCACGGGGCGCGTGGATTGAAACCAACCGTGTATCGGCATGGACAGATCAGGCATCAGGTCGCGCCCCGCACGGGGCGCGTGGATTGAAACTCTATTTTCCGTTGAAACAGAATCATAAATTATAACGTCGCGCCCCGCACGGGGCGCGTGGATTGAAACAAGCTACCGATGGATATAAACCAGTTAAGACCGCCAGTCGCGCCCCGCACGGGGCGCGTGGATTGAAACCATCCGCGCTATTGGGCAGCAGCACTGGTTCATGGTCGCGCCCCGCACGGGGCGCGTGGATTGAAACCCGTGATGTTACAACTGCTTTCCCCTGTGCCGGTAGTCGCGCCCCGCACGGGGCGCGTGGATTGAAACCCAAAAATAGGCATATCCGGCGATGTTATTGCAGTCGCGCCCCGCACGGGGCGCGTGGATTGAAACACCGCAACCGCATGAATACAGCGACCCGCTTAAGTCGCGCCCCGCACGGGGCGCGTGGATTGAAACTGGCGATAGATGTTTGATGACATTATACAACGCTGCAGTCGCGCCCCGCACGGGGCGCGTGGATTGAAACAGATATTGACTCATCAATAGATTTACCCAACGATCCGGTCGCGCCCCGCACGGGGCGCGTGGATTGAAACCTGCGAGATACGTGTAATGGTAACTACAAATCAGGAAGTCGCGCCCCGCACGGGGCGCGTGGATTGAAACAGCTCGGTATGGTTGAGAGTTACACAATTCTGGTCGCGCCCCGCACGGGGCGCGTGGATTGAAACCTTTATTTGCTCCCGCTCCAGATCCTGCTCCCGCTCGTCGCGCCCCGCACGGGGCGCGTGGATTGAAACTACATCCTTGCGGAAAAATTTATTAGTGATTTTAGTCGCGCCCCGCACGGGGCGCGTGGATTGAAACGCATGGGAGCGCTGGAACGTGATATGACAGAGTATGTCGCGCCCCGCACGGGGCGCGTGGATTGAAACCACCATAGCCAGGGAATGTCGTTGCCGCATACGGAGTCGCGCCCCGCACGGGGCGCGTGGATTGAAACTCAGCGGCGGCCAGTGGTACGACAGACAATACCGGTCGCGCCCCGCACGGGGCGCGTGGATTGAAACTGTTCCTCTATCTGGTTCAATCGAAACTGGATGGGGGTCGCGCCCCGCACGGGGCGCGTGGATTGAAACCCGGAATTTGTTAAGAAGTGGACGGCTATTGGATGTCGCGCCCCGCACGGGGCGCGTGGATTGAAACAACAACAGGGGAGGGGGAAGTCCGACACTGACAATGTCGCGCCCCGCACGGGGCGCGTGGATTGAAACCGAAGCCCCGCGCAGTCTGCACGGCCTTTTCCGTACGTCGCGCCCCGCACGGGGCGCGTGGATTGAAACACCCTCTCTTCGGGCAAAAACATTTTCAAGAACGGAATTTCAACTGTCGCCAGTTGAAGCCAAACATCGCCGATCAATCCTTGCGAGCCGAATTCACCATCATGCCTGATCATACGTATGGGATATTGGTCATTAACGGCAATGAAATTCAACATACCTCTGGTATCAGGATAGCGCCTTCTGAACCGCGCTCAGCAGCACTTCAGGTTTCACCGGCTTTTCAAGAACAGCTTTGACCGGCAGCCAGTCAGCGTCAGGCTCGAACTTGAAGGGAAGGTTCTTCGCCTTGCGCACGCCCGTGATCATAATGACCGGGATGGCCTTGGTTGCCGCGTCGTCCTTAAGCTTGCGCGCGGTCTCAAACCCTTCACTGTCAGTCGCCATCATGACGTCGAGTAGTATGAGATCGGGTTTTTCCGTCTTGGCTTTCTGGTATCCTTCCTCGCCGTTCCCGGCACTGACCGTTGCATACCCTTTTGCCTCGAGGAGCGTCGCCGTCGCCTCGACAAAATCAGCATCATCGTCAACCAGTAGAATCTTTTTTGCCATAAAATCCTCCTTATGAATTAGACTGTTTCCTTACGTATCTGAGCAAGCACCTTCACCGCTTTCTTCGGGGTAATATCTCCATAGATTTTGTCGCCGACCATCATGACCGGCGCCAAACCGCATGCGCCAATGCACCGCGTTTCCTGGAGTGTAAAAATACCATCTTCAGTGGTTTCACCGATAGTGATTCTCAGCTCTTCTTTGATCGCGTCCAGCACGAGTTTTGCACCTTTTACATAGCAGGCGGTGCCCATGCATACCGAGACAGGGTGTTTGCCCACAGGTTTGAGGTTGAAAAAATGGTAAAACGTTGCCACACCCCAGATGTGGGCCGTGGGAATGTTCATTGCGTGGGCTATGTAGTCCATGGCCTCGCGGGGAAGATAGCCAAAAAGTTGCTGTGCCTTGTGCAGCACTGCAATGACATAGGAATGGCTGTTTGTTTTATGGGCTGTCTCGGCCATGAAAGCGTCGAGTTCTGAAAGTTTAGTCGCATCCAGGTTCATAAAACTCCTTTTCCTATTTGACCGTGCTTTCGATTGGGAGAATGCCCTGCGGCAGCTTGGGCGCGTAGTGGGTGTGCAGAAGGTCGTGGGCGCGCTGCGAGAGCGGGCTTCCCAGGTATTCCTTGTACATGCGCTGCACATCAGGGTTGTCGAGGCTGCGGCGTATGGTCTTGGCCCGGTCAATCGAATAAAGGGCCTCGGCCCGTTTTTTCAGGATATTCTCATCGAGCGGCATGGAATTGACGCCCGCATAAGGCTGGCCGCCGCCGCCAATGCACCCGCCGGGACAGCCCATGATCTCGATGAAGTGGTAGCGCTGCGGGTTTTTGCGCACAATATCCAGCAATTCGCTCGCATTGCCCAGGCCGTGGGCCACAGCGACCCGTATTTCATCCTTGTCCATGGTGATTTTGCCTTCACGGATGCCGGAAAATCCCCTGAGAGCACCTATTTCAATGTCGACCAGCGTCTCGCCCGTATACATTTCGTATGCCGTGCGGATGGCCGATTCCATGACCCCGCCCGTGACCCCGAAGATAGCGCCGCCGCCGGACGAGAGGCCCAGGGGCAGGTCAAAGGATTCGGGATGGATGTTTATAAAATCAATGCCAGCGGATTTGACCATCCAGGCAAGCTCGCGTGTGGTAATAACCATGTCGACCGCGGCCATGTTGTTCACCCTCAATTCGGGCCGCTCTGCCTCGTATTTTTTTGCCGTGCAGCACATGCAGCCAACCGAGAGTATCTTTGCGGGATCTATCTTCATCTTTTCCGCAAAATAGGTCTTGACGAGCGTGCCCATCATGACCATAGGCGATTTGCACGACGAGATGTTCGGTATAAAATCGGGATGGAACTGCTCCATCATTTTCATCCACGCGCTCGAGCAACTGGTGATAAGAGGCAGCCGGTCCTTGTTCTGAAACCGTTCGAGAAATTCGCTCGCTTCCTCCATAATAGTAAGATCAGCCGAAAATTGGGTGTCAAAGACATAATCAAAACCTAGTCTGCGCAGGGCAGCGGCTGTCTGGCCTTCCATGTTGCGGCCGGGTTCGAGGGCAAATGCCTCGCCGATTGCCGCGCGCACCGATGGCGCAACCTGCACTACTTTAATAATGGAGGGATCGTTGAGCTTTTCGAAAAGTTCCTGCGTGCAGTTTTTCTCCACAAAAGCGGCCGTGGGACAGACATTGATGCACTGGCCGCAGGTACTGCACACGCTTTCGGCAAAAGGCAGGTTGTAGGCGGGCATGACCACTGTCTGAAACCCGCGAAAGGCGTGCGACAGTGCATTCACCCCCTGTACCTCGGAACAGATGCGAAGACAGCGCTGGCACAGGATGCACTTGTTGGGATCACGGATTACCGAAGCGGACGAGAGATCTTTTTCATAATGCTTCTTCTCACCTTTGAAGTGACGATTGCGGATACCCATGGACGCGGCCAGACGCTGAAGCTCGCAGTTGCTGTCGCGTTCGCACGTATGGCAGTCGTCGGGATGGTTGTCGAGGATAAGTTCGACAATATCGCGCCGCGCGCGCCGTATCTCCTGGGTGTTGGTGTGTATCTTCATGCCTTCGGAAACAGGGAAGGCGCACGAGGCCACATAGTTCTTCGCGCCTTCGACCTCGACAATGCATACACGGCACGCGCCTTCGATGGACAAGCGGGGATGGTAACAGAGCCGGGGAATATGAAAACCGTGTTCGTCAGCGGCCTGCATGATTGTCTGGCCATGGCGCGCCGCGTATGGTTTGCCGTCAATGATGATATTGACTGTTGTGGTGTCCATTGTACCTCGTTACGATTTGGTTATTGCCTCGAACTTGCAGGTGACGAAACAGTTGTTGCATTTGATGCACGCTTTCTGGTCAATGACATGCAGCGTTTTCTGTGTCCCTGAAATTGCGTTCACCGGGCACGCCTTGCGGCACGCGCCACACCCGGTGCAGGCATCGGTGATGGCATAGCTGAGCATGGCCTGGCACACGCCCGCACGGCATCGTTTGTGCTGAATGTGTTCCTCGTACTCCTCCCGGAAATGGCGCAGGGTTGAAAGCACCGCGTTGGGCGCCGACTGGCCCAAGCCGCACAGGGACGCCCTTTTTATAAGCGCGCCCAGCCGTTCGAGCCGCACAATGTCCTCGGCGGTCCCCGAACCCTCGGTGATGCGGGTAAGTATTTCGAGCATGCGTTTGGTGCCTTCCCTGCAGGGCGTGCACTTGCCGCACGATTCGTCCTGTGTAAACTCAAGAAAATAACGCGCGATATTGACCATGCAGCTGGTCTCGTCCATGACGATCATGCCTCCTGATCCCATAAAGGCGCCCGCCTGGGTAAGGGACTCGTAGTCGATCTGCGTATCAAGGTACTGTTCGGGCAAACAGCCGCCCGAGGGGCCGCCGATCTGGACCGCCTTGAACCTGCGGCCGTCGGGAACCCCGCCGCCTATGTCAAAGACGATTTGGCGGATGGTGGTGCCCATGGGCACCTCGATAAGACCCGTGTTGTTGACCCTGCCTGCAAGCGCGAAGACCTTTGTTCCTTTGCTGGTTTTGGTGCCCAGCGTGGCAAACCAGTCGGCTCCATCGAGGATAATGACAGGGACATTGGCCCAGGTTTCCACATTGTTGATGAGCGTGGGCTTGCCAAAAAGGCCCGAGGCCGAAGGATAGGGCGGCCGGGGCCGGGGCATGCCGCGGTGGCCTTCGATGGAATGCATAAGCGCGGTCTCTTCACCGCAGACAAAGGCGCCCGCGCCAAGGCGGATTTCAATGTCAAAAGAAAAGGCCGTACCCAGAATATTCTGTCCTAAAAGGCCGGCCGCACGCGCAGCGGCAATGGCGCGTTCGAGGCGTTTGATGGCAAGAGGATATTCGGCACGGATGTAGATGATGCCGTTTCGCGCACCCACCGCGTATCCGCCGATAATAATGCCTTCAATGACCGTGTGGGGGTCGCCCTCAATGGCGCTGCGATCCATAAACGCGCCTGGATCGCCCTCGTCAGCGTTGCAGATAACATACTTCACATCGCTCTTCTCGCGCGCGGTCAACTCCCACTTCACGCCAGTGGCAAAACCGGCCCCGCCTCTGCCACGCAGTCCCGACTTCTTCATCTCGGCAATGACCTCCCAGGGCGTCATGACTGAAAGCACCTTGGCAAGCGCTTCGTAGCCTCGCACGCACAGGTAATCGTCGATGCTTTCGGGGTCTATGACTCCGCAGTTGCGCAGGGCAATACGCATTTGCTTGCCGAAAAAATTGACATCGCCAAAGACCCGGTAGAACTTGTTGAACAGGTGATCCTCGTCAATGATAAAATCCAAGACCGGCCGGTTATTGAAGAGGTGCTCCTCAACGATTCTGACGACTGCCTCCTCGGTCAATCTGCCATACATCGCATATCCGGGATTGACAATAAGGATTGGCCCCTTCTGGCACATGCCCAGGCACCCGGACACGAGTATCCGGACCTTGTCGGAAAGATGCAGCCGGGCCAGCTCCCTCTCTAGGGTCTCGCGCATAGTGCGCGACGCCTTCTGCATGCACGTTGGCCCGTCGCAAAGGGTGAGATAGTAACGGTATCCTGTGGTGTTCTCCGCCATGCGTTCACCTTTTGCTAAATGGTCCATTCCGTAATAATTTCGCCTTTTTTCAAATGGCGCTCCACAATTTCCTGCGCGCGCTTGGCAGTCACCTTGCCGTATTTGACCGGCATTCTGTCGTTTTCGATCACCTCAACCGTGGGCTCAAGGTTGCAGCGGCCAACACATCCCTTCTGGGACAGATACACGTTAGTGAGCCCTTGCTCAATCGCCGTCTTGAAGACATCCCATGCCTCCTTGGACCCGGCCGCTATCTCGCAGGTCGCCATGCCCACATAGACCCGCTTGGTCGAAAGATATCCCTTGCTGATCACGCGGTTGATCGCCTCTGCACGCTTTTTCTTGATGAGTTCGAGCGGTGTGGCCATACGCCTCCTTGGTACGCGCGCTGTTACACGCGCTCCCGTTTAATATACTCGGTGTGCAATAAATGATGCGACGTTTTACCCAGGGGCATATTGAGAAATTCGCCATATATCTGCTTTATCTTGGGATTATCGTGCGATTTGCGCAGCTTTTTCCCTTCATCTTCCTTGTATATGGCCTCAATACGTTTCTTCCGTTTCTCGTTGTCCGTAAGGCGTGGCTGGCCGCCGCCGCCAATGCAACCGCCCGGACAGGTCATGACCTCGACAAAATGATAAATCTCGCCGTTTTTAATCTCCTCAATAATACGCTTGGCATTGCCGAGCGCATGCACCACGGCCACTTTGAGCACAACCCCCTCAAGGAACGAATATTCGGGAAGGGTCCCGGTAATGGTCATCGCCGCCTTTTTAATTCCCTCCAGACCGGCAAGGGGCGTCACATGCAGCTCCTCAAAGGGCAGATTGCGGCCGGTGATCACCTCGTACGCGGTCCGGAGCGCAGCCTCCATGACGCCGCCGGTGTTGGCGAAAATATCAGCAGCGCCAGTGGATGTGCCAAGAATGCGGTCATAATCCTCATCGGGCAAAGCATTGAAATCAATGCCCGCCTGGCGGATCATGCGCCCAAGTTCGCGCGTGGTAAGCACTGCGTCAATGTCAACAAACCCGGAATCGTCCATCTCAGGCCGCTGCGCCTCGAACTTCTTGGCCACACAGGGCATAATCGACACCACATACACGTTCTTGGGGTCTTTTCCCGCCTTTTTCGCCCAGTAGGTTTTTGCAATGGCGCCAAACATCTGCTGCGGCGACTTGCAGGTCGAAAGGTTGGGAATAAACTCGGGATAATAGGTCTCAGCAAACTTAATCCAGCCCGGGGAGCAGGAGGTGAACTGGGGCAGGGCAACAGGTTGTTTATCACGCACCGCGGTGGTGAGCCTCTTAAGCAGTTCCATACCCTCTTCGATGATGGTAAGGTCTGCGGTAAAATTCGTGTCAAAAATAACATCAAACCCCATGCGCCGCAGTGCGGCCACCATTTTTCCCGTGACCAGGGTGCCGGGAGGATTGCCAAAGCATTCTCCCAGAGCTGCGCGCACAGCAGGCGCGGTTTGCACCACCACTGTTTTGGACGGATGCTCGATTGCCGCCCACACGCGTTCAATGTGGCTGTTTTCGACAATGGCGCCCACAGGGCACACGGCAGCGCACTGGCCGCACTGCACGCACGACACATCGGCAAGGTCGCTGTTAAAGGCCGGACCAATCACGGTCTTGAAACCGCGGAACTGCGGAAAGAGCGCGCCCACGGCCTGCACCTGCGTGCAGACAGTAACGCACCTGCGGCATTTGATGCACTTGCCGTTGTCGCGCACCAGAGCTGGTGTGCTCGCGTCAACCTCGTTACGTCCCTTGACTCCCTGGTAGGTTATATCCGTGATGCCCAGATCGAATGCCACGGACTGCAGCTCGCAGTCGTTGTTGCGGTTGCAGGTCTGGCAGTTGCCGTCATGTTCTGAAAGAAGCATCTCCACAACCATGCGCCGCGCTTCGCGCACGCGTTTGGTGTTGGTATATACCTTCATGCCTTCCATAACAGGCATGACGCACGAGGCCACCAGTGTCTTTGCTCCTTCGACCTCGACCAGACAGACCCGGCATGCGCCTATTGACTGCACGCCCTCAAGATGGCAGAGCGTGGGTATTTTAATACCCGCCTGTGCGGCTGCGGCGAGAATGGTGGTCCCCTCGGGGACCTCTACTGAAATCGCGTTTATCGTCAGTTTCATGTGTGTCTCCTTGTTGTGCGCCGCCTTAAACGGCTGCGCATTCCTCACGAAAGTCGCAGCGCAGGCACCGTTTTGCCTCGCGTACCGCTGCCTGCTCGCTCAACACGCACTCGATCTCGTCGAAATTGTCGCGCCGCCTGTTCACTGGTATGAGCTTGACCTCTGCCCGCGCATACATGACCGGGTCTGCCGCCGGATCAAATTTGGTATCAACCGTCTGCGGCCCGCGCCAGAACGAATGGTCTTCCCCGGTGAGCAAACGGTCCATGCCAACCGCAGCGCGCTCGCCCGCGCCAATGGCCTCGATGACCGAGGCTGGACCAGTGACCGCGTCGCCGCCGGCAAAGAGCCAGTCAACCGATGTGGCGCCCGTGACCGGGTCCGCTGCCACAAAGCCGTTCTTTGTCAGAGTCGCATCCGCGTCTGCGAGCATCTCCTTTGCGTTGAGCGACTGACCAATTGCAGGCACTACCATGTCAGCTTCAACGACAAATTCCTCGCCGGCCTTTTCCTGCGGCCTTCGCCTGCCGCTGGCGTCGAATGGTCCCAGCTCCATGTGGGTACAGCGCACACCAACGGCCTTTCCATCCTTTACCACAATCTCGCGCGGCGCAGCAAGAAGCTCAATGCGCACACCTTCGTGCAAGGCCTCGTTGATCTCCTCCTGATATGCGGGCATCTCCTCACGCGTGCGGCGATAGAGAATGGTGACTGTCTCAGCGCCCAGGCGCACGGCAGTGCGCGCAACATCAATTGCCGCGTTGCCGCCGCCAATGACCGCGACCCGCGTTCCCACCTTGGCTGTGCCTGTAAGATTGTATTCGCGTAAGAATTTGAGCGCGTCAACAACACCCGCAACATTGTCGCCCGGTATGCCGAGTTGTGACCCTGCGGGCGCACCCACGCCAACAAAGACAGCCTCAAACCCCTTGTTCCGCAGTTCCTTGAGCGTAAAGTCCTTTCCAAGACGCGATCCGGTCTCAATACGCACGCCCATACCCTGGATCATGCGCACCTCTTTGGCCAATATGTCGCGTGGAAGCCGGTACTCGGGAATGGTCTGCACCAGCATGCCTCCCGCCTCTTTCTCCGCCTCAAAAATAACAGGGCGGTATCCCATGCGCGCGAGGAAATAGGCGCACGAAAGGCCCGAGGGGCCTGCGCCAATAATCGCTATTTTGCGCTTTGCAAATTCAGGATTGGTGCGCACTTCGGGAAGCACTGGTTTTTTCTCCTGCTCAACCATAAAACGCTTGATTGCGCGAATAGAAAGCGGCGTGTCGAGTTTTGCCCTGCGGCACTTGCCCTCGCACGGGTGGAAGCAGACTGCGGCGCACACAGCCGCGAGCGGGTTTCGTTCCCGGTGCAGGCGCAACGCCTCGCTATACCGCTTCTCGCCAATAAGCGACACAAACCCGGGTACATAGACGCCCGCAGGGCAGGCGTTGGTACAGGGCGCGGTGACTAATGCCGGGCAGATTCCCGCCGGGCATTTTTTATCCCGGATATGGGCCACATATTCGTCCCTGAAATGCCGGATCGTTGATAATACCGGGTTTGGCGCAGTTTGCCCAAGACCGCACAGGGCCGAGTCTTTGATTTGCGTGCCCAGCGAAATAAGCCGGTCAATGTCCGCCATTTCACCCTTGCCCTCGCAGATGCGGTCAAGGATTTCCAACATACGCTTGGTGCCCACGCGGCACGGAACGCACTTGCCGCACGATTCGTCCTGCACAAAATCAAGGAAATAACGGGCAACATCGACCATGCAGGTGTCCTCGTCCATGACAATAAGGCCGCCCGAACCCATGATGGCGCCAAGCTCGGCAAGCGACTCGTAGTCCACGGGCACATTGAGATGCTGGCGCGGTATGCAGCCGCCCGAAGGGCCGCCGATCTGAGCTGCCTTGAATTTTTTGCCGTCCGGAATGCCGCCGCCAATATCGTAGATAATCTCACCCAGCGGCGTCCCAATGGGAATTTCAACAAGGCCGGTGTTGTTTACGGCCCCTGCGAGGGCAAATACCTTGGTGCCTTTGCTTTTATCGGTACCAAATGAGGCGTACCATTCAGCGCCCCGCATCATGATTGCGGGTATGGCCGCGTATGTTTCCACATTATTGAGAACGCTTGGCCTGCCCCACAGCCCCTTGTTTGCCGGGAATGGAGGACGCGGCCTTGGTTCACCGCGGTTGCCTTCGATGGAGGTCATGAGCGCGGTCTCCTCACCGCACACAAACGCGCCCGAGCCCATGCGGATCTCAAGATCAAACGAGAACCCTGTCCCAAGAATATTTTTCCCCAGAAGCCCGTATTCGCGCGCAGCATCTATCGCCTTTCCCAGGCGTTCGACTGCAAGCGGGTATTCAGCACGAACATACACAAAACCCTGTGCTGCTCCCACGGCATAGGCGCCAATGGCCATTGCCTCAATAACGCTATGCGGGTCGCCTTCAAGCACGCTGCGGTCCATGAAGGCGCCGGGGTCGCCTTCGTCGCCATTGCACAGGACATATTTCACGTCGCCTGCTGCTTTGCGGGTCAGGCTCCATTTCATCCAGGTGGGAAAACCAGCGCCGCCCCTGCCGCGCAGGCCGCTCTTCTTTACCACGTCGATCACGTCCTCGGGTTTCATGGCAGTGAGCGCTTTTGCGAGTGCCAGATAACCGTCCCGGGCAATGTAATCGTCGATGCACAGGGGATCAATGACTCCGCAGTTGCGCAGCACAATTTTGGTCTGTTTGTTTAAAAATTCAATGTCTTTGAAATACGGCACAGGCGCCATGCTCGCGGATTTCTTGTGCACCAGCCGTTCGACGATCTTCCCTTTTTTCAGGTGCTCCTTGGCGATAGCGGCCGCGTCCTCGGGCTTCAGGTTCTCATAGAATACCGCCTCTGGATACACAACAACCACCGGCCCCACGGCGCAGGGACCCAGGCACCCGGTCCTAAAAATCATGACCTCAGTTTCAAGACCAAGCTTTGCAACATGCTCTTTGAGTTCTTTTTCAAATTCGAGCGCGCCCGAGGCAATACAGCCGCCTCCGGTACATACGAGAACATAATGTTTTATCGGCCCCGACAGGACTGCTCCTTCTGTTGTGCGCTGGGCAACACTTCCCCTGGCCCGTTCGTGCAGCGCTGAGAGTTCAGCTGCTGATGCGATGCGTTTTACAGCGGCCATTATTTGCCCCCTTTCTTCTGGGTCTTCACCTTTGCCGGTTTCTTTTCCTTGCGGTACTGGTCAATAATTTCTCCCACACGCGCGGCCTTTACCCGCTGGTGTATGTCATCGTCGATCATGACAGCGGGTGCAAGGCCGCAGGCGCCAAAACAACGCGCCACTTCAAGTGAAAACATGCGGTCCTCGGTCGTTTGTCCCACGTCAATGCCCAGGTGCTTGCGGAACGATTCCAGAACCTGTTTGCCGCCGCGCACATAACAGGCCGTGCCCAGGCAAACGCGGACCAGGTGCTTGCCGCGCGGCATTGTTGAAAAAAATGAATAAAAACCCACAACACCGGCCACCTCGCTATAGGGTTTGCCCAGCGTGAGCGCGATCTTTTTCAGTGCGGCTTTTGGCAGGTAGCCAAACATGGTCTGGGCTATCTGCAACACCGGAATAAGCGCCCCTTCTTTTGAACGGTTTTGCGCAAGGACATCGTCGAGTTGCAGCAGCAACTGCTCCTCTGACACTTCCCCGCAGCATGCGCAGGTCTTGACGTCGCTCATGTCTTTCGCTCCTTTGTATGGTATATTATTATGCCTGTATGTTCTTCTTTACCGTAAAAATAAAAGAATTTCCTTTTTCTCCAGCCTCCACGCGAATGGCGCCGCCGTGTTTCTCGACAATTTCCTTTGTAATAAAAAGCCCAATACCTGTACCATGCACCTTGCGGCCCTCGGGTGTTGCGGCAAGCCGGGAAAACCGTTTGAAAAGCCGTTCTTTGTCGTCGCCGGTAAGGGGCCTGCCGTCATTGTACACGGTCACCTCGGCCATACCGCCCAGATCGCGCGAGGAAATGGCGATGCGGCCGTCCTTTATGCCGTATTTTATCGCATTGAGCACCAGGTTGTTGACCACTATCTGAAGCAGCGATGCGTCGGCCGTCAGGACCAGGCCAGGATCAACGCTGTTATCGATGATCATGCCCTTATCGTACGCTTGCCGTCCAAAGGCGTCAACCGCTGCGTCAATAATATCGTTTTTCAATTTGACTTCAGCGGGAAAAAGAGAAAGTTCCGCCTTTTCAATCCGGCTTAAGTTCAGAAAATTCTTCACCGTGGCATCGAAATAGTCGAGGTTACGCGCAATGGAATTGAGCGCCTTTTTCTGCTTGAAATTGAGCATGCCTAGAAACCCGTCGCGCAGCGAATAGGCGTTAAGCACCGTGGAAGCGAGGATGCCTTTGAGTTCGTGGGCGACCATGCCAATGAGGTCAAGATAGCTCTTGTTTAGTGTTTCGAGCTTTTCGTTGGTCACGTGTAAAGAGTCGTCGCGCTCCTTGAGGCGCTGCGCCATAGTGTCAAAGGCCGACAGCAGCCGGGTCACCTCGCGCACCCGTGTTGCGCCCGAGGTGCGCCACCCGAGTTTTCCCTGCGAAAGCTGTTCAGTCGCCGTGACGAGGTCAATAAGGGGCCTGGACACGGCGCGCGAAAGAATAATGGAAAGAATGGTGGCGAGAAGCGTTGCTCCTGCGATAATGCACAGCACAATAAAGAAATAGTTCCGACGCATATCAGTGTACGGTTTTTCAAGTACGCCCACGTAGAGCATGCCGATGATAGCGCCCCGGATATCGCGCAGGGGTTCGTACGAAGTGAGGTACCAGTCAGTGACAACAAAGGCGCGGTCGATCCAGGTTTTTCCCTGCTCAACCACGTTGCGGTACACGACCTCGGAAACACGGGTTCCCACGGCCCGGTCGCCTTCTCGCGTAAGCACATTGGTGGCAATGCGGATGTCGTTGAGAAAAATGGTGACCGTTCCAAGGGGTTTGGACTGGTAGGTCTTGTCTTCGTAAACAATGTCGTGGATGCGGTCGACCAGGCCGAAATACCGGTTGATTATTCTGCCGCCGTAGAGCACATGATCAACCCGTCCTGCGCTGTTAAAAAACGGCTTGGCGTATTCGATGGCCATGGCGCGGGTGAGTATCGTATCAGCGGTGGGCCGGGCGCGGGGCGTTTTTTTGAGGGTAATACGCGATTGGTCAAAAAGCGCATGATTCATGGAGATCAGTTCCGCTTCGCCTATAATGCGCAGTCCGCCAGTCGCGTTGCCCTTTATGGCCTCACGTACAATCTCGCTTTGCACTGAATCGAACTTGTCCTGGCCCGTGACATACAGATAATCGAGACCTATAATCTCCTTGATCTCGCCGATGTTTCCCGCGACAGAGACAAGGGCAAAAGCCCGGTCTATGGACTCGATTTCGCCGTTGAGCACTGAACGCGCCGTGGACAAGGTGTTTTTCACCTGCGTCTGGGCGCTTTCAACGACATAATGGTTAATGACATAGTAACCCATAAAAACTTTGAAAAGGCCAAGAATGGCGATGACCGCGAGAAAGGAGAAGAGTATGTTGGTGCGGAGCGACCGGTTTTTCATGCCGCCACCCCTTCGGTTTTTTCATTCGCATTGACGAAATAGATGACATTTTCCAATTCGTGTTCGAGTGTTACGCTATTGACCACACAGCCAGCCGGGCATTTGAGCTGGATTGGGGCGAAGTTGAGCACTCCGCGTATGCCCGCGGCCACCATAAGATCGAGCACATGCTGCGCCGCTATCTCGGGTACCCCGAGGATGCCAATCTTAATCTGGTGCTCCTGGACAAACGGCTGTAGTCTATCAAGTGGCAGGACTTCGATGTTGTTGATCCGCTTGTTGTATTTCGCAGGATCAATGTCAAAGGCCGCCAGGATTGAGATCCCCTCCTTGGAAAAGCCTTTGTAGCGGACTAGTGCCGCGCCCATGTTGCCAAAACCCGCCAGCACCACTTTCTGGAGCTCATTTTTTCCTAGTATCTCGTTCAGTTGTTCAATGAGGCAATCAATGGAATAACCGCCGCGTTTGCTGCCGTAAATGCCAAAAAGGGAAAAGTCTTTGCGGACCTGGGAAGAAGTGGAACCAACTGCATCGGCAAGGTAATTGGAGAAAATCTTGGAAAAACCCAATCCCTTGAACCGGTTGAGGGCATTCCGGTAGCGCGACATTCGCTGGATGCAATTTTTATTAGTATGCATTGGGCACCCGCTTGCACCAATTATCACAAAAGCTATAGTAAATATAAATTTTATACTGTGACGTGTCAATAGATTTGTGATGTTTTTCACATTAAAAGCGTGTTTATAAATTTTTTCTATGTTTTAATGTGAAATAAAGCATGTTAATTCACAATAATTATTATGTTTTGACTATAATAGCATGATATATCAACAACTTCACTGCCAAAACATGTATTACCGCTGAAAAGGTACCCGTACTATTTGTATGAAAAATTTAGCTTAATTGATTGATACGTAACGCTTTGTATCAATTATATTATACTTAATTAAGCAGTGGCCCTCTCACCAATGTTTTTTCACTTCAAGCCTTATTGTATGATATTGATATGAATCATTGCAAAAAAAACAGTAAGCAATATAGGGTCTACTCACCCAGGCATATTTTACCGTGACTGAAAAACCGCGGCTTATTATTTTACCGATAGTTCCGTCAAAGGTCATTGTCCCAAGGCCCTCATACGTATAATAAAAATCCTGGAATCCCGCGAGCAGGTTGCCGGACGGGTCAAGATAATACCCGCGGTAGGACCCGCTTGAATAAACCGGGAAAGAAACCTTGGAACCCAATTCATTAAGGAATGCATCGGTACCCTGCCAGGTTTTTACGAAAGTAAGGATCGCGCTGAAAACCTTTTCCTTAATCGGGGTTATATATGGGAAAAAAGCATAGACCAGGCCACCGCTGCCGGTATCGGCTACCGGCAGATATAAGTCATGGCGCGAATCCCTGCTTGTATACAATCCCCCTACATACAAAACAGGCAGGATGGGGCCGAAAAAATAACCCGATATCTGCCTTATCCGGTTCGAGGGAATTGGATCGGTCTCAGCGTTGATGAAATTGAACACGGGATTGAGTACTTCATAGAAAACAGAAAAGAAATTCGTGTCAACAAGGAATGGCCTGTAATCAGACCTGTTTACGGACGCATATTCATTGTCACTGATTGCCGCGTGGACTTCCCACCCTTTGAACCCGATGCCTAGATCATAATCCAATGTCCGCTTATTCAGGCCGATCCTCACGGTAAAAGGATTGTCGTCAGCCGGACCGGAACGGAAGCCCGCTGATGCCATCAGCGACAAGCGCTGGTTGAACAGGCGCACGGTCATTGGCAGGGATCCTGACAGGAATGAACGGTCCTTACCTGATGATGTCCACATGCCGAACGCAAAGTCCGGGTTTGCGGAAAAGACCGGGCGCCGGAACCTGTAGCAGAGTTCCGCTTCCACGGTTTCATCATCAAACGGCATTACACCATTGACCTTTTCATGCATCTCCGACAGCGTCCGGATGGCTTTGCATTCCAATATACCCGTAGAGAGGCTGATATCGCCTGCTGAAAGGGAGAACCCTTTCCTGCCAAACCCCCAGTCATCGAAAACATATTCCCCGCTCCCGGTAACAATCAGTGCATGTGGCACTGCGGAAAACCATGACAAGGCCAATGAAATAAACAGAAAACGGATTGCGCCAGGTTGCCGGACAATTACCATGCGACCGCCTTGTGTGCGGTCATTCCCTTACTTGTCCGCAGCACCAGCACATAAACCCCTGCGGAAAGACGTTGGTTGAGCGGCATGACAGAACTTCCCGCGAAAGAACCGCTATTTTCAGAATGTGCGACAATTCTTCCATTCACATCATATACCTGCACTGTTAATGGTGAACGCGGAGCGTTTGCTACCCATACGCCGCTGTTGCCTGACAGGTACGGAGTAGGATTGGAATTCCCGGAAGAAAATCTCGCTTGTTCTGTGGTCACGGGAGGCAGTATCTTCATGAGCAGCCGCATCTGGCCGGCAGCGTTGTCCATCCAACACAAGGTGTCACCGGCTAACGTAGGATGCGCCTGATACCCTGGAGCAACCACAAGCGGAGTCTCGTTCCCGCCAGGAATATCATAACTATAAATATCGGCGTTTGTCTGATCCGTACTCCCTGCATTCCGATAGTCTTCCCAGACGATCCGGTTGCTGTCAATGAAAATATTACCCTGATACCCTGGTGCGGTGCATGCCGCGTGGGTGGTATTTGTACTGGTATTATAATAGTATATGTCGCCGTTCTTCGGATCCGTACCTGCGTTCCGGTAGTCTTCCCAGACAACATACGCGCCGTCGAGTCGCGGATTATCCTTATGTGCCGCATACGCGGCGATCTCCCTGGTCTCGGCAGTGGCTATGGTATGAAGGAACAGCCTGCCGTACGATTCTGTATAATCTATCCATGCGATGGTCTGGCCGTCGGTACAGGGGTGAGACTGGTAAGCATGAGAATTGGTAAGGCGGATTTCCTGGCTGGACCCCAGATTATAATAATAGATTTCCGAATTAACGCTGTCGATGGTTGCAGGGTCATAGAACCGGTAATCGATCCACGTCACAATCGAGCCCCCAACCCAGACCATCTCTTTCCAGGATGAATTCGTGATAAGCTGGCGTGATACCCCCGAAGAGATGTTTTTATGGTACAGGTAACTCGTGCCCCCTCCGGCATACCCGCCGGTCCCGCCCGAGGATAGATACGGAACATACGCCAGATCGGTTCCTGAGAATCCATAGGACAGATAGTATGGATATGATCTGCCGTCCGTTGGATAGAGCACTGTTTTCTGTTTGGAGGGGATGTCGACCACCGCCACTTCGGACCAGAAGGTCGATGCGGTTACATAATGATAATCCATATATACCATTTTATTTCCTGAAACAATGCCCCAGGTATCTGTTGAGACAGAGGCCAGCGCCTCATCGCCCCTGGCCGGATTCGGGGCCAGCACGAAGCACAGCATGATGAAAACCAGCCTGATCATGGGAGTTCTCCTTTTTTATTCGTTGTGATATTCAGTTTTTGCACCATATTTTTCCTGTCCAACGCCGAGTACACGGTACTGTCCGAAGATATGCCCAGGTCGACCGGAATGCCTGTCGGCGTAACACCTATTGGCGTGTCAAACAACACCAGGCCTTTAATGGCAGGGAAATTGCCTACGGCCAGAGAATGAAACATGTCCCGGTACCAGTTGTTCTTGTTACCGCCGCTTGCCGCACACCCGGCCTCGGCAACGATGATCGGTTTTTCATATCCCTTTACAGCGTCGTAGAGGATCTTGGTCACGGTATAGAAATCCATCCAGAAACCTTCTTCGGACAAGGAGCCGAAGTTGAATATATCGAGCCCTATCCAGTCAACATAGTCGTTCCCGGGATAACAGGCAGTGTCCTGCGGAGTATAGGGATTCCATACAAACGCCACATTGCGCGCACCTTCCTCCCGGAAGATCCGGTGCACGCGCTTCCAGAACGCCTTGTATGTTTCCGGGCTGTTTCCATAGGTCACGCTCCAGGAATACCAGGGATTGGACATCTCGTGGCCAATCCTGAGGAAAAACGGCCTGCCATACACAACAGCCGCGCGCGCCCAGGCGCGAACATACCCGTCAAAGGCGCCTTGCGCGATGATGGCGAGGGAAGAATCAGGTTTCTGACCCGAGTATTGTTTGAAGGCAGACACCCAGGGCTCCCAAGTTATCAGAGGGACAAAACCGCCCTTGTCCAGGTTCTCATTGACGTCTGCCTGGAATTCAAATTCCCGCCCGTCGCCCCATGCCTGGTAATATGATACTATGGACATCTTGACACCCAGACTCTCCTGCATCATATACAACTTATCAAACTGGTATGGCAATTCCGGACGGTACAGGCCCAGGCTGAAATGGGTGAGACCCGCCAATTCCTGCTGGTCCTTGACAAGATTTTTAGTCACCACCTGGTGGAACAACTCCAATCCCAGCTTTTCAAGATTCCTGACTCCGGATACATACAAAGCAACCAGCATTGCAGCAAGAACCAGCGCAACAAAGACGGCTTTTAAGGTTTTCATTGAGCACGCTCCAAATGGCCGCGAAGCCCCCACACAATCACTGGTGTCAGCGAAATTGCATTCATGAGCGCGAACGCCATCATGAGCTGGGTGCCGTGGTCTATCCGATGATAATACATGAACGGGTATGCAATTGCCGCCAGGGACAAAACGACGGCTGCCATATGCGGAATCAGAAGCGACAGGCTTGTCCGGTGCGCCCCGGTCTTTGGCGTGGGCAGATAGGGAACTTTCCTGCCTGCCAGGGCATAGAATAAGCTGATCGTGTAAATATGCCACGTGCCTTTCTCAAGGAACATGGAGCGCCAGGGAAACCCGTGCTCACCTTTATCAGAATACCAGCGTTGCACAAACAGATTGATAATGAACGAGAACAGGATATACGGGGCAATATGCAGAAAAAAACCGCTCAGCGGCATTTCAACGGCATACACCTGGAAAAAGAGGAACAAAATGGGCGTTATTATGGTTAGGAACGCGGCAAAACCGTTCAGGTAAAAGCTGCCTGCAAAAAAATAGTATACCTTTTCCTGTATATTGAATTTTTGAAACAGCCGGGGATATTCGTGAAAGAACAGGTTGAACATGCCCGTTGCCCATTTCAATTGCTGCTTGAAAAATGTCTGCAGGTCTTCGGGGACCAGGCCGCAGGAGGCGCGGTACGGAAGATACCGGCTTTTCCATCCTGCAGCGTGAACGCGCATGGAAGTGCACGCGTCCTCGGCAAGGTCAACCGCATGGCCACCGATGGAATCGAGCGCGGCCCTCCGGAACAGACAGTTCGCACCGATCGCAATGGACATTCCCAGGCCATCAAGCGCCATCATGAGGGGGCCGTAAAACCCGAATGTCTGTTCTGCGGCAGCGTGCGCAACAACGGTTCTCTCCTGATTATAGTAGGCCTGGACCACCTGCACGAATCCAACCTTGTCATCCGTGAAACAGGGCAGGGCACGGTCCAGAAAATCCGGTTTCGGAATATGATCGGGATCCAGGATAAGGACATACTCGCCCTGCGCGTATTGTGTGAGGCAGTGGTTTATTTTTCCCGCCTTTGCACCGCCCACACCTTGACAATTAACATGGGTAATGCCCAGACCGCCGCACAAGGCTTTCAAAGCAGGGTCGTTCCCGCCATCAAGAAGAAAGGTGCTGTGGGGATAGGTGATATTTTGAATGGCGCGAAGCGTGGCCTCGAACATGGAATACGGTTCTCCCGGCATGGCTGTTGTCATGATATCGACCGACAACCCCGTTGGCGCCTGCCTGAAGACAGGAATGTTTACGAATTGAAAGAAGATCCAGCTAACAATGGAACGGCCAACCCCGCGGAATATCGCATAGCTAAGAATGATGAACAGGATGATGTTCTTCCTATGCCCTCCCAGAAACCAGTAATCAGCGTAATACAGCGCTGATTCTATTCCTGCGATCACCAGAATAACAAGCAGGATCCGGTCGCGCAGGCGCACCTGCACAGTGGTTGTACCCATATCGCATATGGTAGAACCCCGGGTCATTTGACCCATAAAAGCTTTTCCAGGCTGAGTTTTGCGCGTTTATCATTCGGATCTAGGAGCAGGATATTTTTATAGGCTGCCTTGGCATCCTGATATTTTCCTTCCCATTCAAGGACAAGGCCTTTAAGCTGGAGCGCCTCTTTGGTGCGATCCAGGATCGGAGAGCGCAAAACCGTGCGCGTATTCACCTCGATAAGACTGTCCAAATCGTGCCGTGCCGCGCTGAAGTCGCTTTGCCACGAACGGACCTCGGCCCGTCTGATCACTGCCGACATGCGCACGTCCTGGGGCGCGGCAGTATTTGCCGCAACCTGCGAGAATAAAATAGTGGCTTCCTCGAAATGCTTCATCCATGATAAAACCTGCGCCTTGCGCATGGCGCCTGTCCACATTTGTTTGTCAACCATCATGAGGCTGTCGTACAGGGCTACAGCTTCGGGGAGCTTCCCCCGCATTTCCAGATACATGCCCGCTATTTTCAGGAAATTCACGGTCCTTCTGTTTTTAACGCGGCCGAAATGTTTTTCCGCCCCTTTGAAATTCTTCTTCCAGAGCATCGATTCGGCAAGAGCCAGGAGTACGTCATCTGCGGTCGAGTACCCGTTATCGGACATGCCAAGATATTTAATGGCTGAATCAGCGTTGAACAATGCATGGAAAGCGCGGCCCTTGAGCAGTACAACGCTGGAGTCCTGGCTGCATGCGGCGAGAATCAGGAGCGCACCTTCACAGTTGTTGATGCGTATGGCTTCCTCTGCTTTTCTTACGCAGGAAGTCTGGTCCGCGCCTGCGGCAAACAGCACGCATGACCAGAAGAACAGAACCAGCGCCATCCTATGCATGCGCACTCTGCCCTTTTTGCCTGAAAGCGATGGTTTTAGCCAAGCCCTGTTCCAGACTGGTGCTGGCCTGCCATTTCAATTCCCGTAATGCCTTGGTGCTGTTCAGACAATATTCCCATGATTCTTTTTCACGGTAGGGTACTGCACCAAGTTTGATCACTCCGTACGCGTTCGCGACCCTTTCCGCGATCTGGGCCGCCTCTTTCAGGGTGGGTGCGTTTCCCGTGCCGATATTGAATATCCCTGACAACTCATTGTGCCCAAGGACGGTCTTAACAGCCAGAATAAAATCCTCGATAAAAACAAAGTCACGCGTCTGTTCGCCCTTGGTCATGGGAAAGTCCCTGCCGGCCAGAAGGGCCGAGATCAGCGACGGAATGAACATTTGACCGGTTTGTGAAAGTCCGTACAGGATGCCGATCCGGAAAATCACTGAGGGTACGTTGTATTTATTCCCGTAGAACCTGATCAATTGCTCGCACATGAGCTTTGAGAGGGCGTAAAAGTCCCCTGGATTGGTGAGCATGTCCTCGCGAAAAGGCCCTTTCTGATTCCCGTACACCAGGGCAGTTGAAGGAAAAATGAAACGCGCTTTGTTGTTTTTCGCTGCCTCCAACAGGAGGAATGTTGCTTGAATATTAGAATTCATTATCGCGAAATACGTATTCATATCAGTGGCCTGAGACAGCACAGCAGCCAAATGGATTACACAATCGAAAGGACGGTCTTGGTGAAGACGGTTTACAAACACGCGGTCTGACAAATCCCCTTTCAGGTACATTACAGACGACATTGTGTCCGTCTCTGCAATCAGTGAATCATGAATATCCGTGGCAAAAACTTCCAGATTTGATTCCTGCAGCAGCGCAGGTATCAGATGCCGCCCCACAAAGCCGTTCGCACCGGTCACCAGAACTACTGTGCCCATACCGCCCCCTTTTTCTTTGCATCTTCAATATACAGAGCAAGATCTTTCTGGGTATTGACATTGTTTTTTTCGTAATAAGAACGGTACCATAACGCGGTCTGTTCAAGCGCCCTGTCAAAGGTCCAGACCGGCACCCAGCCTAATATACTCCGGGCTTTGGCGCAGTCGAGCGTAAGGGTCCGGGCTTCGTGCGGCTGTTGTCCGCTGGATTCGACCTGGTACGTTACCGAAGGCCAATGGATCCTCAGGTGCCTGATCACCTCTTCAACGGGCAGAACATCGTCCGCAGGCGGCCCGAAATTGAATGCTGTGGCGCACTCGCTCTTAGCCTCAAGCAGTTTCTGGCACAGAAGCAGGTAACCGCTCAAGCATTCGAGAACGTGCTGCCAGGGACGGGTAGCACGGGGATTGCGGATGACCAATGGTTGGCCGCAGCCTGCGGCCCGCGCAGCATCGGGAACCAGGCGGTCTTTTGCCCAGTCGCCGCCGCCGATGACATTTCCCGCCCGCGCCACCGCAAGAAGCACATGATGCGAGGAACCGTATGCCGCACGATTAAAAAAAGAGTCGCGATAGCTACCAAGCAGGATGTCCGCGCACGCCTTTGACGAGCTGTAGGGGTCAAATCCGCCCAGGGGATCGATTTCCCGGTATCCCCACCACCATTCCCGGTTGACGTAGACCTTGTCCGTGGTAATAGCAACGAGTGCGCGCACTGATGGACAGGCACGGCACGCCTCGCACACATGCAGCGTCCCAATGACATTCGATGCGTATGTCCCCACCGGATCAGCGTATGAGGTGCGCACAATCGGTTGCGCGGCCAGATGAAACACGATTTCGGGTTGAAATGCACAGATAACCTTTGATAAAAGAATTGCATCGCGAAGATCGCCGATAGTAGATCCGGTATGCAGGTCCAGACAATTAAAGTGGGCCGGTTCGGTCGGAGGCGGGAGAGAATATCCCATGACTTGCGCTCCCATTTTCTCGAGCCAGAAACAAAGCCAGGAACCCTTGAACCCAGTATGGCCGGTGACAAGCACCTTTTTTCCGTCATAGATGCCATTGAAAAGTTGACTCATGCTGTTTCCCTCGCGCTGACTTTGCAAATTGTCATGACCACAGTTTCCAGGGGGCCTTGTTCTCGTTCCATATTTTATTGAGTTCCTGGTAGTCCTTGAACGTATCCATGCCGTGCCAGAATCCGTCCCATGGGAACATGGAGATGCTGCGGCTTCGCACAAGACGCTTGAAGGGAAGGTCTTCGAGTACGGTTGAATCATTGTCAATATGGTCAAATATCTGCTGGTTAAAGACGAAAAAACCGCCATTGATGCGCCCGGGTAATACTGGTTTTTCGCGAAACGAAGTGATCTTCCCATTGCCCTCTGATTCGACAATGCCAAAGGTTGTGGGCAGATGAACCCCGGTGAGCGAGGCTACCCCGCCGGCCTCCAGATGAAAACTGAACAATTTGCCGATATCCACGTCGGAAAGGCCGTCGCCATACGTCGCGAAAAAGAGCCCTTCTTTGATATATTTTTTTATTCTGAGGATCCGGCCTCCGGTCATTGTGTCTTCACCTGTCAGCGCAAAGGTTATTTCCCAGTCATCAACATCCCTGTCCTTTCTGACCTCGTCATTGAACGAACGGTGGTTCTTATCCTTAATCGTCATGGTGAAATCATGCGTCCGGCTTTGATAATTCTCGAAGTAATCGATGATCGTGTCACCCCGGTATCCGAGGCACAGGATGAATTTTCTGATCCCATAAAAAGAGTACATTTTCATGATATGCCATACTATTGGCTTGCCGCCGATATCAATAAGGGGTTTGGGAATGCCTTCGGCAACGCCGCGGATCCGTGTGCCCTGGCCGCCGCATAGAATCACGGCTTTGTATTCAGAAAGTCTTGTTTCTCCGTTCATATGTGCTCCTCCTGGTCTCTTATAATGTGCCGTAGCAAAATGAGCCCCATGCGACACACGGGTCCCACGGGGCTATAGATTGATCCTTATTCTCTCTTTATTTCCTGAGCATCAACTTCCGCACCACCGTCTGATTGCCTGACCGGTACTGCACAAAGTACACACCGCTGGGCACCTTGGCAGTGTTCCAAACAGCCACATGCTGCCCCTGCTGCCGGGTTCCATCAGCAAGCATTGTGACCAGTTTGCCATCAATGCCGTACACGGCAAGATGTATTGACTGCATGCCGCTTGTGGCAAACGAAACCGTTGCGGAACCATTGAAGGGATTGGGATACACGGAAAGGAGGTTTGCTGTTTCAGGCCCTGAAGCACCTTCGGGCAGAGTGGCAATCGTATCGGTCACAAGGAACATCGATACGTCCGAGGAATCAGCGGCAATCTGCCTCTGGGTCTGCTTTGTAAAAAAACCGCTGCCCGAGACAGTGACTGTATAGGTCAGCGCTAAAGCCGGGACCAGAAGCGAATAATTCCCGTCGATCCCGGTTATGGCACTATACCTGTTTTCCGTTCCCGTTCTCTGGACAAAAAGAACCTGGGCGCTCTCTATGGGTGCGCCGCCTGTTGAATCAGCTGTTATGGCTCCTGTTACAACCCAGCTATCGGAGGTGTCCATTTGCACAAGGGTAAAATCGATCGTGTCGGCGGGTATTAACGATGACAGCATAATGCTCCCGTTTGATTTGGGCATGTATCCCGCAGCCGAGACGCTTACGGTATATTTGATGCCAAACGCCAGGCTGTCGAAATAATATCTGCCATTGCTTCCGGTCCTTGCTGAATCGATCAGAATGCCTGAATAACCTGTGCCCTGGCTGAGTAGTACCAGCGCATTCTCCAGGGCTGTGCTGCTGAGCGAATCTTCAACCACGCCCGCAATGCTGCCGGAATCCCCAACAGGCACCACACTGGTATCGCCTGGCACAAGAAGAAAATCAACAGTGTCCCTTTGCCCTGCCGTAAGCATGAGATAGGTTGCAGAAGCTGCGGCATATCCAGTCAAATTAATACTGATGGTATATTTATTGTTCCGTCCGGTAACAACGCTATCAAATATATAGTTGCCCGATGCATCAGTGCGCACCGAATCGAGGATGCTGCCGCTTATAAGATATTTGCTTAAAATGACACGCGCCCCCGCCAGAGCAGTTCCCGTGGCAGAATCAGCCACTGTTCCGGTAAAAACGCCGGTGGTATCGGGTTGTGGCGCGCCCCAGATGCTGGCAGCGATAGCTAAGACCATTAAAAGAGATACTTTTCGTGTGTTCCGCATACAAACCCTTCCTGGTTAAATGTTATCTGACACTTTTTTATTCAATATACTATTTTAACACACTATAATATAATATTTTAAAAAAATTAATTATTATTTTATATTATTTTTTTATACACTAACGATCTACAAAAACAAAAACAAAGCCAAAACCAATCAATATAGATAAGACATTGATTATAAGATATAAAACTGTTGCCATTGCCTAAGACAAAGGCAATTGATGGACTATTCACCAACCTTTGTAAAACAGTGGTGAAAAAATCATCAACGATGAATAAAATATTGTTAGAAAATTTAAAATTATTATTATAACACACTGTAATAAAGCGATAAAATGAATAATAACCATTGACTTTCTTGATAATTTTGAGTATTTCATACAAATGGATCGTCCGGATATTTTCACATACATCGATTACCGGCATTATCTGGTCGATGTATTCAATTTCATGAAGTCGTCTATGCGCCGCTTTTCTTTGCGTTCCTTTGCAAAAATGGCCCGCTCCACATCACCCAACTTTCTGCAGCTTATCAGGGACCGCAAACTCAACATCCAGTCCGAAGGGGTTCTTGCCTTTGCCGAATCCCTTGGCCTTACAAAAAAAGAGACTGAACATTTTATTACAATGGCAGCATTCGACCATGCAAAAACGCATGAAGAAAAAGACCGCGCTTTCCGCAGTATGATCGCAACACGGGAATACCGCTCAGTTCAAGTGCTCGAAAAGAGCCAGTACGAGTACTTCACCCATTGGTATTTGCCGGTCATCAGGGAACTCGTCACCAGCAGCGAATATCCCGGCGATCCCGCCTGGCTGTCCCGAAGGATAGTGCCTGCGATCTCGGTCAGCAAGGTCCGCAAAGGCATTGCTCTTCTGGAGCGGTTGAACCTCATTTCCAGGGACGAAACGCAGGGCCGGTGGATCCAGACAAAGACGGCAATCAGCACACCCTCGGAAGTTGTCTCAATGGCCCTGGTAAACTACCATTGCCGCGTCATAGCCCTTGCGGGCGAATCCCTGGAACGGTTTAGCGCTGATTCGCGGGACATCAGATCCGTAACCCTGGGAATCCCGAGATCAGCATACGGTGAGATCAAGCAACGCATGGAAGCTTTCTGGAAGGATTTGCTCGCCTATGCAGACACGCAAGCCAACGCTGAAACGGTGTATCAGGTCAATATGCAGCTTTTCCCGCTCACGGGAGACCCAAAGGAGCGCCGCCAATGAAAGCACAGCCTCTTTTCCGTATGCTCCTGCCGATGGCCATTACCTGCAGCATCATGCTGCAGGGATGTTCCGGCTCGCCCCCCTCTGATGTCGCGGGCGGGTCCGGCGCCGGCAATCCTAATGGCCTGGCCGCGCTTTCCATCGTGATCGATACAACGCCAAACGTTCTGTATAAGACCGTAACCGCCGACCACGCTGGTGTGATGGGAGACAGCGGCCGGCAGAACATGGGTTTTGCAGACTCTTCGGGCCTGATGTTTACGGCTGAAACCGCGCTGATCATTGTCAAAGCCATCCATTTTCTTGTTGATAGCGGGCAGAATCCCGCGCAACTGGTCCAGGCGTCTGGCCTGCAACTTCAAGCGGATTCAACGGGAATCATTGTGGAGGGACCGTTCATCTTTGACGCTTTTACCGGTGCATGCGCACCCGGGACCGACTCCCTGCGGCTCCCGGAAGCGCGGTATAGTGGAATACAGCTTGATTTTCAAAACGAACAGCACGGTCTTGCTTCAGGCCAGGCAGGAAATATCCATATTACCGGTCTGTTCGTGTATCAGAATGATACAAATTCCTTTGTATTCAATCTTTCTGAAAATCAGGCAGCAGCGTACTTTTTTGATATTGATCCGGTCACTGTTTCGCGTACAAAACCGGCCAGCATGACCCTTGCGCTTCATTCCGGCCAATGGGCCGGTGGCATTGATATAAAAACGTGCCTTGACAATGGTTACATTTCTCTCATGGGAGACGGCAGTCTTGTTATCGACAGTACCAGCGGCCGCGGACCGTGCCAGCCGGTCGAGGCTTCCATCAGGCGGAATATCATTCTTTCAGGATCTTTACGAAAAGAAATGTGATACGGTTGTTTGGAAACTCGATCGTTAGCCTGGACGCTTTTCCTAGAACAAAATCATTGCTTTGACAACACCGTCTTTGTAGCCATCGACAAAATCAAATCCCTTTTGAGCGTCTTTAAAGGCAAACCTGTGGGTGACCATATAGCCGGGTTTTATCTTGCCCTGCGCAATATATTTTAGGGCCTTCTCGGTACAGTGGTTCTGCCGCCGTACATTGAGAATGGCTATTTCCTTGCGCCGTGCCTTATCAATCGTAAAGGAAAGCCGGTCAAACTCAGGAATGCCCACCATGACTACTGTACCGCCGGGCCGTAAAAGATCAACGGCCTGGTCAAAACTCTCCTGCTCTCCAGCGCACTCAAACACCGCGTCGAGTCCCAAAGGGTCCTTGCGTAAAATTGCCGGGACAATACCGGCCTTGTGCGGATTGCCGCTCCACAATGCCCCTGCTTTCTTGGCAATGGCGCACCGATAGTCACGTATATCGGTCATATATACCGCCTTGGCGCCTTCTGTGTGCGCAGCGGCAAGTACCGAAAGACCTATTGGCCCGCTACCCAAAACCGCAATGCGCGACCCTTTTTTAAGTTTGGCCAATTGGAACGCGTACAACCCAATAGAGAGCGGCTCAACAAGGGCGGCTTCTTCAAATGTCATTGATTTGGGAATCGGCAAACAGCACTCTTCAGGCATAACGAGATACTCGCACAAACTTCCCTCAGCCTGCCCCGGACAACCTAAAAACCCTAGGTTCCGGCAGGTGTTTTCCCTGCCCATATGGCATTGGTCGCACGCATGACAGGGCATTGCGGGCTCAACAGCCACCCGCATGCCGGGTTTCACCTTTTTGACCTTTTTGCCGATTGCGCAAACAACTGCGGAGCACTCATGACCAACGATAAAAGGATAACGCACTATCTGGGAGCCAACGCGTCCAGTCCGGTAATAATGGACATCTGATCCGCAGATGCCGACAGCCGCGATTTTAAGGAGTGCCTGGTTGGGTTTGGTGATGATTGGGTCGGGAATATCGCGCAATGCCATGCGCCGGATACCGGTAAGCGCAAACGCCTTCATGCAAAGACCTCCCTTATTTTTCTATCCGAACCATGTCTTTGATTGAAAAGGGCTGCGTCTTTTCAATACTCTCGGCGCGGGAAAAATGGGACGCTTGTACAAAAGTGATCCTGATGCGGCCGATGAATTTGTCGGACACGCCGAGTACTTCGCCCGTATCAGGGTCCTTAATCGTGTCTCCCGGCGCGTAGACCGGGTAAAAATCTCCCACTGTCACTTGGTCATCGGAGCCCGCATTGATGTAAATGTCCGCGTCCTTGATATCAACGATGCGTGCGTTTTTAACCAGTTTCCGCGCGTCGTTCTTTCTATAGACCGGCGCGGGCAGCCGCTGAATAGCGGAATGCATTTTATCGCAGAACTCTCGCATAAGACCGCCAGCAATGCTCTTTTCAAAAATCTCGGAACCAAACGGTTCGGTATTCAATTTCAGAAACATCTCTTCGTCGTCCGAGAGCTTGCCCAGATTAATCGCCGTAAGGGTCTCTTTCTTCTCCGCTTCAATCACTTCCTTGAATAACGCGCCGTTCTCATCGCGGTTGAAAACGCTCATAGACGCCTTGATGTGCGCAAGATAGTTTTTCAGGCCGCCGTATTTTCCCTCGCCCATCACGCGTTTGCGTACCAGAAAATCAGAGATCGTTGCGTCAATAATAAAATCAATGTTGAATTTACGCGCAATGCGCTGCTTGCCCGCGGGCGTGTTCAGGTCCGATGGCGTTATTTTGCTCGCCTTAATAAAGGCAAAAATGGTGTCAAAAGGCACCACGGTATAGGTCTTGCGCAAGTCGGCCTCGACATAGCGCGGCACGTCGAGCGAAAGATCCCAGTTGCCCTGGTACGAAGAACTGTTTGTAAATGGCAGCAGCCCCAACGTGGTCGCGGCGCTGGCGCAAAGCGAACAAACAGCCAAAACAAAAAAGGCCGCCAGACTATTTCTAGATGTCATACGTTTTCCTTTTCAGGATAGTCCGGGCTTTGCAGATTTGCGCCCGGACCGATGAGGACCCTGTGCCTCCGGGAAGCGAACGGGCCGCGATGCTGGTATGATAGCAGAACGAGAATGTCCCGGGTACTCGGGGGGAATACTTCCGCAGATCGGCATGCGTGAGTGTTTCGAGCGGCACGCCTTTCTGCGCGCAGTCGCGCACAATGCGGCCCACAATAGCGTGCGCCTCGCGGAAGGGCGTCTTATTTTTCGTAAGCGCGTCGGCAAGATCCGTGGCCAAAAGGTCGGCAGAGAGCATGGCCGCGACTCGCTCCGGATTGACCGTCAGGGTGTCTAAAACGCCGGTGAAAATTTCAAGGCACCCGTCGAGCGTATCAATGGTATCGAAAAGCGGTTCCTTGTCTTCCTGCATGTCTTTGTTGTAAGTGAGCGGCAGGCCCTTCATGACCGTCAGCAGCGTTACCAGGTTGCCATAGACACGGCCGGTCTTCCCCCGCACCAATTCAAGAGAATCGGGGTTCTTCTTGTTGGGCATCATGCTGCTGCCCGTGGCATAAGCGTCCGCAAGCTCGAAAAAGCCGTATCCCGGCGAGGAGAAGATGACGAGGTCCTCGGCAAAACGCGACAGGTGCATTGCAGTAATGGCCGCGCACGACATGAACTCGAGCATATAATCCCGGTCGCTTACCGCGTCAATGCTGTTGTCGCTCATTGCGCTAAACCCGAGGGCCCGCGCAAGAAAGGCGCGGTCAATGGGGTAGGCGCTGCCAGCCAGCGCCCCGGATCCCAAGGGCAGCACGTCGACAGTGACCAAGCACTGTGAAAAGCGGCGCAGGTCGCGTTCGAGCATAAAGAACCAGCTTAAAAAATAGTGCGCCATGAGCACAGGCTGCGCTTTTTGAAGATGGGTAAATGCGGGCATAATGACCGTGGTTGTCTTTTCAGCCCGTGTCAGTACGGCCCGCATAAGTGTCCGCAGGGCCGCGTCCAGAGAGTATATCTCTTTTTTAAGATAGAGCCGCGTATCGAGCGCGATCTGGCTGTTGCGCGACCTGCCCGTATGGAGCTTTTTTCCCGGCGTGCCAATACGCTCTGACAAGATGCGCTCGATGGCCATATGAATGTCCTCGTCAGCCGCCGTAAACCTGAGCGCGGCCGGATGCGAACGCATTTTATCAAGGCCCCGGACAATGGCCGCGGCCTCGTTTTTTGAAAGCAAACCGGCCTTTGCCAGGGCCCGGGCATAGGCCACGCTGCCCGCGATGTCCTCGGCAATAAGACGTTTGTCGAACCCGAGCGACCGGTTGAACCGTTCCATGGCCGGCGCATTTTTTTGAGAAAAGCGTCCTTCCCACATTTTCATGCAATACCCCGCATGTTGAGCTGGATGGTCTTTGACCCATTCCATTCATTCTCTTCTATTGTAAATGCACAGGTGTGCCGGTCCCCCGGTTCGCAAAGGTCGAGGAGACGGTGCCCCATTTTAAAGGCAATGGCGTCCAGGGCCGTGGTGCCGCTCCCGGCCCTGAATTTCAGGTGGTTTACTCCCACGATCCGCGGTTCGCCCGCGCATCGCAGGTTTTCCGCGTAGAAAACAGGCCGCCGGTTGCGCGGCCCAAAAGGCTGGAAGCGCTTGAGCCAGTTGACCGTCTCCCAGGTAATGTCGTCAGTATCGTGTATGCGGGCGTCAGTGGTAATAGCAGGGACAAAATCGCCGGGGGAAAGCGAATCGCCGGCGCTCCGGTTGAGCGCCTCGCGCAGGGCGGTGATGTTCTCTGTCCGCATTGAAAGCCCGGCCGCGTGCTCGTGCCCTCCGAACGATTCGAGCAGGCCGCTGCAGGCCTGAAGCGCCTTTTGCACATGGAAATTGGGGATGCTGCGTGCGGACCCGCGGGCAATCCCGTTTTCGATATTGAGAACACAGGCGGGCCTGCAATATTTCTCGACAATGCGGCTGGCTACAATGCCGATAACGCCCGGATGCCAATTCTCGGAGGCCACAACGATAAAAAAGGTGGTGGCCAGATCGTACTCGCTATTAATGCGGGCAAAACACTCCTCGGTTATTTTTTGGTCAATGGCTCGGCGTTCCTCGTTGTTTTTCTTTAGGGTTGCCGCTATGGCCACGGCGCGGGCCGGGCTGCGGGTGATAAAAAGTTCCACGCACTCGCGAGGATCGCCCATGCGGCCCACGGCGTTGATGAGCGGCGCGATCTGGAAGACCACTTCGCGCGTGCCAATGGGCTTACTATAGAGTCCCGTGGCCGCAAGCAGCGCCTTGATCCCCTCGTTCGAGCTCCTTTTGAGCCCCTCGAACCCATACCTCACAAAGATCCGGTTCTCGCCCGAAAGCGGCACAATATCGGCCGCTGTGCCGATGGAGACCAGATCGAAGTGCTCCTGCAGGCACTGCGCGGCTTCGGCACCGCCAGCATAGCGGCTGTAGACCGCCTGCGCAAGCTTGAGGGCCACGCCCACACCGGACAGATCCTTGTCAGGATACGCGCACCCCTCCACCTTCGGATTGATGATGGCAAAGGCCTGCGGTAGTGTCTCGCCGGGCAGATGGTGGTCGGTAATGATCGCGTCAATGCCCGCTTGGCGTATTGCCTCGATTTCCGCGACCGACGTTATACCGCAGTCGACCGTGATAAGCAGGGTCGCTCCCGTTGCCCGCACCTTTTCTATGCCCGAAAGCGAGAGGCCATACCCGTCGACAAGCCGGTTGGGAATAAAGAAGACCACTGCGGCGGAAATGCCCGATAACACCCGGTACAGCAGCGAGATCGCGGTTATGCCGTCGACATCATAGTCGCCGTAGAGGCAGATGCGTTCGTTGTTCCGGATGGCCGCGTCAATGCGGTTTACGGCGCTCTCCATGCCCGCGAAAAGAAACGGCGAATGGAGCTGGTCGGGCCTCGGGTCCAGGAACACGTCGATAAGTTCCTGCGAAATCAATCCCCGCCTGCACAGCACCTCGGCCACGCAGCGGGGCATGCCATAGGCCCGGGTAAGCGCGCTCACCTGCGTATCATCGGAAGGCGGCGGGGGAAGTATTTTCGACTGTACGGGATCACTCTGCACGTTTTTAAACATAGTTAAACAGCCAATCCCACGGAAAGTATGAAGAACACACGTTGCAGGGTGTTCCAATAATAGGCGCGTTTGTACTGCGCGGTAGCGATGAACGACACCTCGGGCGTAAGCGGCAGTTCCACACCTGCAATACCGCCGATCCCGCTGGTAAAGAAGATATTGGAATCCATATGCCGCCCTTCGCTATAGAGCGAAACGATTGACAGATGAAGCGACGGGCCCAGGCCGCAGAAAACGCGGACATGACGCCGCGAAAACCGCGGCGTCATGAGCGCCGACATGAAGGAGATGCTGACATCCCGGTTTATTTGTTCGTCAACAAACAGCCGTAGCGGATCCTCGCTGTAACTCCAATACTGAAACAGGGGTATGAGATGAATAAAGGAGAGACCGGTGAGAATATCGCCGCTGAGGCCCAGTCCGAATGTATAGGCGCGAGGCTCCTGGGTGTCTTTGCCATATTGCTGTTTGACAAATGACAGAAACCCTGTCACCCCGTAGTTGCCTACGTGAGCGTTGAGCATCTGGAGTTCGCGGGCAACGGTATCGATGCGCGCAATGTCCGCCGAATCCTCGGCATCGTAGTATTGACAAAACCCTGGAACAGCGCAGAGCAGCAGAAGAAGCGGTAAAAAATGTATTTTCATTGTATCAAATATAATTAATTGAACCGCTAACTTTCATTACGGGGAACAGGTCAATGAAAACAAGCCAGGGAAGCATGGGACGCATATTTATAATCAGACTCGAAGATGGCGACCGCATGCCCGCCGCGCTCGAGGAATTTGCGCAAAAAAACAGCGTGCAAAGGGGCATGGCCATTCTGGTGGGCGGGGTGAAGGACGGAGGCGTCATTGTCACGGGTCCCTGGGACGGAAACGTCCTGCCTGTGGATCCTATGCTCCATACCCTTGCAGGGATCCATGAGATCGCGGGCGTGGGCACGCTCGCGCCCGATGAAACCGGTGCGCCAAGGCTCCACATGCACGCAGTGTTGGGCAGAGAAGGTAAGGCTTCGGCCGGATGCATACGTCCGGGCATCGAGATATGGAAACTGGGGGAAATTGTGCTGCTTGAGATAACAGGGACAGAAGCACGGAGAGTACAAGACAGGGAAACTGGTTTTTCTATGCTCGAACCCTGAAAAAGTGGCGTCTGGCGCCTTTTTATCCCTTTTTCGCCTTCTTTTTGGTCTTTGTAGCACTAAGTGTCTTTTTTGGCGCCTTTTTAAACACCGCCTTTGCCGCATTGCCGACCAGCCTGCATGAGACAGCGTCCAGGCATCCTGACGCAGCTCCGCCAATCAGGGGGATTCCCTTTACCAGATTCACCAGCCCTTTCTGGCTTGCCTTGGTCAGCAGGCGCATGCCTATTCGCTTGTTGATCTCGACCAGCAGTCGCGCGGGCAACTGAACGGCCGCGTTGCGGCCGGTCTGCAGGGCGATCTTGGTCCCAACTCCCTTGAGCGCCTCCTTCATGCTGTTTCCTAACAGGCAAAGCAAAATGAAGGTCTTTACTTTTTTCGCAGCGGGATTATACCCCCTGAGAATGGCAATGGCGCTGACCATGCGCGCCTGCACCACCCACGAGGCCGCGAGGCCCGCGGGAAGAGAAATGGGCAGGGCCAAAAAGCCGCCCAGACCTGTCAGAAATCCCGTAGTGAAGTTCTTGGCCATTTCCCATTTTATAAGGGTGTTTATCCGGTCTTCGTCAGAGGCGAACCGGGCATCGTTCAGGTATTTTTTCGCAAGGCCCGCCGCGCTTTCGAGCGGTCCCACGCCCTTGAGACCATACGTGATGATTGTATCGGCCACTGCACGGGCTTTGGATTCCGCGATCTGCAATTTTTCCATTAGTGTTCCTTTGCTGCTTTTACGATTACTCATGTGAGATGGCCGCCACTTTGTCCCGTTCCTGGTTGAACTTCACCCATTCGTCCTGGGCGTCCTTTTTTTGGTCAAAACGGAACTTGTTGTATTTGCCATTCTTTTGAATATCGATCTGCTGTCCCTTTACAATAGAGACCCAGTCCATAAGCGACACTTCAAAGGGGCCAGGGATCTCCTGCGGGCCCCCTATTTCTTTGCGCCCCTCTGTTTCCACGGCAATGCCCTGTTTTTCATATTCATTCTTGAGCTCCTCGCCCGGTCCCACATCCACCTTGCCGTCGTAGACCTTCACGCTGGTCGTTGAATCGTCGGGATTGTTGTTCATGGCAAAGACCGTTCCCCTGATCGCTGCGGTCGCGGTGCCAGAGGTGACCTCGAATTCAGCGCCGCGCTGCGACAGTTTTTTGATATTGGCCCACACCTTGCCCTTGTTGACCCCGGCCATGACCTTGTTGTCCGCCGGACAATTTATGGTGATCTCCGATTGTTCGGAAATACGGACAACGCTACCATTGGAAAGCGTAATCTCTACGACCTCGGCCTTGGCAGTCTGAAAGGCGTCACCGTTGCTCACGGCCTGGTTCATGCGCGCGGGTTTCCATACCGCGGTCCCCGCCTTCTTGATATTCACCGCTCCCACCATATACGACACGGCACCCACCTTTTCGGACAGCGCGAAAACAACGGCCGCCGCGCAAAGCAAACTGAATATTCCCGCACACAACGTTTTTTTCATAGCTTCGCCCCTTTTAGAAAAATGTGATCTCTTCGAGAAAACGGGTGGTAAAGACGCCCGACTGGAAAACGGGATTTGCCAGGATCTTCCTGTGCAGTGGGATGGTAGTGGCGACTCCCTCGAGCACGAATTCGTCAAGCACGCGCTGCATGCGCTTTATAGTCTCGGCGCGGGTGGGCGCCCGGCAGATAAGCTTGGCGATCATGGAATCGTAATACGGCGGAATCACGTATCCTGCGTACACGTGCTTATCAATACGCACGCCCGGGCCGCCCGGTGTGTAGATGTGCTGGATGGTGCCCGGCGAGGGCCTGAAATTGTGCGCCGGGTCCTCGGCGTTGATGCGGCACTCAATGGCATGACCCGAGGTGTGCAGGTCCTTCTGCGAGAAGGAAAGCTTTTCACCCGATGCGATGAGAATCTGCTCCCTGACAAGATCGGTATCGGTGACCATCTCCGTGACCGGGTGCTCGACTTGTATCCGCGTGTTCATCTCCATGAAATAGAAACTCCCGTCCTCGTCGAGCAGGAATTCCATGGTGCCCGCGCTCCGGTAGCCGATGTGCTGCGCGCCCTTGACCGCGGCCGCGCACAGTTTCTTTCGCGTCTCGTCCGACAGCGCCGGCGAGGGCGATTCCTCAATGAGTTTCTGGTGCCTGCGCTGCACCGAGCAGTCGCGCTCAAACAGATGGACGATGTTTCCCTTGCTGTCGCCCAGGAGCTGCACCTCCACGTGGCGGGGCCGTTCAATGTATTTCTCCATGTAGACGTCGGAATTTGAAAAGGCGATGTGCGCCTCGTTGCGGGCGACGTCAAAATTCTTCTGCATTTCGTCCTTGTTCCGGACAATGCGCATGCCCCGGCCGCCGCCGCCAGCCACGGCCTTGATGATGACCGGATAGCCGAATTCACGCGCCATGGCCAGCGCCGCGTCAAGATCGGGCACAATACCGTCGCTGCCCGGTGTAGTGGGGACCCCGGCCTCCTTCATGGCTTTCTTTGCGTAGGCCTTGTCGCCCAGTTTGCTGATCATTTCCGAAGTGGGACCAATGAAGGTGATACCCGCTGATTCGCATTTTTCGGCGAATTGCGCGTTTTCAGAGAGGAATCCGTATCCGGGATGGATGGCGTCCGCGTTGGTGATGATCGCGGCGGAGAGGATACGCTCCTGATTCAGGTAACTGTCGCTGCTGCGGGGCGGGCCAATGCAGACGTCCTCGTCCGCGAAGCGCACGTGGAGCGAATGGATATCGGCCTCGGAATGCACGGCAACGGTCTTGATGCCCAGTTCCTTGGCCGCGCGGATGACGCGCAGGGCGATCTCGCCCCTGTTGGCGATGAGTATCTTCTTCATGTGATTATTTGGGTTCGACCAGGAACAAAACCTGGCCAAACTCCACCGGCTGCTGGTTCTCGACGCAGATCTCGCGGACCACGCCGCTTATCTCGGCCTGGATTTCGTTCATGATTTTCATAGCCTCGATGATGCATACGGTCTTGCCCGACGCAACAGCGTCGCCAACATTGACGAAAGGAGCTGAGGTGGGTGATGGCGCGCGATAAAAGGTTCCTACGATGGGGCTTTTGATTTCAAGAAGCTTCTTTCCCGCTGCTTGAGCTGGCGCTACGGGCACGTCAACCGGGGCCGAGGGAGACGGGGCGGCGGACACGGGCGCGATTGCGCGGGGTTCAACGGCATATGGCGCGCTTGCCGCAAGCTGCTTGCTGAGATAGAGCGACTGGTCGCCCGCCTTTACCTCAATTTCCGTAAGGCCGGTTTTGTCGAAAAAACGGATAAATTCCCTGATCTCGTCCAATTGAAGCTGCGGCGTTTTTTTCTTCTCTGGCATGTATGACTCCTTGGTAGGTTGATTATCCGTCTTTGAGCGCCTCTTCGATGGCGCGGATCCGTTCCCTGAATTTTTCATTGCCCGGCTGCTCGCCAACAAGCTTACGGTACACGGCAAGCGCCCGTTCGGCATGGCCCTGCTTCAAATATATTTCCGCCAGGCTTGCTGTGGCAACACTACTCACCAACGGCTGTGCGGGCGGTTCTTCCTGTACCAGCATCTTTGCGCGGCCTTTTTCCCTGGCCCGCGGCCGGCTTGCTTTACGGGGCTCGGCCGCGATGACGATCGCCGTTTCTTTCTGTCCAATAGCGGGAATAATGATCTCCACGTCAGCCCCCAGTTCGACCATAAGGGCTTCCTCTGTTTCTGCGGCATTGGCCGTCACGTCCGCGGCTGGCGCAATAGCGGCATCTTCTTCGATAATGGCCTCTGAGGCCAGCGCAACAGCGGTATCCTCTTCGGTAATGGCTTCCACCATCTGCACATCATCAACAGCGGCGAGCAGGGCGTCGTTGTCCGCGGCATTGCCCGCGTCGTCGCCAACCACATTGTAAAAACCGTCCATGCCGGGCGCGGACGCTGAAACCCCGGCAGGAGCGCTTTCAGTTTGTGAAGAAGTCTCCTCGGAAACAATCTCCTCCGTGATCTCAGCGGCTTGCAGACCTTCCCCGGTCCTTGGTTCTTCGGCCACGGGCGGTTCAGTCCGCGTTTCCGTTTCATTACCGCTTCCGGGCGCCGCCATATCAACAAGGTTTTTTAAATCATCGTCCGCGCCGATATCATCAAGAATCTGGTCGAACTCGTCTGTCTCAGCCCTCGCTGTCGCGTTCCCGGGCTCCTCGACCGCGGGGGCGGCCTCCTCAACGGCAATGGCTTCCTCTATATTCACATCGTCAATAGTGGCAAGGAGGGATTCGCCGCCGCCGCTGTCAGCGTCGTCGCCAACCACATTGTAAAACCCATCCATGCCGGGCGCGGACGCCGAAACCCCGGCAGAAGCGCTTTCGGTTTGGAGAAGGGTCTCCTCAGAGACAATCTCTTCCTCGGATTCGACAGGGGCGTCCAGGGTCTCCGCGCAAGTTTCAGCCGGCGCTTCTTCTTCTACCACCTGTTCAGGCGTCTCTTCCTCTTCCGGAAGTTCTGGTTCTGGTTGGCGCCGGGTAGTGACATAATCAAGCAATTCATTCTGCTCGGTGAGTATTCGTTCGTACAGATATTGCTTTGCCCTGAAATCTCCTATCCTCTTTTCCTTGACCATCTCAGGCGGAAGGTCGACCATTTCCGTGCTCATATCGTGGGGAGCAAGGTCGTCCTTTGCCACGGTAAGCAGGTCAAAAGCCTTGTTGATGGTCTCATCATCGTGGTGATGGGGCTGCTCGTTCCGCTCTTCGCTGACCGGCTGGTCTGGTGTTGCCGCTGATTCCTGCAACAGTTCCATGGCAACCGCGCTTTCGTGGCAGTCTACAGCGGGTTCCGCTGACGGTACTTCAATTACATCTTCAACAGGCGCTGCGGCCTGGGGTATCTCTGCGCTGGGCGGAACTTCTTCGAGAACAGGGGCCTCGGCCACAGGCTCTGCAACAAGCTGGGGCGTCTCTTCGGCAACAAGTGCTTCCTTTTCATCCTCAACCTCTTCACCGGACAACGATTCCTCGATTGAGGCAAGCGCCTGTTCCTGGTTTTCATCCTGAAGGGTAGATGCGGCCGGGGCGGGTTCTAAAACGGTCTGTTTCGCGGCCGCTTCAACCGGGGCGGCACGCTCTTCCGCGGCCAAAACAGGGGCTGTCTCGGTTTTTTCATGGTAAAACTGCTTGACCTGGGTGAAAAGGGACCGGATTTCCTCATTGAGGGGATCGCATTCAGCCGCGCGGCGGTAGAAATCGGCCGCTACCTCGTTATTGCCGCTTTGGATATGGATGTCTCCCAGTATTTTCAGCGCAAAAACATTCCTGTTGTCAAGTTCAAGGACTGTCTGGAATTTGGCTTTCGCCTCTTCGACCCGCTCCTTCTCGTAATAGCACCTGCCAAGAATAAGGTGTCCGGTGATATACTCGGGATTACTTTTGAGGCCGGCTTCGCACAGCGCAATGGCCGAATCGACACTGCCGGTTGAACGGTAGTGGTCGGCAAGGCGAGCAAAGGCAGTTGAGCCCGCTGACCTGTTTACCCGCTCCTTGAGCGTCTCGATCTTTTCCTGGGTCAGTTGCACCGCGTTTCCTTTATCTTAGCGACCAGGGCTGTTGTTGAAATCCCCGGCACCATGGCCACTATGGCCACGCGTCCTCCGTTTTCCTCGACAATATCCTGCTCGGGCAAACGCACCCCGGTATAATCGCCGCCCTTTACATGCACATCCGGCCGGATCTGCGAAAGGAAGCTTATCGGGTCTCTTTCGTCAAAAATGAAAACCAGGTCGACCGCCTGAAGACCGGCCAGAACAGCGGCCCGGTGTGCCTGCGTGTTAAGGGGCCTTCCCTCCCCTTTCAAGGCACAAACCGAGGCATCGCTGTTGACGCCCACAATGAGCATGTCGCCCATGGCCTTTGCCTCTTCGAGGTAACGCACATGGCCGGCATGAAGAATGTCAAAACAGCCATTGGTGGTCACTATTTTTTTGTCCCGGCTCCGTGCCGCGGCAACCGCTGACAGGACGCCCTGAAGTGTGGCGACCTTATTGTCCATTGAGCGGAAGCGCCTCATCTATAAGCATAATAGGTATATCGTTGCGCACTGGGTAGAGGTATGCGCCGTCCTTACGCACAAGCCCAGCGTCGATTTTCTCCGTGACACGATTCCCACCACGGTTTTTTATCGCGCCTTGGGCAATCCGCGCATTAAGGGAATCAATGAGCGCGCTGTCCGCAGGGGAAAGGTCCTCTTTTGTCTCAGGACAGACCAGGATATCGAGCAGTTCTTTGCTGATCATACGCTACTCCACTACTGAACCCATTGCGTAATATTTTTCAATGCGGCGATCAACCAGTTCCTTGATCGGAACCTTGAGCAGCGCCTGCATTTCGCGAACAATATATTCTTTCACTGTGTCGATCATGGCTTTGGGATCGCGATGAGCGCCACCCTGGGGTTCGGGAATAATGTCGTCGACAACCCCGAGTTTTATCAGGTCAGCCGCGGTGAGGTGCATGACCTCGGCGCATTGAGCCGCCTTTGCCCGGTCTGACCAGAGGATGGCCGCGCATCCCTCGGGAGAAATAACACAATACCACGAATTTTCGCACATGAGCACCCGATCGCCCACGCCGATTCCCAGCGCGCCGCCGCTGGCCCCTTCGCCAACGATCACTATCAGTATGGGAACTTGCAGCACAGCCATTTCACGCAGATTGCGCGCAATGGCCTCAGCCTGGCCGCGTTCCTCGGCGCCAATGCCCGGAAAAGCGCCGATAGTGTCGATGAAACAGATAACAGGCAAGCCGAACTTTTCCGCCATTTTGAAGATACGCAGGGCCTTGCGGTACCCCTCGGGATTGGGCATGCCGAAATTCCGCTTGATGTTCTCCTTGACGTCCCTGCCCTTCTGTTGTCCGACAATGGCCACTGATTTGCCGTTGAGTTTACCCATGCCTGCGACCATGGCCGCATCGTCGGCGAATGCACGGTCTCCGTGCAGTTCGACCCAGTCGGTTATGATGCCATTAATGTAGTCGAGGGTATAGGGGCGCTTCGGATGACGGGCGATCTGGACCCGGTTCCAGGGTGTAATTTGACTGTAAATCTCTTCTTTGAGCTTTTCGAGTTTTTTTTCGAGCCGCTTAATCTCTTCCTTGAACTCGATGTTTTCCGTGGAAGTAAAATGGCGCATATCCTGGATTTTGCGCTCCAGTTCGACGATTGGATGCTCAAATTCGAGCATAGCAACAGGCGTTTTTTCCACTGGTTCCACAACAACCTCCTTCAACCCGTCCTCTAAAATCTATAATATAATACTTTCTGACATATTTATATCTAATATATAATATTCGTCTTTCCCGTGCATATCTTGGACTATTTTAAGGTAAATATTGTTCCTGAGGCAGTAATTGATAAAGCCCATGAGATCAAAGGAATGATGGTCGGGCAGGGCGAGGAAGACCTCCCGTATTTTTTTTTTCTCGATAATAAGTTCGATTTCGGAAAGGGGGCCTATAACAGCTTCAGCGGGAACCCCGGTGATTGGCTCATCGTTTTTCACAAACCCGGCGAAACAGGACTGGTATTCGCGGTCCTTTTGCAATTTCTGGTGGATGCGGAAGGCCTTTTCACCGGTCCCGATGATCAAATGTTTGCGGGTGCGGGCAATGGCCGTGCGCATCTTGAGCGCTGTGGGATACAGAAGTATCCGCCATGCCGGTAAAGCGGCAAAGAGCCCGAGACTGGTGGTGATGAAAGCAATGCGCGAATACCGGATGTTGGGTATAAAATAGGCAAAGGAGAAAAAAAGCAGCGAGGCCACGAAGATCGCCTTGGCGTATTCGGAAAGCGTCTTGGGTTTTCCGCCATAGAGTCCGCTGAACTGGAAGGTGAGGACAAAAAGGAGCGAAATACCGCAATGGAGCATTATATACCAGACGCCCTCGGTGTATTTGTAGACATTGCCCTCGGAACCGAATTTGATATTGAGCGCGGCAAAGAGCACCGCGTTGACAATGACGATGTCGATGAGAAAGGGAAGGTATTTGAACAGCCAGCCCCCGATGATCTTGAAGAAGGCGTTGAGAAAAATACCCAGAAAAAGGAGCCATTTGGGAAAGAAGCTCATGCGCTGGCCAAAATGTTTCTTCGAGAAGATAAACATCGAATTGTAAAAATTCAGCGCGCTCTGGAGCCGGTTTTTCCGCGAACTCTCGCCTTTGAAATGGATGATCTCGCTTGCCGGATAGTAATACACCCGGGACCCCCGCTCCTTGATCTTGTAGCAGAGATCGATGTCCTCGCCATACATGAAAAAATCCTCGTCAAACCCGCCGATGTCCTTGAGCAGGCTGGTGCGCACCATCATGTAGGCCCCGCAGACCGCGTCAACGTCGCTCTCCGCGTCCTCGTCGAGAAAGGTAAGGTTGTACTTACCGAAACGGCTGCTCCGGGGAAACAGATGGGACAACCCTGTCATACGGTAGAACGCCGTGGTGGGCGTGGGAAAACCGCGCCGGCACGCGGGTTGGAAGGTGCCGTCCGCGTTAACAATTTTGAGACTCATGAGCCCTATGTCCGGATGTTTTTCGAGGAAGTCTATCGAAAGCGTGCAAGCGTTGGAAGGGACAATGGTATCCGGGTTGAGCAGGAGGGAATAGGCGCCGCGGGCGCGCGTTATGCCCTGGTTGTTGGCGGCCGAGTACCCCACATTACGCGGGTTTTCGATGAGCGCAACTCCCGGATACTTGTTCCGCACCATCTCCACCGTGGTATCAGTCGAGGCATTGTCGACCACAATGATTTCAGCCCTGATCCCGGTGCACGCCTTGATCACCGAATCGAGGCAATGGTCGAGAAAACCCGACACATTGTAGCTGACGATGATGACCGAAAGGGAGACTCCGCCCTCGGCTCCGCCCCCATTCAGCGATGGATGTTTCTGAACCTGAGTTTCCATATGAGGAACAGCGCCTCCCGGATGATGCCGGTTGACATTTTAGTTTCTCCGAACTGCCTATCCACAAAAATAATGGGGATTTCCCTGATCCGGAACCCCTTCTTCCATAGAATATAACTCACTTCTATCTGGAATGAATAGCCGCTGGAACTGATTTTGGAGAAATCGAGCGCCGCAAGCGCCTCGCGCCTGAAGCATTTGAATCCGCCGGTAAGGTCAGTAACGTTCATGCCCGTGACAAACCTGGCGTACATGTTTCCCGCGAAACTGAGCAGCAGGCGCGCCATGGGCCAGTTAATGACATTGACCCCTTTTATATAGCGCGACCCAATGACCAGGTCGCTTGTTTCAACGGCCGAGAAAAAATCGGGAAGATACCGGGGGTCGTGTGAAAGGTCAGCGTCCATCTCGAAAATATAGTCGTATCCTTTTTCGAGAGCATACCGAAAGCCGTCGAGATAGGCCTTGCCCAGGCCACTCTTGCCTGCGCGGTGCAGCGCAAAAACGCGCTGGTCCTCGGCCGCGACGCGGTCGGCGATGGCGCCCGTACCATCGGGTGAATTGTCATCAACCACGAGAATGTTGGCCCCGGGGACCACGACAAATATGGCTGCGATCGCCTTTTCGAGGTTTTCCTGCTCGTTATACGTTGGCAGGATAATCAGCGTCTTTTTGTTCTCGCTCATAACGCAATAGCTGTTCCTTGAATGTTAAAAGGGTTATCCCATCCATGGCCCTGGCCCGCTCCATGAGAAACCCGGATTTGAGCGGCCGGGGAGCGGCCTGTTTCAGTTCCGCGGTGGCAATCGGCCGAATCAGCGCCTCGTTGAGTGAAAAATGCCGGGCAACAGCGCAGGCGATATCGTATCTGCTCAGGATATCCGCCCCTGCAAAGCTGATAATCCCCGAAACATCGTTGTTGATGAGCGCCCCGATGTTGCGCGCGCAGTTGCTTGCCAGGGTGATGTTGCCGGTCTGGTCCGTGACCACCGGGATCGTCTTCCCGGCCCGAAGCGACGAAACCACCCAGTCGATGAAATTGGGCCGCAGGCCTTTGCCTGTGCCATAAAGCACCATAATACGCACCACACAATCAAGGGGCGAGTGACCCAACACCAGCTGTTCTGCCCGGTATTTGGTCTCCCCGTAAAAGCCAACAGGGTTCGGCTTGGCAGTATCGCTATAGGGGCCTGCTGCGCCGTCAAAAACATAGTCAGTGGAAATCTGCATGAACCGGCACGCTGCCCCTTTTTCAGAAATCAGGGCAGCGACGCCGCCCGTATTGATACGTTCAGCACGTTCGCGCTCTGTTTCGCACAGATCAACATTGGTCATGGCCGCTGTATTCACAATCCAGTCAAATCGCCGCTTTTTGAAAAATTCAGCCACCTGTGTCCTGTCGGTGATGTCGAGCGTGGCGTATTCGTTGAGTCCTGGCAAATAGGCCTCGGGCTGCAGGTCTACACCCGAAAGTGAGTGCGTGCCTGCAAGCGCACGCTGGAGATTTTGGCCCAGAAGGCCGTTGACGCCGGTTATGAGGACTCGCTTCATTGGTTTTCCTGCCGTCTTAATAGATAGAAAATTACAATGCCCGCGCAGAAGATCAGGGCCAAAAAGGTGATTCGTGCGCCCAGTTTTATATTTGGCGATTCGTACCGCACGACAATGCTATGGTCTCCAGCAGCGAGTGGTATGGACATGAGAGCACCATCGGTTTTATATATCTCGGCCGGTTCGCCCTTGTCGTACGCCTTCCAGTAGGGCAGATAGACTTCGGAGAGAAAAAGAAGACCCGGCCGCTGCATGGTGACGTTATAGGTCTTGACATCTCCCTCGTAGACCATACTGGTGACAATGCCCGGAGCTGGCTGCGAGACGGAATCGAGTGCTGGCGGTGCAAACAACGGCACCGCCTTTTCGAGCAGTAACTTCTCTTTATAGGGAAAGCCGGGCGCGCGGAGCCGGGCGGATATCTCTTTTTCAGGCACAACCTCGTACGTTGGCGCGCAAAAGGCCCGCGCACACGCCCCCCGGTTGAGCGCATACACCAGCGGCTTGTTTTGGCCCGGCCTGTAGACAATGTATTTGACGTTGAGCAGATCGAGAAAGGGATTTCCCTCGAGCACGCCGCGCTTGAGCAGATAGAGCAGGTTGTCGCGTTCCTGGCCTCCGGTGAATTCACGGTATGTTTTCAGCTCATTGTCATGAAACCCAAGCGCGCTCTCGAGCCCATACCGCTGAACGTCGTTCTGACCCGTATGGCCCGGCACCGGCAGGACGCGGAAGCGGTCAGTGCGGCTCTTGAGCGCAAGGTCGTTGAGCGCAGGCTCGTTTTTCGCGAGATATTCGGCGGGATTGACCAGTTTGTAAAAATAGGAGTCCACGCGCATTAGATCAGCCGCGGCGCAGATACTAAGCAGGACCGCCAGCGCGCCAGCGGTCAGGCGTTCCTTTAAAAAAGCATACAGCCCGAGCAGGGCGCCGCCGCCGAACAGGAGCGCAAACCACGCACCCTTGATAAAAGCCGGATAATTGGCGTTGAAATAGGCGTTCTTTTCCGCGGGAAAGCCCGAGTAAAAAACACCCTTCCAGATGCCCAGGACCATGTCACGGCCGCCGGAAACCACGAGCGTAAGTCCCGCGCACACAACGAACGTGATCAGCAGGTTTTTCGCAAACCGTACGCGTTGTTCCGTCTTGAGCGTATTTGATTCATCAAACAAACGGTTGAGGCCATACGATGCCATGATGGCAAGCGCCATGGAAAACCAGAACATGATCATGCTGGGTCCCCGGAACAGTTTAACCCCGGGAACCAGCGTATAGAACAGGTAGAAAAAAGGCGTATTTCCCCCAAGCGCGTAGACAAGCGCTCCCAGGGCAATGCACCCCCAGTAGATGAGCATGGGATCGCGCCGGAAGAATATAAGGAACGCAAACGCGCACACCAGCACAACAATGCCCGCGTACTCGTTGTTCAATTTGAAATAATTGCGTCCCCAATAGACCACCTTGTTCAGGTTATCCTTGTCGGCAAAACCGCAGAATTCGGGAACAACCAGCGCCGCGGTCTCCTCGGGGTGAAGTGACCAGGATATGGCGTGTTCGTAGCTGGTCTTTTCCCCCTCCTCGCCGCGCACGGAAAAGGTCTTGGAAAATTTATAAGGCGGCAAAAACTGGATCATGCCCAGGCCAAGGCCAAGCACAATGGCAAAGGTGAAGAGCACGCTGCGTTGCACAGCCTGGGCCTTTGACCGCTCGCGGAGATAATACCGCATGGTTTCGAAAAGAAAGAAAAAACCAATGCCCCAAAGGGCAAAATAGGTTGTCTGCACATGCGACGAAAGCAACATGAGGCCAATGGCGCAGGCAAGCATTGCCGAATAAATGAGCGCGCGCGTATCAACAAGCCGCTTGAGGCCAAAGAGCGCCAAAGGCAGCAGACTGATGACGAACATTTTGCCATCGTGGCCAGGATACAGATGTGAAACAAATTCAGTGTTGAACATGTAGGCAATGGCACCAAAGAGCGCCACCAGGCTTCTGAGGCGCAGCCCCTGTTTCAGGAAGAGGTACATGAAAAGACCCGCGACCATGATTGTGAAGAAAAACTTGTATCCCAGTGCGCGGGGCACGTCCATAATGAACTGGAGCGGTGTCAGCGGATAAAACATATCGGCCATAAAGGCCTCAAGCGTGGGCATGCCCGAGAGCGTGACCGACAGCCAGCGTGGGAAATCATGGTAGTGGGAAAAGAAGTCAGCGTAAAAAAAACGCGAATAAATGCCATTGACCGTGTCCGTGCCAAAGATCATATCTGAAGAGGCGAGGAAGGGCATAAAAAAGATAAGGGTGAGCAGACCAATGACCGCATAGGGAACCCAGACAGGAAGCGATTGAAGCGAAAACCCAGGCTGTTCCTTTTTCTCCTGCATTGCGGGTTTAGGGGTCTGTTTTTTCTGTGCCACTGCGCACTCCTTTCAACCGGTCAAAAAGAATGACCAGCCCGCCAGCCAAATAAAACGTATACAAAATAGCGTACATAATGGCGGACGAGCTTACCATGACATCGGGCGTCACCTGCCATTCGCTTAAAAAGACCAGCAGGAGGTTTTCACGAAGGCCAATGCCGTTGATGCTGACCGGCAGCATCATGAGCGTATATATCACCGGAATATAGACAGTGCACGCGAGAAAGGGAACATTGATCGAGACCGCCCTGAATGAAAAATAGGTGGCCGCGATGGATCCCAGGTATATAACGGCCGACATGAGTGCGGCCCAGAGCAGCGAACGGACATTGTACCGATAATTGTACAATTCTTCCCTGAATTCCTTGACTTTTTTCAGCATGCCTGTCTGAAAAAATCCGCTGAATCTCCCAAAAAGGATGCGCGAGACCTTTTTGCTGAATACCAGGCAGCCCAGCAGCAGAAATCCCGCCATGCCCCAGATGACCTGTTTTGCAAATGCGCTCTGCATGAGAATGGAAGGTTTAAAAGCGATGATGCAGACGAAAAAGACAAAGAGCACTCCAACGCCCATCACCTTGCCAAAGATCACGGAGCCGTACGCCTTCTTGCCTTCAATGAGACGGGAGAGCTGATAGCCCTTGATGAGCTCAATGCTCATGGACGAAGGAATAAACCCGTGAAAAAAAATCGCGGCCATGTGGTATTTAAGAATTTTGTGAACCCGGATATCGGACGAAAAATTCCTGACCAGGAAATACCAGCGCAGAACCTGTCCAATATTCAACAGAATGTACGAGGCGTAGATAAGCGCGATGAATTTAAAGCTGCACGCGCGGAGATATCCGGCCACTGAATGGAAATCGGCCTTGCGTATCAGAAAATAGATGAGCAATACTGAGAAACCGGCCTGCAGCGTAATGGTAATGTACTTTTTCACTGAAGGCGCTCCGCCCTAGGTTCCCTGCAGGTAGGTGTTTCTGATAAACGACCAGAGGTACCACTCATACGGATGCTTAAAATACCGCCGTTTCCACCGGAGTTTCTCGGAGAGCAGGAAGGGCAGGATGAAAAGCCGGTAGAGCAGCCTGAGCAACGGGGATTTGAGCCGCTTGCCCGCGCCAATCTGCACGAAAAAATGGAACCGGGCGATGTTCGCGGCGCAAAAAGCCTCGATAAGATAGTCCCGGTCCAACCAGAAAATGCGCTTGTCCACAACCTCGCCCATGGTATAGCGTCCCCACGCCTCGAACGACGATGGAAACTGAAAACCCATCTTTTTCAATTCATCGGACAGCGGGATGCCCGGATAGGGGGTCATGAGGAAGATACCGTTGATGACAGTATTGGCGCCCGTTGTCTCACGGATCTTGTCGATAAGATCGAGCGAGGCCAGAAGGTCGTCGCGGGTCTCGCCCGGAAACCCGTACATGAAGCTCACGGGCATCATTTTAATGCCCGCGTCGCGCGCCTTTTGGACTGAGGAGAGCACCTGGTCGGGCGTAATGCCCTTGTCTATATATTCGAGGATGCGGCGCGACCCGCTCTCAGCCCCATAGCCCAGGCGCACGCACCCGCTCTCCTTCAGCAGCGAGAGAAACCGGGCGTCGTATTTGACAAAATAGTCAAACCTGCAGCTTGCGATCCAGTCGAACTTCAGGCCGCGTTCAATGATGAGCCGGGCCATGGTCTCTATGCGCTGCCGGTTGACCAGAAAATTGTCGTCGGTAAAATAAATGGTCTTAACGCCGTAGGGCCGGAGAATATGCTCGATATTGTTCACGATCTTTTCCGCGCTCTGGGCCCGGAAGGTCTTTTTATTGTAGGCGAGGTTAATGCAGAACCCGCAGTTGTGCGGGCACCCGCGGCTTGAATGGTAGGTAAAATACGAGTCAATGTCGTATTTCTTCATATCAAGAAGATGATAGGGCAACAGCCCAATGGCGTCTAAATCGGTCCAGTCGCGGTCGGGCGTGGAAACAATCTTTCCCTCCAGCTTGAAGGTGCAGCCCCTCACATTGTAGTACGATTCCCCAGCCTCAATACGCTGCGCCAGCTCGACAACCGTCTCCTCTGCCTCGCCGCGCACCACCGCGTCGCAAAGATCGTGGGCCACGGTCTCCTCGGGCAGCAAACTGGGGTGCACCCCCCCCCATATAATAGGCAAATCGCTCCTTTTTTCACGCAGGGCGCGCGCGATCTCAAGACCGTACTGAATCTGCGGCCCGGTGAGCGTGCCAATGCCCGCGTAGAGGAGCAAGTCAATGTCGATCGCGTTGAGCGCGGCCCGCCAATCCTGGACCTTCATGTCAATAATTGACGGCTGATACCCGTGCTTAAGCAGGGCCTCGGCCAGCACCAGAAGGCTGTTGGGGATATAGGAGAATTTGACGTTGACCGGGGTCTCGCTCCGGATAAGCAGAACCCCTTTGCGACCGGACATACTAGTATTTCGCGGATGGAACCGGTTACTTCACAACCAGGTTCTCTTCGGTTTCTTTGTCGAAGACGTGGATCATATCGTAATTGAACGATATTTCCATCTTCTCGCCCACCTCGGCTTTGCTGTGCGCGTCTTCCTTGAGGATGAGCTTTTGCCCGGAAATGCTCAGGTAAACGAGGATTTCGTGGCCAAGCCGTTCGATGACCTCGACCGTGCCCACAATGGTGTCGTCGGCCTTCTTCTCTTTTGCGAATTTGGCGTCGTAGACGTGTTCGGGCCGGATACCGAAGAAGACCTGCTTGCCGCCGTGGTTTTTGATCTTATCGTTTAATTTCTCGGGAATCTTGATATGGTTGTCGCCAAAGCCGAACCGGTATCCGGCAGCGGCCTTTTCAAGGTGTCCGTCGAGAAAATTCATGGAGGGACTGCCGATAAAGCTGGCCACGAACTTATTGACCGGCCGATCGTAGATTATAAGGGGGGTGTCGCACTGTTGAACAAGCCCATTGAGCATAATGACAATGCGATCGCCCAGGGTCATGGCTTCGACCTGGTCGTGGGTAACATAGATCATTGTTGCCTGGAGGCGGTTGTGGAGACGATTGAGTTCGGCGCGCATTTCAACGCGCAGCTTGGCGTCGAGATTTGAGAGGGGCTCATCAAACAAATAGACTTTGGCGTTACGCACAATGGCGCGGCCCACTGCCACGCGCTGCATTTGGCCGCCCGAAAGCTCCTTTGGCCTGCGCTGCAGGTATTCGGTGATGGCGAGGATCTCGCCCGCTTCTTTGACGCGGCGGTCGATTTCGTCCTTTGCCATTTTACGGAGTTTGAGGCCAAAAGCCATGTTGTTGTATACATCCATATGAGGATAGAGAGCATAGTTCTGGAAGACCATGGCAATGTCACGGTCTTTGGGCGGCACATCGTTGATACGGACATTATCAATAAATATCTCGCCGCGCGAAATCTCTTCGAGGCCGGCAACCATGCGCAATGTGGTTGTTTTGCCGCAGCCCGATGGTCCGACAAGCACGATAAACTCGCGGTCAGAGACTTCGAGGTTGAAATTCTTTACAGCCTGGACGCCACCGGGAAACTCTTTGACCACATTTCTGAATGAAAGTGTTGCCATAAACCGTTCCTTTGCTTAAATCTTATATAATTTAGATATACTTAACCAGTTAATACGAAAAATGAAGATACGAAATTAGCCTGGGTAAGGTCAAATAAAAATATAAGCCATAACGGGTTGTACAATATATGGGGCAGTCATTTAAACCATGCCCCCATATACAAGGTAACCGGAAGGCGGAGTTTATAATCTGTCGCGGAGTTTCGGTTCAACATCCGGAGCTTTAGACAAGATCTTATGAAACACTGCGTTTTAATTTCCATGTACTGCTGTATTTGTCTTAAAATGGAGCATAACGGTCAGCAAGCCCGAAGTGCTGCGGGCGGCTCTCAGCGTAGAATGTAACGTTAAGTTCCGCCGTCCGGCGGAGTGGCTACGGCCACGGAGCGGACCGCATTTGGGTTAACCTTTGCCGAGCTTGCGGTAGTTGGTTGCTGTTGGCCTGTTGCAATGCATTGCAATATTCTTTTTTGGCGCACCTGTATTAATGCTTTTACTATTTCCATTTGGGGTTGCCTATTTTTATTGGTAATGCTTTAATAATTTCTTGCAAAGCAGCTAAATGCGAACTTGGTTCTTTCCATACGTATTGCTTTAGAAGATCGGGGACTGAGCCTTTTTTGTCATTGACACTGAAAACAATAGTTACGATTGAAAATCTATTGCCTTTTTCGCGCTTTTGGGCTATTGCATAATTAATTTCTGATGCCAAACATGATTCATCTTTAAAATCTGGCGTAATAAAAAAGACCGCTGCGCAAGATTCTTTGAATCCTTGAAGAATGCCACGTTCAAGTTCAACTCCAGCAGTCATTGCATCTTCATCTAACCAGGGCTGAAAACCAAGTAACAATAAAGTATCTGAAAAATCACGAACCATAGGCTTGTCAATTCCCTTATGACTCAAGAATATTTTCATTGCGCCACCTCCCATTGCCAATTCATGTCTTTCAAGAAGTTTTTGGAATTCAGCTAAAGGAGCAATGTCCTGCTTGATAAATATAATGCCGTCTTGTTGCTTTAGCGAAAGGAAATTCTCCAATTTCGATCGAACTTGATCACAATTATCGATTGTTATATCGCTTACGTCCAGCGTCGTAGAAGAAAGTTCGCCCAGTCCATCAGATTTCTGAAATGCCCTTGTTCCGGTATGAATAAATGCAATGATAAGAGTGCCATGGAATGTCGCAAACTTTGTGTCGCATCCAGAAATAAGAGGCCAAAAGGTGGATTTGCCAGGATAATGAGCTTCAACAATTTTCTTGTAGGTTGAAATAACGTTATTTGAAATATCTGTTTTAGTACTCATAAAGAACCCCTATCTTTTGGAATATTTATGGCTTTTTGGAGCCGCAGGACGCGGCGAATTTCGGTTTTGGTGCGCCATTTTAAGAGCATTGCAACAGGCCAATTGCATCTTGTGCAAAGCATAAGGATAGCCCATCCTACAAAATTAAATATGCAATGTTTAGCGTGCCATAGCAAGATTTTATTATCGATTAAGAAAGAATTGGGAATGAAAGCGAAAGCCGTCTATAGCGATTGAACCGAATCGCCCTGCGGGTTATTGAGTGTTTTTCATGAATTGCGTATGGCCGGATTGTATTGTCTCCTACATCAGCACGTGGCTGTTCTCAGCGTGTAATTTGAGGCCCAATGCATGGACCACCTTGAGAACGGTCGCGAACTCAGGATTTCCATCTGGCGATAAATGCCTTATACAAGCTTTCGCGTCTTAATCCGGTTTTATGCGCAATTTCAGTCATCCCTCGTGCTTTTGCAATGACTCCCAGTGCTTGAACGACAATTGCAGGATCACCTTCTTCAAGTGCGGCTTCAAAGTATGCGTTCATGTCTTTTTCCGTCTTAAGATATTCTGAAGCATCATAGACGCGAGTTTTAGCTTTTTTCATACATCCCTCCATCTAGTTCTTTAAGAAGCGTCCGCGCTTTTCGTATATCACGACTTTGGCTGCTCTTATCTCCACCAATAAGCAGGAGCACTAATTGCCGCCTGTAAAAAGAAAAATAAAGGGGTCGTTTGGCGAAAGGGAAATTAAAGTACGCTAAGCTTAATCGATTAAATTAACTTGACGCCGGTTTTAAGTGTCGTTTGGGTGTGTACAGAAAACAGATTATAACGTTTCCTTATCGTAGATACACTATCTTCCCCATTACCGTTCTTCCACCTGCCTTCACCCTGCAAAAGTAAACGCCCCCCGGCAACTTTGAAGCATTCCATTCCAAAGGTTGTGAACCTTGCGCTGCCAGCCGATCCACCAGCTTACCGTTAACATCATAGATATCAATATCCGCTTCCTGGCCTATAGCTATTCTTGTGGAGGGATTGAACGGATTAGGCGCTATGGTCACTTTAAGGCCGGTCTTGATCTGCAGAGCCTTCTCTGTGGAAATGCTGTCGTTCAGATCGCCGTAGACCAGGAGGTGGGTCGTGTTGCCGTCTTTGGTCCAAGGACATCTGGGTGGATAATAACCACGCGTATTTAAAGAACAGATTTCTTCTGCAAACACTGTAAATTTTCCCGTACTTCCCTGCCCTATAGGCGATAGAAATACAATAGCGTACCTTCCATCATGATGTTGCACAATCCAATCTATTTGTTTTGTAATGTCTATCCGGATAAAATTGCTGTCAAGTTGATTTGGTTGAGTTGGATTTCCAGATAATGTCATATAAACGATCGTATCCACAGTGCCTTCGATTAAATCTAGAGAATAATCCAGTGGTTTCAAAAGAAGCAAATCTGTACATACCGCATCATCTGGAAAACCCCCAGGAAAATCTTCCCACATTTCCAAGCCAGGGGCTACGTCCACAACCCCACATTTTATATTGATGATTCCGCCATTGCATATCGGAGGCCCTTCATGACTCGGGTTATAATATTCTCCACGGATAAAGGCCGAATCTACGATTCCTGTCATTAAGGAATCATTGATATCCTCTGAATAAAACAGAGAGCACCAGCCCTGATCATCATTTACATTTGATCCGCATGAAAAACCGCTTCCTGTATATCCTAGGCCTACTGAATTGTTGCATGTGGCAATTTTCCCTTCATGTATGATAGAATTTGCTGCCAATGCCGGGCCTGGGCTATCGGTCAGAGCATAGTGATTATTGAGGGCTTTGTACCAGAAGATATGCGTCTCCGAAAAGACAAACACCGTTGCCGTTAAGACAAATATGCATAACCTAATCATTATTTTCATTTAACTCTATTTGGCAAAAGTTCGGACATTCCTTCTGTGATAATTCTCTTTTCCTTGGCAATCCCTAATATATATTTCTCAAAAGAACATTCAACGTCATTAAATACAAGATATTTATTGTCTTCCTTGTATATGACATATCCCTTAGAAATGTAATATTTACGCGGTGTGCCCCAGATCAGACCCATATTGTCATGAATTATTACTCCCCTATATCCCAACTTGGACAGGTGACTAACATTGTCCATAAATGTAGGCTGTAATTTATCTCTGTCTGTTAACATTTTTATTTGCTGGGTAATATTATTTATTTCTTCTACTTCTATCAATTTAAAAGAAGGATTTGGCCTTCCAGAAAAAACATCAATAGTAATTATTAGATTTGTTTTATTTTCCATATTGTTTCCTTTATCTTATGAATGCATTATTTCCACGGGCATACATATAACAACCAAAAGTAGTATATCTTCCTCGATCGCATGTTTTAGGATCTGTAATAGGATCACCCGAATTATCTAAGTTCGTTGCCTCTCCATCACCTATTTTGTGAGACCAATATCCATTTGAATCTTTACGATACCAATGATAATCACGGTAATCTGGACTTGGGTTTCGAAGATCACACACTAGACATACAATATGTCTACCATCTCCAGGATCAGATGGTTCTGAAATACCTGCATACTCTAATCCATCATCTCCTGCCGCTTCCCATAAATGTTCTGGATCGAAATTAGCCCATAAATTTTCCTTAAAACTGCTATCACTAGCCCAACCTGGTTGCGCATATGTGTATGTGATTTGATCATTTGCATAGTTATAACAATTGTCACTCTCTTGAATTACATCACCATCATTCCATTTGTTTGGATTGTAAGATGGGGCGGAAGGACTTCCAATATTTGTAACATCGCCTTTCAAATATATATCTCCATTATCATCAATGGACATTATAGTATTTCCTACGGAATCCTTAAATATCAATGTGCCCGAAAAGCTTGTCTGGTTTTTATAAAATGTACCTTGTGTATAAATACTTCCGTCTAAAAACCATACCCTATTTGCTGTCGGTGTTGCTTCGAAATCTGGGGATATCAACCACAGGCCATTTGGTGGGAAATAAGGGCTGTAAGTAAATGGTGTGTATCCCGAAGATAGTTCTCCATTTGTAATAGAATGGTGAAGATAACCCTTTAGGGAAAGTGTCCCATCGGATGCTAATTGTAAATATAGGTCAGATGGTGATGTAAACTTGAGATCCGACATGTTTGCCCTCCTGATTCAAATCATCCTTGTATGGTCCAACTTCCGATCTTTAATTTTCCATCACTTGTAATTCTTAGTTTTTCAGTACCAGACCACTTGAATATAATGTCCCCACCAACATTATTTATCACCATATTTGATGCTTGCGTTGAGTGTCCAGCCCCAAATTTAGTAATTTTTGTCGATGCGTTGTATGCCAACAGATTCAATGCCACCCCAGCACTATTTCCGGAATTGATATTCTTCAGATTGGCAATTATATTCTCGGAATTCCCATCTTTTAGTACATCTAGAGGGTATGTGGGCGCTGTATTCCCTATACCAAAACACCCGTTTTCCTGAATTCTCGCCAATTCAGTGCCATTGTCGTGACTAAAGACAATCTTACACGTAGTTTGATCATTGTTATTGTCACAATCTATCGTGACATCACCATTTGCAGTGACGGGAATATTGTTGTCTGCCATAAAACCTCCTGAAAGTTTAGTTTAATTTGTCATCAAACAGTAAACAATATTGGAATTAAAAATATATTATAAAACTGAAATTGTCAAGAGATAAAATGACTTTTTTCTGCTGTTTTATACCTATGTTTTTATGAAAAACAGCAGAAAATATTTATACTTTTTCTGATTTTGATGAATTTAATCTTTATGTCAGGATAGAGTATACTTCAGATGTGTGTCCATTGGGGAACCAAAATGCGTCAGAATAGAACGATAATTGAATTTTATTGACACATACCCGCCCAAATCTTAGATTTTATCCTGACAGAACCCCTGTTTC